>Ga0209317_1003136_pt1 | contig 10815 bp, 10 predicted proteins | sample RifGroB2_FD_183994 | JGI IMG/M metagenome (GOLD analysis project Ga0209317, IMG submission 183994) | Soil microbial communities from Rifle, Colorado, USA - Groundwater B2 (SPAdes) (version 2) | ecosystem: Environmental > Terrestrial > Soil > Unclassified | place: Rifle, Colorado | collected...
GGTACACCTTCACTGTCAGCACCAGGACCATTACGGAATGCAACAGAATTTCCTAAGCCTTGATAAACTTTTACTTTACCTGCTTCAGATGTGCCAACATTGATTTTTTGGCCTATATATATACGATTTGAATTTGTAATTTGCGGATTAAGTGCCAAAAGCTGTTCTAAAGTAAGATTACGTTTTTGTGCAACTTTCCATAACATGTCGCCATTTGCGATAATATATACCTGATCATCAGCTTTTATTGCTTTAGGTGCAGGAGCGGTTGTAGCTGGCGCTGCATCAGTAGCAGCTGACACAACATCGATTTGCAATGTGGTCGGAGAATATACTATCGCTGAGGATAGTATCAGAACTAGAACCAAAGCCTTTGCAATTTTCTTTTTCATTGTAACTACCTCCCATAATTTATAAATCAAATTCTTTGTTTAATTTTTAACAAAACAGTCTGCAAAGAATTTCATTCATTAATAAAATATTAACACTATTTGGCTAATAATTCAATTATTTTACAATAATAACAATATTTTTTTATTAAAGAAAAATATGGGTGAAGTACTGAATTGCATGGTATTACTTGTTTCTTATAGTTAATTAGATGGGTATGACGTGATATAATCGAAAAGCAACAGTGTTTTTGAGTGATTACGCAATATTGAAATATAAACAGCAAGGGAATGACTATCCCTTGCTGTTTATATTATGAGTATTTATATATCTGAAAATTGTTGAGATTAATAATATTCCAAAGGCAATGGCACCGGCACTGCCGAGGGTTTCAAGCCCCTTATTGGTAGCTTCGACTATTTTTTTATCGATAATGTATAAGACTGTATAATAGGCTGAAATGCCCGGTACAATTGGAAATAAGCTAGGTATGTAAAAAACAGTTGAAGGTGTTTTTAAAATCTTCGCCATAACTTCACTTATAATACTTATGACAATAGCTGCAGTAAATACTGCAAATATACTACTTCCCGATAGGTCAAGTACGCTTCTATAAGCGGTCCAACCTATGGCACCGCATAAACCTGCCCAAATAAGATTTTTTCTTTCTATATTAAAAAGAATTGCAGGACCGTAACTTCCTATAAAAGCTAAAACAATTTCCTTCATTTCATCACATCCAATATTTCATTAATAGTAAAGCCATACCCACACCAACACCTATAGTCGTGACTATTAGCAAAGCCTCCACAATTCTCGCTTGGCTTGACAACATATCTCCATGCAAGGCGTCTCTAATGCCGTTGGTGATGGCAAGACCCGGAACCAATATCATGATTGAGCCAACAATGATTGCGTTGATATTTAAAGCATCTATAAATTTTCCCGCAGATACTGATATCAGACCTGCTGCAAAACTGCATATAAAATGACTAAAATATTGAGAAAAATCGGCTTTTTTCATTCTCTCTAGTATGAAATATATTAGTATGCTGATTATAGCTGCAAATATTCCATCGACAAAGGTACCATTCATTAAAATTGCATATGCTAAAGAGGTTATACTAGCTGCAGTCAGCCTTTTTATAAAAGAGAAGTAAGGGGCCTTTTCAATACCAACTAATATTTTTAATGCTTCATGATAGGGAATGGTGGTATTTTGAAGATTTCTTGAAAAAGTATTGATCAGCTCAATGTTATGTAGATTAATGGTTCTGCTTCTAATTCTTTTTATTAGGGATACGGATTCGTTCTCATTATTCACTGCCCAGCCGGATACAAATATACCCATCGGCGTTACAAAAGATTCACATTTAATGCCATAGGCACCGCATATTCTATCAATGGTATCTTCTACTCTATATATCTCAGAGCCGCTGGTTAACAGAATTTCACCACTAAGTACAGCAATACTTAAGACTTCTCTTACTTCCAAAAAAATCACCTCGATGATGTGAATTTAATATACAATTAAGCTTTTGACTTAACCACATAATATAATATTATAACAGAGCAATTAATATTTGCCACTATAGGTGATATAGATAATTTGAATATAAATGGGCATTTGATAATTGACAAACGGGAACAAGTGTTCTATTATTGATATAACCAATCATGAAAGGAAGGATACAAATGGATAATTATGAGGTAATTGTAGCTTTTTTTAATATGGCGGACAAGCCAGTTAGCGCAGGTCAAATCGCAACGGCAACAGGCATAGAGAGGAAAGAAGTTGACAAAGTAATGGCAAAACTTAAAAAAGAGGAAAAGATAGTTTCTCCGAAGGTTTGTTATTGGGAAATAAAAAAATAAGTATATTATTTATGAGAAATTACATATTAGAGAAGTAAAGCAAACGCACTGTGACAACATGGTACAGTACCTTTATCAATAATTATTGAGGAGTGAAGAAAATGGCTATTCAAGCTTATATCAATTTTGATGGAAACTGCCGAGAAGCAGTAGAGTACTATTCCGAGGTTTTTGGAACAGAGAAGCCTGAATTCATGACCTTTGGAGATACACCGCCTGACCCGGAATTTGTTCTTCCAGAGGAGATGAAAAATTTAGTAATGCACACATATCTTAATATTTGTGGAAGCAAAGTTATGTTTTCTGATACTTTCATTGGCATGCCTTACATTGTAGGAAATAACATAACTCTAGCAATAGTAATTAAGGACATAGATGAAATTAAAGTCTTATTCAATAAGCTTAAAGTAGGCGGTATCGTTGGCATGGACCTTCAAGAGACATTCTGGAGCAAATGCTACGGTACGCTAACGGATAAATATGGAATTGGATGGCAATTTAGCCATGAGAGCGACAATTAACATTATAATAAATGAATTAACAAAGGGTATGGAACCGTTCTTATAAGAATGGTTCCATACCCTTTGCTGTTTCTAATACTATTTATGCATAATTGATTACGAAGCAGGTTACATCTAATTCCCTATATATGTATGAATGCCATTTATATTACTAGCCCGTAAAATACTCAATTAATTAATATAACTTTTTTGAAACACTTGTGTGTTATAATAATATCAGACATGTTAGGAGGTGGGTAATTTGGATTTTATATCTAACAAGGCATATGCTCCTTTATATTTTATCTATGGTCTTTCTTTTTTTGTTATGGGTATTCTTGCCTTAAACCAACAGGGACATAGGGTTAGCAATTTTGCTTTAATAAAGTATATTAAATATCTTGGATATTTTGGAATTATACATGGAGTATCTGAATGGGTATCAATGCTTTTAGCTACTCAGATATTTAATCAGTATATGAGTGAGCTATATATATTTAAGATGTTTCTCAAGGCTCTCTCTTTAAGCTTTTTAATGAATTTTGGTATAAGCTTACTAGAGTATGAAGGCAAAATGAGCAAATTTGTGAAAAAGATACCTGTTTTACTTTTTATTTCATGGGCAACAGGTTTTTTCATCCTTATAATGATCTTTAAAACAAGCTACCATACATGGTCTCCTATCTATAACATTATGAGCAGGTATTTTATTGGATTACCAGCAGGCATACTTGCAGCATCGGCTTTGTATAAGTGTGGAAAATCAATTAATGATCTGCATTTTAAAGGGGTGTCAATTAAGTATCGAGCACTTGCCCTTTCTTTTTTGATTTATAGTATTTTATCAGGAGCAATAGTGAATAAGGTCAATTTTTTTCCGGCTAATATATTAAATAAGGAATTGTTTTTTAATTTATTTGGCTTTCCTGTTGAAGCAGCAAGAACAATATTAGCTATTTTAATAACATTTTTATTTACTAAAATTATAGAAATATTCAGTTGGGAGATGGAGGAGCAAATATTACGGCTGTCAATCCAGCAAGGTATGGAGCAGGAAAGAGCAAGAATGGGAAGAGAGCTGCATGATTGTATCATACAGGATCTTTTCGCCACAGGAATACAGGTGGAAAATCTAATGGATGAAGTGGATCCTCAAAAGCTCGACAATCTTATTAACATAAAATCTAATATTAACGTAATAATAGGTGAGGTTAGAGACTTTATTGGCAATGTCTCAACTAAGGAAATTGAAATAAATCAATTAAGGGGTTATTTACTAGAGTTATTTGATAATTTTAGAACAAATTGTTGTCTGAATATCGACTTTAGCTACAATGTTACTGCCCTTAGCTTAGGATATCTTTCCTCAGAAAAACTAACACAAATATATTATATTGTTCAGGAGGCACTAAGCAATGTAGTTAAGCATGCCAGCGCTACTAAGGTAAAGGTTGAAATCAAATCTAACATAAATTCAGTTATGGTAGTTGTTACTGATAATGGCAAGGGCTTTAATACAAAGAAAATTTATACAACAAAAGGATACGGATTACGCTCTATTAGGGAAAGGGCAGCTGTTGCTGGCGGCATATTAAATATTGAGAGTAGTGATAACGGAACGAATATATCAATATCAATACCTTGGGAGGTTTATGAAAATGAGTGCTGAAAATATGAAAATATTATTAGTAGATGATCATGCAGTCGTAAGACTAGGAATAAGGTCTTTAATTGAAAAAAACCCAGGTATGCTAGTCTGTGGAGAGGCAGAGACGCTCAAAGAGACATATCAAATGCTTATGGATTTTAATCCTGATGTGGTCCTTTTGGATATTAAGCTCCCAGACGGGAGTGGTGTAGGTGGCTGTAAGAAGATTAAGAAAATCAGTCCAAAGACAAAGGTTATTATTTTAACTGCATATGCAGAGAATCACATCATTTTGGATTGCATAAAGGGCGGAGCTGATGGATATCTATTAAAAAATGTTGATAGCACGACGATAGTAACTGCAATTGAGGACGTTTTTAAGGGCAAGTCAGTCTTAGACCATTCAGTCACAGATATTGTTTTTTATGAGTTAAAAGGTTTTAACAAGAATATTGATAACGGCTTAAGTCAACAAGAGCAAGAAATTTTAGAACGCATTTGCCAAGGTAAGACCAACAGGGAAATAGGAGCGTATTTATATATATCTGAAAAAACAGTCAGGAACTATGTGAGTAAAATAATGAGCAAAATTGGTGTTGCAAACAGAACGGAGGCTGCAGCATATTGGACTGAACAAAAGTCCCTAAGATAAGTGACATTTGTCCTAGAAATGTTATACATGTAAGATATCATAAAGTGCTCTCATTAATGTATGATAATAATATAACAAATATTGTTACAGAACATTAAGGGAGGAACAAAAATGAGAAAATTACTTGCAATGACTGTTGCTGCTTCACTTATTATATCATCGGCTGTTTACGCTGCTGATACAACAACTCCAGCAACAGCAACTGGAGTAGATGGTATAACTACTGCTACTACAACAACTCCAGCGCCTACACCAGTGAAATCACCAGCTGCTAAGACTCCAGCTACATCTAAGGTGGCATCAAAGTTAAGCCGTATGCTTGGATTAGGTTCGAATGGGGATGATGTTAAGCTGCTGCAAACACTTCTTAACAACAATGGGTACAAGCTTGTAGCAGATGGGTTCTTTGGAAAAGGAACTTTAGATGCAGTTAAGGAGTATCAAAGTAAAAACGGTATGAAGGCAGATGGAATAGTTGGACCAATGACCTTTGAAAAGCTAAATCCAGTTGCAGTAAACGATTATTCAGGAACTTATATCGGCTATTCATGGGCTGATGAAGCGAAAGGTGTTGCTCTCAAAGACACAAAGAAAAAGATACAAACTATTTTAGAGCTTGATAAAGATGGTACTATTATCGATGCATCTGTGTTGTCTTTCAAAAAGGTTGATGGGTTTTGGGTTTTAAGACAAAGTGGTAATGCAACTGTTTCTGTAGATTTTAGTGTTGAACCTACAAAAGCAACTCCAGATGTTTATGCAAAATATGTTGCGGGTAATTCAATGTTTACTGTGAAAACAGGGGCAGATGATTTAATGTCATTTTATACTGTTGCAGTGGATAAAGATGGAACAACAGCAGTATTAATAGCTGATCCAATAACTCGTTATCTATTTGAAATGAAATTTAAACCTGGTTATGATTTCAGTACTAAAGTAGGTGCATTAACTATTGACAGTGGTCAGTTGGTTCCAACTGTACTAACTGAAGATGGTGGTATAAAAATAAAAGACTGGTCAGAATTTTAGCCGTTACTCATATGTTTTAAATATTAGAGGAACTCTTGCTGGAATCAGTGATACATCTACAGTGCAAGAATTCCTAGAAAAAATGGGCGTTGTTTTTAAAGACTCAAAGCCAGTACCAATGACTGCTAAATATGGATATACAGGCAACGGTGGATGGTCAGGAAACTACGCAAAGATTAGCGAATTCTTAAAGGGTAAAAACGCTTTAGAAATGACATCACTTGTTGATTGGTCAATAGAAAAATATAAAAAAGGTATAAATGACAAGAATTTCTTTGGTGTTGATATTGTAGCCGGTGCAACAAAAACTGTTCAGCTTTCTTATGATACGATTGCAGGTGCTACAGTAAGAATGTCGAGAGAATCCAATTCTTACCAAAGAGCTTTGGTTAAGGCTGGAATCATTAAAGAAGAAGATGTAATTAAGGGAAGATACTAAAATAAAGTATAAAAATTAAGTTAGCACAAGAGTTGGAGTGTAAACTGGAAACAGATTTACACTCCATTTTTATTGAGAAGATCAGTTCAGAAAAGCTTAGCTTTTGAAAGAAAATGATTTGGGTTTTTATAGATAGATATTTTGTTAGGTTCTGAGTTAACTTTCGATCTTTTCAACAAGGCAGTAAGGCTGTAGACCTTGAATAATTTTAAAATGTAAGAATCGTCACATTGACAATTTTGAGTATAAATTATATTATATATAAAACATATATAATATAATTTATGGAGGAATACCATGGAGGTTGCTGAATTCAAAAATATTGTTTGGGATTATACAAGGAAAATTGCAGATAGTATGAATTGTGTATTTTGTCCTGTAAGTGAAAATCACGGGCTAACAATGATGCAAACAAGAATTCTTATGGAATTGTACCAGTATGGTCCTCACACAATTGGCAGCTTGGGGGATAGTGTATGTGTTGCTGGAGCTAATATTTCTGCTATGTGCAAAAAGCTTGAAGGTCAAGGTTTATTAGAACGCGTTAGAAACCGCGAGGATGAGAGAGTGGTGCGAGTAGTACTCACCAGGCTGGGTATAGAGACGGTATTGGAAATAGATAGATCCTTTAATGATAAGCTTTCAAAGCATTTAATGAGTGAGACTGGAGAAACCTTTGAGGATATTATTTTAGGCTTGCAGAAATTAAATGATCTATTACAAAGAATAAGCATCGTTGAAAAGAAATAAGTTCAAATTTTAAAACGGAGAGAATTAATATGAAAGAAGATAAAAATCCTAAAAAACCAATTATTTATTTTTATGTTATTACATTGATCATTTTGTTGTTATTAAATGCCTTTGTTTTTCCATCAATGCTGAAGCACCAGATAACTCAAGTAGACTATAGTACATTTTTAACACAAATTGAACAGGGCAAATTGAAAACTGTAGAGATCCAAGACAATCAAATAGCATTTACTGAAATTGATAAGGATGGCAAAGAAAGCGTTTTTGTTACTGGACGTGTAGATGATCCAGAGCTTGTGAATCGTCTTCATTCTGCTAAGGTTAAATTTTCTAAAGTTATTCCAAAGGAAAATTCACCATTGTTAAATTTTATTTTGTCTTGGGTTCTTCCAATTATTATTTTTGTAGGAGTTGGTCAGATATTTGCTAATTCTATGCAAAAAAGAATGGGCGGAAATGCAATGACCTTTGGAAAAAGCAGTGCCAAGGTGTATGTGGAAGCACAGACAGGCAAAACCTTTGCAGATGTAGCGGGACAGGATGAAGCGAAGGAAGCATTAACTGAAATAGTAGATTTCTTACACAATCCGCTAAAATACAAGGAAATCGGCGCTATCATGCCAAAGGGTGCATTGCTTGTAGGACCTCCCGGCACCGGTAAAACACTTCTTGCAAAGGCTGTAGCAGGAGAATCAAAGGTGCCGTTTTTCTCTATTTCTGGTTCTGAATTTGTAGAGATGTTTGTAGGTATGGGGGCGGCAAGAGTAAGGGACCTATTTAAGCAGGCTCAAGCAAAAGCCCCGTGTATCGTGTTTATTGATGAAATTGATACGATTGGTAAAAAGCGTGACAACGGAGGAATTAGCGGCAATGATGAGAGAGAGCAGACATTAAACCAGCTGCTTGCTGAAATGGATGGCTTTAATGGAGAAAAAGGTGTAATAATCCTTGCTGCAACCAACAGACCGGATTCTCTGGACAAAGCTTTGCTCCGTCCAGGAAGATTTGACCGACGTGTTCCTGTAGAGTTGCCTGATCTTGCAGGGCGTGAGGCAATTTTAAAGGTACATGCAAAAAAAATAAAGTTAAGTAATAATGTAGATTTCAATGAAATAGCAAGAGCAACCTCTGGTGCTTCAGGTGCCGAACTTGCAAATATAATTAATGAAGGTGCTTTGAGGGCAGTAAAATGTGAACGTAAGTATGTAGAGCAAAGTGATTTAGAGGAAGCTGTAGAAGTTGTAATAGCAGGATATCAGAAGAAAGGTGCTGTCATTTCTCCAAAGGAAAAGAAGATTATAGCATACCACGAAATTGGACATGCAATTGTAGCAGCAAAGCAAACTGAATCGGCACCAGTGCACAAGATAACCATAATACCTCGTACTTCTGGAGCCCTTGGCTATACTATGCAGATAGCTGAAGGCGAAAATGTTTTGATGACAAAAGAGGAAGCAACCAATAAAATTACTACCTATACAGGTGGACGTGCTGCAGAGGAGCTGGTTTTTGGAACCTTTACTTCAGGGGCTTCCAATGATATTGAGCAAGCTACAAAAATTGCAAGAGCTATGGTTACTCGTCTTGGCATGAGTAAAAACTTTGATATGATGGCCTTAGAGACAGTGTCCAATCAGTATTTAGGTGGAGATTCTTCCTTGACTTGTTCTCCGGAAACTGCATCAAAAATTGATGAAGAGGTATTGTCAATTATAAAGAATGCGCACGAAAGAGCCATTAATATTTTAAAAGACAATATGGATAAACTTCACACATTATCCTCCTATCTAATAGAAAGAGAAACGATAACAGGCGATGAATTTATGATGATATTAGCAAGCTAGTAAAAATTGCTCCTCAATAAGACTGCGGTTACAGGGACTTAAAGATACATGTGCTGCGGCTAAACTATAAACCTGCAGTCTTATCCCCAGCAAAGAATCGTCCTAAATCGCCGGACTTACGGTCAAATTCTCCAGATTCAAACCATACGATATTGTTAAGAATAGGATGCAAACCAATATAAGCGCTTGCAAAAACATCGATGTACAATATGATATAATTTAATAAATATAATTATTGTAATGAAGTAAAATAAGTTTTATATAGAGGTGAGACAGCAATGGATAATACCAATCAAAATCTTATTAGTATGCATGAACTGCTGGCCTGTTTAGCGAATGCGCAAGATTTAGTGAGACCAGAGCTCGCAAAGCATCATCAAAGGATTGCTTATTTGTCATACAAAATTGGTGAGAAATTAGGTCTGTCCAGAGACCAGAAAAAGGATCTATTTATAGCAGGCTTACTGCATGATGTGGGTGCTCTTTCTACAGAAGAGAGACTTGAGTTTATTGAAAAAGAGCCTCTAAACATACAAAACCATGCTTTTAAGGGTGCTTGGCTGTTAGAAGGGTTTTTGCCTCTGTCTAGGGTGGCTGTAATCATCCGATATCATCATGTCCCTTGGAAAGATGGCAAAGGTGATATATTTAAAGGTGTACAGGTGCCACTTTTAAGCCATATCATTCATTTGGCTGACAGTGTTATTGATGCTATAAATTTTAATTGTGAAATTCTTGAACAAGTCAAGGCCATTCAAAATAAAATATTAGAACATAAAAATACAGTATTTATGCCAAATTTGGTAGACGCTTTTATAAGCCTGAGTATACAAGAATACATCTGGTTGGATATCAACTACAAACCATCCCTGAACATTTTAACAGCCAACTTATTAGCTGAAACGTTGGAATTAGATATAAATGGACTTATTGATTTGACCAAAATTTTTGCAAACATCATAGATTTTCGCAGTCCTTTTACCGCGAATCACAGTGTGGGAGTAGCCAAAACTGCTGAAAAGCTAGCCGAGCTTGTTGGCTTCTCCGAAACTGAGTGCAAGAAGATGCGTGTAGCAGGATATTTGCACGATTTAGGAAAATTGGTGGTGAGCAATGAAATCCTAGAAAAACCAGCTAAGTTAGATGTGAGCGAATTGAATTCGATGAAAAGCCACACCTATTACACTTACCGTTTGCTACAGACAATAAATGAGTTTGAAACAATCAATACATGGGCATCCTATCACCATGAAAAGTTAAATGGTAAAGGATATCCTTTTCATTTAGAGGGTAAGGATATTTCTTTGGGCTCAAGAATTATGATGGTTGCTGATATTTTTACTGCGATTACCGAAGATCGTCCCTATAGGAAGGGCATGACATATGAGCAGGTAGTGGCGGTACTTAACAGCATGGTAAGTAATCAGTCTATCTGCCCTTATGTGGTGTCTATACTCATAGATAATTTTGATTTAATAGATGAAATACGTAAGGAAGCCCAGTTGAAGTCAAGCATTGAGTATAGTAATTTTATTAAAGTTTCAGGGGACTGATTATGTTGTGGGCAAGGCGACAACAATGTTCGTATGCAATATATTTCGTGCTAAACAATTTACATTCACTAAAATAGCACAAAGTACTTATTTACCAATGTTAAAACGTTAGTGTGATTTATATAGAATTGCACA
>Ga0209317_1003141_pt1 | contig 10800 bp, 10 predicted proteins | sample RifGroB2_FD_183994 | JGI IMG/M metagenome (GOLD analysis project Ga0209317, IMG submission 183994) | Soil microbial communities from Rifle, Colorado, USA - Groundwater B2 (SPAdes) (version 2) | ecosystem: Environmental > Terrestrial > Soil > Unclassified | place: Rifle, Colorado | collected...
CATATCCTGCCTGTTCGACCAGATACGCGAACTGGAAAGGAAGTACACGGCCCTCGCCGCCGAGCACGAGGCCCTCAAGAAGAAGCTTGGGTAAAACCAACATCAATTAACAGGGATGAAGGGGATAAACGGGATACCCCCCACAACATAAAAGCTTTGGGGACAACCTTTCATCGCAGTCATTCCATGTATCCCATGTATCCCATGTATCCCATGTATCCCATGTATCCCATAGACGCGTTGAGGTTGTCTCCCGCATGAGCAAGAGAATCGCGATCACCACCCTCGGCTGCAAGATCAACCAGTTTGAATCGGCCGCCATGACGGAAGCATTGGAACAGGACGGCTACAGCTTCGTCCCCTTTTCGGAAACCGCCGACATCTACGTCATCAACAGCTGCACCGTCACGGCGAAGACGGACGCCGAGTCGCGCCGCCTGATCAGGCGCGCCACCCGCCTGAACCCCGAGGCCCGCGTCGTGGTCACCGGCTGCTACGCGCAGATGGCGGGCGACGAACTGCTGAAGCTCCCGGGGGTCAACCTCATCCTGGGGAACAGCGAGAAAAAGGAGATCGTCGGATTCATCAAGGGGCTGGGCGACGAGCCGCAGGCGGTGGTGAGCGACATATCGAAGGAGAGGTCGGGAGAAAGGACGCAGCTTGAGAGCTTCGCCGAGCACACCCGCGCCTTTTTGCAGGTGCAAAACGGCTGCGACGCCCGCTGCGCCTACTGCATCGTGCCGTACGCAAGGGGCGCCAGCAGGAGCGTGGCGCCGCAGGAGGCGCTGGACGGGATGGCCGCCTTCGCCGCCAAAGGGTTCCAGGAGATCGTGCTGACCGGGATCCACCTGGGCGCCTACGGCCTGGACCTCGACCCGCCTACCGACCTGCTCGGCCTGATGAAACTGGCCGAGGAACAGGGATCGGTAAGACGGCTCAGGATCGGGTCGGTGGAGCCGACCGAAGTCCCCGCCGAGATGATCAGCTTCATGGCCGGCTCCCGCATCGTCTGCCCGCACCTGCACCTGCCGCTGCAAAGCGGCTCCGACGGCGTTCTTTCCCGCATGAACCGCGGCTACGACACCGCGCTCTTTGGCGGCGTGGTGCGGGCGCTGGTTGCGGCCATGCCCGAGGTCTGCATCGGCTCCGACGTGATCGCCGGTTTCCCGGGAGAGACCGACCGGGAATTCGAGGAGACGCTCAGCTTTATCGAATCGCTTCCCCTGGCCTACCTGCACGTCTTCCCCTTCTCGCAGCGTCCCGGCACCCCCGCAGCCACCATGGCCGCGCAGGTGCAGCCGCGGGTCATCAAGGAAAGGGCCGAGGCGCTCAGGGTGCTCTCGGAAAAGAAAAAAGCGCAATACGCGGCGCGTTTCGTGGGACGGGAGCTGCCGGTGCTGGTGCAAAAGGATGGGGGGGGGCGCAAAGGTCTTTCCAGGAACTACCTGCCGGTACTGATCGAAGGGTGCGAGGGGTTGGTGAACCAGGAGGTCAGCGTGCTGATCACCGGAACCAGAGGTGGAGAGTTGCTCGGGCGGCTGGCAGCGGCACCCTAAAGGGTGAAGGTCACCGTGGCACCGCACCCCTCTTCGGCTTGTATCATCACCTTGCCGCCGTGGCGGCTGACAATCCTCTTTACTATGGCAAGCCCTATCCCCCGCCCGGGGAACTCCTCCTGGCCGTGCAGCCGCTGGAAGGGCGAGAACAGCTTCTCGGCGTAAGCCATGTCGAACCCGGCCCCGTTGTCCCGAACGGCAAACGCGGCGTGGCCGTCCCACTGGGTGGGGAGAAACTCCACCACCGCATCCTCCCTGCGCCCGGTGAACTTCCATGCGTTGCCGATCAGGTGCTCAAGCACCACCTTGAGTAGCCGTGCATCCCCCCGCACCACCATCCCTTCCGCTACGCGGAAATCCACCTTGCGCTCCGGTTCCGTGCGTGCCAGCTGACTGCCGATCTCCCTGGCAAGGGCGCTCAGATCCACATTCTCCTTCACCATCTTTCCCCTGGCGTTGCGTGAAAGCTCCAAGATGGCGTCGAGCATGTCCATCATGCGGCCGCTGGATCGCCTGATCCGCTCCAGATAGTCGTTGCCGACGGTGTTCAGTTTGGCGGCGTATTCCTCGGTGAGGGCCTGGCTGAATCCCTCCAGGTGCCTCAAAGGCGCACGCAGGTCGTGGGAGACCGAGTAGCTGAACATCTCCAGTTCCCGGTTGGCCGACTCCAGTTGCGCAGTCCGCTCCATGACCCGGTGCTCCAACTCGCCGTTGAGCCTGAGCAGGCTCTCGTTCTCCTCGGTCAGTTGCCGAACCTTTTCCTCCAAGCGGGTCGCCACTACCTCGCTGTAATTTCTGAAGAATTCCTCCTCAGGCCGCTGTCGCGGCTGCGCCTCCCCCTCCCGCGACAAACCGGCCGCCAAAAGCCGCCCCACCGCCTCCCACAGCTCATCAGGGCGCATGGGCTTTTCCAGGAACGCCGTGGCTCCCAGGGACGAGGCGAGCTCGGCCTCCTTGGTTCCGCTGTAGACCGCTGAATAGAATATGAAGGGAATGGTGCCGAGGTCGGTGAATTTCTTGAGTTCGTGGAGGAATTGGAAGCCATCCATAACCGGCATGAGGCAATCCGAGATGATGAGATCGGGCATTTCCGCCGTTGCGACTTCGAGCCCCTGCTTGCCATTGGACGCCTCGAGGACCTGGCAATCGTGCCACTCGAAGTTGTAGCGGATGATCTTGCGATCGCTGCGCGAATCGTCGACGATCAGAACCTTCATCCCCCCCCCTTCGCGGCCGCGGCCGACGCGGAAACTTCCTGCCGGTTCCCGAAACAAGTGTCAAGGATACCAACGAGCGGTTGCATTGCAACGGGAAAGTACGGCTCCCCTGCATCCCTGTTAAACGTCTTTGTTCACGCTCGTTCGCTACGCTCACTAAAGACGCCAAGGCGCAAAGAAAACCGAAATTCTATTTACAGGGATGAAGGGGATGAACGGGATAAAAGCTGAAACAGAAAAGATTTTGGTTTAACCCCAAAGCCTGTGATTCATCTGGTCTTTGCGTCTGCGGCTTTGCGTGAGATGGGTTGGCAGTTATCCCCTGCATCCCCTCCATCCCTGTTAAATGCCTTTGTACAAAGAAAACCCTGACTGCAATTAACAGGGATGAACAGGATAAACGGGATAAAAGCTGAAACAGAAAAGATTTTGGTTTACCCCCAAAAGCCTGTGATTCATCCTGTCTTTGCGTCTTTGCGGCTTTGCGTGAGATGGGTTGGCAGTTATCCCCTGCATCCCCTTCATCCCTGTTAAATGCCTTTGTCTCACGCTCTTGGGCGAATGATTATTCGCCCCTACAATGACGACAAAAGGTCGGCGACGCGACGGACGTCCTCGAGATCGCGGAATTCGCGGTAACCGTCGATGCCGTCGGCATCGAGGCCCCGATAAAAGCGGGGGCGCTTCGCCTTGAGCCCCGCCAGGAGCTTGCCGCTGGCGTAGTCCACGGTCCCGGTATCGCGCGCGGCGAACTTCAACTGCAGCACGATGGAGTAGCCAAGCTGGAACAACCGCTTCAGTTCCTCATCCACAAGGAGCTTCGCGGCCTTCCGGTCATCCCCGGGGGCAAGCTTTTCCAGCGCGATGTTCAGGTAGCCACAGACCCGGTGCAAAACTCCCAGCATCGACTCGGGTTCGCGGAACGCCTGTCCCTCGGCGACCAGGGCGCTGTTTACCAGGTAGTTCAGCTCTTGGGTCAATACGTCGGAACCGGCCAGGTTCAGGGCACGGGAGAGGAGTGTCCCGTCGCCGGCGTTAACCGGCATCAGGTGCCCCCCCTCCCCTGCCGAAGCGAGTTCCTTGCCCTCCTGCAGCTGGAAATGGTCCGGGTGGATGCGTGCGTAGATGGAAAGAGCCTCGTCCAGCGGCGGGAAACCGAGGTCCTGCAGCCTGCCGGTGCGGAAGCGCTGGCACTGCTCCTCCAGCTCCAGGTCCACGTCCCCCTTGACGCCCTCCATCAGTGCGGTGTAGAGGGGGTTGTCCAGCTTGATCAGCATGGAGAGGAAGGAGCCGATCAGCTGGCTGTGCTCCGGGTTCTTGAAGGTGATCATGAAGACGCCGTCGAAGGTGTGGTCGTAATCACCCAGACGCTCCTCGTCGTTGGACTGGTCGCCGATGCCGCCCCCCACCACTATCTCGCGGCTCAGGAGCAGTTGCAGCAGCTCGAAATCGAGATGCTTCAGGAGCTCATGGATACGTGCCTCGCCCCCCTCAATGAAGTAGGTGAGCCAGTGGCAGGCCTGCTCCTCGGAGAAGGTCCAGCCGTCCCAAAGCTCCATGTCCATGATGAAAACACACTGCTCGGCCGAGGCCAGGCGCAGCAGATCGACCGCGTCGGCCTCCCCCACCTCTTTCATGAGCCAGAAGAATTCCTGGGGTTCGAGATCAGCGGCAAGCCTCTTGGCATCGGCGTCATCAACGATCAGGTCCATCTTCTCCTTGCTGGAAACGGTCTTGAGGTAGTCGGTTTTCTGCTGAAGGGTAAGCGCCTGGAAGTCACGCTCGGAAAGTTTAACTGCGGCTACCTGGTTATTTTCTGCCATTACACTCCCTTTAAACATGTTCTACGTTCTATGTTCACGTTTCCACAAACAACCTAAATTCAAAACATTTTGTCACAGAGGACACGGAGTATCCACGGAGGATTTCACGGAGCAGGCCTTTGGGGGTTCCCTTCAAGAAGGTTTCTCCGTGTCCTCCGTGGATACTTGCAGTTTGTCTCCGTGTAACCAGCTTTTAGGTTTTAAAGCGGGCTTTCCTAGAGGATCCCTTTGCGCATGGCTTTCTTGTAGCCGCAGCTTCTGTGCAGCCACTTCAACTCTTTCACCAGTTCCGGGGTGAGCTGAACGCACTCGGGAAAAATCTTGAAGCGCTTCTTGTAGATCTTGCACCGCCTGGTGGTGATGTCCAGATAGCGACAGGGAGTCGAGGTGAACAATATCCTGCCATCTTCGTCCTCTATCTTCTCGAAGCAGCAGAGACCGCACTGCTCACAAATGGCTTCCCATTGCTCTTTATCCATCTCGGGTCCTGACACTTTGAGTTTTACTCCTCGCCTGCGCCCAGAGGCACCACGAGGCTGTTCCCATTGCTGCTGGAAAACCGGACGCTGTCCTCGTAGATCTGCTCGACCTTGTAGCCTTCGACCACGCTTCCCTGGCGCAGGGGACGTCCGTTCACCATGGCAAAGCTCGATTCGCTGTTACTCTGCCAGGCGATCCCGGAGACGCGGATCTCGGGACGCGACTTCTGCTGCGCTGGCTGAGCCGGAGCCGGAGCAGGTGCGACTGCCACAGGTGCCGGCTGCACGGGAGCCTGGTGCACGGGAGCAGACTGGGCAGCTGCGGCAGGGAGCACAACAGCTTTTGCCGTCGGCTGAGCCAGTTGCTTCGCCGCGGCCTTGGTAGAGGTTTGCGGCGCTGCCACGACATTTGAGGCCGCCTTCGCTGCGGACTGGGTGACCGGCTTCACAGCCGTTTTCGCGACGGGCTGGATTGCTGGCGCAGCGGCAACAGACTGCGCCGGTGCCTCGACTTCCTTTTGAACCGGCTGTACCTGAGTAGTTGCCGGCGCCGCAGAGACGACAGGAAGCGGCTTGGCAGGATCTGCAACCGTCGCAGGTTTGGAGAACCCGCCCATGACAGCGTAGGTTGCCAGCGTGGCGACGGCAGCGCCGCCCAGGGCCCAGGCCGGGATCAGCCAGGCAGGACGGCGTCCCCTCCCCTTGGAGAGCCCGCCGGTACCGGCGGGACGCCTGGTGGATCTTTGCGACTCATCCACCTTCTCTAATGCCTTCAGTATCGAACTCATAAGGCTCCTTAAAAGTTTGAGATCAGCTGCGCCAGCGCGCTGGGCCGCCGGCAAGGCGCCGCAGCAACTGCGCTGCGAGTCCGTACGGAGTGCGACCCCCAACCTCGGAAACGGCCTGTGCCGCCATGCTGCCCGTGATGGTCCTGGTTTCCTCGGTGAACCCGATCAGGAGCGCGCGGTCGCAGACCACGTTGACCAGCCGCGGCACGCCGCCGGAAAAACGGTAAATCCGCTTCATCGCCCCCTTGGAGAATTCCGCGGCGCGGTAACATCCCGCCAATTCCATGCGGTGGTCGATGTAGGACTGGGTGCTCTCGAAGTCCATGGGGAGCAGATGGTAGCGCACCGTTATCCGCTGGTTCAGCTGCCGCAGCTCCTTGCGCGCCAGCACCGACAGGAGCTCGGGTTGCCCGGAGAGGACGATCTGGAGCAACTTGTGGGTCTCGGTCTCCAGGTTCGAGATGAGACGTATCTGCTCCAGCACCTCGACGGGAAGGTTCTGCGCCTCGTCCATGACCAGCACGACGCTGCGTCCCGCCTGTTTCTGCTCCAGCAGGAAGGCGTTCAGCACCTGCAGCAGTTCCACCCTGCTTTCCGACTCCCAGGCCAGGCCGAACTCGCGGTTGACGCTCTTCAAAAGTTCCAGGGAAGATAGACAGGGGTTGAAGATAAGGGCGGTGCGGTGGCCGTCATGGTCCAGGCGGTTCAGGAAGGTGCGCAGCAAGGTGGTCTTGCCGGTGCCGACCTCGCCGGTCAGTTCCACGAATCCGACGCCGTTGTCCACCGCGTAGATCAGGTGCGCGTACGCCTCCCGGTGCTGTTCGCTCATAAACAGGAAGCGGGGGTTGGGAGTGATCGTGAAGGGGCTCTCCCTGAAGCCGTAAAACTCACAATACATCGCAGGCATGTGGGTCCTTTTTTGACTGTTTCCGTTATGCGACCTGTGAATATAGCGCGAATCTGCCGAGAAATAAAGGGGAAAGGGGAAAAAGATGCCCGTGGGCGGGGGGCAAAACACTTTGGACGTAGAGAACGCTAAGTACCACGGAGTACAGGAGCAAAACCTCGAAAGCCAAGAGCAGACCAGGCGGCACCTTCACCCTGTTTAAAAATGGGCGAGGTTGATGATCTGATTCAGCCGCGAACAGCATTCCTCGAAATGAATGTTTTCGAGGCGTCTGAGCGGGTGCGGCGCCCCCTGTCGCATACGCCAATCGAAAGACTTCGGCTGATGGCAAAGAACATAACTCGTCTTTCCGGCCTTTTTCCCAGATGCATGCCCTACAACAACAGCAAAAGGGTTGTCGGCGTTGTAATCGGCAGTAGTCATCGGCAGACCGATGACAATCGAGGTGCGGTCGTTGAAAATAGCAGGCGACAATACGAGGAAAGGATGCATGTCTTTCATTTCCTTGCCGGCCTGAGGGTTACAGTTTATCCAGATGATATCCTGCCGCTCGGGAATCCAGAATGCCTTTTCCCCCACCCGCCTTACCATTTTTCCGCTCCGACCGGTTCGGTCAGCATCGCTTCGCCGCCATGCTTTAGCGGATCGTACAAGTCCAAGCGTTGCTCCAGGCTAAGCCCTTCATCATCAAGCGGCGTGATCACGACCCGTCCATCTTCCACCGCGATCCGGACCTTTTGGTTGACATGAAGATGAGCCGCCCGTGCTACCCCAACAGGTAGACGAACACCCAGATTGTTGCCCCACTGTTTCACATCGAGCACAGCTTCAGTTCGAGACATAATCCACCCCCTAAACGTTTAGACAGAGTTTAGACAAGTCCGATCAGAATGTCAAACCGAGGAGTGGCAGTCATCCCTTCTATCCCCTTCATCCCTGTTAAACAGCCTGTGCCTTGCCTATTCTCGGTTCCAAAGCCCATCTCCTCAGCACCCATGACGGTCATGCTCGCGAACGTGTGCTTTCCCCCCTGACACCGGTGCTACACTTGTGATACACTTACTTAAAACAAGGAGCCAGCCATGCCCTCAACAAATCCGCGCATTAATGTGGTCTGTGAAAAACCCCTATATGCCGCCATTGCCGAAATTGCCGAACGTGACGGCGCTTCGCTTTCATCTGTCGTCCACGATCTTCTGCTGGAGTCGCTGGAACTGCGCGAGGACATCGCCTTGTCGCGGATAGCTGACAAACGGGCCACTGAATTTGATCGTTCCGCCGCCCTAACAGCCGACCAAGTTTTCGACTGATGAGTTACACCGGATCCTACCCTTTGCGTCTTTGCGGCTGTGCGTGAGAATCAGGTTTCTGCAGTTATCCCCTGCATCCCCTGCATCCCCTCCATCCCTGTTAAATGCCTTTGTACATAGAAAACCCAGACCGCTATTAACAGGGATGAAAGGGATGAACGGGATAAAAGCTGAAACAGAAAAGATTTTGGTTTAACCCCAAAGCCTGTGATTCATCCTGGTCTTTGCGTCTGGCGTGAGAATCAGATTTCGCAGTTATCCCCTGCATCCCCTCCATCCCTGTTAAATGCCTTTGTACAAAGAAAACCCAGACTGCTATTAACAGGGATGAACAGGATAAACGGGATAAAGGCTGAAACAGAAAAGATTTTGGTTTAACCCCAAAGCCTCTGCCTGTTCTCGATCCCGTCTTTGCGTCTTTGCGGCTTTGCGTGAGATGGGTTGGCAGTTATCCCCTGCATCCCCTCCATCCCTGTTAAATGCCTTTGTTCACGCCCGTTCGCTGCGCTCACTCAAGACGCAAAGGCGCAAAGATAAAGGCGAACCTTTTAACAGGGATAAAAACGGATTAAAGGGATTCGCTTTGCGTCTTGGCGGCTTTGCGTGAAAAGCTTTTACGCCTTATGCCTTTATCCCCTGCATCCCCTTCATCCCTGTTAAAATCTTGCTGTCAGTATTTGTAGGAAAGCTCCGCGCGAAGCAGCTGGTTCATGCGGGAATCCCCTGCCCTCAGCTCGAAGTTGTGGATCCACTCCTGCCCGTACATGAGCAGGGCGCTCCAGTCACCTTGAATGGGGAAACTCCAGAAGGCACGCAGGGCGTTCTTTCGCTCGATGGACTGCATGACACCGTTTGGATCGAACGCTCCTGCAGGGTTGACGGTCACCCGGCCGTAATCGCCGCGCCTGGTGTGGAAAGCCTCCAGGGCGAGGTTGTTCCTGACGGAGAACCAGTGGCTGTAGCGGAGAAAGAAATCCTGGGTCGCCCCCCCCTGCGAGTGGCCGATGGGCATGTTGTGGCGGAGGTAGCCTTCGGGGAAAGTGCCGTTGCTGTAGAGGATGCGGTTTCCCCGGAAGTATTCGAAACGGAGATCATCCCTGCCGCTTTCGGTGAGCCTGGGGATGTAGACGCCGGCCACATAGCTCTCGACGATGGGCCAAAACGCGGCCGAGTCCTCACCGGATAGTTCACCGTAAAGCTCGGTATTGCGCAGCCAGGGGAGCCTGACACGGAGATCGAAGCCGGCCAGAGTGTTGGAATTATCGTCGCTGGTGCCTCCGACAAGACCGCGAACGATGTCACCAAAGCTGTTGTTGACGCCGGGGCCTCCGACCTGCCGTCCGAGGTTGACGCCGAACTCAAGATCATCTAGGGGTTTCATGGCCAGTTTCCCGGCGAAGAAATACGGCTGCCGCTCATGCCCGTCGGTCACCGTTTGTTCGAACCGCGAAAAGATCAGGGAATACTTCAGGTCCCACAGATACTTCGTCTGCACCGGTTCCGGGCTGGAGAGCTTGACCAGGTCGAAGTTCCTGGCGTTGTTGGTCAGGGTGAGGGCGCCGCGGTAACCGGGGCCCAGCCAGTTCTCATCGCGGCCCACTTCCAGTTCTAACCCCTTCCCGCCCAGTTTCAGGTAGCCGCGGTTCAGGCGCAGCCTCGCCTCGTCCCCCTTCTCAGACCAAAGGAGCATCGGCTCCACCAGCGCGGACGCCTGCGCCCCCACGTACACCTCCCCACTTCCACGCAGGTCGAGGTTGGAGCCATTGCGGTACACGACGCCGTTGTTGTTCTCGAAAAGCGGGGCCCCCTCGGTGCCGCGCTGCTGGGTTGGAGAAGGGTACGGGTTGGCTGGGCGAAGGCCACTGCCGATGCCGAATACGCCTTCGTTGCCGGGGTCATGAACAGCGCGGAAGTAGCTCCTCGGGGCTCCCTCCAGGTAGACGTAGCGCAAGCGAGCCGCGGTGAGCGGGTTGTAGTCGAAGGAAGGCGCGGACTGCTCTTCACCGTAAAGGGAGAGCTCACGCGGCAGCAGTTGCTTGAGCCGATCCAGGAGCTCCAAGGCAAGCCGCGGCTGGTCGCTTCCGGCGGTCCGCAGTTCGGCCTCCTTGACCAGACGCGCCGCCTCGCTACGCGAAAGGGGGCGGATACCTTTCACGTCTGATGAGATCAGGCCGAAACCCGACAGCTTTTCCAGGTAGAGATAGATGGGACTATCCAGCGGGATATTCGGTGAGGAAAGGGCGAAGACCATGTTGTAAAAGACTAAGACAAAGCAGAAGACAGCTACCAAGACAACTTTTATGTGGATCATCATTTCAATGTAAAACCTATTTAACAGGGATAAAGGGGATAAACGGGATAAGATCAAAAACAATCTTCTATTGCAAGGCAAAACTTGTTACCAAGACAAGTTTTATGTCGATCACCACTTCAACCTAAAAACTATTTAACAGGGATAAAGGGGATAAACGGGGATGATCTAAGACAATCTTCTAAAACTTGTTACCTAATCTGCGGTATTCTAACTTTGGATTTCCGAAATTGACCAAAAACCCTACTTCGAGTCCAGTTGCTTTGAGGTAGTTTATGACCTGCGCCGTATGTTCCGGGGCTAAAGCCTTCACAGCTTTCAATTCGACGAGTATGATGCCTTCCACCACAAGGTCTGCATAAAACTCACCTACTACCTGACCTCGGAAAAAGACATGCAGCGGAACTTG
>Ga0209317_1003142_pt1 | contig 10800 bp, 8 predicted proteins | sample RifGroB2_FD_183994 | JGI IMG/M metagenome (GOLD analysis project Ga0209317, IMG submission 183994) | Soil microbial communities from Rifle, Colorado, USA - Groundwater B2 (SPAdes) (version 2) | ecosystem: Environmental > Terrestrial > Soil > Unclassified | place: Rifle, Colorado | collected...
AAATTTAATTTTCATTCTTGACCTCAAATGCACCATCCGCTATACTCCCGAAATCTTTCAGCCGGAGTGGTGAAACTGGTAGACGCACTGGACTCAAAATCCAGCGGGGCAACCCGTGTCGGTTCGACTCCGACCTTCGGCACCAACATTGACTCAAGGGTTTGGCCTGTAACTGGTGAATTAAGCATAACATTGCGCAAACGCAATGTTATGCTTAATTGCTAGAAACGCAGAGTTATGCTTAAACAACACCTAGGAAGAGGCATCGCACCCTTTCCGGAACCTTATCATTTTATCTCAAACACAACCTCTCTCGATTATCAACTGCTATTAAAATCTACATTAGCAAACGAGGCTTCGTTAGCTCTCTGTCACCTTTGCCGAAAGCGTACCAAGCCAACATTAAGACGATAATTTGTCTGGTCTATTTTGCTGTTCTGCAAGAGCCGTGTTAATGACTCGATAAAGGATAGTCCATGGCCCAAAAGAGTGCCCCGTTTCCGCGCGTATATTTCTAGCGGTCAATGGCACGCCCTTAGCTTTAAGTTCTTTTATCAGATTTAGTCCGAACTCTTTCACCGTTTCAAAATGCTCGTTTTTTTGGTCCAACCTGAACTGCCGGTAACGATTGACTACACACGCGGATAATTCAGGGAATTTCCCTCTAAGCGTGGATTCATCAAGCTTAAGTTGATGGGCAACAGCACTCAGGCTCTGTGGTGGTACTGCGACAAGAGCGTTCTTTAATGCAGTTTCCCTTTCCTCTGTTGGAGGCTTTTGGCTACGTCGTTTTGATGGTTTTGCCTGCAAGTAGGGACTCGTACAAGCAACCGGTTTGCCTTTCATTACACTGAGTAGCGATACTTCTGCCGCTAAACACAGGTCCAGTAGAAGCCCTAAAGTTGGAGCATATTTTCTTTTAAGCCAGCCCCAAAGCACAGATTTATTTATTCCTGCACGCCTGGCAGCAATTGCCGACTTCCCATCCGAGAAAGATTCAACCAGAGATTTAAGCCCAACAAACAAATTTTGGCTCGAAAATATTTTATCTGACTCAGGAAGACATGAAATAACATCGGCAATTTGACGAGCTTTCCAAACATCAACATCGGATGCAAACACAGGTTTTTCTAGCCTACACTGGTAACCAATGCTTCCACAAAAAGGACAGACGCCCGAAAGCATCTTTCTGAAACTCATCTTGAGACGGGCATCGCTTGGAGCCCCACAGTTCGATATCTCAAGATGCACTCCATGAATAGGACATGCTTTAACACAGGCTATATTCCAGACTAGATGGCAGTACAAACCATCTCTTTCCCTTGCCTCGTCGAGACATAGAGGGCAGTGGCGGTCCTCCATCGTAAACAAATGATTGCCTCCCAAGATGTCTTGAAAGGGAATCATGGTACAGGAGACCAATCCGTCAACAGATGTGGCTTCAGTCAACACCGTTATAATTTTGCTTGTGTACCATCCAATTGGTAAAAAGTTACTTAAAACTGTGATGTCGGGGTACCACTTTCGTTTATCTGATAGAAGCTTTTTCCCAAGTACGTCCGTAACGAGCGCAAAGACACTGACCCGATGTGCATCTGCGAGTCGGCTAATATAGCTTTTCAACGATTCGCAGGCTCCTGTACCGACACCGTACGGTTGAAGACCATATAACAGCGTCGGAGAGGGACACTTGGGCCTTTCGGATGCCTCAAAAAAAACCTCTGGTAGTTTAAATATGCTTGGGAAATCATCCATTTGAGGTTGCTCCATTCATTTTTTCTATAGCGTCTTCCAATATACTTTCCGAAAATATCGTTTCTCCGTAGGCTGCCCCCTTTATATTTTCTTCACCATCAGTAATTTCTGTTCTGATACTCTGAAGCAGCTTTTGTGATTTCGCCACCTTTGATAGGAACATCGGATTCCATTTACCTTTGTTTGCAAGTTGCATTTCCAAGGCTCGCAGCATTATTTTCTTTAATAACCCTACGCATCCTAAGGATGCTTCCATCAACTCCTTTGAAATAGCGCTGAAGGTCGGTACTTCTTCACAAGGCCAGTTCAGCTGTATTTTTTTAACAATAGTAAAAAATTCAGCAACATCTTTTTCATTATCAGTGTGGTAACGCTCAAAATGAATTATTTCTGCTCGGCTAGATACCTGACCATAATTTGAAGCAAGTTCTAATAGGTTGTATGACCCTATGAGGAAAAGTTTTGCTCCTTTGTTATCTACGAGCGACTTTAGCGTATCCATAACTGCCGGAAGGTTGCCAAAACGTAGCAGATGATAGGCTTCGTCGATAGCGAGCACCATAACTTTGCGTTTCTCAATCATTTCTTCGAGTGAATCACGTAGTGCAGGAAGACTTGCAAAACGTGCAGGCTTTATTGTTATGGTGCCATTTTCTACCACCTTAGCATGTTTCTTATTTATTAGAATTTCATGGCCGGCTTTTAAAATGTTTTCATATATTGATGTCCAAGATATAGACTTTATGCCATTGGCCGGTGCTGGAATGAAAATGTAGGGAACTGCAGATGGGTCATTATCATTTTCGGTAAGTATTTTTTCGATAAGTGTTTTTATCATCAGCTTCGCAAGGGTTGTCTTGCCAACATGTGTCGCGCCAATAAGAAAGAGGATACTTGTTCCGCTGAAGGGTTTGAGTAAAGACATTATATCAATTGCTACCTTTTCTAGTTTGATATGCTTAACATTGTAAGCGAAGAGATACTTCATCTTTAGTATATCTGGCAACATCAGCAATTCTGAACGTGACAGATTTTTGAACCGTTCGGCTTCTGCTTCAGTTACTTTCATGGTATCAATGGAATCCATCAACATCTCCCCAGAAACTGTCATCGCTGGTTTTATCTTCTTTTTGGACGGTGTCATCTACCGATGGCGCTATCTCAGGCTTTAGCTGCTTTCCTAGTTTGAGAATTTCGGGTTCTCGCGTAGCGCCTGACAACACCGTCGCTGGGATGCTATTAGGCATAGCAACGGTCATTCCCAGGCTCTTATAAAGATGCTCCATCTCGCGCTGCTGCATCCCGATTCTCGGGTCGAATTTTTCCGGTGTCCAGAGACCCAGCATCTTCTTTGAACTACCTTTTCCTAGCCTATCTCTGTTGGCATTAACCTTTGCGAAACGACGTTCAACCCTTCTGGCTAGCTCCGTTTCATAACGTGTTCGTCCGGCCAATGGTCTGAGGTCGCGTGCGATTGCAGCGACCCAGCGGTTTCGGTAATATACATACACTACATTGGCGACCCACGGTTCTACTCGAACTTCGCCAATCTCACCTTTTTTTGCCAGTTTAAAATCAGCATGCCAATAATGCATGTTGTCACACCAAACCCCGCGAAGGGGGTCAACTTTATGGAATCGATGCTTGGAATGTGGACAGGTGAGCAACATTATATTTTCATCAAACTTTACTAAAACGTGTTCTCGCTGCCCAGTTTCCTGAATACGCATGGCCTCGTAGTCCCGTGGTGTTGACCCGAGAGTAGGGTGAATTCTGGTTTCACGGACCTCAAAGAAATACTCATCCAGTGCTCCGTGTAGCCCGGTGAGCGTCCATATCGCTCTAGGGAATGGGTTTACTGACTTGGTGACCATCCGAGCGTTTTTCATAATCCGCGTATTGCCTTGAAGCTGAGCAATCACTTCAATCTCTGCCGCCCCTAGCGCACTTTCGATAGGACCTCCACCACGAGGTGCGCCTGGCTGACGATGGCGCAAGTCAATTCCGTATATCCGACAGAACCATGCAAGTTCCTGTGAGCGGAATTCTTTTCCGCCGTCTACTACCAGTATTCGTGGAAGGCGAGTATGGCGTCGGACGTAATCACGGAGGGTCATAAGAACAACTCTGGCGGAGGGCGGGTCGTAACCTACGATGAACGCGCGGGCTTGGGTGGTATTACCATCCGTTGCAAGGGTAAGTGTCGGTTTACCTAAATCTGAACCCTCTGGCCCTACAGTAGCAAGATTTACAATCGTGTGGTCAATGTAACAAACCTCATGCGGTCGCACGCCATGTATGGGGAATATGTAATCCAAATATAGCGGAATCTCAGTTTCCTGATATGCCTTGCGCTTACCCTCACGCGCCACGATGGATTTGGACTTTTTAACCCGCCTGGTGAATGTCGGATACGACATCGGCTCAACGCTATGCCCTTCACAGAGTTTCTGGTATTCGCGATATGCGCCCACAGCCATTTTGTTGTCAGGATTATTATAGAAAACACGGATAGCTTCTTCTGCAAGAGCCTCCACCAAGTCCGGCAGACGCTGTGTCCGGTTGCCCTTATCCTTATTACTATCTATAAGGGCAATAGTTTTTTCTAGCATTGTCATTGAATCGTTAATTTTACTTTTCCAGCTCTGGATTGTACGAACAGATACATTGTTGGTATTGCCATTTGTGAGGGCATCTATACGATTGTTTGCTGTTTCAATTTGTTCATAAGATAAATCAGCTATATTTTTCTCTGGGGGCCTATAACTGTTCTGACCATTTGTGATTTCTATATCGTCTTTGTTGAATAAAGATATCACGTCATCAAGCGGCAGACTGATGGGATTGCCATTGTCATCCCTTAATAGTACTTTGCCGCTACCAGCTAATACCACCTCGAAGTCTTTACCGTCGAACCTCAAGCGTGACCCCGCTGAAATACGAGCCATGCCAGGTATGGGCAAAGTGGGAGTTCGGTCAGCCTTAATGGCGCGATATGCCCTGGCTATTGCAGTATCACGGTGAATCACTAGACAATCGGATACCTCTAGGCGGTCGTTATAAAGGTCGGCGACAATCAACTTCTCCACGATAGCCGTGAAGATATTATCCGCAGTGAAGCCGTGCTCATGGAGTAAACTAAGAAACGCAATGCTTCCTTGTTTCGATATCAAATCTTGAAGTTTAGCGGCAGTTTCATCGGGAAGTTTGGGGCAGGTCAGCGACTGATAGTCCTCCAAAAAGCGGATATTGTCGATGAAGGTGCGTGGAAGTTCAACTGAACTGTGAACTTCATAGTGCAAATTTATTGATGAGAAAAAATCTTCGGCTGCCTTATAATGCCAGCGGTCTTCTTTGTCCTTAAAGAACTGTGAACCATCTGCTGCTAGGCGCACTAGACGGGACTCATCACGCCATTCATGGACATAAATACCATCACTGCGAATTATCAGAAAATCTGGAAAATGTTGAACACGGGAACTAGCTTTTCCGTCTTCATTTATGAGTATCAAATCGGTACACAAAGGCTGGGGCCAGAACTCTATGCAGGCGGAATCATTTTCGTATAATGTTGCTGCAGGGCCTTCTACGGTTCGGCTTTCCAGTTGCAGATGCCGATTACCCATTTTTCTACTGTAAAAGCTTATCACGGAGTTATTGTTACTGGATTTAACTTGTCGGACTGGACTGTTGGCTCTGGCATTGCGAACAATCTCACGTGCCTTTTCCGGCAGACCAAGCTCAATGAAGAGCCTTTCGAGTTCAATCTCTGAGAGCATAATTAGTACTCCGCACAGCTGATACTATTACCCAGTACGATTCGAATTAACCTGATGATATATGACTAAAGTGCTACTTCATTTTTCCATGACACAAGGAATCTGCCCTCCTGAGCTTCGTCATAAAAAACCTGCCTCATTTCCATTCGCAACTCTGCCTGTTATCTTGGGTTGTGTCACACCGAAATAATTATAGACTAAACCAATTCATAACTATTTCCCTAAATTTATCTCCATCGTAATCGATATATGGAACCCTCTTGTCATTGAAGGACAATAATTCAAAGCACAAGGCAGCGAAACGCTGGTTTACAACTGCTGAAAAATCGGCAACATCAGCAATTGTTTTCTTTTTTTTGAGATAATAGTACAATCCTCTGCCGATATAAATATTGGGACTACATGCAACGGTCCTTTCGTTTTTCCACAACTGTAAAATCTCCGGCCCATTGAATTTTTTATCAGTTTTTAGTCCGAAATCAAAATCAAGCCAACCTTGTAGAAAGTTTTGGTCTTCAAGACATTTCAGAAACATTATCGTTGTGGCGCATATGATTAAGTAAATAGTTAATGTTGATATCGCATTTCGCCCCATTCCCACAGGTGCATAGACAAGAACGTGGTCGGGACGATGGAGGAATCCAACCCGGCATTTCTGCATCCGATGTAAACACTCTTGTTGAGCATCAGTCAGTCCAATATTGCCGATATTTCCTTTTGAAAGTGTATGATAAGCGTTCATAAAGGAGTACTGCATTCCGTAAATAGACCTGTATAGATTTGATACCTTCCCTGTTATTTGTTCCATTTCTGCTTCATTCCAACATCTCGCGTTATTCAAATGTCGTTGAATGTCCTGAATCCCAAGTAATTTAAGGCGTGCTGTCACATACGTTCCAAAATTAATTACATTATTATCTTCTTGCAGCATAACGTGACGTCCAGTAAAACCGTATTGTTAATACTTTCCGGCGCTCAAATAATAAGAAATACCATGGCACTGTTTATAAATTATGTCCTTTTATAATGGAGATTAGTTCCAGACAGAGGCTGGCGAAGCATCCATTAATCACTGACCAATTATCATATGCCTCAGTTACTATAACAATGCGTTTTAAATCTTTGTTCAATTCCTCACTGATGATAAGTTGGGGATGGGAAACGCTTGTACTTTTAGTCTCGGCTTTCACTTCGTTGAAAAAGCCCATTTCCTCGAATTCCTTGCCCAAAATAATGTCTATGCTGGCTTGTAGTGGAATTCCGAGGGTCATATATGTTGACAGCAAAGTTGCAGACGCTGACATGACCGCATATATTGTCCGATTTGGTACCGCATTGATAGCTTCCAACTGAGCATAAATCAGTACGAAACTGCCAAAATAGCTGAATATCACCTCGCAATTCGGTGTTCCCTGTAAAAATAGTTTCTGGTCAGCAGTCAGATGACCCGAGGCTGAAGCGTCACTGGAAAAGCTGTCATAGAGGCTCAGAAAGGTCTGCCGCATGCAATATATTGAACCGTACAAGTTTGCAACCTTTGACTTTTGTCGTTGCAGCTCTGCCGGGTCATGGCCTGGCAGGGTATTCATCTGCTGCAAAATGTCACAATATTCCGGCAATTCGATGCGTACCACAATGTAAGCCTCAAAAGAAGTTTCACAATTTTGTTTGAATTCTGAAAGCATCGGTACCTCCGGTTATCCCTTTCTATACTTGGATATTTCGACAAGTACTACCTTCGACTGTAGCTCTTGGGACACAACACAATCAATCGGCGTATTCGCACCAGTCAGCAGTGTTATTTGCTTAATATTTTAAAAAGGGAATTCCTCTTCAAGATTTTCTTTATCTAAGTATGAGCCTATACTATCTTCATTAATATGATTGCGTGAATAGTAACCTTCTTCTGCATCATAGTCAGGCCTTATGCATTTCAAATCAAACTCTAACGAAAGGTTTAACTCTCCGCATCTTTGAAGCACATTACTATTCAACTTGAAACTTGGACATGTGTCTGGGAAAAAACAGGAACACAAGATACCTGCCTGATATTTTATACTCAGTTCTTTTATTATATTTTTTTTAGGTTCAAGCATCATAAGGAGTGCTTCAAGGTAGGCAGTTAATGAGCCATCTGCCGTTGGCTTCGGGCCTAAAAGTTCCCAGTAGCTATTTTCTGCTTGGAAGTTTGGTAGAAATGGCTTTGGGTCCCGGTCATTCTCGTCCCAGCCAGAGGTAGGTGGAACACCCAATAATTCTGTGATTCCCGCTACTGAAGGGAAACCTTCAGCGAAGAAATAGACCGAGACCTCGAAACTTTCGTCCATAAAAGCCCCCCACGCAAGTTGGACGGAAATTGCCAACAGGCGGTCGTATCGTAGTTTCATTACTGGATTGTTCTTTGGTGCATATCGTTGTTCTCGTTCCAGTTTTAGACTGCTTCGGTTACCCCCACTGCTTTATGTTGACTTCGCTTTTCCACACAGATGACCCTCAGGGCGGGCTCAGCATAGTTATGATTCAAATAAACCAAACACTTGAAACCAGTTAACTGCTTAACATGCTCTTAGATGGTGTTTGGGTTTAGCATATCATTGATAAAACTGAAATCAATATCATGTCAAATAAAAATAAATGTTTATCTGATTGCTAAAGATGCTATGTGTATTGTTAGCAAATTCTACATAAATGATGTCATATACTTTAAAGTACAATTAATAATACAGCCAATGTGATTAAATAACAATTTTGATAGTATATCAAAAATTGTTATATCTTGTAGCTAATAGCTAAGTAGTGATTCGATTAAATAGCACGATGCGAAACGTTATTCAGTCGTAGCGCTAATTTTGTATGAGGACCAGCGGCCATATGAGCAACTTCACCCCTAGAAGGTGACTTCCGGTTGTACTCTCTTGTTTTGGGGTTGGCATTTATCTGGCGTGGAGGGTATAGAATGGTGGGCGAGGGGGCAGGCTTGAATCCGGTATGGAAGGCCGGAAGGGGAGATGGATAACGTCCGCCATTGACCCAAACTGCTCCGAAGCTCGCTACTACCGAGGATAAAAGGGAGAGAGGGAGAGAGTTCGACAAGGCAAAGGAAGCAATCCCGGCTGCAAATGTGACTGTGGTCATGACTATATGTTTGCCGAGTCTGACAACTCTCTTGCGGTACGCGCATGGTGACGGTTCAGATTAGAGCCCTGCATCCAGCCGTCATGAGAAAGTCGAAGGTGAGTGCTGAACCGTGGAGGATTTTTTTTGCGAAGACAGGAACCAGCACCACATATGGCATCCCCGTAAGGCTCGTCAAGGCGACCAGGAGTAGGATGCTCCTGATTGGCCCGAAGCCGAAGGCGTAGGTGAAAACCCTCTTGGAGTTCATGAAGGACATGTCGTCGCTGCATCATATGAGAGCTTGGCCCAAGACGCATGGCAACAATCGCCACCACAATCGCCAGGTAGCTCGCACTGTTTAGGACGAAGCAGACCCCTGTGCCGACCGATGCAACCAGGAGTCCTGCAACGGTAGGGCCGATGAGGCGAGCAGCTTGCACCATGGAAGAGTTCAGGGTGATTGCGGTGCTGAGGTCTTCCCGGTTATCGCCACCTCGATGACAAAGGACTGCCGAATCTGGATATCGAAGGTATTGACGACCCCGAGGAGCAGGCTCAGGACGACAATATGCCAGACCTGGAGAGAAGCTTTTGAAAGTGCTATAACTGGTCAAAGTTATAGCACTTTTATATATAGCTCATTTTTTGTAAGCCGGCATTCTGCTCTCGCGACTTATTCTGACGTACCCATGTGTTATTCCATAACTGTGTGATTGCAATGGTTAATGCTCACCTCCTTGAAGCCAATATTCCGTTCCCTCTAAAAACGACTCATTCAGTTAAAGTTGCTGATTTTTCTGGCTTTTGCGTGTTTCTTTTGGTATAAAAACTTGCTTATTTTTAATGCAGATGAGCCGTCTGAATATGCGACAGCCTAGAGGCTACTCTGACTAAAGCTAATGCTAAGGTGGAAAAGCTGACGGATGCGACAGTGCTAATGCTTTTGGCCGCATAATTGGAAAACAAGATTGAATAAGAAGCTGAGCGGTAGATGTTATTAATTTATCATGCGGAAGGGTGGAAATTCGCGAATAATTACACGAATAATTCATTAGGAAGGTGGAAAAATGGCAAATGAAATAAAAAAGTATATCGGCAAAAGATTGCCTGGCTTGGGTACGCCACTAACCATATCCTCATTTAAAGATGATGAAGCGAAAAAACAGCGTGAATATGAGGTACATATATTTATAGATGGTATTGTGAAATTTTATAGAAATTTGGTGTTAGTTTCTGAATATGACCACATCGACGCAAAAGATTTAGAGGGCTACATAAAAACTTCTGACCAGATAGTCAATGATGAAATAGAAAAAATAATACTAGAACAAATGGATGATTCGGGTATTCCGAGGCAACTTTACCTCCAACCAGACCCGGTAACTGAGGATGTTTTCATGCCTTTTCTGCAATCATTGTGGACGCGGGGGAATTACGATAGTGAATTTGGTAATATCTCGCGTAACAGTGGTTTCGGCACTCTGAGGCTCGAATTTTCTGAAATAATGAAATTACCTAAGATGAAGGTTAGGATTTCCGCCGGAGTCTGATGGTCTTAACGGAATTGGTGCTATTGTGGACATTATAGGAACGAACACCTCTGCAGGTGCCGCCACTCCCACTCTTATGCTAGAGAAGGCCGGATTAGCAACGATGCCCGTTGATGAGGCCATAAAACGAATCATCAAACTGAACGAGGGCTTGTGCAAGTTTTGGAGTAATTCTTCAGGCTGGGCACCTATCGAAGCAGCCCAATTGCTCAGTAAATCGCGATTAGACTGGCAAGTCGAGTTGTCAAGGACTCTCTTGATATGGACCGTAACGGCAGATGACGCTGAGAAAAACGGGCGGTTAATCTTGGGTTGGGCCAATCTTGGGAGTTTGTTGGAGGGAACGCTCAAATTGTTTCTGTCTGTGTATTATAAAGATTACCAAGCTGATGTGGACGCAATTAAATTCCATTAGGTAATCCCCCGGCTCTGCCGGGGGACTCAAAAAGTTTGACAGTTCCTGCGAAATGAAGAAGCCTCCTTTAACGTGAACCGCTCAAAGATCACGAAAAAGGAGGCCTCATGGACGACGGCCAGAGTTTATGTCACTCGAAGTGGGAATGCAAGTATCATGTTGTATGGATACCAAAGGGGCGCCG
>Ga0209317_1003144_pt1 | contig 10775 bp, 8 predicted proteins | sample RifGroB2_FD_183994 | JGI IMG/M metagenome (GOLD analysis project Ga0209317, IMG submission 183994) | Soil microbial communities from Rifle, Colorado, USA - Groundwater B2 (SPAdes) (version 2) | ecosystem: Environmental > Terrestrial > Soil > Unclassified | place: Rifle, Colorado | collected...
GCGCACTGACGCGGTGGTTACCGAGCAGACCATCGCCCGGCCGGCCGAAGGGGTGATCATCCCGATCAAATACACCGGCGCCCCCATCAAGGACGCCAAGGGCAATATCAAAGGTGCGCTCGAATATGTCCTCGACATGACCGAGGAAGTGAAGCAGAAGCAGATGGCCGACGAGAAGATCGAAAACCTCAATACGCTGCCCACTCCGGTTCTGGCCATCGACACCGATTTCGCCATCACCTTCATCAATCCTGCGGGGGCGGGGGTGCTGGGCAAAACGCCCGACGAGGTGGTCGGCAAAAAATGCTACGACCTGTTCAAAACACCTCACTGCAAGACCGACAGATGCGCCTGCGCCCGGGCGATGAAGACCGATGCGGTGGTCACCGAGCAGACCATTGCCCGGCCGGCCGAAGGGGTGATCATCCCGATCAAATATACCGGCGCTCCCATCAAGGACGCCAAGGGCAATATCAAAGGAGCGCTGGAATATGTCCTCGACATGACCGAGGAGGTCAAACAAAAGCAGGCGGCGGACGAGAAGATCGAGAATCTCAACACCATTCCGACGCCGATCATGGCCATAGACACCGACTACAATATAACCTTCGTCAATCCGGCCGCCGCCGCCGTGGTAGGCTCGACCCCCGATCAGCTGATCGGCAAAAGGTGTTACGACCTGTTCAAGACCCCGCACTGCAAGACCGAAAAATGCGCCTGCGGTCGCGCGATGAAAACCGATGCGGTGGTGACCGAGCATACCATTGCCCGGCCGGCGGAAGGGGTGATCATCCCGATCAAGTACACCGGCGCGCCGATCAAGGACGCCAAAGGCAATATCAAGGGGGCGCTGGAATATATCCTCGACGTGACCGAGGAGGTGAAACAGAAACAGGCGGCGGACGAAAAGATCGAGAATCTCAACACCATTCCGACCCCGATCATGTCGATCGACACCGACTATACCGTCACCTTCATGAATCCGGCGGGGGCCGCGGTGCTTGGCCGGAGTCCGGACCAGGTGGTCGGCAAGAAGTGCTACGACCTCTTTTTGACCGATCATTGCCGCACCGAAAAATGCGCCTGCAGCCAGGCGATGCGCACCGATGCCGTCGTCCAGGAACAGGCCACGGCCAGGCCGAACGGCAGGATCATGCCGATCAAATATACCGCCTCGCCGATCAAGGATGCCAAGGGCAACATCAAGGGTGCGCTGGAGTACATTACCGACGTGACCGCGGAGAAGGCAGTCGAGAAGCTGATCAGCGAAGCGGTGAACGATGTGGACGCCCTGGTCACCGAATCGAAGCACCGGATGGATCAGGGCAGCGCCAAGGTCGACGAAATGAATATTTTAATCGACGAGGAGGCGAAGAAGCTTGACGGCTCGCTTACGACCGTGCGGGAGATGGTGGCCAGTTCCGGTGAAATGCTCACGCTCTCGACCGAATCGAACCGTCTTACCACCGACTTGTCGAAGGAGGCGGAAACCGGCAAGGCGGCCGGCAAGAACGCCGGGCAGAAGCTGGTCGACATCAACAACGCCATGCAGAAAAATAACGAGATGGTCGGCGATCTGGTCAGCCAGTTGGAAAAGATTTCCGGCTTTGTCGATATCATCAAGGATATCGCCTCCAAGACCAACCTGCTCGCCTTTAATGCAGCCATCGAGGCGGCCCGGGCCGGCGATGCCGGGCGAGGGTTTGCGGTGGTGGCCGACGAGGTGCGCAAGCTCGCCGAAAACAGTTCGAAATCGGCGATCGATATCTCCACTATCGTCAAAAAGGTGGAAAAGGATTCCCTCCAGACCATCACGGCGATGCAGGCCGGGATGGCCATGCTGGGCGAAGGCGGCAAGGTGATCAACACCGCCCTCGATTCGATGGAGACGATCTCGAAAGGCATCGGCACCATTTCCTCCGCGGTGAACAACCTGAGCGAAAAATCGAAGAACCTCTGCAGCAGCGGCCAGAAGGTCGTGGCGGAAATCGAGAACGTGGCGCTCTCCGCCAAGGAAAACCAGCAGTCGACGAGGATCGTCAATCAGTCCATGAGTGAGACGGCAGCTGCCCTCGACCGATTGGTTGGCTCTACCAGAAGCCTTCAGGATGCGGTGCAGAGCCTCTAATTTTTTCAGGGATTCCCGGCTGGCTGGCGAGAAGTCGGCTAGCCGGGAGACGTGATGGCAGGATATGATTTTCGGCGATAAAATCATGACTCCCCGACTCAGGCTGCGGCGGATAACCGAGAGCGATCTGCCCCTCTATGTCGCCTGGAGCAACAGCGATCTGGCACACGGCAGATACCTGACCCCGGAACGGGAGGATGAGGCCCGGGGGCAGGAGAGTATCGTTTCCGGCCGGTACTGGAACGAGGTCAACCGGGTTTTCTTGATCGAATTGAGAAACGAACAACCCATCGGCACCCTGCGTTATTGGCTGCGGCCGGAACGAAAAAACTGGGCGATCATGGCGGTCAAGATCTCGGAGCCTTCGATGCGCAACAGGGGCTACGGCACCGAGGCCCAGAAGTATGTGATCATTCAGCTTTTTCAGAGAATGAAGGTGCAGGGCGTGGAGATGTACACCGACATCAACAATATCTGCCAGCAGCGCTGCCTGCAGAAGCTGGGTTTCGAGTTGGCCGAAACCCTCAGCTACGACGATCATCAGGTCAAGCGGGTCGGCCATCTGTTCCGGCTGGATGCCGCGGCCTTCGACAGGAATCCGGTTTATCGGTATCACTATGAAGAAGAGAGTTGGTCTGGTCGTTGACGACCGGTATCTGCAGCACGCCATTTCCCGGCCGTCGCCGGAAAATCCCGAGCGATTGCGGAACCTTTCGGCAATCGTCCGGGAGCGGTACCGGCACAACTGCCGGATGTTTCAAGGGCGGTGCGCCGAAACTGCCGATATCGAGGCGGTGCATTCGCGGTTTTATCTCGATCAGCTGCGCCACCACGCCAGCAACGGTGATCCCTATTCCTACGACCGCGATACCTATCTGATGAAGGACTCCTTTTTCACCGCCGAGCTGGCCGCCGGCGGCTGTCTGGAACTCGCAGACCGCATCATGGACGGGACGCTCGACCACGGTTTCGCCATGATCCGTCCGCCCGGTCACCATGCCGAGCCGGGCCGGGGCATGGGCTTCTGCATCTTCAACAACGTCTCGGTAACCGCTCAGTATCTGCGCCGGAAATATGGCCTGAACCGGATTCTCGTCGTCGACTTCGATGCCCACCATGGCAACGGCACGCAGGAGGTATTTTACGAGACCGACGAGGTTCTCGTCGTCTCCATCCATCAACGCGATCTTTTTCCCTTCACCGGCAAGGCGACCGAGGCGGGGGCAGGGCAGGGCCAGGGCTACACGATAAACGTTCCGGTTTTCCCTCAGTTTGGCGATCTGGAGTACACCTTCCTCCTGGGCCGCATCCTGCAGAGCGTGATGGAGCAGTATCTGCCGCAGATCGTGCTGGTCTCCGCCGGCTACGACGGCCACCGGGACGAGACGATCAGCGGCACGCTGCTCTCCACCGAATGGTACGGTCTCGTCACCTCTCTCCTGAAACAGTATGCCCATGAGGTCTGCGGCGGGCGGCTGCTGATGATCCTCGAAGGAGGGTACAATCCTGGGTCGCTTGAGGTCTCGGTCCTGACAACGATCGATAGCCTGCTTGCGGCCCGGCGGGACAAGATCGGCATCTTTTTCTCGGAACGCGCCAATCAGGTGTTGAAAAATCATCCGTTGCACGGCTGCTGGACCTTACAATAACAAGAGCTATGACAAAAAATATCGGCGTAAACGAGCAGGCCCTCAGGACCATTTTCCACGAATGCCGGCAATGCGGGACCTGCTGCAAAAAGTACCGGAAGATTGTCCTGCAGCCGGACGAAGTGGAGTTTGTCGAGAAGATGGGCGGCCATGTCGGCGTGGGTGTCAGCATGGCGGCCATCCGGGAGAAGGGACTTACGGCTGCGACCGCCGAGGCGAAAAGCAACGGCAAGGTGTTTATGATTCACCCCGACGACAAAGGCTGCGTTTTTCTGCAGCTTGTCAACGGTAAATACCGCTGCGCCATCTATCACTACCGGCCGAAAACCTGCCGGGGCTTTCGCTGCAATCTGGCCGATGAGAGTTTTCTGCAGCTCTTCGGCGGCGCGGACGCCATCCATCTTCTCGGCACGGACAGCTTCGGTCTGCCCCTGAAAACGAAATAAGGGAAAAGTAAATAGAGTTGCATTTGTTCGGACAGCTGCGGTATTCTGCGCCGTTATCGAAGAGAGATGGTTTTGCCTCCCGTAACCTGGCGAAACCATCCTTCTACTGGATTGAGCACAGAAAAATAAGGCTTTCGAGGAGATTGGCAGAATGTGGGAAGATCTTGGAGTTGCATTGGAAAAAGTCGACAAAGACAAGCTGAAGAAAAAACCGGATCCTGACAAGCTCGGATTCGGCGTGCACTTTACCGATCATATGTTCCTGATGAAATGGAATAAGACCGATGGCTGGCACGATGCCCGGATCTGCCCGTATCAGGATTTCCAATTGAATCCGGCGTGTATGGTCTTCCATTACGGCCAGGCAATTTTCGAGGGACTGAAGGCTTACAGAGGGAAAGACGATCAGCTGTTCCTGTTTCGACCGAAAGACAATTTCGAACGGATGAACAATTCGGCCCTGCGGATGTGCATGCCGCGCCTTCCCGTGGATAAGGTGGTGAGCGCGCTCAAGGCTATGATCTACCTGGAAAAGGAATGGGTACCAAGAACGGAAGGGGCGACCCTCTACATCCGGCCGACGATGATCGCCGTCGAACCCATGCTCGGGGTGAAACCATCTTCCTCCTACTATTTTTACATCATCATGTCTCCGGTCGGCGCCTATTATGCCGAAGGATGCAATCCCACCAAGATTTACATCAGCGATCAGTATGTCCGGGCCGTGAAAGGCGGCGTCGGCAATGTGAAGACCGCGGGCAATTATGCCGCCTCCCTCTTCATGTCGGAGATCGCCAAAAAGGCCGGCTGCACCCAGGTTTTGTGGCTCGATGCCTGCGAACATAAATACGTTGAAGAAGTGGGCACAAGCAACATCTTCTTCCGGATCGACAACCAGCTCATCACCCCGCCGCTGGAAGGCTCGATTCTGGGCGGCCTTACCCGCGATTCGGTCCTGAAGCTCGCGGCCTCCTGGGGCATCGATGTGGCTGAGAGACGGATTTCCATCGATGAGGTTCTTGAGGCAAACGGCAGCGGACGGCTGCAGGAAGTCTTCGGCACCGGCACTGCCGCCGTCATCTCTCCCGTGGGGGAACTATTCTACCAGGAACAGCATTATATCATCAACAACGGCAAGACCGGCGAACTCGCGGCCAGGTTGTACACCGAGCTGCAGGCCATCCAGAACGGCTACCGGGAAGATCCCTTCAATTGGGTAGTCCGAGTCGGTTGATTTTTTAAATTTATAATAATATGGTGGTCTTAGATCTATTCTATGGGCCACCATGACCCTCCTCTTTTTTTTCTTTTTCAGGCCTTGATTTTTAAGAATCAAACCCTATATTTTTGCGCAGTTTGATATAGGCCCCCGGAAATCGGGCAAAAAATCATTATGGAGCGCCTTGTCAGGTCGTGTGCTCCTTTTTTGAACCAAATCATCCGTATTGTTAGGAGGTAGTAATGAAAATTCGTCCGTTGAATGATCGTCTTTTGGTGAAGAGATTAGCTGAAGAAGCAAAAACAGCCGGTGGTATCATCATCCCGGACAGCGCCAAAGAGAAACCGGCCGAGGGAGAAGTTGTTGCAGTCGGTCCCGGAAAGCTGAATGACAAAGGCGAGAGAATGACTCTGCAGGTCAAAGCCGGCGACAGAGTCCTTTTTTCCAAATACGGCGGCACCGAAGTGAAGCTCGAAGGCGAAGACTATCTGATCATGCGCGAAGATGACATCCTCGGAGTCGTCGAAAGATAATTCCGGATTACAGTGAATTGACAACAAATCTCGTTTAAAAAAGGGAGAAAAATAATGGCTGGAAAAGAAATCAAATATGGAGTAAAGGCGCGTGAGTCCATTCTCAACGGTGTCAATACCTTGGCGAATGCCGTCAAGGTAACCCTTGGTCCGAAAGGCCGCAATGTACTTATCGACAAATCCTTCGGCGCCCCCACCATCACCAAAGATGGAGTGACCGTCGCCAAGGAGATCGAGCTGAAAGATAAGTTCGAGAATATGGGCGCGCAGATGGTCAAGGAAGTTGCTTCAAAAACTTCTGATGTTGCCGGTGACGGTACGACCACTGCAACTGTTCTGGCACAATCCATTTATACCGAAGGTGTAAAGCTTGTTGCCGCCGGTGGTAATCCAATGGAGATCAAACGCGGGATCGACAAAGGTGTCGCTTGTGTTGTTGCCGAATTGGCCAAGATTGCCACTCCCACCAAAGAACAAAAAGAGATCGCCCAGGTTGGTACCATCTCCGCAAACAGCGACGAGACCATCGGTAAAATAATTGCCGAAGCCATGGATAAGGTCGGCAAAGAAGGTGTCATTACCGTCGAAGAAGCAAAATCAATGGACACCAGCCTCGATGTCGTTGAAGGTATGCAGTTCGACCGCGGCTACCTCTCTCCCTATTTTGTCACCGATCCGGAGCGGATGGAAGTAATCATGGAGGATCCTTACATCCTCCTGGTAGAGAAGAAAGTTTCCAGCATGAAGGATCTTCTGCCGGTGCTTGAATCTGTTGCCAAGATGGGCAAAGGCCTCTTCATCGTAGCTGAAGACGTAGACGGTGAGGCTCTCGCCACGCTGGTCGTCAACAAACTCCGCGGCACTCTCAATGTAGCTGCCGTTAAAGCCCCTGGTTTCGGCGATCGCCGCAAGGCAATGCTGGAAGATCTCGCCATTCTCACCGGTGGCCAGGTCATCACCGAAGACCTCGGTATCAAATTGGAGAACGTCACTGTCAATGATCTCGGAACCTGTAAGCGTATTGTGGTCGATAAGGACAACACCACGATCGTTGACGGCGCCGGCGATAAAGAGAAACTCGCTGGCCGGGTCAAGCAGATCCGCACCCAGATCGAGGACACCACTTCCGATTACGATCGCGAGAAACTGCAGGAACGTCTGGCCAAATTGATTGGCGGTGTTGCCGTCATCAATGTCGGTGCGGCAACCGAGATTGAGATGAAAGAGAAGAAGGCTCGCGTTGAAGATGCACTCAATGCAACCCGTGCAGCTGTCGAAGAAGGCGTTGTTCCCGGCGGTGGCGTGGCGTATATCCGTTGCCTCAAATCTCTTGCAGCACTCGAACTGAAAGGTGAGCAGGCGCTTGGCAGAAATATTCTGCTCAGGGCTCTCGAAGAACCTATTCGTCAGATCGCCAACAACGCCGGACGTGAAGGTTCCGTCATCGTTGAACATGTAAAAGGACTGGAAGGGGCAATGGGCTTTAATGCCGCCACCGAAGAATATGAAAATCTTATTGCTGCCGGTGTTATTGATCCCGCCAAGGTAACCAGAACTGCACTGCAGAATGCCGCATCTGTAGCCGGCATGCTGCTCACTACCGAGTGCGTGATTGCTGAAGTTCCGGAAGAGAATCCTGCCTCGGGCGGAATGCCTCCGGGCATGGGCGGCATGGGTGGTATGGGCGGCATGGGCGGCATGATGTAAGAACCGCCTCGGCTTTTTCCGCAGGTACTTATCCCCCTCGTGGGGGATAACGACAGAAGGCTCCGATCCGGGGCCTTCTGTGTTTTTGGGGCAAAAAATCGCCTTGAAGAAATTTAAAGATATTGACAGAGCACTGTCTATAAGGTAATAATTTTCGCCTTGTCGCACGGCGATGTAGCTCAGTCGGTTAGAGCATGCGGCTCATATCCGCAGTGTCCGGGGTTCAAGTCCCTGCATCGCCACCAGAATTCACTGGCCTTTAGAGGGCTTTTACATATTGGGCTCGCTACGGATTATTGTAGCGAGCCCCTTTTTTTTGCCTCAAGCGAGTGAAGTTCATGCCTGTTGCCAAAGAAAATATGCTTGATATCACGAAGCAAATCATGATATGAATCGGCTTCTGACGTTACCGTGAAGGATGTTCGTTCCCCACCTTTTTCTTTGGTTTTAATCAGGCATGCATACCCTACAACACAACGGATCCATATATCGTACTGAGGCGAAATCCTTGTCTCTTTCCTCAAGATTGTTGCCCTCCGCCTTGTTTTACCTCAAACTGATTCATATCGTCATTCGGGCGAGCAACAAGGCCAAAGCCGGTGAATATGGCGATATACACTGGATCGAGAGCAGCCAGGAGGTTTTGCAACAACTCGAGAAGGTGGGAGTCGGAGTGGAGATAACCGGCATTGAGAATGTGGTTGCGCAAAGCGGCCCTGTTGTTTTTATCGGCAACCATATGAGCATGATGGAGACCCTGGTGTTGCCGGCAGTGATTCAGCCCCTCAAGCCGGTAACCTTTGTTGTGAAGGAAGCCCTTCTTTCCTATCCGGTATTTCAGCATGTCATGCGGTCGCGCAACCCAATTGCCGTGAGCCGGACAAATCCTCGCCAGGATCTGAAGGTGGTACTGACCGAGGGGCAGGAGCGACTGCAGAGAGGTATCTCGGTCATTGTCTTTCCCCAGACCACCAGATCACACGTCTTCTCTCCGGAACAGATGAGTTCGATCGGGGTGAAACTGGCAAAAAAAGCGGAGGTACCGGTCATCCCCCTGGCGCTCAAAACCGACTGCTGGCAAAATGGGCGGTGGATCAAGGACTTCGGCAGGCTGGACATCGCCAAAACGGCTCACTTCGCTTTCGGCAGACCGATCGCCAAGGTAATGGGCAAGGGCGATGAAGAGCAGGCGCTCGTCAATGCCTTCATTGACGGGGAACTGCAGAGCTGGGAGAGTGAAACAAAGTTGATTGGTTGAAAAATGATGTAACCCGGGAAACAACCATCCCCGGGTTATGGCAGTAACGACAGGTTGTCAGACCTCGTCCCCATCGTCTTCTTCGAGGAACTCGTCTTCTTCGATTTCTTCTTCCTCTTCCACACCCTCATCGATATTCTCGTCTTCTTCCTCGGCATCTACAAAGGCCTCATCGTCTGCTTCCAGCTCTTCTTCATCGAAGCTGCTTTGCCGGACGGCTTTAGGAATTTTCGATTCAGGCAGAATCAATTCGGTGATTTTTGCTATCTCGTCGTTGAGATCGGGGTCCCGCAGGCATACCTCGCAGGTTGTGGCATGCTGTTCCATGAATGATACCATGCGAGCTGGCGCCATGGTTTCCTGGCGGACGCTGATATACCATGACTTTATCATTTTAATTAATCTTTCGCACTGCATGTGAGATGTGAGCTTCTTTGTTAAGTGTTGATGAAAGGAGGGGCGAACGCCCAGCCTCGTCAGTAAACTGGGTAAACCGAACTAATATAATAAATAGTTGTTTTCAAGGTCAACACTTATTAGTATAATTGCTTCCTTTTGCGGCAGATCGTGGAAGTGGATAGGGCACTGGTGGCTCTCCCGGACTTCAAATCCGGTGTAGCGGGTTAATAGCCCGTTAGGTGGGTTCGATTCCCATGCACTTCCGCCATGATTTTTCCCGCCGGTTCCTTTCCAGTACAATACACCTTCATTCGTGTCCTGTCCCTGCCGATCCAGTATTTTTTTGCTTTTGCGTCTGAGAATACCTTGGTGAAGGTGTTTCCCCGACGTCCAGCCGACGTGCGAGCTTGTGCAGGTTGCCGCGGTGCAGGCCGAGCGCCCTGGCCGCGGCCGCGCGATTGCCGTCGTGGGCGGCTATCGCTCCCAGCACATAGTCGCGCTTGAATGCCTCGACCGCCTCCTTCAGCGGCAGGCGGGGAATTTCCGGATGGGTCCGGGGTTCTGCTCCTTCCCGGAGCATACGTTCCGCCGCAGTTCCGCCTCCGTCAGTTCCCGCGCCCAGGATCTCCGTGTCGATTTCGATGTTCCGACCGGCCGGCACCCCGGCCGAGGTCCGGAGCGCCGCGCGGATCAGCAGGTTTTCCAGTTCCCGGACGTTGCCGGGCCACGGGTAGCTGCGCAGCCTGGCCAGGGCCGAAGGTGCAATGGTGATGGTTCCCGTGCCGAGCCTTCGGGCGATGGCCTGGCAGAAATTACCAGCCAAAAGCGGCAGGTCGTCGAGCCGTTCACGCAGCGACGGCACCCGCAGGGGGTAGACGTTGAGGCGATGGAAAAGATCGGCCCGAAAGCGTCCGGCTGCCACTTCCTTTTCCAGATCGCGATTGGTGGCGGCCAATAATCGCACGTCTACCCGCCTGATCCGCGACGTCCCGAGTTTTTCCACGTCCCCGGTTTGCAGAACCCGCAACAGCTTGGGCTGTACGGCAAGAGGCAGCTCGCCGATCTCGTCAAGGAACAGGGTGCCGCCGTCGGCCAGTTCGAATTTGCCGGTACGTTCTTCGCCTGCGCCGGTAAAGGCTCCTTTGCCGTGCCCGAACAGCTCGCTTTCTGCCAGAGACTCCATCAGGTTGGCGCAGTTGACTGATAAGAGCGGCTGCTCACGACGCCCTGACGCGGCATGGATGGCAAGCGCCGCCAGCTCCTTGCCGACCCCGGTCTCGCCGGTGACCAGCACCGAAAAATCGGAACGGGCCACCAGCTCGATCTCCCGACGCAGCCGGACCATCACCGGACTTTCACCGAGCATCGCCCCGCCCTTGTCCCGGCGCACCTCGCGCAGAAGGTCGCGGGCGATAAGCCCCATCTTTTCGGCGCTG
>Ga0209317_1003146_pt1 | contig 10768 bp, 8 predicted proteins | sample RifGroB2_FD_183994 | JGI IMG/M metagenome (GOLD analysis project Ga0209317, IMG submission 183994) | Soil microbial communities from Rifle, Colorado, USA - Groundwater B2 (SPAdes) (version 2) | ecosystem: Environmental > Terrestrial > Soil > Unclassified | place: Rifle, Colorado | collected...
GCTGCAAAGTCAATAACATAACCCTGGGCCGCTTTTAGCTGGTGGTAAGCAAGGCGGGCCAGAGGGCAAGCCCCCCATAGAGGTTCATGTGTTGCAAAATAATAGGTATTGTGTCCCCCTAATCCCCTTTACCAAAGTCTCCGTCCCCCGGAAAAGATTCCTAGAGGTTTGCAAAGGACAAAAAGGCCGGAGTTTTTGGCGCCTCCGGCCTTCACTGCCATCCTTATTCAAAACTCTCACCTACCAACTTCTGAAGCGTGGCTATCGGTAGGAACAGTTGCATGGGTTTATCGAGGTTGGTGACCACGAACCCGTACCTCTCGTAAAAACGTCGAGCGTTCTCGTCTTTGGCGTCGACATAAAGACCCATGATTCCGACAGATTCCGCCACCGCAGCAGTGCGGATCATCGCTTCGGTCAGGAGATACTCACCATACCCCTTGCCTTGCTCCTTTTGCGCGACGGCAAGACGAGCTAACCGTACCGCGGGTAGCCCGTGCTGTGGCGGATATTTCTTATGCTCTGCCGGCGGTACGTCCGCTATATTCACTTCACAGCTCGTCAGAGAGAAAAAACCCACTATTTTCTTAGGGTCTTCCTGGTCCGGCAGTACGAAGGTTCGGCTGATATTCCTGGAACTGGCCTGCCTTGCCATTTTTCTAAGCAAGCCATTTAATTCAGCGCTTCCACAATCGAAACTACTTCGGTCGTGGTCGGCTTGGAGAGGTATTATCTTCAAGGAATGCTCTCCTTCTCTGCATCGCCCTCCTAAGAGCTTCATTCGGCTCAGGCGGATTAGCTATCAAATCTAGTACGATTTTCGCAGATTCAAAATTTAAATTTATGGTTCTTTCCCTTTCCAAGACAGCATTTGCTTTATCCAGCGCTGCAGAAACCAGAAACTCGTTGATAGTTGATCCGGTTATAGTTGCCGCTTCCTGGATCCGCTCCTGAATTTCGTGTGGCATCCGCGCTGCAAGGCGCGCTTCACGTTCCGGTTTTACTTTAGCCAGTGTAGTTGCCGCTGACATCACACCCCCCCGGAGCTCTAGGCTCCCTCTGTGCCCACTCGATTGGGCACTTGTTTCTTTTGGCCGCTCTGGGCGCTTTTGGAGACGATACATCGGTGACGCCAAATTGGCAACAAAATAAATGGCGTCAATTTGGCGTCAACCATTAAGTGCGGACAGGTCCCGGCCGGTACACGCCTTCCTCAATCCGGCTGACGAGGCATCGATGCACGCGGCAGAGCGTCGCCTGCTACCGCCCTGGCTGTGCAAGGAGCGCCTGCAGGCACACTCAAGCGACAGAGCTGTCAATTGGCGTTGAAAATTGACCCACCATCGGCGTCCAAAATTGACCCACCCCAGGCAGTAGTTTTTAGTTCTTTACCCTCGTTTTGATTCTCCAGCTATCGTTCCCTGTTTCGATGATCTCGCAGTGATGGGTGACCCTGTCCAGGAGCGCTGTCGTCATCTTGCCGTCGCCGAACACCTGCGCCCTCCTCGCCCTCCCCGGTCATGGCCCCTTTTTACCCACAATGGTTGTATTTAAAAAGCATCTCTTACTTGCAGCGTCTGGACATGTGTCGCGCTATCGTGTCCCTTTGCCACTTTCGGCAGTACAAGAAATCCTCTTTGGGAGAGGAGTGGCAAAACTCGGGTCATACTCTACCTGGCAGGCCGTAGTGCCACTTCGCAACTTCTTAGAGATGACGACGCTTGTACTGTTGTAGCTGCAAGAAATCCAATACCCCTCTACCGAAGGGGGGAAGTTTCAAATCGAAATCGCTCCTCTTTCTCCGGTTGGCAATACCGTCACTTTCTTACTCGGCTCCCCCTCAGAAAGCTCCACCGACATCAGCGGATGCTTCGCGTCCGGTTCGTATTCGAGCCACCCAGCAGGAACCTCCCTGGCCTGCTGTTGTACGTCAATAGCGGCAGGGCATTGCACGGTCTCTGATGCGAAGGAGACCGCCGAGGGTACAGCAACAATCATCAGAACAAAGCATCGGGTCAGGTCCATCTTTCCCTCACTCAATCACAGAGTACGCATCTCCGTCGTTCACTCGCTGATTCCCGCCTATGTTCCCTTTGAAGAGTATTTTTCTTTTCCGAATCTTCTGCAAGCGGCTCTACTGGTAAACGACCCGATGCCGGTAGCATCCTGCCCGCAATAAAAGGCGGCGTGATTGCCGGTAGCATAGCTCGGATATCTGCCGTCAATAAATGTCAGCTATCGCCGTGCCGATTCTCAACGTGTAATTGCCTTTGACTCGAGCACCTTCCTTCCATTGCAACGTTGGCGCAGCATGAGTGTATTTCTTTACCAATGAAACACACTGACCTGGGTAATATCCAGCTCCGTCATCCACTCTTTCGTTACCAACCAAGCTCTCTGCATCAGGGTAAATATATGCCACAGCACCCCCGTTTGCCGCCCTCGTTTGGATGAAAAATGAGAGGATAGCAATCCCACTTCCCTTGTCAATACAGCGATTAAACACACACTCCAAATCCCACATCGGCCAGATTAAACCCGTTTAGCCGATGCTCCCTTCATCAAGTGATCGGTTTTCTTGGTGACCATTGTGGAGCTGCCTTGCAAAGCCCTGTGTCGCCTGGTAGGCTCGATGCTTTCAAGCAAGTGGAAATGCGGCATGCACCTCACGCGACAGCGCCATGTTTCTCAACGTCAGCTCCAGCGTCGACGAGGAGAGTCTGAATATGGTTCATCTTGTTGATTCGGTAGGAGAAAATGGCAAAAACCATGCGTTGGACGTACTGCGCGTGCAATCACTTTTAAGATCAAAAGGGTACAGGATTCCGCCGGGAGGCGGCATCTGCGGAAATGACACTCTCACCGCAATAAACCAATTTCAGGCATCGTTCCTGCCTCAACCAACGGGTCTTATCGAGCCCTACAGCCTAAGCCTACTCAAGCTCACTGACGATATTCATGTTGACTACGAGTGGAGCGGAGACAGCTCGAAATGGTCACAGGAACAAAAGCTAAAGAGCCTCAACACCGAGTTCAAATTTAAGGTGGTAGCTCTCCTGTCGAAGCTGCAAGAGAGCGGGTTTCTGCCGTTTATCTTCTACGGCTGGCGGTCGGTGGCAGTTCAATCAATTCTATACAGCTCAGGACGGTCGCAGGTGAAATTCAGTTTCCACAATGCACAACGCGAAGACGGTACCCCCAACTCATACGCAGCAGACATAATCGACTCAAGGTTCGGGTGGACCCACCAAGCCGAAACCTCCGGTTTTTGGAGCGCCTTGGGTAGCGCTGCGAATACACACGGTTTGGTCTGGGGAGGAAATTGGAGTAGCTTTCGTGACGTCGCCCATGTGCAATTACTTCCCAACTCGCTGCTATACAACGTAAAGCAGGAGAGCGGCCTATGAAGCTGAACCTTTTGGTAATGCTTATGCTCCTCCACCCGATATCCGTCTATGCTGAGGACATATGGCTTATTGTCGGTGCCAGCGATCCGACTCCCACAGGCATAGCACACAAGTGGAAAGTACTAGGAAACGATTCCGGTATCGTCGTCAAAAGCAGTGACTGCGGAGATTCAAAGGACGTTTTCGCCTGGGTGCCGAAACTCGCTACGTCAATTGAAAGAGCCAGAAGTTCGCTCCGCGCGGTCAAAAGATCGGTACAGGATGCATACGTCAAAAAATGCCGTGTGCAGCCACGGAGTTTGCTGGCTTTCAGGGAAACCGCTGTTGACATCTCTATCGCCGATATCCCGGCCACGGCGGTGAACTGGGAGGACGCAGATCGCGTCACGACGGTTCAGCCCCTCAAGAATTCCTGGCATATCGTCATCTCCCGCTACTACGAGGGTGACTTGGAAGACCCGCTTGAAGGACGAAGGGAAAGGGTGATTCTCGTCGGGGAGGGTGGAGAGCGCCATTCACTAGAGCAATGCGTCGAACCCGGAATGTTCGCCACAGATGAAGGGATGCTCGCTTTCCAATGTACAGTCGCACAAGCAGGAGATGAGGTCTTGCACAACGTGGTCGTTTACACAATGGGAGGGCAGAAGACAAAGGAAGTGATGCATTGCAGGAACCCAGCTTTCAGAGGCAAAAGAACCATCATTTGCGAAAGCGAGGTTGTTGGGGCGGACGGGGTGCTAAAACTTCAGAAGGTTAAGCGAAACTTCTAAGGCCGGACAACCCTAGCTTCAATTCGCGCCGCTTAGGCATAGGCCGCTTTCTTGGGCAACTGTTCCCTCCATTAACACAAAATATCCCGCTTAAAACATGAGGCTTCCCCACCTCTGTGGGCGACGCCTGAAGGAGCTTTTCAGATGGAGATCATCCAAAGGGAACAGACACGGCTGGCTGGGATCAACACGGCTGTCGCCGACTATAGCGAGGACCGAAAGAGGGAGATCGCCAAGCATGATGGTCTGACCGTTCGGTGGATTGGAAAGAGAAGAATGAACCGACGGAACGGCTGGTCACCCACGGGCACCATACGCCGCGCAAATACCTGCCGGAGTTCAAGCAGATCGATTCCCCCTACTTCGGGGTGATAGGAATCCACGACAGGAACCCGAGGATCGGGAAGAAGGAGTACCTGATCGGCCTCCAGTCGCTGGTCAACGGCACCAAGGTGCATGTGGTCGACTGGAGAAAGGCGGAGATCTCCAGGTTCTTCTACGATGGCTATGAGGAGGGCGAGGAGTACGAGGAGACCATCAACGGGGTGGAGCGCGAAGGGGTCGTCACCCGACGCGCCAACGTGGAGATCGTGAAAGGGAGCCTGAAGCGCGTTGAAACGCCAGCGGACTTGTACGAGGTGATCAACGGGGAGTGGTGCAGGAACGGGATCTCCGGCGGCGTGACGGCCGACATGAAGTGCGAGTCGGAGAATCACCAGATGGTCGACAACATCGCGAAGCTGATCTCCCCGGATCAGTTCCGCACCATCACCAAGCAGCACACCGGCGTGGTGCTCCTCACCGGTGGCGCCGGCAGCGGCAAGACCACCGTGGCGCTCCACCGCTTGTCCTTCCTGATCTTCGACAAGCCACAGAGCTTCAGGGCGGAAAATTGCCTGGTGCTGATGTTCAACCGGTCCCTGCGCAATTACGTCAAGCGGAGCAGCGATTCCCTTCTGGAGAAGGTGCCGGTCGAAACTTTCAGCTCCTGGGCGCTGAACGCTCTGAACGCATTGGGCATCCATGCGCTGAAAACCGCACTGGATGACCCCTGCACCACCCAGAAGAAGAGGCTGGAAGTCCCCGCGCTGCTGGCCGAGTACGTGAAGCGGACCAGCCGGATAGAGCCGGTGCTCGATCTCTGGCGATTCTATGCGCAGGAACAGGTGGCGAGCGTCCTCCTCGGCGCCGACCAGAAGGAAGCCTTCGTCGAGGAGGCGAGGAAGAAGGCTGCCCAGAAGAGCCGACAGGTCTCCTTCGCCGACATCAGCGTCCTGCTGCGCCTGGCCCAGCTGCGGCAGCCGGAGGACAAGGTGGTGCAGGGGGCGTTCGGGCACTATGACCACATTGTGGTCGATGAGGCGCAGGATTTTTCCTCGCTCGACCTGGAGATCATCCTCGCCGCCACCTCGCAGAACAGGAGCATGACCATCGCCGCCGACGAGAAGCAGCAGATCTTGAACTTCGTCGACAGCAGCGGGTTCGCCTCCTTCAAGAACCAGCTCCACAGCCTCGGGCTGGACCGGGAGTCACTGACGGTATCCTACCGCTGCCCCAGGGAGATCGCCGACCTGGCCTCGCGGGTCATCGGCAGAAAGGTCGACACCAGCAAAGCCCACGAGGGCGTACTGGAGTACCACAAGGGCGAAAACCGGGTCGCCGCCGTCGGTCGCCTGAAGGAACTGGCCAGGGAGCTTTACGCAGCCGACCCCAAGTCCATCACCGCCATCATCTGCAAGAAGAAGGTGGACGCGAAGGACCTCCAGAAAGCACTGCTGGGGATACCCGGACTGCACAAGGAGGGGGAGATGTCCTTCGAACCGGGCGTGATGGTGACCAACGGGCACCAGGTGAAGGGGCTTGAATTCACCAACGTCGTGCTTTGGGATCCCGCCGGGGCGGATTACCGGCATAACGCCGTCGACAGGAACCTTCTGTACGTCGCCATCACCCGGGCCTGCAAGAGGCTCGACATCGTGCACTGGAGAACTCTCGCCAAGGGGTTGGAGCCGGCATAACCAGTCCCCGCGATGATTGCCACCACACTTTCCGCCATGAACCGCGCCCCCAGTGACGGGCACAGCTACCTCATCGGGACCCGGCTCTGTATGGACGCGTATGGACGCAGATACTTTGCCTTTACTGGCAAGATGTGCTAAAAATCCGCTCTCCGCCAGTGTCGCAGGATCCGCCTTTGCCGAACAGCATCTGGTGCCACAGGCTACTGTCTCTTTATTGCGGTAACTGTCTGCATCCGCTTGAGTGCCTGAAATACACCGACCCGAAAGGTGCACGCGCAGCATGAAGAACATACTGATTCTATTCGCACACCCGCGCTACGAAAAGTCGCGGACCAACAGGGCTCTGCTTGCCGGGCTTCACGGTCAGGACGGGATTACCGTCCATGACCTCTACGAGACGTATCCCGATTTCAACGTCGATGCCGCCCGCGAGCAGGAACTGCTGCTGGAGCACCAGATAATCGTTTGGCATTACCCTTTGTTTCTCTACGGTGCGCCCGCCATGGTCAAGCAGTGGATGGACCTGGTGCTGGAGCATGGATGGGCTCACGGCGTGGGGGTGAACACCCTGGCAGACAAACAGGTGTTCGCAACCATCACTTCAGGCGGCTCGCGTGAAAGCTACTCCCACAGCGGTTTCAATCGTCACACCATGCCTGAACTGCTGTTCCCGCTGAAGCAGGCGGCCTACCTCTGCCGGATGACATGGCTCCCCCCCTTCGTGGTGCAGGGGACCTACCGCCTTACTGACGACATGCTGGCGGACTACGGCAACCAGTACCGCGAGGTGTTGCTGCGGCTGGCCCAATCGCCTCCTGTGAAGTCGGTCAGGGGGTTCGACTTCCTCAATGACTGGATTGCGGCCGTGAACCAAAGGAGCAGCCATGACAGATAGCTTGCTCGGCCAGGCGGTCGTGTACCTTGCCGCGGCGCTGATCTGCGTGCCGCTTGCCAAGCGCCTGGGGATGGGTTCCGTGCTGGGGTACCTGCTGGCGGGCATCCTCATCGGCCCTTTCTGCCTAGGCTTTGTCGGGCAAGAGGGAGAAGACATCATGCACTTCGCCGAATTCGGCGTCGTCATGATGCTCTTCCTGATCGGGCTGGAACTGGAACCTGCCCATTTCTGGAAGATGCGCTCCCGCATCCTGGGGCTGGGGTCGCTACAGCTGCTCCTGACCACCCTCGCCCTCACGGGCGGACTCCTGCTGCTGGGCCTCGGCTGGCGGGGAGCCTTCGCAGCGGGGCTGGCCCTTTCCATGTCGTCGACGGCGATTGTGCTCCAATCCCTTAAGGAAAAGGGGCTCGGGAGCTCCCAAGCCGGCTCAAGCTCCTTCGCCGTGCTGCTGTTCCAGGACATTGCCGTCATCCCGATCCTGGCCCTGCTCCCTTTCCTCGCCATACAGGCGGGCGCAGGCGCGACCCATGGCGAGGTCCCCGCACTGCTGGACGGCCTGCCGGTCTGGGTGAAGGCCGGGTCAGTCTTCTTTGCCGTGGTCGCGGTCATAATCATGGGACGCTATGTCGTGGTCCCCTTTCTCCGCATCATCACCAAGGCGAGCGTCCGGGAGCTCTCCGTCGCCGCGGCGCTGCTGATCATCGTCTCCATTGCCTTCCTGATGAAGCTGGTCGGCCTGAGCCCCGCGCTGGGCGCCTTCCTTGCCGGGGTGCTGCTCGCCAACAGCGAGTTCCGCCACGAACTGGAAAGCGACATCGAGCCCTTCAAGGGGCTGCTCCTCGGCCTTTTCTTCATCGCGGTCGGGGCATCCATCAATTTCAGGCTGCTGTCGGATAGCCCGGGCACCATCCTTTCTCTGGTGCTGGCCGTCATCGCGCTCAAGGCCGCGGTGCTGATCGCAGCCGGGAGGCTGTACCGCCTTTCCTTCGACCAGAACAGCATCTTCGCCCTCGGCCTGTCCCAGGTGGGGGAGTTCGCCTTTGTCCTCTTCGCCTTTATCAACCGGCTTGGGATCATCGGGAGCGACTGGACCGATACGCTGATGGCCGTCACCGCCATCAGCATGACCATGACCCCTCTGCTGCTCCTGATGAACGAGCGGCTGGTCCTGCCACGGTTCGGCACCCTTCAGCAGGTGGAAAAGGAAGCCGATCTCATCGACACGGAGCACCCTGTCATCATCGCCGGTTTCAGCTCCTTCGGCAGCACCCTGGGGCGTTTTTTGCGTGCCAACGGCGTCCAGGCCACCATCCTGGACAACGACTCCGACCAGGTGGACCTGCTGCGCAGGATGGGATTCCAGGTCTTTTACGGCGATGCGACCCGACTGGACATCCTCCACTCCGCGGGGGCCGGCAACGCCCGCATCCTGTTCATCGCCATAGACAGCCCCTCGACCGTCAGCAAGCTGGTCGAAACGGCGAAAAAGCATTTCCCCAAGCTGCAGATCATGGCCCGTGCCGGCAACAACCTGGATGCGCACGAGCTCCTCGATCTGGGGGTGACCCATATCTATCGGGGCTTCCTCGACACCTCCGTGCGAGCGGGGGTCGATGTCCTGTCAACCCTCGGACACCGGCGCTTCAGTGCGACCCGGGCGGGGCAGAACTTCATAAAGCATGACGAAGCAGCAATGCACCACCTTGCTCCCTATCGCCACGACACTAGCGATTACATCTGCAATGCCCGGGAGCAGATCCGGCTGCAGGAACAACTGCTGGCCAGCGACCGCGCCAGCATCCACAACCAAAATGACCATGCCTGGGACACCATCGGTCCGGTAACGGCGGCAGAGGAAAACGGGTTCCATCCGCCGGCAAAATAATCGGAAATGCGCTGCGGGAGGACCGACACCACCAAAGCCCGGGGATGGCGCAAAGGAGAACCCTGCCCAGGTGGCGCAGCCGGCGCGACCACGGCCTCCTGCGATAATCGCTTGCGCCTGTCTCCCTCTTTCTGCTATAAACCGTACCCCCAAAGGCGGCAACATCGGCTCCCTCACGCCACCCTCTGCGCGCGCAGCCGGCGCTAGCAAGCGAGGTCAAATCCGGTTCCCTTCGGCAAGGCGGGTCTTGGCTGCACCCGACCTTGCTTTTTTTCCCAGGAGTAAACATGCAGGTGGTATTCGGTGTCGACTTTGGCACCACCAACTCGGCTCTTTCCATCTACAGAAACGGGAAGGTCGAGATTCTCGACGTGGATGAGTTCAACGGCAACCCCTCGCTATTGCGGTCGGTCCTCTACTTCAACGAGGACGACGAGATCTTCGCAGGGCAGGAGGCGATCAACCATTATGTGAACGACGGGGCGGCAGGGCGCTTCATGCAGTCCATAAAGACCTTCCTCCCCAACAGGAGCTTCGAGGGGACCGAGGTGTTCGGCAAGAAGTACTGCATCGAGGACCTCGTCGCGATCATCCTCGGGAAGATCAAGGCGAAGGGCGAAGCATGGGTCGGGTGCCCCGTGGAGAGCGTGGTTCTCGGCCGCCCGGTGCTGTTTTCCGAGGACCCGGAGAAGGATGCCCTGGCCCAGAGCCGGCTTGAGAAAGCCGCCCGCAAGGCGGGCTTCAGGCATATCTTCTTTCAATTCGAGCCGGTGGCCGCTGCGCTTTCCTTTGAGGAGTCCCTGCCTGCGGGCGCGGAGAAGGTGGTTTTCATCGGTGACTTTGGCGGAGGGACCTCAGACTTCACCGTGATCCGGGTCAAAGGAGGCGCCTTTGACCGCTCGGACCGGCGCAGCGACGTCCTCTCGCTAGGCGGGGTCTACACGGCGGGCGACAAGTTCGATTCCCAGATCATGTGGGAAAAGATCGCCAAGTACTTCGGCCGCGGGGTCCGGTACAAGGGGATGGGCAAGGAAGAGTTGTTCGACATACCCCACAGCATCATCTACACCCTCTGCCAGTGGCACAGGATCCCGTTGCTTAGGGCAAGGAAGATTAGAGAACAGATCAGGCTCATCAAGAATGCGGCCACGGACAGGGGCGCGATCGAAAACCTGGAGCATCTTATCAGTGACAACTACGGCTTCTCCTTGTTCAGATCCATCGAGAAGGCGAAATGTGAGCTGTCGCATGCCGACCTGGCGGAAGTGAGCTTCCAGGCGCGTGATCTGACCATCACGGAACCGATAACCAAGGAGGAGTTCGAAGCGATCAACGCGGAAAATCTTGCAAGAATCGCCGCTTGCATAGATGACGTAATCGCCGGATCAGGGGTCCCACGCGGCGAGATCGACACTGTCTTCCTCACCGGTGGAACCTCGCGGATTCCAGTCATCAGGGCGCTGTTCGAGGAGCGGTTCGGCGCAGGGAAGCTCGAAAACAGGAATGCCTTCACCAGCGTGGTACATGGGTTAGGCGCCAGTGTGCCGCTCTTTGCCTGAGACCGGGCCAACTTCAGCTGGATGTTAGGGTTTTGTTAGTGCATGGAAAAAGGGGCTGCCCGCTGTCGGACAACCCCTTTCTCTTATCCAGCTGCTGATGGAACTTCCGGATCAACTGGCAACTAGTGATATTGCTCCTTCATCTCTTCAGCCTCGGATGATAGGGACGAAACTTTTTCCTCTGCGTACTCCCGCCCCCTCTCCAGGTTCCGGCTCAGTTTCTCCTGAGCC
>Ga0209317_1003149_pt1 | contig 10752 bp, 9 predicted proteins | sample RifGroB2_FD_183994 | JGI IMG/M metagenome (GOLD analysis project Ga0209317, IMG submission 183994) | Soil microbial communities from Rifle, Colorado, USA - Groundwater B2 (SPAdes) (version 2) | ecosystem: Environmental > Terrestrial > Soil > Unclassified | place: Rifle, Colorado | collected...
TCCACAACCTAGTGAGCGATCCCGGAGCACAAGCAATGTACCATTCCTTCTTTGGTCTGACACGCAAGCCGTTCGACCTGAGTCCGAACCCGGATTTCATGTTTCTTAGCAAAACGCATAAAAAGGCGTTGACCTATCTCGATTACGGCATTCATGAAAGGATCGGGTTCATCCTTCTGACAGGTGAGGTCGGTTGCGGCAAGACCACTATCATCAGGGAGCTGATCAACAAGCACCTCGATCGGGTCGTGCTTGCCAAGATTTTCAATACCAAGGTGACCTCGGAACAGTTGCTGGCCCTTATCAACGACGATTTCGGGCTGCCGGTGCAGGGCAAGGGGAAGATCGAGCTTCTTCAGGATCTGAACCATTTCCTGGTGGATCAGTATGCCAAGGGGAACCAGCCGCTGCTGATCATAGACGAGGCCCAAAACCTCGGTCTCGATACCCTGGAAGAGATCCGGATGCTGTCCAACCTGGAAACCGCCAGCTCCAAGCTGCTGCAGATCATCCTGGTCGGGCAGCCGGAGTTACGCACCCTGCTGGCCACGCCGGAACTGCGCCAGTTAAGGCAGCGGATCAGCGTCCAGTGCAATTTGCAGCCGCTCAACCGCCAGGAGGTCGAAGACTATATCCTGCACCGTCTGCAGGTGGCGGGTAACCGTGATGCCCTGCATTTTTCGTCGAAGTCGCTCGACCTGATCTTCATCTACTGCTGCGGGATTCCCCGTCTGGTGAACGTCATCTGTGACTTCATCCTGCTGGCCGCATTCGCCGAGGAGGTGCGGGAGGTCGACGAGGAGATGATCTACGACATCGTCGGGGACCTCGATTTCGACAGTCACTATTGGGCGCAGGCACACCCGGTGCCTGGCGAAGATGCGGCCGTAGCTGAACCGGCAGCGCGCCGGCCGGTTCCTCTTTGGTCCGAGAGCCGGATTGAAGAGAATTTCAGCAGACTGAACCAGCGCCTGGGAGACTTCGAAACTGACGCACTATTGACCGCCCAGGCCCCCATCAAGGAATTAAACGACCGTTTGGAGCAGATGCAGAACGCCCTCGTCCAGCAACTGGGAAGGACCAACGCGGAGGTTGCCGAGTTGGGCAGGAAAATCGCGGAGCAGCCGGGCAACCCGCCGGTGGCCCCGGATCTTCCGGATAAGGACAATCCTTCAAAGCCCGGGCTGATACGGAGGATCTTCGGATAATTTATGCCATCTACGACGCCAAGATCGAGATGCGCCGCATGTGGTCGCTCACTGTGACGTACCTAGCCGACACCCGCTTTGGGGTAACTGGCGCAGCTTTGTTCACCATGCTCCTGGGGTGGGGCGGGACTGCCCTGGGGGCGGACATCAGCGTCAAATCTTCTTTTGGCCTCGGTGAGGAATATACCGACAACGTCTTTGAGACCTACGCCGGGGACAAAACCGATTTCATAACCCATCTGCGGCCCAATTTTCTGTTTGGTTACCAAACCCCCTTTTGGGCCTGGAACCTAGGCTATGACCTCGACTACCGCTACTATGCAAAAGGGAGCCGCAAGGACGATGCGACCCATAACGGGAGCCTCGTGGGGAACATCAGGCTTGTAGACGAGAAGCTGTTCCTCGATCTCAGCGAGACGTACAAGCGCGTCTCCCTTGACACCAGCCGCGACACCACCCTGGAGAGCTTCAATCAGAGCCAGTCGAACCAGAATGTCGTGACGGTTTCGCCCTGGATGTTGCTGCGTCCCACTGCGGCAACATCGGCCAAGGTGGGATATCGATACGTCAATACCTGGTACCAGAGCTCAGAGGCTGTCAGCAAGCAGGAGAATGTCGGTTTCCTGCAGCTGTCCTATGAGTTGATGCCGCGGCTCTCAGCGACAGCCGGATATACCGTGAGCCGGCAGGATTCCGATGAGGGTGACTCTGTGAGCCAAACTGCGCTGGCAGGGGTGAAATATGAGCACGCCAAGGAATCGCTGATCAGCGTCCAGGCAGGCTATTCGTGGCTTGATGCCGGCCAGATGAATTCGAACCACCCCTTCTGGAGCGTTGCTGCCGAGCAGATGTTTGACCGGACAAAGCTTTCACTGGGCACCGAGCGTAAATATGGAGATGACCCGCTCCGGTCGGTAACCCTTACTTCCACCTACTTCGCCGACCTGAGCACGAAGTTCGACCGGGGAAGCGTGGGGATCAGACAGAGTTACATGCGGCTCGAAGAGTTGGACACCAACACCGTGCAATCCGACACCTATACCACCTCTTTGTCAGGCAGATACGACCTTACCGCGCGGCTGGTGTGGCACCTGAACTTCACCTACGACCATATCGATATATTCTATGCCAACGGATTCACGAGGCGATTCCTTACCGACACCGGTCTCGTCTATCAACTGTCTGACACCCTTTCGCTGTCGGGCACCTACAAAATGGTCCATCTCTATTCGCCAGTCATCCCTGAAGACAACAAGACGGTCAATCGCGGTCTTGTTGAGATCAGCAAAACCTTCTAGTGCCGGTATGAAAACCATGATCAATGCCCTCACCATAGATGTCGAAGATTACTTCCAGGTCAATGCCTTCGCCCGGAATGTAAGGCTGGAGCAGTGGGATTCTTTCCCGCTTCGGGTCGACGGGAACACGCGGCGCATTCTCGATCTCCTTGACTCCTTTGCCGTCAGTGCGACCTTCTTCGTTCTTGGCTGGGTGGCTGAGCGACTGCCGGAACTGGTGAAGGAAATACAGCGTCGTGGCCATGAAGTCGCCTGCCATGGCTACAACCATGAGTTGATCTACCTGATCGGACCGGAGCGATTCCGCGCCGACATCCGCCGTTCCAAGGCCCTTTTGGAGGACCAGTGCGGCGGGCGGGTGAACGGCTACCGGGCGCCCAGTTACTCGATAACCAAAGAGTCGCTCTGGGCGCTGGATATACTGGTGGAAGAGGGTTTTAGCTACGACTCCAGCATCTTCCCCGTCATGCACGATACATACGGCATCCCCGATGCGGAGCGTTTCCCCCATGTGCTCAGGACCGGCTCCGGGCCGCTGGTTGAATTCCCGCTGACAACGCTTCCCGTTCATCTGGGGTGGAAGGAAATGCGTCTGCCCATCGCAGGAGGGGGGTACCTGCGTCTGCTGCCTGTCAAGATCATCCGGCACGGTATCGAGAAGGTAAACCTGCGTGAGCAGCAGCCTGCCGTCTTGTACTTACATCCCTGGGAGATCGACCCGGATCAGCCGCGCATCAAGGCCGGCCTGAAGTCCCGCTTCCGGCACTATCTCAATCTGGAAAAGACCGAAGGCAAACTGACCTATCTCCTCACTCATCTCAAGTTCGGAACCATGACTCAAGCCTTGCGCGCCAACTGCCCCGCCTGTCAGGATGAACTGGCTCCTGGGTTTTCCTGCCTATGAACATACTTATCGTTGACGAAGAGATCCCCTGGCCGCTGAACACGGGCAAGAGGCTCAGGACCTATAACCTGGTGCAGCGTCTTCAAAGGGAGCATTCGGTTACCTATCTTTGTTACGGTGAGCCGGGGTCTGTCCTGCCGGACTGCCCAAACCTGACGCTGGTAGCCCTGCCCAGCCCGGTACTCGAGCAGAGAGGATTTCGCTTCTACCTATCCTTACTTGCCAACCTCTTCTCAGCCAAACCGTACATCGTTGCCCGGCACTATTCCCGCGCCATGGCAGATAAAGCAGGCTCTCTGGCCGCAGATGGAGAGTTCGACCTGGTTCATTGCGAGTGGACCCCCTACACCGAGAACATCCGCAGCCTTTTGGGACGAATCCCTTCCGTTCTCTCCGCCCACAACGTGGAGGCGCAGATCTGGGAGCGCTACCATCAGGCGGAAACCAGCCTCCTGAAGAAGCTATACATCTATCTGCAGTGGCGGAAACTGATCCGCTACGAGGCTGCGTCCGCGCAGGGGTACACCGGGGTTACCACCGTCTCCGAACCGGACCGCGATCTCTTTACCAAAAGCTACCGCTGCAAGCGGGTGACCGTCGTTCCCAACGGCGTCGATGAGCAGTACTTTGCCCCTGTTGATGCCGAGATACTGCCCGGCAGCATGGTCTTCACCGGCTCCATGGACTGGCGGCCCAACCAGGACGGGGTCAGGTACTTTATAGAGGCGATTTTCCCGCTTATCAAACTGCAAATCCCGAAGGCCTCCTTTGTCGTTGTCGGCAGAAAGCCTCCCCAGTGGCTGGTGGATCTGGCCCGCACGGTACAAGGTGTGACCGTCACCGGTACGGTCGACGACGTGCGCCCCTATATCGCTGCAAGCGCGCTTTACGTGGTGCCGCTGCGTGTCGGCGGCGGATCCCGTCTGAAGATTCTGGAGGCCTTAGCTATGGCCAAGGTCGTCCTTTCCACCTCGGTCGGCGCTGAAGGTCTCGATGTCCAGGAAGGGGAGCAGATACTGTTGCGCGACGATCCTCAGGCTTTTGCCGACGCAGCCTGCAAGGTGCTCAGTGACCCGGACAGCTACCGTGGCCTTGGGGCGGCAGGGCGCTCGTTGATTCTCGAATCCTACACCTGGGACGCCATTGCCAAGGTGATGGATAGCGTCTGGGAGCAGGCACGTGGGTAAGCCGATCACCGTCATGCACCTGCGCGCCAGCAACTTTGTCGGCGGGCCGGAGAAGCAGATTCTGGAGCACTTTGCCCGGTTGGATCCCGCCCGTTTCACGCCGGTACTTGGTACCTTTGTCGAGCCGGGTGCCGTAGACCCTCTTGGCGACGAGGCGCTGAGGCGGGGATTCCGCGCCGTCAGGATCCCCCAGATGTCGCCTCTGAACCCCGGCTCCATCCTTCATCTGGCGAGGATACTCAGGCAGGAGAACGCGGACATCCTCTGCACCCACGGCTATAAGCCGAACGTGGTGGGCTTTTTCGCCGCCAAACTCTGTTCAGTTCCTACCGTCGCCGTCTCAAGGGGGTGGACGTGGGAAAACAGGAAGATCCGTATCTATGAGGCAGTGGACCGGCGCTTCCTGCGCTACGTGACCCACGTAGTGGCCGTATCCGCCGGCCAGGAAAAGAAGATACTTGACTGCGGTGTTGCCAGCCGAAAGGTTTCCGTGATCCACAACGCCATCAACCTCGATGACTGCCTCACGGCCGCTGCTCCTGGCATCAGGCAGGAACTGGGTCTGCCGGCCGACTCACTGATCGTCGCTTCAGCTGGAAGGCTCAGCCCGGAAAAAAATTACCAGGCCATGGTCACCGCGGCCAGCACCGTTGCCGCAGACAACGCTAACGTCTACTTCGTCATTTTCGGGGAAGGATTTTTGCGCCCCGCTCTCGAAGAAAAGATCGCAGCGGCTGGACTCGCCGGACGTTTCCTGCTGCCAGGCTTCAGGCATGATCTTCAGAAGGTGCTCCACGATATTGACGTCTTCATGCTTCCCTCGTTCACCGAAGGACTCCCCAACGTGATTCTCGAGGCCTTCGCCGCGAAAAAGCCGGTGGTGGCGACGAGGGTGGGGGGGACCCCGGAGGTCGTTCAGGATGGCGTTTCCGGATTTCTTACCGAGCCAGATGAGCACGCTTTGATGGCCGATCATGTACTGGCGCTTGCTGGTGACCCGGCCCTGCGCAGCAGGATGGGGGCTGCAGGTTATCAGTATGCCCTGGACGAGTTCGGCTTTGAGCGGCAGACCAGGCTGTATGAAGAACTCTATGTGAAGGTCGCCAAGTGACTCCCTTTATTACCGTAGTCATGCCTGTGCGCAATGAGGCGCTCTTTATCCGTGCTACCCTGCTTCAATTGATCGGTCAGGACTACCCGCCAGATTGTTTCGAGATAATTGTTGCTGATGGGATGTCGGATGATGGTACTCAGGACACCGTCCTTGAACTGGCCCGGACCTATCCGCAGATACGGTTGCTGGAAAACCCGAAGCGGCTCTCCAGCGCCGGTCGCAATATCGGCTTTAGAAACGGCAGGGGAGAGTACTTCCTGGTGGTAGATGGTCACTGTTTCATCCCCACCGATGGACTTTTGAGCAGCGTCGCCGACTGTTTTAGGAAAAGTGGCGCCGACTGCCTGGGGCGGCCGCAGCCGCTGGATCCGCCGGGCCTGACATCGTTTCAGCGGGCGGTTGCCCTGGCGCGCGGCTCGCGCCTTGGACACGGCGGCGACTCCCTGATATACGGCTCGTACGAGGGGTTCGCGAGCCCTGTCAGCAACGGCGCTGCCTATGCACGCAGGGTGTTCGAAGCGGCTGGCTACGTCGATGAGGAGTTCGACGCGGCCGAGGACGTCGAGTTCAACTACCGGGTGGAACAGGCGGGGCTCAGCTGTTACACCAGCCCTGCACTGACTGTAAGGTACTATCCCCGGGAGGACCTTCGCGGGCTCTTCCGGCAGATGACCCGGTACGGCAAGGGGCGTCGACGCTTTACCCGCAAACATCCGGAGGCCCTGACAACGAATCAACTTATTCCGGCCGCCTTTGTCATCGGTTTGTGCGGTCTCCTTCTTTCTCTGGCTCTGTTTGTAGGTACCGGGGTGACTGCCCCGCTTGTCATCTCTGCCATTCCCTATTCTCTCTACCTCCTTCTGGTGGCAGGCGTGACACTCACGGTGATGCTTCGGGAGGGGGTGCGCAATGCCATCCCGGTGCCTGCCATTTTATGCGTTATTCACTTTGCGCTCGGCTACGGATTCGTAAGAGAAGCAGGGCGGAGCCTGCACACATGATCAAGATAGCTTTTGTCATCAACACGATATACTCGCCGACTGGGGGCACGGAAAAACAGCTGCTGCTGTTGCTGGAAAACCTGGACCGCAATCGTTTTTTGCCGGTTCTCTGCGTCCTTTCCAGCTCTGAGTGGCTCGAGAAGGAGTTCGATCTCTGCCCGCTTCACGTCATTGGCATTGATTCGCTTAAACATCCAGGCGCACTTGCGCGGTTCTGGCAATTCGTACGTTACCTCAAGGGAGAAAATTTCCAGATCGTCCATGCCCTGTTCAAGGACGGCATGCGCATCGGAATTCCTGCTGGGAGACTGGCTGGCGTGGAAAGAATTATCGCCGTACGCAGGAGTCAGGGATACTGGATGTCCACCTTTGACCTGAAAGTGACCAGGCTTCTTAACCGATGGGTTGACCTGATCATTGCAAACTCCCACAACACTCGGCAGTGGGCGGCAGAAGTCGAGGGATTTCCGGCGGAGAGGATCGAGGTAATCCATAACGGGCTTGATCTTGAGCCTTTCAGCCGGATTACTGCCGGCACGCGTGGAGATTACCGGGCTGTTCTTTCCATTCCCGCGTCAGCGCCGGTCGTCGGGATTGTCGCCAATCTGCGTCCTGTGAAGGCGATCGATGTTTTCCTGAGAGCAGCAAGCCATGTCAAATCTGCGTTTGCTGGAGCGCATTTTATACTGGTCGGCGACGGTGACCAAGAGGAAGGGTTGAAGCTCCTTGCAGAGGAACTTGGAATAGCGGACTGCACCCATTTTCTCGGACGCAGAAAAGATATTCATCAAATTCTATCCGTATTTGATGTGGGGGTTCTGTCCTCAAGCTCTGAGAGCTTTTCCAATGCAATCGTAGAGTATCTGGCGGCTGGCTTGCCTGTTGTCTGCACCGACGTTGGCGGCGCCCGTGAAGCAGTTCAGGATGGGATTAACGGGTACGTTGTGCCAGTCAACAGCCCGACTGAGCTGGCTCAGCGGATCAGCGACATTTTACACAATACTGAAATGTTGCTGTCAATGAAGGATGCCAGCCTAAACAAGGCAAGGGACAACTTCTCGTTACTTTCGATGATTACCAATTATCAAACTATCTACAGCCGGTGATTGCCTATGAAAAAGTTCCTTAAATGGCTTTTCAACACCCTTGGCTTGCTAATAGCAATCCCATTCGCCCTGCCTTACTTGATAACCAGATCCACACTGCTTTTTGTAAGCTTTGGAGAAATACTCTCTTTGTTGCCTGATTTGGCAGGCAGTCAAATAAGAATTGGATACTATCGCCTGACGCTACGCAAGTGTTCAAAAGATGTCTCAATGATCTGTTTCGGATCTTTCTTCACAAAACCCGACTCTGAAATAGGTAAGGGGGTCTTGATCTCGGCTCATTGTACGTTGGGAATGGTAACCCTTTGCGATAATGTTGCCATAGGAAGCGGTACTCATATCCTCAGCGGGAAACATCAGCACGGCTTTTCTGAAATCGATGTGCCTATTCTTGAGCAGAAAGGACGCTATGAGCGGGTGGTTGTTGGCCAAAACACCTGGATCGGAAACAACTCGGTCATCATGGCAAACCTGGGTAAACAGAATGTGGTCGGAGCCGGAAGTATCGTGACCAAAGACACAGGCGATTATCTGATCGTCGCTGGTAATCCGGCCAGAGTTATCAGGAGCCTGCTGGACCCACAGCCCGTTTCTCCACAGAATTCTCAGGTAGTGTAAGGAAAATCATGCAAACTCCTGATACTGGATCGCCCCCCAAAAAGAACATCCTTGTTGTAGTGCGTTGGCCAGTGGGCGGAATCCGCACATTCATGAGATATGTGTATCAACATTTTGATGTTCATGCCTTTCATTTCTCCATTCTTGCACCGGACACCGCAGAAACCGAGGTGTTGGCCAAGGATCTGGAGGGTCTTGACTTCGAAATAATAAAGGTTTCAGAAAACCCTTCTTTTAGGGAACTTTTTGTCTCTACCGCCCGCTTACTGCTTGGCGGCAAGTTTCATCTTGTGCACTCACATGGCTTTACATCAGGGGTTTGTTCCGCCTTTCCAGCTTTTTTTATGCGGGTTCCTAATGTATTAACCTCGCATGATGTTCTTTTCGACAAGCAGTTCAGTGGGGCGTCTGGATTGGCAAAAAGGATTGTTTTGAAACTCGCTTTGTCTTGTATTGATGTGATTCACTCTGTAAGCTATGATGCTCAAGAAAACCTGCTGGACTTCTTTCCTTCTTTTAAAAGTAAGACAGGAAAGTTCTTGGTTATCCACAATGGCATAGAATCCGGCCGTTTCATCAACGCCGTTCCCCGGGGCTTACGATCAGAGATTGGGGTTGGTACCGACTACTTCTTAATAGGTTTTCTAGGCCGCTTCATGACACAAAAAGGGTTCAAATATCTTGTGGATGCAATGGAGCAGTTGAAGTCGAATGGAGATTCAGTAAAAAAGCCATTGGTGTTGACTTTCGGCGACGGTGCTTTCATACGTGAAGAAAAACATGCAATCGCTGAGCGAGGCCTGCAAGACGATTTCGTCTTCTTGCCGTTTACACCCAACGTATGTGAAGTTATTAAAGGATTGGACCTTGTGGTCATGCCATCACTGTGGGAGGCTTGTCCACTGCTGCCGATGGAAGTATTGGTCTCTGGGGTCCCGATTATTACTTCTGATTGCATAGGACTCCGCGAGGTCGTTAAAGACACGCCTGCCCACATTGTACCAGCAAAAAACAGCGTAGCTCTGGCTGGAGCTATAGCTTATTTCATGAAACATGACATGCGCGGTTCCTTTTCAGATTTTGTCCCACATGCTGTTGAACGCTATGATGTAAAACCAACGGCCCTAGCCTTGCAACGACTGCTTAGGCAAAGGGCGGAGGGCAAGGTGAGGTGAACATATGCCTATGGATTTATTGATAAAGTTCCTGCGCAAGTCCCCGCTCCAGATCGCTGGATCCCTTCTGGATCTACTGCCCTTCAAGCCGTTTGAGCTGGGGCTTTTTTACTCACTGCAGATAGTGGGGACACCAAAGAACCTTGCACCGGTATCCAGCGTGACGGTGCGCGAGGGAAGGGAGGCCGACCTTGAGGCGATGACGCGCTGCATCGACAAGCCCGAGCGCTTCCTGAGCCGTTTCAGACAGGGTGACCGCTGTCTTCTGGCGCTTGAGGGGGATGAGGTCGCCGGGTTCATCTGGTTCAGCGTACGGCCCGTCTACCGGGAAGAGATGACCGGCTACCGCCTTTCTGTGCCTGGCAACGCGGTCTACTCCTACGACGAGTACGTCAGCCCGGCGCACCGTCAAAAGGGGATACTGGGCCAGATGTTCGCCTTCCTCTGGAACTGGATGAGCCTAAACGGCAAAGACACCATCATGATCCTGATCTTCCACGACAACGAGGTGTCCTGGCAGGCGCATCTGAAAAAGGGTTTTGCTCCCCGTGACCGGATACTCTACCTGCGGTTTTTCGGCGCGCGGTTTTACCGGGTCCAGCCCGCCGACTTGGCCTTCAAGGATGCAACACCGCCATGCTGATAAAAACGGCGGCCGGCCGGCTGTTAAAACTGGGCGCATGCAGCGCCGTCGCAGCCTGCGGCGCTCTTCGACTTTACCGGCGTTTCAGGCCCGGCAAAAAGCTGCAGATCCTCATGTATCACAAGATAAATTCCGGCAGCGACCCGCTGGGCCTCACCATCAGCCCGGACCTGTTTGCCAGGCAGCTGCAGTACCTGACGGAACAGTACACGGTCATCTCCCTGGCGGAGGCGGTCTCCCGACTCGAGAGCGGGGCCATTGACCGCGACTTTGTGGTGATAACCTTCGACGACGGCTATCGGGACAACTACAGCGTCGCCTACCCGATCCTGCAGCGCTATAAGGCTCCGGCAACCATCTTTGTCACGGTCGACGCAGTGGAGAGCGGGACCTTTGGCTGGCACCGGTTCGATAGCGCGATCCTTGGGACCAAGCGGTCGGAACTTGACCTGGGCGGGTCGGGGCTTGGGCGCTACGACCTGTCCTGCCGCGAGAAGC
>Ga0209317_1003155_pt1 | contig 10740 bp, 8 predicted proteins | sample RifGroB2_FD_183994 | JGI IMG/M metagenome (GOLD analysis project Ga0209317, IMG submission 183994) | Soil microbial communities from Rifle, Colorado, USA - Groundwater B2 (SPAdes) (version 2) | ecosystem: Environmental > Terrestrial > Soil > Unclassified | place: Rifle, Colorado | collected...
TCAGCAACTCTTCCGGCTCCGCCTCGGGATTCCTGGCGAGGAGGCTTTTCTGCTGCAAAAAGAGAATCTCGCCCAAACCGCCGGCGAGATTTTGCCGGATCCCCGCCTCCTCCAGCCGGGAGAAATAGCGCGGCTGCAGAATCATGAATTCCACCAGCTGCTTCTGGGCCATGGACAGCGGCGCCAGCCGCTCTTCCCGGGCCTTTTGCTGCGGAACCTCGGAAACGGTAGGCGCAGACCGTGGCGATGCCCCCAGATGGGTATCCAGTTGCTCAGGGGCCATTCCCAACTTTTCGGCAAAGTGGGAGACGAACACAGAACGCTGGAGTGGCGAGGCCGCCGCCGCGATCAACGGACGCAAGGCCTCGACTATCCTGCTCTTGCCGTCAAGGGTGAGACCGTGTTCCCGTATCATCCGGTCCAGCGCGAATTCGGGCAGGGGAACCGCCTGGGCAAGAAGCCGGTTCAACTCCGTCACCCCCTTCTCCCGCACAAAGGTATCGGGATCGTGCCCCTCCGGCAAGAAAGCCACCCGGCCGGATATCTGTTCGGCCAAAAACAGCGGGACCGCACGCTCCGCCGCCTTCATCCCGGCCGTGTCGCCGTCGAAAAGCAGCGTGACTTTGTCGGCAAACCGCTTGACCAGCCGCAGCTGCTCGCGGGTCAGGGCGGTGCCGAGCGGGGCCGCCACGTGGGCGCAGCCATGGCCGACGAGGGAAATAAGATCGAAATTCCCCTCCACCAGCACCACCTCGTTCTGCCGTCGGATTGCTTCTTTCTGCTGGTAGAGACCGAGCAGCAGCCGGCTTTTACTGAAAACCTCGCTTTCCGGGGAATTCAGGTACTTGGGCTGACCTTCGCCGATGATCCTGCCGCCGAAGCCGCAGACCCGGCCGCTGATGTCCATGATGGGAAAGAGGATGCGATCGCGAAAACGGTCGTAGCTGCCCCCGTTTTCCTTCTCGACCAGCAGTCCGGCAAGGATACCGTTTTTTTGATCCGGGCCCCTCAACCGGCCGCCGAGAAAATTCCAGCCCTCCACTTCGACGGACGGGGCATAGCCGATACGGAAGCCGGCCTGGAGATCGGCCCCCACTCCTCTTTTCTGCAGGTATTTCCGGGCGGCATCCGCCCCTGCCGACTTCTGCAAATATTCCGTGTAGAGAGTTGCAGCCCTTTCGTTGACCGCAAAGAGCAGCTCACGTCTTTTCGACCGTTCCTCTTCTTCTCTGGAGTGAGGCCGATCGGGCAGCTCGATGTGATATTTTTTGGCGAGTTCCTTTAGGGCACCGGGAAAATCGAGGTTGTAGTACTTCATCATAAAGCTGAAGACGTCGCCCGATTCTCCGCAGCCAAAGCAGTGGAAGAATTGCTGGCCGCCGTGAACGGTGAATGACGGTGTTTTTTCCCCATGAAACGGACACAGCCCGAGATAGCGGGTGCCGCTTCGTTTCAATTGGATGCATTCGCCGATAATCTGAACGATATCGGCTCGCTCCTTGACATGAGCCGCGATATCGTCCCGTGAGCCGCCAGAAATCATATGTTTATCCATGGAATTGCGATGAATGTTGTCAGCAACCACACTATACTACCGAAACTCACAGGTCGCTATCCGTTTACCCTCTTATCCGGCAGCCCATTGCCGCTGCAAGGTCTTCCGTCATGGATGATTTCGTCAATGCAATCGCCTATGAAGTCAAGCAGGAGATTGCCAACCGATACTTCGGCTTTCGTTCGCAGATAGAAACGGAAATCGAACAGTACCTGAAAAAACTGCATGATGCAGACAGGGAGCACCTTGCCGAAATTCGGCTGGACCTCAGGCGTTTGAGGGTTCTTCTCCATCAGGAAAGATTCTTCAAGGACTTTCTTCTCATGACGAGGCTACCGAAAAGCATCGCCGGTGGGCAATCGTGGCCGGACGCCGCTGAACTGTTCACCGAACTGAAGGGGGAGGGGTTCTCCCGCTGGCGGAGGTATCGTGATCTCGCCTTTAAGGTCTACCAGTCGCTGGAGAAAGGTATCGCAGCCTATCGGGCGACGTGGGTCGACCTCGATGACGAATATGCGGAGATCTGTACCAGGATCGACGACTTTCATCGCAACAACGATCTTTCCGGCATCCTGAGCTTTTTGCGAACCTTCGATTCCTCGGACACCGAACGGTTGAAATTTCTCCATGCCGACTCCGCCCCTCGTCCCGCAGGGAACCTCGATCAGGAGCTGAGAATTCCTCACCCCCGCCCGGTGACCGACATTTTGCCGGACGTGCCCGCCCTCCCGCCCCTGAAGCAGGTCAAAACTCTCATGAGTGGTTTACTCAAATCGGCCTATGCCTTTCACGATTCACCGCAAACAATTCTGCCCGTTTAAGCCCCCGAAATCTCAAAAAACACGAGATCATCGACAACGCCGCAACATTGTTGAATATTGAATTGCATTTTGGCTTCCAGAAAAGATATAGTTACTCATTACGTAATAATTCCCACCCGGCATGTGTGAAAACATCGGCCTCATCCCGCAGTCAAGGGTTTGATAATGGTTTTGGTTCAATGACCGAAGGTTATTATATTGCCCCGCCTGACCTCGATTCAGGCGAGCAGATGAAAGCATTGGTCCAGCCATTCTGTTCGTCCGCCCTCTGTCTTTTTCCGGGTGTCCGTCCCAGCTCCGAGGAATATCGCAAAGCTATCCTCATCATTACCGGCAACGGTCCGGATCAATTTCCCGCCTTACTGGAAAATCCCGCCTTACCGAAATCCACTCCCATCCTCCAGCTCCTCTCCGACGAGTCGAAGGCGTTTGCCGCCCCGCATCATGGAAACAGGTTGATCGATTGTCTTGTTATCCCGGTATCGCGGGAGATTTTCCGGCAACGGGTCCTTTTTCTTTGTAAGGTTCAAAAAATCAGTGCCGAACATCAGGCCAATTTCGCCACACTCGACAAACAGCTGAACGCGCTCTCCACCAGAGATCCCCTGACCGGCCTGTTCAACCGACGGCATCTCACTACAAGTCTTGCGGAAATGATTGCGACAGCTGAGGACAAGGATACCGACCTGGCCCTCCTGCTGTTCAACATCGACTTTTTCAACAAAGTGAACAAGGCAAAAGGTCTCCATTTTGGCGATTTTATTCTTAACGAACTGGCGGCAAGACTGACCGTCGCCTCCCGCGATGTCGACAGCTGTTACCGGTTTTCCGGCGAAGATTTTGTGGTCGTCATGCCCGGGGCGGATCTTGACGAGGCCGGCAGGATCGCCAAAAAAATCAGCAGGGCCTGTTCGGAACAGTCCTATATCTATGGTAAAAAAAAGCAACAGATTACCATTTCTGCCGGCATCGCCTCCCTTCGGGAACATCGTCCGAAGAATCATGACGACTTCATCACCATGGCGGAAACAGCCCTGTTCATGGCCAAGGCCTATGGCCGCAACCGGATGTACGTTTACAGTCCGCAGGCCGCAAAAGGAGAGCTTTCTCCGAAGAAATCACTGTCATTTCTGAAAGAAACGCTTGGCCACATCATGGAGAAAACGCGGATTTCCGTCATAGACTCGCTCCGGCTCCTGGCCCACAATGTTGCCGGCCCCGAACATCTGGCGCACATCTCCGCCGTCTCGCATTACGTCACCTTGCTCGGCAAACAGCTTGGCCTGCCGGAACAGCATGTCCAGACCTTTCAGAACGCGATAACCCTGTACAACAGTTTCCGATCGCTGCTCCACAACGACCTGCTCGTCAAACCCGGCAAACTGTCCCATGAAGAGCGGAAAACCATCGGTGACTTGCCGTTCAAACTGACGGAACTCACCAACATCTTCGATTACTTCTCCAATGAACGAAACGTTCTGCTCTGCCACGGTGAAAAGTATGACGGCTCGGGTTATCCGCAAGGGTTGAAAGGGGATGAGATCCCGCTCGGCGCCAGGATATTCAGCATCGTCGATGCGGTAGCCGCGATGAATGCCGATCGTCCCTATCGGAGGCGGCTCACCTCCGAAGAGATCGTCCGGGAACTGACCAACGAAGCAGGCAAACAATTCGACCCGTTCCTCGTCGCCCAGTTGCTCACAGTCATTGAAAAAAACCGCCTGTTCGATCTTGATCCGGCTGTTTTGCAGCGAGCTCGAGAAGAGGTATTCGCCACCTTTTCCGCGGAACAGCCATGACCATTCGACACAGTATCGCTATCAAGGCACAGATCGATGCCTTTCCGGCCCTGCCGGCAACCGTCGGCAAAGTCATGACCGTGACCGCGGATCCAATGAGCAGTGCGAGCAACCTCATGCAGGCCATCCTGCCCGACCAATCCATGTGCACCGCCATTTTAAAGGTCGCCAACTCGGCTTTTTTTGGGATTCCGCGACAAGTCGGCACCATTGAACGTGCCGTGGTCGTCCTGGGCTATGAGGAGATCAGAAGTATCGTGATCGGTAAAGCCATTTTTGCCGCTTTTCCCAAAATGAGTAATGAGAGGAGGACATCGGTCCGCTTTTTTTGGGAACATGCCTTTACCTGCGGCCTGGCGGCCAAAATCATCGGTGAGCATCTTCGCCTTTCGCCGAGCGAACTCTTCATTGCCGGCCTTATCCATGATATCGGCAAGCTGGCCATGTTCGTAACTTTTCCGCATGAGTACCCGATTCTGCGGGAGCTTGCCCGGCCCGGCAATTACAGCAATGCCGCCGTTGAGGAACAGCGCATCTTCGCCATCCGCCACGATCAGGTGGGCCTGCAGCTTGCCGAAAAATGGCTGCTGCCGGAGCAGCTGGCAAACGCCATCGGCTACCACCATCGCCCAGGGGAAGCACTCTCTTACCGGCAATACCCGGTCATTATCCAGGTCGCCGATATCCTTGCGCAGATGTACGGCAATGCAGATATTCTCAGGACTGAAGACGTGATCAGAATCTTCAGCGATTTCTTTCCGGAGACGGCGGGACTCTGGGAAGACAGTCGTCTTCCCTGGGATAGCGCTCACCTCGGCTCCTGGTTTACCCAGCTCACACAAACCCGGGAAAAAGACGAAAGCATCCTCAATATCTTCGCCAACCCATGAAAATCACCACAATCAAGCGCACAATCAGAAACACCAAGAGATTGGCGGAGATTGTCAAGGTCCTTTCCAAATTCGGGTTCCGCCAACTCATTCACGACTCCGGCCTGTACCGGCTGCTCGGTGCCGTCCGGGAAGATTCCGACACCGTCGAAACCGTCCGTCTGGAGAACCTGACGGGACCGGAACGCGTCCGCATGGTGCTGGAAGATCTCGGCCCTACCTTCATCAAGTTCGGCCAGATTCTCTCCACCCGTCCGGATCTCATCCCCCAGGAGTGGGCAACGGAATTCAAAAAGCTGCAGGACAACTGCAAGCAGGTACCCTTTGCCGACATCTACCAGGTCCTGCTCCTGGAATTTCCCGGACGCCTCGATTATCTCTTCACGGACATCGACGAGACACCGCTGGCGGCCGCCTCCATCGCCCAGGTCCATCGGGCAACGATGAAGGACGGCAACGAGGTGGTCATCAAGGTCATTCGCCCCGGGGCGAGAGAGATCATCGAAGAAGACATGGCCCTGGTGGAAACTCTCGCGCAGCTCCTCGATCAGTATTTTTCCAATCTCGGCTACAGTCCTACGGCAGTCGCCAAGGAATTTTCCCGGGAGATGCTCAAGGAAATCAACCTGGTCATCGAAGGCCAATCCACCGATCGGCTGCGCCGCTATTTCGAGGGCGACGAGAACATCAGTTTTCCCAAAGTCTATTGGGAAGCAACCACCAGAAACGTCCTGACTATGCAGGAGGTACGGGGCCGGCTGCTGTCGACGGTCTCGCCGCAGGAACTGAGTACAAGCGAGCGCCGGACCATCGTCGCCAACAGCACCGACGCGGTCTTCAAGCAGTGTCTGCGCTTCGGTTTCTTCCACGCCGACCCCCATCCCGGCAACATCTTTCTGCTGCCAGGCTGCAAGTTGTGCTTCATCGACTGCGGCCTGACCGGCCAGCTCGACCGCAAGACCACCGACGAACTGATCAATCTGGTGTCGGGGGTGGTCAAAGGCGACATCGATCGGCTGTGCCGGGTGGTGCTGGAACTGACCGACGTCGATCCGGTGGTGCTCGACAACCGGGAATTCCGCCTCGAACTGCGCCACATGACCGATCGTTTCCGCAACACCGATCTGGCGCACCTGAATATCACCGGCCTTCTCGCCGATTTTTTCGGCATGCTGCAGCGCTATCGGATCCAGTGTCCGGAAAGCCTGACGCTCCTGACCAAGGCGCTGACCACCATCGAAGGCGTTGCAGCATACTTCGATCCAACCTTCGACGTCATCGAACACGTCGAACCGCTGATTCAGGAAATCGTCGTCAAGCGCCGCAGCATCCGGGCGATCCGCAAACGATTTTTCGATGCCTTGACCAGCACCATGGAACTCCTCGAAGATCTTCCCGGCGATCTGCAGCGGTTTCTCGATCTGGCCCGGCACAGACGTTTCACCCTGAATCTCGAACTGAAGAGGATTGAGCATCTCTCGGAGCAGCTCGACACCTCAAGCCGCCTGCTGGGGATTGCCATGATCATCGCGGCGCTCATCGTCGGCTCCGCCATTCTCATACTGGCCGATCGGATGGCCCGCTCTTCCGGCTTCATCGGTACGCTGGGCTTCCTTGGTCTGGTGCTGGCCGGCATCAGCACGACCGGCTTCATCATCTCGTTTCTTTTGCCGAGAAAGCGGAAATAGCGGCCGCAATTACTTCGCGCACCGCTCGAAGGGTACCGAAATAATCCTTTACAAACCGGCAGCTGCCTGTCGGCAGATCTCGGCGAAGGTCTCCGGCTCAAGGCTCGAAGCCCCGACAAACAGCCCGGAGAGCGCAGGAATTCCAAGGTAGCCGTCGGCGTTTCCAGGTAAAAGACCGCCCCCGTAAACCACCGGCCACCGCGGAAACATCTGCCTGATGTGGTTGACCGTTTCGCCGACCTTCGTCGGAGATTCGATGATGCTGAAATTGATCGAATCAACCGGGGTGTAGGCGACCACCAGCCGGTCGACATCGAGATCCGCAATGGCCCCGAGCAGCGGCAAACTGGTGACGCTGTCCACACAAACGATCGGGACGAGCTTCGCGTCGGCCGCTTCGGTCACTTTATTCATGATCTGCTGATTGCTCTCATGAAAATAGCGGCGACGCTCACTATGGCCGACGATCACATACCGGGCAAGACCCCTCACCATATCAGCGGCAATCTCACCGGTATATCCGCCGCGCGGAAAAGGCGAGATGTTCTGGGCGGCAAGAGCGACTCCCGCAAGACTTAGGCGGTCGAGATGGGCGGCAAGGCTTTCGAGGCTGAGGAAAGTCGGGGCGATCACCACCTGGAGATCATCATGCGGCCGGTAGAGCCGGGCGAATTTCTCCAGCCAGAGACGTCCGTCTTCGCTCGTTTTATAGCACTTCCAATTGCCGATCACATATTTCATGGTGCACCTCCCGGAGGACGAAATATTTTTCACCCCTACAAAGAACTGTACGAAATGTCTTCGTTGTTCCTCGTTATTTTATAATCTTCCACATCATGATGATACGCTTGCAAGGATTTTCTCTATCTTGTCGAGAACGTCATCACAGGCGGCCTCTATACGGATCTTCTTTCTCTTCGATTGAGCCCCGGAATGGAGCGCGATATTCCGGCCGGGAATACCCAGCAGTCGGGAAAGAAACCTGACCACTTCCTCGTTGGCCTTGCCGTCGACCGGCGGCGCGGCTACGGCAAGTTTCAGGCAACCGTCATAGAGACCGACGATTCTGCTCTTTGACGCTTTGGGCTGCACATACATATGCAGCAGAACAGCGCCGTCGGCAAGGGTGGTGAGATAGGGTGGCATGGCAGGCGGCCCAAAAAAGAGTCGCTCCGCCCTCAGGCAAGGTCCATGTCGATGCTTTCGATATTGCCGGACTCGGCAACATCTTCGTCCGGCATCTTGATGCTTTCGAAAAGATCGGAGAGATCATCCTCTTTCCCGGACGAATCGGAGGCGAAGAAGACATCGAGGGCTTCAAGATACGATTGCAGGATCGATCTCAACTCGTCCCGCACCTTTTTCTTCTTCTGATTCAGAGCTTCTATCTCTTTCGGCAGCCGCGTCAGTTCGGCCTGGGCCTCGTTGCGGAATTTTTCCACATCGGCGCGGGCCTGGGCCATCATCTGCTGGGCCTCCTGCTCACTGGTCTCTTTGAGATTGTCGGCAAATTTCTGGGCGGCAAGGATAGTTGTCTTGAAATCGAGCCCCTGCTGCTTCAACTCCCTGTTCTGCTCTTCGAGGAATTCGACTTTCGCCCGCAGTTTTTCATTCTCCGCCTGCTCCTGCAGGGTCATGCCCTGGCCGCCGACCAGCTTTTCTTCCAGCTCGACGATTTTCTCGGCAAGCTTTTTCTTCTCATCTTCCAGAACGGCAGCGTCAGCCTGCGCGGCTTCAAGCTGCCCGCGCAGCTCGTCGATTTCCTGATCTTTATGCTTATAACTGTTCTCCAGCCGGGACTGGATGCCGTCGACGTTTTCGCGACCCAGGCTCACCTCCGCGGCAAGACTTTCCTTCTCCCGCTCGAGCTCCTCCTGTTCGGCCCGGAGCGTTTCGAGCTCTTCCGCCTGGACGCGATTCTGCTCGTTCAGCTCAAAGAAATCTTCGGCCAACAGTTCCAGGTAGGCTTTGACCTCGATTGCATCGTATCCCCTGAATTTTATCTGAAACTCCTGATCCTTAATCGCCTGCGGTGTCAGCATAGCCGGCTCCCTGTCGTTGATGATTATAGTATTGCCGTCCATCGTTTTCAGCCCATCCCCACGGCCAACTGTTTCAAGGTTTGAATAAGGAAACTCTGCACAAACATGATGGCCAGGATGAGGATCATCGGCGAGAAGTCGATGCCCCCGAAGCTCAGCGGCAGCAGCTTACGGATCCGGCCAAGTACCGGCTCGGTGGCCTCGTACAGAAAGCGGACGATGGGATTGTAGGGATCGGCATTCACCCAGGAGATGACCACCCGACCGATGATGATCCACATGTAGGCGGTCAGGAGAAAATCGAGGAGCTGCGCAATCGACATCAAAAAGTTATTCACCACGAACATAATATTCTCCTTTTCAGGCTACCCTGCAGCCCGGTTCCACCGATTCTGAGATCGCGGAAAGGACCAGTTTTTCTTCTCCATCGATGGTCGCCTTGGCGGCCAGGACCATGCCGTGGGAAGTCACCCCCATAATTTTTGCGGGCTTCAAATTGGCGACGATGATCACCTGCCGGCCGACCAGTTCCTCCGGCCGGTAATGTTCGGCGATGCCGGCGACAATGGTTCGCTCCTCCGGGGCCAGAACCGTCAGCTTCACCAGTTTTTTCGACTTTTTGACCAGCTCGGCCGCGGTGATCTCCGCCACCCGGAGTTCCAGTTGCTTGAACAGCTCGAAGTCCACCAGGTTCTCGGCGGGAGGGGCCACCGGTCGAATCGGTTGTCCGCCTGTTTTCGGTTGCTGGACCGCTTCTTTTTTTCCCTCAAGCCTCGGGAAGAGCGCTTCAAACGCCCTGAGCTCGCTGCCCGGCGTCAGTTTCCCCCAGACGCCGCCCTCGGGGAGAGAAGCAATCCGCGGGTCGTCCGGGGAGAGCCCGAGACCTGCCGCCATCTTCGCCGCCGCCCCCGGCATCACCGGCGTCAGGGTCAAGGTCAAAAGACGGAGACATTCAAGCAGATTGTAGAGGACGGTGTCCAGGCGGCCGGCCTTATCCGGATCCTTGGCGAGCGACCAGGGTTCATTGCCGACGATGTATTTGTTGGCAAGGCCGACCAGTTCCCAGATTGCCTGAAGGGCGAGGTGAAAGCGGAACTCCGCCATCATCGCCTGATACTCCCCGAGCATGGTCTCCGCCGCCTGCCGCAGCGCCTGATCTTCTTCGTTGAGGTCAGCGGGTCCCGGGACCTTGCCGTCCCGGTACTTCCACACCATGGTGGTGGCCCGGCTGAACAGGTTGCCCAGATCGTTGGCCAGGTCGGCATTCTGCCGGGCCACGATCGCCTCGGAGCTGAACGACGAGTCGAGGCCAAAGGACATCTCCCGCAGCGTAAAATACCGCAGGGTGTCGACCCCGTAGGCCTCGACCAGTTCCTTCGGCCGCACGACATTGCCGATGCTCTTCGACATCTTGGTGTCGTCGACATTCCAGTAGCCGTGAACATGGAGCTTCTGGTAGAGCGGCAGGTCCATGGCCATCAGCATAGCCGGCCAGTAGATGGCATGTGGCTTGAGGATATCCTTGGCGATCACATGTTCGGCAACGGACCAGAATTTCACGAAATCGCTGCCGTCCGGATAGCCTATGCCGGTCAGGTAATTGATCAGGGCGTCGAACCAGACGTAGGTGACGAAACCATCGTCGAAGGGCAGTTCGATCCCCCAGGTAAGTCTCGACTTCGGCCGGGAGATGCACAGATCTTCCAGGGGTTCGCTGAGAAACGACAGGACCTCGTTGCGGTAGCGCTCCGGCGTAATGAACTGCGGGTTGCTGCGAATGTGGTCGATCAGCCGCTCCTGGTAGCGGGACATCCGGAAGAAGTAGTTCTGTTCGGCGATCTCCTGGGGCGGGGTCAGGTGGTCGGGGCAATTGCCGTCGACCAGCTCCTTTTCCGTCAGATAGCGCTCGCAGCCGCGGCAATAGAGGCCGCTGTACTCATCGAAA
>Ga0209317_1003156_pt1 | contig 10732 bp, 10 predicted proteins | sample RifGroB2_FD_183994 | JGI IMG/M metagenome (GOLD analysis project Ga0209317, IMG submission 183994) | Soil microbial communities from Rifle, Colorado, USA - Groundwater B2 (SPAdes) (version 2) | ecosystem: Environmental > Terrestrial > Soil > Unclassified | place: Rifle, Colorado | collected...
CTCAGGAGTTTCAATGGGGCATACACGACCGTAATGAGTCGGATGAACGTCGCGAACCTCAAAACCAGCACGTTCACGAGTCAGGCCGCCTGGTCCCAGTGCAGACAATCGACGTTTATGAGTTACCTCGGAAAGCGGGTTGGTCTGGTCCATAAACTGAGACAGCTGTGAAGATCCAAAAAACTCCTTTACTACAGCAGATACCGGTTTAGAGTTGATCAGATCGTGAGGCATGAGGTTTTCGACCTCTTGCAGGCTCATTCGTTCTTTTATTGCTCTTTCCATCCGGACAAGGCCGATGCGGTATTGATTCTCCAAGAGTTCGCCAACAGCGCGAACGCGACGATTGCCGAGATGGTCAATGTCGTCAATAGTTCCGCGGCCGTTTTTGAGCTCAATAAGATAACGGACGATCTCTAGTATGTCGTTCTTGACGGCAATTTTTATTTCGGAACTATAGAGGTCTTCAAAAACCATTCTGTTGCGCCGAAGGGTTTCAATAAGACGACGATTCTCGTCAAATCCACTCTGATCTATTGCTTCTGTCAACTTGAGAGTAGCTTTTGAAAGTCCCAAAGTTGCAAAAAGTTCTTTTTGAAAAAAGTCACTGTCGCGAATGATGTTGTTAAGCTCATGTAGCAGTTGGTCACGCAGTTTGTCGGGAACTGACTGGCCTGCTTCCAGTTTTTTGATTGCTTTCACAAGATCAGATGGAAGTTTTTGCATAAGATACTGTGAAAAAGCATCTTTGGAATCAGCCAAGCGAGATACAAGCGCCTCAAAACTGGAAACATCTTCATTGCTTAACATGCATGGAGCGTTTAATACCATGCAGTCCTGCCAAACTTTAAGACCAAGTTTGTAGTTCAACTTAAGACGGCCAACTGCAGACAGGTCATATCGTTCCGGGTTGAAAAACAGGTTGTCAAAGAGCGCCAATGAACTTTTTAGGGTAGGTGGGTCTCCTGGTCGAAGACGTCTATATATTTCTATAAGACCCTCGTCACTTGAATTAATTTTATCAATCAACAGAGTGTCACGAAAAGACGATGTAATATGAAGATTGTCAATATACAGGGTTTTAAAATTACTGACGCCCCGCGCTTTAATTTCATTAAAACGGTCAAGGGTAATTTCGTCATTACATTCAACAAGAATCTCACCGGTGGTCGGGTCAACAATATCTGATGACGAATAACGGCCGATTATTTCCTCTATCGTAGCAGGAACTGACTTAATGCCTCGCTCCTGCATTTTCTTAATAGAGGACTTTGTGTATTTACGATTAGCCTTTACCAGCACCTCTCCATTTGATGGATCAGTTATGTCAACAATAGTTTTTTGTAGTGTAAGCAGTTCAGGCTCTATAGATTTTGTGATAGAGTCAGAATCTATAAAAAACTCTTCGCTCTTGTAATAATAGTTGAGCAGTTGCTCAACCGAGTAACCCAACGCTTTAAGTAAAACCGTAGCCGGCATTTTTCTGCGGCGGTCAATTCTTACGTATAGAATATCCTTATGGTCAAATTCAAAATCAAGCCATGACCCGCGATAAGGAATAACACGGGCAGAGTAAAGTACTTTTCCGCTGGAATGGGATTTGCCTTTGTCGTGGTCAAAGAAAACACCGGGCGAGCGGTGGAGCTGACTTACGATTACCCGCTCAGTGCCATTGATGATAAAAGTACCATTATCGGTCATAAGAGGGATTTCGCCGAAGTAAACTTCCTGCTCTTTTATATCCTTGATTGCCTTAACGGTAGAGTCTTTACCGGCATCCCAGATAACAAGGCGGACTTTAACCTTCATAGGAGCAGCGTAAGTCATGCCACGCTGGTGACATTCTTCTACATCGTACTTTGGCTTATTAAGCGCGTACGATACATATTCGAGAGAAGCACTTTCACTAAAATCCTTTATCGGAAAAACGCTCCTGAATACGGCTTCGAGTCCGGTATTCAATCGTGATTCAGCGGATGCTTCCTGTTGTAGGAAGCGTCGATAAGAATCCTTCTGGATGTCAATCAAATTAGGGATTTCGATTATGTTCTTTATCTTGGCAAAGTTTTTACGCAAGAGGTGATTATTGGCAATAGAATAAGCCATGGCTTCTCCTTTGGCGGGTATCGTAGCTGGATCCAGATTATATGCGTCACGACGTGCTGGAATATCAAATGTACAAGTTAGTTAAAGCGTGCCGAAACAGCACAAGCCAAGGCCGCTCCGGGCGACCTTGGCTCTCATAAAGACAACAATTCTAGGTGCTATTTGATAGCTGCTTCTGCGCCAGCTTCAACAAGCTGCTTCAATGCGTCATCGGCTTCTGCTTTAGTAACGCCGGTTTTTACTGCTCCTGGTGCTCCGTCAACAAGATCTTTGGCTTCTTTCAGGCCGAGGCTGGTCAGTGCACGAACAACTTTAATAACATTTATTTTGTTCGCACCAGCAGCTTTCAAAATAACATCAAATTCAGTCTGCTCTTCTACAGCTTCAGCAACAGCAGGACCGGCAGCAGCAACTGCAACAGGAGCGGCAGCAGATACGCCGAATTTTGCTTCAAGCTCTTTCACAAGCTCAGCAAGATCAAGAACAGTCATTTTTTCGATAAAACCTATTACGTCTTCTTTAGTGATAGCCATTTGGTAAATCCTCCGAATATTTAGTAATATGATATTTGACTACTGGTTAGTTTGACGACTTCTGCACACGAATGGCGTCGAGCACGCGTACAAGCGAGCCTGGCAGCGCAGCTAGCACACCAACAAAATTGGTCGCAGGAGCCTGCATGGATCCAAGCATCTTGGCAATGAGGACCTCACGAGAGGGCAGGTCTGCTAATGCTTGAATCTGCTTGATGTCAAGCAGCTTGCCGCTGAGTACGGCTGCTTTAAATACAAATTTTCCTTGCGGATCTTTTGCAAACTTGTTCAGAACTTTTGCTGCATTTGCCGGGTCATCATAGCTGATAGCTACGGCAGTTGGGCCGGTAAGAAACGGGCTGATGCATTCAACATCAGTGCCTTTAGCGGCCAGGTCAAACAAAGTATTTTTAAATACCTTGTACTCGACTGACGCTGCACGGAGCTCATTTCGGAGCGTAGTTGCCTGCCCCACGTTCATCCCACGAAAATCTGCGAGAAAAACAGCTTTAGCGCGTGTCAGTCGCTCATGCATCTCAATGACGAGTTCCTGTTTGTTGTTTTTGTTCAAGCGACTTCCTCCTTTCTTTTGGTATATGAGGCTGAGCCTCGGCCAAAGTCAGGAACGCAAAAAATGCGATACCCAAGTCTCGGCAGGTCCCTTTTGGAGATTATGCGTAGATATACGCGCCTGCTGTCTTTGACTTTGGCAAATTCTATTGTTTTATATCTGGGCGGTTACATCACTGATATCAAGATTAATGCCAGCACCCATTGTAGAGGAAAGCGAAATTTTCTTTATGTAAGTGCCTTTAGCAGCAGATGGTTTTGCTTTAATAAGTGCTTCCACAAGCGCAAGTAAATTTCCTTTTAGCATATCTGCATCAAAAGAAACCTTGCCAACAGGAGCGTGAATAATTCCAGCTTTTTCAACGCGGAATTCAACCTTGCCGGCTTTAGATTCTTTTACTGCTTTGCCTACCTCGAAGGTAACAGTTCCAACTTTCGGGTTTGGCATAAGGCCACGAGGTCCGAGAAGCTTGCCTATTTTACCGACAACACCCATCATGTCAGGTGTTGCTATAGCAGTATCAAAATCAAACCATCCGGCCTGAATTTTAGCTACGAGGTCGTCGCCCCCGACAAAATCAGCCCCAGCATCAAGTGCTTCCTTCTCTTTTTCGCCTTTTGCAAAAACCAAAACACGGACGTCTTTGCCAAGCCCGTTAGGTAGAACTACTGCTCCACGAACCATCTGGTCAGCGTGACGTGGATCAACCCCCAGCTTAACTGCAACATCGACAGTCTCATCAAATTTTGCATAAGCGGCCTGTTTTACAACATCAACGGCAGTCCCAAGTTGATAAACCTTGTTTCTGTCGATTTTCGACATTGCTTCAGTATGTTTCTTTGCACTTTTTGACATGATACAACCTCTCTAAAGAACTTGATTAATAGATAGCGTGACGATTAGACAATATCAACGCCCATTGAACGGGCAGTGCCTTCAATTGTTTTCATAGCAGCTTCAAGTGAAGCGGCATTGAGATCAGGCATTTTCTTTTTAGCGATTTCCTCAACCTGAGCCTTTGTAAGCTTGCCAACTTTTGTTTTGTTAGGTACAGCAGAGCCACTCTTAAGGTCGAGTGCCTTTTTAATCAAAATCGGAGCAGGAGGAGTTTTTGTAATGAATGTGAATGATCTGTCAGCATAAACAGTAATTACGACTGGCGTAATGGTCCCTTCGTCGGCCTGCGTTTTTGCATTGAATGCCTTGCAAAACTCCATGATGTTAACGCCATGTTGACCCAGGGCTGGCCCGATTGGAGGCGAAGGATTTGCTTTGCCTGCTGGTACCTGTAATTTGATGTAGCCGGTTATTTTCTTTGCCATAAATGTGCTCCTTTATATATACAACATATACCTGTCATTCATAGTGAATGACTTGAAGTGTAATTCTAGTTTTTTTCAACCTGCATGAATTCAAGTTCGACAGGGGTAGCGCGACCAAATATTGTCACTGTTACTCGCAATTTACCCTTGTCAGGTTTCACATCTTCAACAATGCCGGAAAAATTCAGGAAAGGGCCGTCGACCACGCGAACCGTCTCGCCAACTTCAAACTGAACTTTAGGGCGGGGTTTTTCAGCCCCTTCTTCCATACGGCGCGTGATTTTATTGACTTCCTCATCAGCAATAGGAAAAGGAGTATTGCCACCTACAAAGCCAGTGACCTTGGCGGTTTCCTTTACAAGGTGCCATGTCTCATCAGTTAATTCCATTTTGACCAGAATGTAGCCTGGGAAAAACTTCCGAGATGAAGTCTTCTTCTCACCTTTTTTTAGTTCAACAACAGTTTCACAAGGGATAAGAATTTCCTCAAAGAAACTCTCCATCTTCTCATTTTTAATGGATTCGAGTAAATTAAGGCGAACTTTGTTTTCAAAACTTGAATATGTATGTACACCATACCATTTCATAGACATAGATGGTTCCCTTTATCCTAGTATCATACGCAGCAGTTTAGCCAGAATAAGATCGCAAGCACCAAGATAGAAAGAAATCAGCACAACAATAACAATAACAACGCCTGTTGTAGCCATTGTCTCCTTGCGCGTTGGCCAAGTGACCTTTTCAAGCTCAAGCTTTACTGATTCAAAAAAAGCGATAACTTTTTGCACAAATATAGCTCCTGGCAGCATAATATAAAAGGGTTGCCGTTTTTTTCTCAAAGAATTGAAATCAACTATTATAAATAAAGCTAAATTTTTAGTGGCAGGCCAGGAGGGATTCGAACCCCCAACATCCGGTTTTGGAGACCGGCGCTCTACCAGTTAGAGCTACTGGCCTGTATTCATTACAAGTATAAAAGATACACTCTACTTTGTTTCCTTATGAGGGGTGTGCTTACGACAAAAGCGGCAAAACTTACTGAATTCAAGTTTTCCAGGGGTTGTTCTTTTGTTTTTTGTTGTTGTGTAATTTCGTTGTTTGCACTCTGTGCAGCCAAGGGTGATAATATCTCTCATAAATGTGCTTCCTTTTGTATGAAATCTGTAGACACTGGTAATTGACGTGCCAACATAAGAGTCATTAGATTCTATTTATTCAATAATTGAAGCTACAACTCCGGCACCAACAGTGCGTCCGCCTTCACGGATAGCAAAGCGGAGACCATCGTCCATAGCGATCGGAGTGATCAGTTTGATGGTCATTGCCACGTTATCTCCAGGCATTACCATTTCAATCCCGGCCGGAAGCTCAGCAACACCTGTTACGTCTGTGGTACGGAAGTAGAACTGTGGGCGATATCCATTAAAAAATGGTGTGTGGCGCCCACCCTCTTCTTTAGTGAGGATGTATGCTTCTGCTTTGAATTTCGTGTGCGGTGTGATTGAGCCTGGCTTGGCAAGAACCTGGCCGCGCTCAATGTCTTCACGCTTTACGCCGCGCAGTAGTGCGCCTATGTTATCGCCTGCACGGCCTTCGTCGAGCAGCTTACGGAACATTTCAACACCGGTTACGGTTGTTTTGATGGTGTTCTTGATGCCGACTACTTCTACTTCCTCGCCGACTTTTACAATACCCCGCTCAACGCGCCCAGTTGCAACTGTACCACGACCGGAGATAGAGAATACGTCCTCTACCGGCATCAGGAAAGGACGGTCAATTGCTCGCTCAGGATCAGGGATGTACGCATCAACAGCGTCCATAAGACGTTCTATGGAGTCTTCACCAAGTTCGCTCTTTTCGCCTTCGAGGGCTTTAAGTGCAGAGCCTTTAATGATTGGAGTGTCGTCGCCTGGGAAGTCATAGCTGGAGAGAAGTTCGCGAACTTCAAGCTCAACAAGTTCAAGCAATTCTTCGTCGTCAACCATGTCAGCTTTGTTCAGGTATACTACCATATATGGCACACCAACCTGACGGGCGAGCAGGATATGTTCGCGTGTCTGTGGCATAGGGCCGTCGGCTGCAGAAACAACCAGGATTGCCCCATCCATCTGGGCAGCACCGGTGATCATGTTCTTTACGTAGTCGGCGTGGCCTGGGCAGTCAACATGGGCATAGTGGCGTTTATCTGTTTCATATTCAACGTGGGCGGTTGCTATGGTGATACCACGCTCACGCTCTTCAGGAGCGTTGTCGATTTGGTCGAATGCCTTGTACTCTGCCTGGCCTTTACCGGCCAAGACTTTAGTAATAGCGGCGGTTAAAGTTGTTTTGCCATGGTCAACGTGACCGATAGTGCCAATGTTTACATGCGTCTTATTGCGTAAAAACTTTGCTTTTGCCATGTTAAAGGCCCTCCTGAATTACGGATTTGAGTTAATTAACCCTTTACTTTTGCAACTATTTCTTCAGCTACCGATTTAGGTACTGGTTCATAATGATCAAAAGTCATAGCATAGGTAGCGCGACCTTGTGTTGCTGAACGGAGGTCTGTTGAGTATCCAAACATTTGCGCAAGTGGAACCATTGAAGTTATGACCTGTGCTCCAGCACGAGAATCCATACCCATTATACGACCGCGTTTGGAGTTCAGATCACCTATTACATCACCCATGTACTCTTCTGGTACAACAACTTCAACGGACATAATAGGCTCAAGAATTATAGGGCCTGCCTTTGAACAACCCTCTTTAAAACCCATTGAACCGGCTATTTTGAAAGCCATTTCAGAGGAGTCAACTTCATGATAAGAACCATCAATTAAAGTAACTTTGACGTCAACTACCGGGAAGCCAGCCAAAACACCATTATCAAGGGCTTCCTTGATACCCTTGTCAACAGCAGGAATATATTCACGAGGAACAACACCACCCTTAATCGCATCAACAAATTCGTAACCTTTTCCAGCTTCCTGTGGCTCAACTTCAAGCCATACATGTCCATACTGACCACGACCACCGGACTGGCGAACAAACTTACCTTCAACCTTAACCTTTTTAGTGACAGTTTCACGATAAGCAACCTGCGGCTTACCAACATTTGCCTCAACCTTGAACTCTCTCATCAAACGATCTACAATAATCTCAAGATGGAGTTCACCCATGCCGGAAATGATTGTCTGACCGGTTTCTTCGTCAGTTTTAACCCGGAAAGAAGGATCTTCGCTGGCAAGTTTTTGTAGGCCGAAACCTAATTTTTCCTGCTCAGCCTTAGTTTTTGGCTCGATTGCAATCGATATAACTGGCTCAGGAAACTCAATAGATTCCAGAATAACGGCTTTATCTTCATCACAAAGCGTATCACCAGTAGTTGTGTACTTAAGACCAACTGCAGCGGCAATATCACCGGCGTAAACTTCTTTGACTTCCTCACGCTTATTTGCATGCATCTTAAGAATACGACCGATACGCTCTCGCTTGCCTTTAGTTGAATTGTAAATATACGATCCAGCCTGAACAACTCCGGAATAAACACGGAAGAATGTCAACTGACCAACAAACGGATCGGTCATGATTTTGAAACCAAGTGCAGAAAACGGCTCTGCATCAGAAGCATAGCGCTCAATTTCCAGACCTTTATCTGTGTCAATTCCTTTAACAGGCGGAATGTCCATTGGAGAAGGCATGTAATCAACAACGGCATCAAGAAGATTCTGTACGCCTTTGTTTTTAAAAGAAGAGCCACATATAACCGGGCAGAATTTGATTCCGATAGTACAAGAGCGAATTGAAGCCTTTATTTCAGCCTCACTCAACTCTTCGCCGGCGAGATATTTTTCCATAAGAGCATCATCATGACTGGACACTTCTTCAATCATTTTTTCTCGATACTCAATAGCCTCATCAAGTAGATCAGCAGGGATTTCCTCTGTACGGTACGTAGCGCCAAGCGTCTCATCATCCCACAAGATAGCTTTCATGGTGACAAGGTCAATAATTCCCTTGAAATTTTCTTCCTTACCAATCGGCAACTGAATAGGAAGCGGATTCGCCTTAAGACGGTCTTTTATCATCGAGACGCCGCGGAAAAAGTCTGCTCCCACTCTATCCATCTTATTTATAAAGGCAATTCGAGGCACACCATATTTGTCAGCCTGGCGCCAAACAGTCTCCGACTGTGGCTCAACACCGCCGACAGAACAGAAAACAGCAACAGCTCCGTCAAGGACGCGTAACGAGCGCTCAACTTCAATTGTAAAGTCAACATGGCCAGGCGTATCTATAATGTTGATACGATGATCATCCCAAGTACAGGTGGTCGCAGCAGAAGTGATAGTAATACCACGCTCCTGCTCCTGCTCCATCCAGTCCATTGTTGCGGTACCTTCATGAACTTCACCAATTTTATGAGACACGCCGGTGTAATAGAGTATACGCTCGGTTGTAGTCGTTTTTCCGGCATCAATGTGAGCCATGATGCCAATGTTTCTATATTTATCAAGTGGTGCTAAGCGGGACACTGAATCCTCCAGATACGAATAATGCTAATTACCAGCGATAATGGGCGAAGGCACGGTTTGCTTCAGCCATCTTGTGGACGTCTTCTCGCTTCTTCACTGCTGAACCACGATTATTGAAAGCATCCAAGATTTCGCCTGCCAATTTATCCTTCATAGTTTTCTCACTACGAGCGGTCGAGTATTTGATCAACCAGCGCATTGCAAGAGACATGCGACGTTCAGGCCGCACCTCAATCGGGACTTGGTAGGTAGAACCACCAACACGGCGAGACTTCACTTCCAAAGTTGGCTTTATGTTGTCGAGGCTTTTCTTAAGCACCTTTACAGCTTCGTCATTAGCACGCTGCGCAACGAGTTCAAGCGCACCATACATAATTGACTCAGCAACACTTTTTTTACCTGCAAGCATAAGAGTATTAATGAGTTTGGCAACGACCTTGTCATTAAACTTGGGATCCGGCAGTATTATTCTTTTAGGTACTTCTCTTCTTCTAGGCATATATTTCCCCTCAACAAAACAGGTTCATGTATTATTTCGGACGCTTGGCGCCATACTTGGAACGACTCTGTAACCGACCTTTAACACCAACTGAGTCAAGCGTACCACGTACTATATGATAGCGAACACCCGGAAGGTCCTTTACCCTACCGCCGCGAATAAGAACAACTGAATGCTCCTGGAGATTGTGCCCAACGCCAGGTATATATGATGTTACTTCAAGACCATTTGTCAGACGAACCCTAGCAACCTTACGGAGAGCAGAGTTAGGCTTCTTAGGTGTCGTCGTGTAAACCCTTGTACAAACTCCACGCTTCTGCGGACAGCACTTCAAAGCCGGGGCTGTCGATTTATCTTTCTTGCTTTCTCTACCTGACCTGATCAGCTGGTTTATTGTTGGCATAGTCGTCATATTCTCCAGATACAAAAATATCAAAACACTCCGAACAGGAGCGAATCCGCAAACTAACAAAGTACGAAGACATTTGTCAATCATTTTTATTGGACTGTTTTATTTTTCTGAGATGTCTAGTTAAAAACACAAATTTTCAAGCAATGCAGTGGCGTATTTAATTAACTTTTTAAAAAACCTTTAGATGGCCGCTCTGATTATTTATTGGATGGGAATGGAATAGTTGTAGGGTCGGAATTTCACCGACATCTCCATTCAGATCAGTAGCGTTTTCAGCTCCTCTATCGTGAGGAATTGCATTAATAACCCTTCTTTCATTTCAATGTCAACAAAAAAAATGCTGCAATGTATTTTTTACTTATTTTATTTTGCTTCTCACACGAAACTGATCGCCCATGCAGTGGTAGCTGAGAATAAAGCTCTTTGTCGTTCTGAATCCACAAGCTCGATAACCGATTACCTATGGCCTTGTTCTTTAGCCACTCAACGATTTCTTTTGAGATCGTTCATATCGATGTAGGTGATGATGTTTTCTTCATGTTTTCTCAAGTAGTGCCCATCCGGAAACCCCAGCTCGAGACACGCTGAATCTGCAGTTGTTGTTGCAGAATTGACTTTGAATAGTTTTGACTTCCCGGTAACCAGTGTTTTTTCTCAATTTCATGACGCACTTCACCCGTTATGTTTTTCCGATTCTTTTTTTGGCTGTTTAGGCCGTTTTCATTTTGACTCGAGCGATGACCTGCAGGTTATTGGCAAAGATAGAACTCCAG
>Ga0209317_1003158_pt1 | contig 10726 bp, 9 predicted proteins | sample RifGroB2_FD_183994 | JGI IMG/M metagenome (GOLD analysis project Ga0209317, IMG submission 183994) | Soil microbial communities from Rifle, Colorado, USA - Groundwater B2 (SPAdes) (version 2) | ecosystem: Environmental > Terrestrial > Soil > Unclassified | place: Rifle, Colorado | collected...
CTCCGTCTGATGCTGAGGAAATTCCTCCACCTCCTGCAGAGCAGATAATTAATACAGGCCCTGCTTCCAGAGCGGGAACACCTGTTCCTGTTCCTGAAACAGAAATAACGGCTGACCTGAAGGAATTTGCAAGCATGGAGGAATTGGGACGTGCTTCATCAGAAGGCGGCGATGGAGTTGACCTCGGAGGTTTTGCACCAAACATTGATGTTAATAAGAAAGTTAATGTTGATGTGCGTGAGAGCGAAGGAGACCCATGGGAATTTGTCGCAGTTGAGAAAGAGCCATATATTGACCTGGCGGAGCTTCAGAAGAAAATTGTATATCCCGAAATGGCTCGCAGAGCCGGTATTGAGGGAAAGGTTATTGTAAGGGTATATGTCGGTAAGGACGGGAAGCCTGTTAAAACTTTAATTGAATCGAGTGATAATGAGCTATTGGATAATGCGGCAAAAATTGCAATAATGAAATCGGTGTTTACACCTGCGATTCAGAATGGAAGCCCTGTTTCATTATGGGTGAGTATTCCGATAAATTTCAGGTTGAGATAATTAATTCGGGGTGCTGATAGAACAAAACTTGAAATGTAAATTAATAAACAGGTGAAGCGGAGAAGAAATGTATTTTTGATGATTAATTTGTTCTTCGCTTTTTTATTACAAAGATTTAAAAAAGTTGATTATGTTCTCTAAAATATTAAATTATGGTATAAGAGTCTTGATAATTATCATAGGTATCCTGATGGTTACAGGGGTGATATATGTGCCAAATTCACAAAACAATTCTATAATTGTGGTGTTCGGTATAATATTCATTTTATTTGGACTGGTTAGGATATATATGTATTATTCAAGTTCCCGAAGATACCATAGGGAGGACAGAAATGATAATGAATAATGAATAATGAAAAATGCAAGTTTGAAAATATTGTCATATTGTTTAGTATTAACGAGTTTATTTTTCTTCTCTTCATGCAATGAGGGAAAGAAAAAATCAAATGATAATGATGCTCTGACTTCAGGGAAATTGACAGTATATTGTGATGAGGGCCTGTACAATCTCATAGAACCAACATTCAGGATGCATGACAGCACATTTCCTGATATTAAACTAACACCGGTTAAAGTGAATGCAAGAGAAGCAATGGCGAAGCTATTGTCTGCAAATGCCGAGGTAATAATTATAGCCCGCGATTACCTGAAGGATGAAGACTCTTTAATAAAGGCTTTTAATGTTAAAGAACACCCGGTAATGATTTGTGCAGAGGATGCTCTTGTTTTCTACGCTCAGAAAGACTTTCCTTTAGACACAATAACTGAAGGACAGTTAAAGAATGTCTTATTGAATGGACAATCTCTTCTTGGATATTATCCTGCAATTAAATCGGAACCGAAATTTGTAATAAATAATAATTCTTCATCTGAATATGCAAATTTAATCTCATTAGTTGCTAAAAAGCAGACTATAAAAAAGAAATTACTTATGTTATCGTGTTCAGATTCAGTTATTAATTATATGAAAAAGAATCCCGGAACAATAGGAATAGGCTATCTATCACAGATTGCTAAAGACACAAGTCTGAAAGGTATAAAAATAAGTTATATTGATAGTGCAGGTAAATATGTATTTCCTCATACAGTCCATCAGGCGAATGTCTTACGAGGGAATTATCCTTATATAGTGCCATTGAAAATATATTTGCTTCGGGATATGAAAAATAAAGCATTTTGGTTCGGAATGTTTTTGTCAAAAGAGGGAGTTGTTCAGAAATATTTTTTAGAAGCGGGAATAGTACCTGTTTATGCACAGATTAAGTTGGTAGAAGGAGAGCGGTATTAAGTTTTGAGTTTTGAGTTTTAAGTTTTGAGTTTTGAGTTTTAAGTTTTGAGTTTTGAGTTTTAAGTTTTAAGTTTTGAGTTTTGAGTTTTGAGTTTTGAGTTTTGAGTTTTAAATGTTGTGTTTTTAGTTGAAAATTTATTTATTGAAAATTTATTGAAAATTGAAAATTCTAAATTGAAAATTAACGGAAAGTATTAATTGTAATTAGAAAAATTATGAAAAGTGTATTGAATATTTTTGCAGTGGTTGTCGGCATAATTAGTTTGTATGGGCAATCTAATTATGAAGCAATAAGAAATTATGTATATAACGGAGACTACATGAATGCAGCCGCTCTGATTCCTGCGGCAGTAAGGGAGAATCCGAAAAATGAATCAATGCTGATTCTTTGCGGTGATATATATTTGGAACTTGACAAACTCGACTCGGCATTGATTATGTATCGGAAGGCTGATGGTGTTAATAGCGATGAACCTCCGACTATGAGAAAAATAGGAAGAACACTTTCGTTGATGGGGCATCATTTCGAAGCAATTAAAATATTGAAAGATGCTGTAAAGGAAGCTCCCGAAGATGTTTATAATTATCTTGAACTTGGCAGGGCATATATTGAGGCAGACTCCATGAAACTTGCCGAATTTAATATTGCTAAAGCAAGAGAGATTAATAAAACCATACCGGACGCTTATGTAGCACTCGGAGACTTATATTTTGCCCAGAAAGTTTATGAACTGGCAAAAAATAATTATGAAGAAGCATTATCAATTAATGAAGATTTGATTGATGCCAGAATCAAACTTGCTACAGCATATTATTGGCTTGGTATGAGGGAATTTGACAAGGACCTGGCAAATGGATTTTTTGAACGTTCACTTAAAGAATGGAATACAATAACAAAAAAAGACCCAAAGAATGCAAGGGCTTATTTCGAGCAGGGTAAGATTTTATACTTTTCACAACAATATGAAAATGCTGCAAAATCACTATATGAATATGTTACATTAAGGCCTTCCGGTTCGCTTGGAAGATGGTACCTGGCTCAATCGCTTTATGAATTGAGAGCCTGCGATTCTGCATCCGTACAGTTAAAAATTTGTGCAAATGAAATTGACTCAATAAAGTCAAAAGCTCTGATGCTTGCTGCAAGGTGTTATTATGATAATTCAAGATATAAAGAATCTATTGAGGCTTTCCTGGAATTGAAAAAGACAGATACATTAGAATTACAGGATTTAAAACGAATTGCACAGTCTGCACTACAAATCGGGGATACAACCTTAGCTGTTCAATACTATGTTGAAGCAAAAGACAGAGACCCATCTCAGTGCAAATTTATCTTTGATGTCGGAAGATTTATAATGTATGTTGTTAAAGATTACAATCTCGCAATTACATTTTTCAAGACAAGGCTCGCAAATTGCAACGACTCGTTGAACCAGACAGATGATTATTTTATTGGATATGGCTATTCTATTTTGAAGCAGTATGATTCTGCTTATGTTTATCTTAAGGCAAGCCTTGCATTAAATCCAAAAGACCTTAAATCACATTTATTTCTCGGTGATGTATATGCTGGGATGAAAAAACCGGATTCGGCAAAGGTTGAATTTGAATTTATTATTGAAAATGTAAATGGGAATATTGAACCTGTAAAATACGAATTGACACAGGCATTATTCAAACTCTGTGGAATGTTCCTTGAGCAGAAGAAATCAAATGAATTAAAAAAGTTTGCACAGAAATGGATAGACCTTATGCCTGATTCACCTTATGGGTACTTATATATAGCCGTCAGTTATCAATTGAACGGCGATATGGAAAATGCATGCAAATATTATAAAAAGGTTTTATCGGTTGACTCCAAGAATCCACAGGCTAAAGAAATGCTTAGTAAATTGAAATGTCCCTAAAGAAATTGAATATAGATTATTTAATTTGTTTTCATTAAATTTGAAAACTGTTATTATTTAATGAATTTTTGTATTGGCCTATTCCTTTTATTTTTATATAATTACATTTGATTTTTATCGTAGTATCAACTACTCTTATTCTTTGGTAAATAGCATGTAATTCCGTATATTTGTAAGTTTTTTTAGGATAGAAAAATGATAAAGATATATATCCAGAGTATCGAGGACGGTTTGCATGATATTGATATGTCGATACCCGTTGAGGAAGTTGTAGAATTATATCCTGAATATTTTGGCAACATTCATTTAGTTGGTAAATTGAGAAAATTTGGCAAGCGATATACATTTACCGGTAGTGCAAATTGCAAAGCTGCACTTGTTTGTGATATGTCCCTGAAAAATTTCACGAAGGAAATTTCAGCTAATTTGAATGTTTCATATCTTGCCGATACGTTTTTATTTCAAATGTCTTCGCATAGTGTTACAAATAAGAAAAGTGAAAGCGATGAGATTATAATAGCCGAAGAAGACAAGTATATTGACCTAACAAGTGAAATTCGCGAAGAACTTGCTGTCAGTATGCCTATGAAAAGAGTAGCACCTGAATATGAGGGAAAGAATTTTGAAGACATATATCCGCAATATTCCCCTAATTCTCAAACAAAGAAGAAAAAAGTGAAAAAAGGGGAGATTGATGATAGATGGGCACCATTGAAGAAAATTAAGTTAAATTAAATATAGGTTTAAAAAAAATGCCAAATCCAACAAGAAGACATTCAAAGACAAGAAGAGACAAAAGAAGGACGCATTACAAGGCGACTGCTTCTACAACCACGGTATGTCCGCAGTGCGGGGCTGCTAAATTGACTCATCATGCCTGCCCGGAGTGCGGATATTATAACGGACGAAAAGTGATAGCTTCAATCTGAGAGTCAAAAAAATTATTAAATGAAAAAGAATAAATGTATGACATTTATTATTCATTTTATTTAATCAATATCGTCGAAGATGCAAAATACTGAAATGAAAAAATGCAGAATAGCAGTTGATGCTATGGGTGGCGATTTTGCCCCTATTAATGAAGTACATGGTGCTATTTTAGCCTCTGATTATTTCCTGGATGAAACAGAACTTGAAATAATTCTTGTTGGTGACGAAGGGAAAATTAACACAGCACTTAGCCAGTTCGACCATTCAAGGCTCAAATACTCTATTGTTCATGCTGAGGAAGTCATTACTATGGATGACGAACCAACTGCCGCTATTAAAAAGAAAAAAGAATCTTCATTATACAAAGGAATTGAGCAGGTATTAAAAGGATATGCCGACGCTTTCATTTCGGCAGGCAACACCGGTGCAGTGCTTTCGACTGCGACAGTTATGCTCGGAAGGGTAGCGGGAGTAAGCAGGCCTACAATTGGTGAATTTTTCCCTTCTCAGAAGAAACACCCCGTACTCGTTCTTGATGTTGGGGCTAATATTGACTGCAAACCGAGGCATCTTTACGAATTTGCCGTTATGGGTTCAATTCAGGCAAACCAGATTTATGGTTTGGAAAATCCGAGAATCGGATTACTCAATATCGGCGAAGAAAAATCAAAAGGTACAGAAGTTGTTCAGGAAACCTATAAATTACTTAAGGAAAGTCCTCTTAATTTTATCGGGAATGTCGAAGGAAGAGATGTATTCAATGGTACTGCAGATGTAGTGGTATGCGATGGTTTCACCGGTAATATAATCTTAAAATTTGCCGAAAGCATTGCAGGCTTCCTGAAATTCAGATTTAAAAAGTTTGCCGGTGTTAATTTCTTTAATAAAATATTAATGCTGTCTGCAATGCCAGCATTGAAAAAGGTATTCAAAGACCTCGATTACCAGGAATATGGTGGAGTGCCAATACTTGGTATTAATGGTGTAGTAATAATAGGCCATGGCAAATCCTCACCAAAAGCAATACAAAACATGATATATAAAGCATATGAGTTTGTTAAAAAGGATGTGAATGGCAAGATTGAAAAAGCCCTGAATTCGCCTTCTATTTCGGAACATATTGAACAGAATATATGACAGCAACAATTACTTCGATAGCACATTATTTACCACCTGATGTTTATCCAAATTCTTATTTTGAGAATTATCTCGATACATCCGATGAATGGATTGTAGCAAGAACCGGAATAACCGAAAGAAGATTTATAAAGGATGGAGCGACCTCGGATATGATTATTCCTGCGGCTAAGCAATGCCTCGAGAGAAGAGGTATGAAGCCGAATGATATAGATTGTATCATTGTATCAACTGTAACTCCTGACCACATGTTTCCTTCGACAGCTTGTATTGTTCAGAATAAGTTAGGAGCCGAGAATGCTTGGGGATATGATATATCTGCGGCTTGTTCGGGATTTCTATTCTCATTGGTAACAGCTGCCAGCCTTGTAGAATCAGGTGCCGTAGAAAATGTTTTGCTTTGCGGTGCCGATAAGATGAGTTCAATTTTGGATTTTGAAGACAGGTCGCAAGCGGTATTATTTGGAGACGGGGCAGGTGTTGTTTTGATTGAAAAATCAAAAGAAAAAGAATACGGCATTATTGACCATATTCTGCATATCGACGGGGCGGGCGGCCCCTATCTTCAGCAGGTTGCAGGAGGCAGTTACAAGCCTGCATCAATTGAAACTGTAACAAACAAAGAACACTATATTTATCAGGATGGGCAGGCTGTATTTAAGGCAGCAGTTGTCGGAATGGCTGATGTTTCTCTCGAAATAATGCAAAAGAATAATCTTTCTTCTGATGATGTTGACTGGTTGGTTCCGCATCAGGCTAATTTGAGAATTATAGCTGCGACAGCTAATAGAATGGGGATTGATAAAAACAAGGTTATGATTAATATTGATAAATACGGCAATACTACTTCGGGTACAATTCCTATTTGTCTTTCCGAATGGCTCGATATGGGTAAAATTCATAAAGGAGATAGACTCATTCTATCAAGCTTTGGTGCAGGTTTTACCTGGGGAGCAGTTTATTTGAGATGGGGAATGGATAAGTAAAAATTATGAATTTTGAATGCTGTATTATGAATTGTAGATAATTAATTACTGATGTTACGCAATTATTATTATTTCCAAAAAGCAATTATATATAAATTAAATATTTTGAAAATTGTTCATTAAAAATTCAATGGAAATTGAAAATTGATAATTGAAAATTTAATATGAAAAGAGCATTATTATTTTCAGGACAGGGGTCTCAGTATGTTGGGATGATGAAGGATTTTTCTGAAAAAATTCCTTCTGCTCGTGAATTAATTAAACATTCTGATGAAGTTCTTGGTTATAAATTGAGTGAAATTTGTTTTAACGGACCTATCGAGCTTTTAAAGGAAACAAGATTTACACAGCCCGCTATATTTTTACATTCAGCTTTAATATTGAATTTATTGAAAAATAAGTTGGAATTTAATGCAACTGCAGGCCATTCTGTAGGTGAATATGCAGCTCTGTTTGCTTCGGGAGTACTTGATTTTGAAGATGCTCTGATGCTTGTCTCTTTGAGAGGCGAACTGATGTTTAAAGCTGGAGAGAATGAACCGGGGACAATGTTTGCAGTAATTAACCTCGATGATGATAAAGTTGAAGAAGTCTGCAAAAGGTTAACTGAAAACGGAAATGGAAATGTGGTTGTTGCAGCAAATTATAATTCACCCGGGCAGATTGTTGTTTCTGGTTCAGCTCGATATTTGAGAGATAATGCAAAATCTTTCAAGGAAGCAGGAGCAAAGCTGGCCAAAGAACTTGTTGTGAGTGGTGCATTCCATTCACCTTTGATGGATGCGGCGAAGAAAGAGCTTGAAATAGCTATAAATAACACTGATTTCAATTATGCAAAAGTGCCGGTCTATTGTAATGTTTATGCCAAACCGCTTGCCGATGCTAACGAAATAAAAGATGCATTGGTTAAGCAATTGACCTCACCCGTGATGTGGACTCAAACAATGAAGCAGATGGAAAGTGATGGATTTGATACTATGATAGAAATTGGCCCGGGAAATGTTTTGCAGGGTTTGGCAAAAAGAACGGTTGATGGTGTAAGTTTATCAGGTATAGATAAAGCAGAAGATTTAATTGGAATTTTGAATTCTTAATTTTGATTTGTGTATAAAGAATTTAGATTAAATATAAAATGAGATGAAAATTAAAAAAATTTAATATATTTGTAGTTTATATAAAAGAACAGAGTTATGGTAAAAGGTTTGGAGAATAAGACAGCAATTGTAACTGGCGGTTGCAGGGGAATTGGGAAAGCTATTGTCGAAAGACTTGCACATGACGGTGCAAAAGTGTTTGCATTTGATTACGTTATTCCTAAACCTGATGAAGTGTTCATTGAAGAAATTGATATTAAGGGCCTCGTGAAGTGCATCCAAGTTGATGTTACCCAGGATAATTCTGTTAATAGGATTGACATTCTAATCAATAATGCAGGCATTACGCGTGATAATCTACTGATGAGGATGTCAGAAACTGAGTGGGATTCAGTGTTGAATACGAACCTGAAGGGTGCTTTCTTGTGTACCAAAGCAGTCAGCAGGATAATGATGAACCAGCGAAGCGGAAGAATAATAAATATGGGTTCAATTGTAGGTTCCATAGGTAATGCCGGGCAAGTGAACTATTCATCCTCCAAGGCTGGATTAATTGGAATGACAAAATCTTTGGCAAAGGAGTTGGGTTCAAGAAATATACTAGTTAATTTAATAGCACCGGGGTATGTTATAACACCTATGACTGAAAAATTAACAGATGAGCAAAAACAGCTTTATATAAACAATATTCCTTTGAAACGCGGAGCATTGCCAAAAGATATAGCGAATGCAGTGGCTTTTTTTACTTCCGATGACTCAGCCTATATCACAGGACAGGTAATGCATGTTGATGGAGGACTGGCAATTTAATTACGAATTACGAATTACGAATTACGAATTATGAATTATGAATTACGAATGATCAAGATAAAATTTATATAATTTTAAATAAAAATATGTTTCATGTAAAATTAAGAGGTTAGTATGGCTGATATTAAATCAAAAGTAGTGGAAATAATTGTAAAGAAGCTTGGAGTAGAAGAATCCCAGGTTACAGATAGTGCAAATTTCACTAAAGACCTTGGTGCAGATTCATTAGATACAGTAGAACTCATCATGGAATTCGAGAAAGAATTTGAAATAACAATCGAGGATAGCGACGCCGAAAAGATTCAGACAGTCGGCGATGTCGTGAGTTATCTTGAAGCAAAAAAATAAATAGAGTGAATTGAGAATAGTGAAGAATGAATATTAGATTTTAAAAAATATTCATTTTTCATTATAGATTATTAATTATTAGAAGGTGATTATGCCAAATTACAATTTCCCAAAAATTGTTATTACCGGTGTTGGAGCCGTAAGTCCAATCGGTAATAATGTTGAGGAATTCTGGCAGTCAATGATGGATGGAAAAAGTGGGGCTGCCCCAATATCGCGTTTCGATGCTTCTGACTTTGATACCAAATTTGCATGTGAAGTAAAGAATTTTGACCCTTTGCTGCATATGAATAAAAAAGAAATACAAAGGCTCGACCTATTTACTCAATATGCTATATCGGCTGCTACTATGGCAATCGAAGATGCAGGATTGAATTTTGAAAAAATAAATAAAGACAGAGTTGGTGTAATTTTCGGTTCTGGAATTGGTGGTATGTGGACTTACCACAACCAACAGCAGGAACTATATGCAAGGGGTGGTAAACCGGATAGAATATCACCTTTCTTCATACCTATGCTGATTTCGGATATAGCACCGGGCCAAATAGCTATCCGTTGGGGATTGAAAGGACCGAATTACGGAACTGTATCTGCATGTGCAACATCATCACATTCTTTAAGTGATGCACTTATGAATATTCAGAGAGGCGATGCGGATATGATGCTTGTAGGAGGAAGTGAAGCTGTGATTTGCCCGATGGGAGTCGGTGGTTTTAACTCTATGAGGGCACTTTCAACAAGAAATGATAGCCCTGAAACAGCAAGCAGGCCCTTTGATAAAGACCGTGACGGTTTTGTTATGGGTGAAGCAAGTGGTGTTTTAGTACTCGAAACTCTTGAACATGCTTTGAATCGCGGAGCTAAAATATATGCAGAATTTGCAGGGATTGGACTTACTGACGACGCTTTTCATATTACTCAACCTGCACCGGGTGGTGAAGGTGCCGTTAGGTCAATGTCCTTGTGTATTAAAGATGCAGGACTGACACCGAATGATATTGATTATATCAACGCACACGGGACTTCAACACCTCATAACGACAGAAACGAGACCCAGGCAATTAAAACGGTTTTCGGAGACAGGGCATATAAAATGGCTATCAGTTCAACAAAATCCATGACGGGCCATTTGCTGGGTGCTGCCGGAGCTATCGAAGCCATAGCTACTGTGCTTTCTATTAAAGAAAGTATGATACCGCCAACAATTAATTATTTTACTCAAGATCCTGAATGTGATTTGGATTATACGCCAAATAAATCGAGAAAGTTGGAAATTCATGCGGCTATAAGCAATACATTTGGTTTTGGTGGGCATAATGCTTCGCTATGCTTTAAAGCGTTCGAGGAGTAAGAAAATTTTGACCCTTCGACTAAGCTCAGGGTGACATGATGCTGAATCCTGAATGAGGATAATTAATTAGATAAATAAATTAAAAGTGAGAAAAAAATTTTTGAGCAATTGTATAATGGATTTCTGAGGTTTTCACCGCTCAGAAAATATTTAAAGTTTAAATCCAACCGCAAAGGAAATTTTCCTAAGGTTGGATTTTTAACTGATGAGCGCTTACGTGAATTAGAAAAGACTTTGGGAGTGCAGATTTACAAGAGAGAATTTTTTGAACAGGCTCTTACACACCGCTCCTACCTGCAAGTTTTAGATGCACCAAATTCT
>Ga0209317_1003159_pt1 | contig 10725 bp, 11 predicted proteins | sample RifGroB2_FD_183994 | JGI IMG/M metagenome (GOLD analysis project Ga0209317, IMG submission 183994) | Soil microbial communities from Rifle, Colorado, USA - Groundwater B2 (SPAdes) (version 2) | ecosystem: Environmental > Terrestrial > Soil > Unclassified | place: Rifle, Colorado | collected...
CCCGTTACAAACTGTGGCTCACCCGTCAACGGCCTAAACCACCAAAGAAACGAAAGAAGTCATAGGAGGGTTTTTCAGCAGAATCATTCATGAAGTAGAAAAAGGTCTTGCGGAGCTTCTCAAGGCAGTTGAGAAGGAGAACGCCAGCCCACGTGTGAAAAGATTGGCTAAACATGTGGCAGACTTGGTGGAGGGATTTGGAGCTCTAATTCGAAAATCGGGGGCTGCCCACGAAAAGGCAGGTGCAATGATATCCCAAGCTACTTTCAACACGGAACTGAGGTTGGAGGCTCATGGAATCACTCTTACTCTTGATACTGACAAGGGCGACTTTGAGGCAAGGTGCAGTCGCCGCCTAATAGTCGCAACCCTCATGAACTTGATAGACAACTCGATATGGTGGCTCGATAACAAATGGGAAAAAGCGGAGGGAAAGAAGCGCCTCTACATCGGGATATCAAATGAGCTAGCTGAGGGACCTTCGATAGTTGTAGCCGACAATGGTCCTGGATTCATTGATCCGCCCGAGTACCTGATTGAGCCCTTTGTCAGCCGAAAGCCCGACGGAATGGGGTTAGGCCTACATCTTGCAGACCAAGTAATGAAGGTGCAGGGTGGAAAACTCGTTTTTCCACAAGAAGGTGATCTGTCGTTGCCTAAAGGTTTTGACGGTGCCGTAATTGCCCTGGCTTTTGGAGGTGTAAAATGGTTGGCTTCAAAGGGAGCAGAGTCATAGTTGTTGATGATGAGTTAGATGATGCACTGCCTATTCTGAAGGCTCTTGCAAAGAAAGGCATAGCAGCCGCATTTTTCACCGGCTCCGTCGAAGACGTCCCGCCAGAGGATCAACGGTTGTACGGAGTGCGGCTTGCCATTCTTGACATGGACCTTACGGGAGGCGGAACTGATGATAAAACCAAGGTCTCGGCACTGTTGAATTTTATTGGAAAGGTTCTGCATCCGGAAAACGATCCTTATGCAGTTGTAGCATGGACAAAACACGCGGAACTGACCGCGATGTTTGACGAACGGCTTTTCACCATAGAGAGTCTGCCCAAACCCATCGTGACAATTAAGATCGAAAAAGTCGACTGTAAAAAAGACGACCAGTTTGACCTTACTGTCGTTTCGTCCAAACTGGAGGAGGCTCTGGCGAAATTCAGCCCGCTGCTATTTTTAGCGGCGTGGGAAGAGAAGTGCTATGCAGCCGCAACTGGCGTAACAAACGCGCTCTCGATATTAGCTGAGCCAGAATTAACTAAACCGGAAACTTGGCGCGAAACCTGGAAGGTGCAATTGCTCCAATTGATGCATGCTATGGCTGAGGCAGAATCCGGAAGCAATATTGTCGATGGAAGTTCTGGTCTAATCGCCCTCTACACCGCATTGAATCCCCTCCATGCGGACAGAATGGAAAGCAGTAGCGCCAATCTTCCGGAACAGCTGCGCCGGTGTTCAATGGAAATCGTGACAAAAGAGGCCTCTGAAGATTGTGGTGCTGCCCGAAAAGCCAAGATCAACACTATGCTCCACTCGGCATTTGATCAGCTAGACCGGTTTCGCCCGGGCAACGTATACTTGCATGCAGATGTGGCGGGGAACACAATTTCTATAGACGAGCTAATCGAAGATGTTGCTCAAAAAAATCACGGTTCCGAAATTAAGCAGAATTCTACCCCTATTGTTGTTGAAGTGAGCCCGGTATGTGACTATGTTCAAGGAAATATTCGCTCCGCCCGCCTTGTTGGAGGCCTGTTCGTGCCGGTGTCTCTCGCTCCGAAAATTAAGCATCAGGCGGACTTCATCTGGCCGTTTGGGCCAATATTTTTCAACTCTGAAACGCTACAGGGGGAATACAGACTATTTCTCAGCGCGAGACACATTATGAATGTCAGCCCCGTAACGCTGGGAAGTCTAAAGGCTCTCATGCGTTTGCGTCTCCAGGCACTAACACATTTGCAGGTGCGGCTAGGCTATCATGCGTCCAGGCCTGGCATGTTATCTCTCGCATAACCAAAAACAGATTTCCTCGAAAAAGACATATGGACGTTTTCTCGTCTGCGGGTACAGTCCGATTTTCTAAAGACTGAAACCAGTGCTCCGGGTCAGCAAGGAGGGTACCCCGCAACGGCGCAAGCTCTATAGATTGCTTACCCGAACAGCTTGGCTAGGCGTCCATGTAGCCGTATCAACTTTTCGGGCCTTTCGGTTTCGCACTCCCAGACGATCAAAGAAGACCATCCGAGTGCGCGTAACCTCCGTTGGTGCACTTTGTCTCGGACCGCGTTACCTTGAAGTTTCTTAACCCAGAAGGCGCGATTACTTGTGGGCGTCGTGCAGTTCCTGCAGCCTCGGTGACGGTGCCAAAAGCAGCCATGAACAAATACAACAGTCTTGTATTTCGTCAGCACGATATCAGGGGACCCCGGCAGCTTTTTGTCATGAAGCCTAAACCGGTAGCCCATTCGATGCAGCAGGCTACGGACGCGCTTCTCGGGCGTCGTGTCCTTGCCGCGGATTCGGCTCATATTCCAACTGCGCCGCTGCTTTGTCAGTGCATCAGCCATCAACAACGAATAATAACCCAATTACGCCTCTGATGTTAAGGCGGCGTGAGGAGGTTTAGACTCGGGCCGACAGTCTTATCAATCTTTCCTGAACCTCAAGCGGCGGCGAATCGAAAATTCAGAGGGCCAGGGGCTTCCGGCTCGGACCCTTTTCCCCCTTGACGTTTATCCTCAATTTGCCCTATAAGCTGAACTGACTTTGGCTGGGTTGCTCGATCCCGTCACATCTTTGCTCGCACACCATCGCCAGGATTGGATTTCCCCAGCCGGGCTTTGATTTGAGGATAACAGTAAAAGTTGGACAAAAACGAGCCGTTCAAATTTCACGCTTTGATTTGAGTAGTCGCGTGACTATAACCGACCTGTTTTTCAGCGCACTCGTGCCGACGAGAGGCTTTGCCTGAACACCTAAGCCATGACAGAATTTGATCACATCAACCTTGATCAAACTAGTCGAGCACTGATTTGCAAGGCTTGCCACGATTCGCCACGAGTTTGGCTCTCTCCTTTAGATAAGGGGCTCAGCGGTTCGTCAGTCTGGTTAGCTCAATGGCAATTAGTAGGCGGGGGCCGCTCCAAATACCACGTTTTCAAGATCGGCAATAAACGTAAACTGCAAGCAGAATATCAGAATGTTGTGGATATCGCCTCGGTTTTGATACAGGGCTTTCCCCTGATGACATTACATGATCATAGTCGGTCTAATATCGCACTTCTTAGGCAAGAGTTTGTTGGCGGACCATCCGGCGCGCCCAAGAGTCTTAGGCAATTTCTAAACGAGTGCAGCGATACTAATGTGATCAAGAAAACTTTTAGACGGCTTTATTTAGAGGTGATGGCCAGTTGGTATACTGAGTCAGCCGAAGTCCCGAATAGTGGCGACGTAACAACCAGTTTGGGGAATGCTATGGATCGGTGGGTCGCAAAGATAAATCTCCCTGCCGCTGCAAGAGAAATAGGCCACGCGGAGCTCGACAAGAGTTTAAGACGGTATTTTCGGACAGGCTTAGCTGATATGGAAGCCCGCATCAGATTGCTGTGTCGGCTTCGCGAAGAGATCCGAGTTGGACCTGTGCATGGCGATTTGCACGCCCAAAACGTCCTCGTTGATCCTAAAGGAGGACTACACCTAATAGACTTCGGTTGGACAGACTTCAGGTGGCGGCTTGTCGATTTCATCATGATGGAGTGTTCGTTGAAGTTCGTCGTTTCCCCTGCACACGCTCAGTTGCAAGACCTAATCGAGCTAGAAAGACTCTTGGACAAATCCTGGGGAATGGAGAGCACGGCCAACTTTACGGGCCTGAAGAAACTTCTTCACGGAAAGAAAATTGTAGGAATTGCTGAGGCAATTGGGATCATACGTAGTTGCGCCCGGAAGTGCCGGGCGGTCCGCGATAAAGAACAATACAGGCGCGGCTTGATCTTACTTACAGCGGCGCTATCCTCAATACCAACGCTTATCAACCGTGTCTTTCTGTTTCATAGCCTGGGATATCACCTCGCAGCTATACGAGGACGTTAATGGAAGCCAACGGTCAAAATCTTCGGGAAGTGGCAGAGCCCCAGATACAGGGACCATATGATATGCTTTACTCGGCTAGCGGGTTACTTTGGCCAGATAAGCCCGGCCGAATGGTACGTCTCGCAAGTGAGATTCACTCCGCCGGAAATGGTTTAGATTTAGGTTGCGGTGACGGAAAAAACCTTGTGTATTTAGAAAACCGCGGATGGAAGATTGACGGTATAGATATTAGTAACATCGCAATCAAAGGGGCTTGGAAACGTATCAGGCTCTCGGAATTAAAATTCAAAGGCCGACTGCGGTGCGAAGACGTAACAAAGGCGAGGTTCGAAAGGGAAGCGTATGACCTCATAATTGCGTATGGACTCTATCATTGCTTACCCTCAGATCAGTTGTGGCAAACCCATAAACAGTTATCGGGCCTAGCTAGACGCGGAGGGTTACTTGCTTTTGCGACACTGGATGACGGCCTCCCGATTCCACAAAATCACTTTACAGGGCAACTATATTTACGGTCGAGAGAGTTCATACTTAGCACAATGAGCGATTGGGAACCGATCATTATTGAATATGGGCTGATAAAAGAGGCACATCCACCCCTAGTGCCGAGACATAAACACTCAGTCACCTGGGGTTTATTAGCCAAACGCTGAACTTCAGAAATGAACTACATCCTGATAACTGGACTCCCAGGAGCTGGAAAGACGACTGTTTGCGGCTTCATAAGAGAGATTACAGGTCTACACTCAATCAACTCAGGGGATACGCTTCGCGAGTATGCGCTTAACCGAGGTCTATCGTGCGAGTCACGCGCAGAGATTGGGCCTGTGTTTTTAAATAGGTTTTCCGACAGAGAAATTTATCACATTCTCCTAGAGCAGGCGTTATCCAAGCACGCCCCAATAATTGATGGTGTGCGACTAGCCGTCACCTGCAGGCAGTTTCTGCGGGAGAACGAGAGTAGCCGCGTCTGGAACATCCAATGTGAGGCTCAGCGAAGAAAGCTTCGGCTCCGTACTAGGCTTTTGTTGGAAGGTCATTCTCACGACAGGATAGAAGAGCTCTTGGAAAAATACCGAGCGTATGATCGGGACGAAAACGAGATACGGTCCCTATCAGACCTCATCATCGAAAACAATGGATCTTTTGAGGAGTTACAGAAAAGAATTCGAAGCGTATTCCCGAAGACTACCGAGCGCTCAGGATCAGAATTGTGATAAGGGGGAAGAACTTCAGGTAGAGTAGAGGACAGGTAGGAGGAGAGGGGTCACACCTTTCTCTCTGTACAATCTTAGCTAGGGTTTTCTTGCCGCGCATTATCGGGCTTGAAGCGTTTGACCTTGATCCGGTCGCCATGCATGCGGGCCTGGGCGGCATCGTAACCGGCCTGCATTTTCAAGAGCAGATCCATACTGACGCCGAATGCCTTTTCCAGGCGCAGGGCCATCTCAGCGGAAACAGAAGCCTTGCCGTTTGTTACATCGGACAGCGTTGCGCGACGAACGCCGAGAATTTCGGCCGCACTGGTTACAGTCAAACCGAGAGCCTTAATGATCTCCTCCCGGATAATTTCGCCCGGATGGGGCGGGTTCTTCATAGCCATGGTTATTCCTCCTAATGATAGTCCTCAAAGTTCACTTCGGTGACGGCATTGCCTTGAAGCCTGAAAGTAATCCGCCAGTTGCCTGTTACAGTGATGCCGTATTCGCCTTTCCGGTCGCCTTTAAGCGGATGAATCTTCCAGCCCGGCATAGTCGCCACTTGCGAGAGGTTATCGGCAAACTCCAGGGCGGCTAGAATCGCCTTGACCTTCTTGACAGATTGGGCAGGCACGCCGCTCGGGTCGTCATCTTCGTAGAGGCGTCTGAGGCCTTTGTGCCGGAACCTCCCGATGATCATGATGGATTGTACGGCATTACCGTACATCCGTCAAGTGATTTCCAGCGCCGGTAAACAACCAGATGGAAAACCCTAAAATTTAGCATTCCACTCCTGCTTGGCGTATCGGTCTCTGACGAGCCGTTCGATCCTGTCCAAGGGGAGCTCCTTAAGTTCCTCCGTGGCGTGCCATGCACGCTTCAGCGTTTGCTTGATGGTATCTGACGGGAGATTCAAATTCGTAAGGAAGTCCCCATGGGAGCGGTTCTGCCGATAAGCGGGCTGTTTTCGCGGAACGAGAAGAAGCTTCTCCATCAATGAAATATCGAAGCGGAGCAAGAAGGTGCCGTGAAATAACAAAAAACGGCGCTTGCGGTATTGGGCGTTGCCGGAAAACTTTAGCCTCCCGAGCGCGAGATCGCTAAGGCCCTGGAGGAAAAGATTAGGCCTGAGGATAGACTTATTTCGTTGTTTTTAACCGGCAGAAGACCGCGCAGACCCACCTGAAAAGGGGGAGGGTAACGGTCAGGCTTTCCTTTCTAGACAATCTTGGCAGAGTGACGCTATCCGCTTCTCGGTCGAATAGTGCCGCTGGGGCGGCAGGAGTTGGGCATTAGGGATTGGGTAGGCTTGTCACGTTTTCGCAATTGCGAAAGTGTGGCACTGATCGCAGGGCAAGCCTTTTTAACCGTCCTGGATAAGCGCCGTTGCCGACAATCCCCGCGTTTATTCCGTTACGGCTTTGACCGCCAGCTGATAGAACTCTGGATCTTTGTTTAACTTCGAGAGCGTCTCCACGGCGGACAAAAAGGCCTCAACTGCCCGCTTGTCGCCCCCTTTGACTCTGGCAACCTCATCCATGATCGCGGGCACATCCAGGCCGGTCTTTTTCGCAAGCTCGCTTAACGACGCCTTTCCCTCCACGTATTCTCCGGCTGCGTAGTTGAGAAGTTCCGCCTTAGCCCGGTCTTTAGCGAGACGAGCAAGGTATCCGGTCTTGGAGGTCTTTTTGAGCATGCAGAGACGGCTCAAGACTTGATCTTCCTCGCCCGTCAACCTTACGGTCACGGTCGTTTTCTCGTGTTTTTCCTTTTTCATCGGTTTTCTTCTTTCCGCCGGATCTGCGATAAAATCTTTGCCGCAGACTGTATCCACTCGGGTCTCAGAGTTCCGCGCCGCGTTATCCTAACCAAGGCATCTAATGCCCGCTCAAGTGCGATCCGTTTCTGTTCGTAAAGCCCGACCAAATAGGCCAGAGAGTTGACCACTTCAACTCCGGCCGCTTGGGCCGCTTCATAAGGTCTCCAGTCATCAATGAGCAACAGGAGCTTTCGCTCTAAAGCGAGGTTGATGGCGGCCCTTTCGCCGTCTCCATACAATCTGATCTTCTCGGATTTTGGCGCAGCTTGGTTGACGCTTCCGTCGGCCAGCAGCGCTCTTAGTCGGAGGCTCGTCGGGTTATCTCGCCCTAGCTCCCTTTCAACTGCTTTTGTGCAGACTAACTCAAAATCCGAAAGCAGGAAATCCACAAGATCCAGGTAAACCGCATGAACCCAAAAGGAGCTATCAAAAGTGGCCCCCCGTTTCATTGATTAAGTGTAGGTTGCTTTCAAAGTGAAAGCAAGAGCTGAACCAGCTCTTCTGAATGCGTGGCTTGCTAGAATTTTAGATTCCACTCGTCCCTGGAGTATCGCTCCCGCGCCAGTCTTTCAATTGTCTCATAGGGTATATTCTTGAATTCCTCTGTAGCGTTCCATGATTGTTTCAGCGCTTCCTTGATCCTGTAGGATGGAAGATTTAGGTTGGTCAAAAAATTACTATGGGAGCGGTTCTGCCGGTAAGGAGGCTGTTTTGAGGGAACGGGAAGGAGCTTATCCATTAAAGAGATATCGAAGCGGAGCAAGAAGGTGCCGTGAAATAACAAAAAGCGGCGCTTGCGGTATTGGGCGTTGCCGGAAAACTTTAGCCTCCCGAGCGCGAGATCGCTTAGGCCCTGGATTTCGATGCCGGGACCCAGGATAGGCTCCAGACCATTCTTCAGGCGTTGCATTACGAAGGCGTTGGTCTCGGTGATGCTTTTGAGGGCTTCCCGGTCCGGGATTCTTAGAATCAAGGCATAATTCAGGCAGCCCGGTCCCTGCAGAACCGTCCCGCCGCCGCTGCATCTTCTAAGAACCGGGACACAAAGCTCCTGGCATGAAATAAGGTTGAGTTCCGAACGGATCTTGCCCGAGTATCCCACTACTGCAAAATGCTCCCTGGGTTCCCAAAATCTTAAGATTTCATCGTCGCAACCATCCTCCTCACACCATTGGATCAGCGCCTCCTCGCAGGCGAGATTGTGCTCTGGTGTCGGCAAAGTTAGGTCTAAGAGTTTCATTCAGCGGCTGCCAATATGAACGGCTGGAGTGGTCGGGGATTGAATTGATTCCATGATTTGAATCTTGTAGATTACTCTCTGGCACAATAGGCCGGATATCCCTAGAATACATCTTGGAAAACGTTTTGAAAAACAGAGAATTGCAAGAATCATCCCTTATCTTGGAGAGCCTGATCGCGAGGTTGCGCGAATCGGGGCTCAAAATAGCCGCGCCGGTCAGCACTCCCTATATCAACACCATCCCGGTAGAGAAAGAGCCTCCCTATCCCGGAGACAGGGAAATAGAGAGGCGCGTCAAGAGCTATATCCGCTGGAACGCCATGGCGATGGTGGTTAAGGCCAACCGAATCCATCACGGCATCGGCGGACATATTTCCACTTATGCCTCCTGCGCCACGCTTTATGAGGTTGCGTTCAATCATTTTTTCCGGGGCGGTGACGGAGATGCGCCGGCGGATATGGTTTACTTTCAAGGTCATGCTTCTCCGGGCAATTACGCCCGGGCCTATCTGGAGTGGCGGATCGATGCCAAACTACTGCACCATTTCCGTCAGGAATTAGCCGAAGGCGGCGGGCTACCCTCGTATCCCCATCCCTATCTGATGTCGGATTTTTGGCAGTTTCCTTCCGTTTCCATGGGGTTGGCTCCCATCATGTCCATTTACCAGGCGCGTTTTATGAGATACCTGAAGGCGCGCGGTCTATTGGGTGGAGAGGAGCCCAGGGTTTGGTGTTTTGCGGGAGACGGCGAGATGGATGAACCGGAGGCCACAGGCTCCTTGAGCCTGGCGGCGCGGGAAAATCTGGACAACCTGATCTGGGTGGTCAACTGCAACCTCCAGCGGTTGGACGGACCGGTCAGGGGCAACGGGAAGATCATTCAGGAGCTGGAGGCCATTTTTCGGGGCGCGGGCTGGAATGTGATCAAGGTCATTTGGGGTTCGAACTGGGAGCCGCTCCTTGAAAGCGATCAAAGGGAGCTATTAATCAAGCGGATGGAAGAGGCGGTAGACGGGGATTACCAGAAATATTCCGTCGAGCCGGGCAGCTATACGAGGAGACATTTTTTTGGCAAATATCCCGAACTTTCGGAGCTGGCCAATAATCTCACAGACGATCAGATCCACAAGTTGCTGCGGGGCGGGCATGATCCCAAGAAAGTCTACGCCGCTTATGATGCGGCCGTGAAACACAAGGGCGCGCCCACGGTGATCCTGGCCAAGACGGTCAAAGGGTATGGTCTCGGAGAGGCCGGCGAGGGAAGGAACGTCACCCATCAGCAGAAACAGCTCAATGAAAGGGAATTGCGGGAATTTCGAACCCGATTCGATGTTCCGATCAAAGACGAAGAGGTAGTGGAGGCGCCTTTCTACCGCCCTGCGCGCGACAGCGTGGAAACAAAATACCTTCTGGAGCGGAGGCGAAGCCTGGGGGGATTCCTTCCCAAACGGCGCCGGGCCGAGCGGCTGAAGGTGCCGCTGGATGCTTTCGGGGAATTTCTGAAAGAGTCCGGTCATCTGGAGGCCTCCACGACCATGTTTTTTGTCCGCATGCTGAGTAAGCTCCTGAAGGACCCGGAAATCGGCAGGCACATTGTCCCGATCATTCCCGACGAGGCGAGGACCTTTGGGATGGATGCCCTGTTCCGCCAGGTCGGTATTTTTTCGCCTAAGGGCCAATTGTATGAACCGGTGGACCGTGAAACCCTGCTCTATTATCAGGAGGCGGTAGACGGACAGATCCTGGAAGAGGGGATCACGGAGGCGGGATCGATGTGTTCTTTTATTGCTGCCGGAACCACCTATGCCGATCTCGGATTCTATACGATCCCGTTTTATATCTTCTACTCAATGTTTGGTTTTCAAAGGGTAGGCGATCTGATCTGGGCGGCAGGCGACATCAAAGCCAAGGGATTTCTGCTCGGGGGCACCGCCGGACGGACTACCCTGAACGGCGAAGGTCTGCAACATCAGGACGGTCACAGCCACATCCTGGCCAGTACTATCCCCACCCTGCTCACGTACGACCCTGCCTTTGCCTATGAAGTCGCCGTGATCATCCGGGACGGACTCAGGCGGATGTACCAGGAAGGCGAAGAGGTTTTCTATTACCTCACCCTCTACAACGAAAATTATTCAATGCCGGCGATGCCGGAAGGCGCGGAGGAGGGAATCCTGAAGGGTCTTTATAAGTTTCGCAAAGGAGAGGATGATAAGAATCACAAGGCCCATATTCTCGGCAGCGGCCCGCTCCTGAGGGAAGCCTTGCGGGCTCAGGAAATACTGGCGGAGAGATATGAAGTTTCAGCCGATGTCTGGAGCGCCACGAGCTACAAACTCCTGAGAGGTGAAGCGCTGCAGACCAAGAGATGGAAC
>Ga0209317_1003162_pt1 | contig 10716 bp, 9 predicted proteins | sample RifGroB2_FD_183994 | JGI IMG/M metagenome (GOLD analysis project Ga0209317, IMG submission 183994) | Soil microbial communities from Rifle, Colorado, USA - Groundwater B2 (SPAdes) (version 2) | ecosystem: Environmental > Terrestrial > Soil > Unclassified | place: Rifle, Colorado | collected...
CTGCCCGCACGCAGCCGAGATGTCGCCACCCCGGCTGTCGCGGGTAATAACCGTTACGTGCCGGTCGATCAGATACTTGTGAAAAGCATCGATAGCTGCGCGGGTCGGCGCCTTGAAATCACACCCTTCATGCTCGTTGAACGGGATCAGGTTGACTTTGTTTGGAATGTCGCTGATCAGCTTCAACAGCCGCTTGGCGTCATCCAGCGTATCATTTATTCCCCCCAGCATGACATACTCAAAGGTGACCTTGCGGCGACCGGGGAGCGGAAATTCCTTGCAGGCCTTCAAAAGCTCCTTGAGCGAATAGCTTCGGTTGACAGGCATGATCCGGTTACGCAGTTCGTCGGTTGTCGCATTCAGCGACACCGCCAGATTAATGTTTGGAATCTCGCGCCCGAGTCGTTTCATCTCCGGCACGAGACCGCAGGTGGAAACGGTCACACGGCGGTTCGAGAGCTGCAGGCCATTGCCGTCGATCATGATCTGGATAGCCGGTATAACGTTGTCCAGATTGTGCAGCGGCTCTCCCATGCCCATCATAACGATATTGCGGATCTCGGCCGGCGACCCTGGAAGTTCTTCTTCGCTCTCCTCGCTATCGTCGAAATCTTTGCGGCCATCACTCGCACCTGCCGGCAGGGCTGGAGGATTGCTGACCAGATCACGTTTGACGGCCATGATCTGGTTGACGATCTCGGCCGTAGTCAGGTTGCGGGCCAGTTTGAAGGTGCCGGTCAGGCAGAACTCGCACCCCATGGCGCAGCCGGCCTGGCTTGATATGCACAACGTATTGCGCCCCTCGATCGGGATAAGGACTGCTTCGACAGCATTGCCGTCTCCCAGGTTGAAGAGATACTTGCGAGTCCCATCACTCCCTTCCTCGATCGCCTCCGGCTCCAGATTGCTGATGAAGGCCGTCTCCGCCAGCTCCGCACGCAACGCCTTGGAGATGTTGGTCATCTCTTCGAAGGTGTGGGCATCCTGTTGATAGATCCACTTGAATATCTGGAGGGCGCGGAAGCGTTCTTTGCCCTGGCCGTGGAGGAATTTTTCAAGGTCAGTCAGGGTCAGGTTTTTCAGATCGGTTTTGATTGTCATATTGCTGATTGAAACCTCGTAATACAATTCACAAATGGATATCTTATTTTTTATCCGGCGGTGCCGACTCTGTTGAAATTTCCGGTCGTGTTGCCCCGTCCACCGTCGATGCACCAGGCGTTACCTTTTCAGGATCCTCCTCTTTCCCCTGCTGCTCTCCCACCGGCAGATCAACCGGTTCTATTTTGGCCGAGGATGATGATGTAAACACCGGCAACTGGGCGATATTCAGGTCCACCTTGCGCTGCATCCCGGCAATATTAGGCTGTTCTGCCAGGGCCGTCTGATACTCGCCCTCGGACAGGACACCTTTATTGCGCAGCAGCTTCAGGATCATGTCGGAGCGCTTCAGCACCTTGCCCAGATTTTTGTAGGGGTTGTAGGCCAGGCGCGGGCCGGGCAGCATGGCAGCCAGGAAGGCGCATTCCCGCGGGGTCAGGGCCGAGGCCGGCTTGCCGAAGTAGTAGCGCGCCCCATGTCCGATGCCGTAGACCATCGGACCGAGTTCAGCCACGTTCAGGTAGAACTCGATAATGCGCCCCTTGGTCAGCTCCTGCTCCATGCGGTACGCCAGATAGATCTCCTTCAGCTTGCGGGTGACGGTCTTTTCCCGCGACAGGAACAGGTTTTTGGCGGTCTGCTGGGTAATGGTGGATGCGCCGCGTTTGAGGCTTTTCTTCTCCAGGTCGTACTTGATGGCCGCCTTGATGGCCTTGACGTCAAAACCCTCATGTTTGTAAAAATTGCTGTCCTCGGCCAGGATCACGGCCCATTTCATCTCGGGCGGGATCCGGCTGGAGGGGGTCCAGTTCCGGTTTTTGGGACCGACCACAAAGGGATGGTACTTCCCCTGCCAGTCCTTGACCTGAATGATGGTGGTGAACTTCTTGTCGGCCAAAGCAGAGACCGGCGGCATCAGTGACAGGGAAACGCCGATGTAGACCAGGTAGACGACAACGCCCAGCAGGATGAATAGAATTGTTCGTTTCACGCAATTGGCTCCTCGAAGTTACATTTGTAACAGAATCCGGACTTCGCAGAAACCATTTTTTAACCACTGCCGGCAGCCAACAAAAAGGGCCGCCCAACGGCAGCCCTTGAATCCACGACATAAGAGACAACACTAAGCCGACAGGACGTACTCCATGATCGTCCGGGCAATTCTTTCAGGGCTGTTCTTGTCGTTGTTGAAGATCAAGTTGTAGACACTGAGATCATGTGCATCCCGGTCAAGGAAATCACTTATGAATTTGTCACGCTGCCGCTGTTTCACGGCTATCATCTTCTCGGCCTCCTCGGCGGATATATCGAGCCGGCGGGTAATAGAGCGTATCTTGTACTTCAGCGAGGCAAACATGCGAAAATGATGACAGTTTTTCAATGACTGGGTGATAAAGGCGCTTCCCCGCCCCACGATAATCACGTTTCCCGCATTGGCCAGGGAAACGATATGCCGGCAGAGCAGGCGAAAATAGTCTTTATCACTTTTCCAACGTGGAGTAAACGTTGCCAGCATCTCGTCCAGGAAAAGGTTTTTTTCTCCCAACTTCTGCAGGATATCCTCTGAAAGGCTGTGGTTGCGGGCTACCTGCTCCAGCAGGGCCTTGTCCATCACCACCCAGGTCTCACCGTTCTTCTTCTCCAGGAGTTCCCGCAGACATTCAGCCACTGGATAGGCTTCACAGCCAAATTCGCGGGAGAGGGTGATGGTAGGTCTGCTTTTTCGGGCCTTACCCCGCGCTTCCAGTTCCATTTCCCTTCTGCGGTTTAATTCCAACAATGAACTCAGCCGCATGTCGATTGACGGAATAAGCTCTTTTTCCGGCATGGCGATCCTCCTTGATTTAATGTCGCCAGATCCTTTAAACGGCATCGGGCGGAAGCAGCATAAATCCTGTTACAATTCTATCACCGCTTTGAAAGCGCACAAGGGCACCAAGCGTCAGCCACCTTATCTTGGCTTTAAGGCAGTTGACACCCGCACACCATCAGATGTATACAAGGCAATCCAACACGGTCTCAATACCTTTGCAAGGAGTCTATCACCTTATGGTTACCCACATTGTCTTCTTTAAACTGGCAAACCCTACCACCGAAAACATAACCTCCGTAAGAGACAAACTGCTCAGCATGGACGGCAAGATTCCGCAATTGCGTCATTTGGAAGCCGGCATGGACGTGATCCGCTCAGAACGCTCCTACGATGTTGCCTTGGTGACGAAGTTCGACTCTCTTGAGGATCTGCAGGCCTATCAAATACATCCCTACCATGCCGGCGAGGTGATACCTTTTATGAAATCCGTGTGTTCCTCCATCGCGGCAGTTGATTACGAGAGCTAGTTTCTGTTTTCATCCGGCAGCCAAAAGCAAAGGTGTGAGTGACTATTTCGCGCCAGCATGAGTATACTTTTAGCTTGACTAAGTGGACCCTGTTGCGTAAAATCCGGTTTTGCTGACGGCCCCAATTGTGTATACATCTATAAGTATTCGTAATAATTGCTATTTTATGGCATCAAGCGCGTTTTTATGTGAGTTTTTTTCAGGATGGAATATGCCTGTAGACACCATAAACAAACAGGAGGTAGGAGATGTCTGATTACGGAACACTGCAAGACCGCGTACGTTGCAAGTCCCTTTTGAGCAAGGTCATGACCGCCGAACAAACCATCCCGTTCTTCAAGAACGGCATGAATTTGGGCTGGTCCGGCTTCACCCCGGCCGGCTACCCGAAGGTAGTACCCATTGCCTTGGCCGAACACGTCGAGAAGAACAACCTGCAAGGCAAGTTGAAGTTCAACCTCTTCATCGGCGCCTCTGTCGGTGCCGAGACCGAGGACCGCTGGGCCATCAACGACATGATCGACCGCCGCTGGCCGTACCAGACCGGCAAGAACATTGCTGCCGGCATCAACGCCGGTCGCATTCGCATGGGCGACAAACACCTTTCCCTGTTTGCCCAGGATCTGGGATACGGATTCTATACCAAGGATTCGGAAAGCGGTCGGCTTGATCTCGCTATCATCGAAGTATCTGCCATAACCGAAGACGGCGGCTTGGTTCCGACATCATCCTGCGGCGTTATCCCCGAGATCCTCATGATCTGCGACAAGGTCATCATCGAGGTCAACACCGGCCAACCCTCTTTTGAGGGGATCCACGACAATATCTCCTGCAACCATCCACCAAACCGTCAGGTTCTCAACATCACCCATGCCAGCTCCAGGATCGGCTCGACCTCGATCCCCTGCGACCCGAGCAAGATCATCGCCGTAGTTGAGTCCAAACTCCGTGACCAAGGCCGCGCTTTTGCCGAGCAGGACGACACCTCCGAGGCGATCGCCAACCATGTCATCGAATTCTTTACTCAAGAAGTGAAGGCAGGCCGTCTGCCTAAAAACCTGTTGCCACTGCAGTCCGGCGTAGGTTCCATTGCCAACGCCGTTATCGGCGGCTTGGCCAAGGGTCCCTTCAGCAACCTGACCGTCTATACCGAAGTATTGCAGGATACCATGCTCGATCTGTTCGACTCCGGCAAACTGGATCACGCATCTTCCTGTTCACTCTCGCTGTCTGCCGAGCCCGGCTTCCCGCGCTTCTTCGAGAACATGGACAAGTATTTCGACAAGATTACCCTGCGTCCCCTCTCCATCTCCAACGCACCGGAACCGATCCGTCGTTTGGGCTGTATCGCTATGAACACCCCGGTCGAGATCGACATCTATGCCCACGCCAACTCCACCCTGGTCGGCGGTACCCGCATGATCAACGGTCTGGGCGGATCCGGCGACTTCCTGCGTAACGGCTACCTGAAGATGATGCACACCCCGTCGTCACGGCCGTCCAAGACCGACCCGACCGGCATCTCCTGCGTTGTGCCGCACTGCTCGCACATCGACCACACCGAGCACGACCTGGACTGCGTCATCACCGAGCAGGGCTTGGCCGACCTGCGCGGTTTGGCACCGAAGGATCGCGCTCGTCGCATCATCGAGAAATGCGCCCATCCTGACTATAAGGCGCAGTTGACCGAGTATCTCAACATTGCCGAAGCCGACTGCCTCAAGCGCAATGTCGGTCATGAGCCGCAATTGTGGGATCGCGCCTTCAAGATGCATCTCAATCTGGAGCGTAACGGCACCATGAAGGTCAAAAACTGGGACGTCAAAGTCGACCTCTGCGAATAGCAGCGTTCCCTTGTTTCACACACCCCGCCGGTTTTCCGGCGGGGTTTTTTAATGCCAATTTTCTTATTTCCTGCTTGAACTTGTCACCAAGTTGTGCTTTATATAGCACGCTTTACGCCGTTAAATCGCGCAAGTATGACTCCAATCCGGAGATTACAGCATGGCTGAGAACATACATGGTTTCCAGGGCGAAGTGGCCGGCCTTTCACTTACGGACGTCATTCAACTCAAAGGTCACAATAAATACACCGGTTGCATAACCGTCGAATATGACGGCAACAAAGGTGCCATCTATTTTGTGGACGGCGAGATCATCCACGCCGAACAGGGAGAACAGACCGGCGAGCAGGCCATCTACCAGATCATCAAGTGGCCTGGAGGGACGTTCAATATTCATCCCGAGATGACCAGCAACGTTTGCACAATCCACTACCGCACCGATTTCCTGCTGCTTGAGTCGTTGCGCCGCCTGGATGAAGAACGGGCCGGATCGTTCGGTTCAGGCAATACTTCCGGGCCGTCGGTCACCCCTCGCCGCACCATGAGCAAAGTGGCCGCCAGACTCCAGGAGATCAGCGCCATCACCTACGCCGTCCTGCTGGACAAGCAGGGCCTGCCCTTGCAGGACAACAGCATCGAAGCCGCCGCCTTGGCAGCCAAAGGACTTTTTCTGGCCAAAACCGGCAACCAGTTCGGTGAATTGATGGGGCTTGGCGAAGTCAAGGCAGCAGCCGTGCAGACCCGTAATTTCAACCTGCTGATGTACGACTCCAAACAACACTACCTGAGCATCGCCGTCAAGCCGGCCTGCAATCTGGACAGCGTCGAGGGCGAGATCCGGACCGCACTGATCCCCGGGAAGTAGTTTTTATCTACAACCATGTTGATAACCGTTGAAGGGTGGTTCCATGCAGGATATCCTGCAACACATAAACAGCGTCGAAGGTGTCATCGGCAGTGCCGTCTTCAGTGAAAAGGGAGAGGTTCTCGTCCATGCCTTCCCTGCGCTGATCGATGCGGCAGCCCTGAAAAAGGCTGCCAACCTGACCTTGGAGTGCGCCCATGGGTTACAGATTGCCCAGACAATGGACCTCCTCGATCTGCGTTATGCCGAAGGCCGCATCCTGATCAAGGCCTTTCCGGGCGCCCTGCTCTGCCTGCTCTGCTCCAAAACCATCAACATACAGGTACTAAGCATCACCCTGAATCTGGCCAGCAAAAAACTTGAATCCCAACTTCCCAAAGAATCAACTGCGCCTGAACCTGCCGCACCGTCATCCCTGCCAGACACAGCCACTGCCGATGGTAAACTCAGGCTGACTATCAGCCACCTGGCCAATAAAGAAGCCAGCAGCAGCTTTGATTCACTGGGCATGATCGCCATCAGCCAACTGACTGCCAAACAGATCAACGACTTCTATTCGTCACCATTTAAAAAGCTGATCCTGTCCAATGCAACCGCCGCCACAAGCGGAACCTTTCCAGTGATGGTCATGAACGACATGGACCCGATTTTCGACGGCACGATCATCGTCGGACCGGGCATCGAGAAGAAACTGAAGGTTAGTGAAGGGGATCTGGTTGAAGTCAAGATAGGTTAAACATCATCTTGGTAATGATAAGAACGAGGGGTGAGGCAATTCACCCCTCGTTTTTTGTATGCGCCTTGGGATGGGCCTTGTCGTAGACCTCCATCAGGCGGTCGATACCGACATGGGTGTACTTCTGGGTGGTGGAGAGCGAGGCGTGACCTAAAAGTTCCTGAATGGCACGCAGATCCGCGCCACCCTCCAGCATATGGGTAGCAAAGGTGTGCCGCAGGATGTGCGGCGAGATACGTTTGAAAGCGGCGATGCGCAGCACATGAGCATCCACGATACGTGCCACACTGCGACGGTTGATCCGTTCCCCGCGGGTATTGAGAAACAACGGCCCACTGCCGGCCAACTCTCCGCGCCCGGCCAGACTAACCTGGATCGCATCGATGGCGCGGCTGCCCACCGGCACGATGCGTTCCTTGCCCCCCTTGCCCATCACCCGCACCATGCCTCCGGACAGGTCCAGATCGCCAATGTCGAGGCTTGTCAGCTCGGAAACCCGCAGCCCGCAGGAGTAGAGCATTTCCAGGATTGCCCGGTCACGCAGGGCATGCTTGTCGTCGGCCTGGGGCGCCTCCACCAGGGTGGTGACCTGATCGATGTCCAGATGGAACGGCAAGCGGTTCTCTTTTTTCGGTGTAGCAATCAGCTCGGCCGGGTTCTTGGTGATGATCCCGCGCCGCAGCAGGAATTTGAAAAAGGTGCGGATGGCGGCCAGTTTCCTGCCGATGGAACTTTTCTTGGTATTTTTACCCAACTGAGCCAGGTAGCGCCTCAGCAGCAGGTGGTCCACATCACGGGCGGCAGCATCTGTGCCCTTCTCGCGGATGATGAAGGCCGACAGTTGTTCCAGATCACAACGATAGGCTGCCAGGGTGTGGGGCGATACATTGCGCTCCGTGTCCAGATAAGTGCAGAAGGTACGGATCTGATTCGCGAGAGGTTCCATCACGACTACTCGAAGGCGGGCAGTCCGCTTTTCAGTTTCCAGCTCTTTTTATCATTGATCTCGCGGTAGTCCCACTCCTGCTTGTAGGTCAGCGTCTTGATCCGGTTGGAGGGCATGATGTAGTAATCGAATTCCGCCACCACCGTGGCACTGTTCTTCTCAGGTGTGAATTCCGAGGTCAGGATGCGGTAATCGGTAATAGTGACCCCCTTCTTGCGGAGTGTTTCGGCCGAGGCCATAAACAGCTCGCGCTGTTCCGGCTCAATGTAGAGCATTCCGGCATTTTCAACCTCGTGCCAGCGCAGCAACTTGTTATAACCCTTCATGCTTTTCTCGAACTCTTCACGGATTGCCGTCTGGGTCGCACAACCCCCCATCAGCAGACAGCACAGCAGGATCAATCCTGATTTTACAAATCTCATCATCGGCATTCCCCTTCTCCTGCATGGATATAGTCGATCAACTCCAGGGCCAGTTCATATCTCCCAAAGGGGGGTATCAGGTAGTACCCCCCGGCCGCTTCAATGGTTGCATCAATAAATTCCTTGGCAATGGCCAGCCCCTCACGCACACCGGCTTCCTTTTCCAACCCCTTCATCCTGGACCTGATGGCAGCGGGTATGCTGATGCCCGGCACCTCGTTATGCAGGTATTCGGCGTTGCGCTCGCTGACCAGGGGCATGATCCCCGGCAGGAGCGGAATACCACTGTCACGGGTCAGTTCGAGTGCCTCGAAGAACAGGGCCGGGTCGTAGACCGGCTGGGTCTGTGCAAAGACAGCGCCATTGGCCACCTTCTTCCGCAGCCGCTCGGCCTGTACCGCCATGCTGCCTGTATTGGGATTAAAGGCCGCGCCGATGGTGAAGCCGGTCCCACGGCCGATGGGATTGGCAATGGCATTGACCCCTGAGTTTAGATCAGCCAGCAACTTTATCAGGGTAAAGGAGTGCAGATCAAAGACCGATTTGGCGCCGGCATGGTCACCCATGGAGGCAGGATCACCGGTCACCGCCAGGATTGTACGGATTCCCAACAGGCTGGCCCCCATCAGATCGGACTGCATGCCGATCAGGTTGCGGTCGCGACCGGTAATATGGATGATAACCTCGATTCCCACCTCTTTCTGGATGATGCTTCCCAGGGCGATGTTGCCCATGCGGGGTCGTGCCAGGGGATTTTCGGCCAGATTGATGGCATCTGCGCCGGCCTCTTTCAAGCAACGGCTCCCCGCGATGATGCGACTGCAGTCCATCCCTTTGGGCGGATCGAGCTCCACGGTGATAACCTTGCGCCGCCCCCAGGCATCCAGAAAAGAGCTGCTCTCAGGCCGCTCCCTATCCAGGGTTTCCGCAACCCTGACGCTAACGGCCTTGGTCCGCTCCACCGGCCGCCGGCCAGCCAGGACACGGCCAATGGCCGCGATATGTTCCGGAGTGGTGCCGCAGCAGCCCCCGATAAGGTTGGCGCCGGCCGCGGCCATCTCCCGGGCCATGCTTGCAAAGTAGTCGGGGGTGGCACGATAGATATAGCGACCATCGCGATACTCGGGGAATCCGCTGTTGGCGTAGGCACTGATTGGCTTGTCGCTCAGGGCGGCCAGCCTGGTCACCACCTTGACAAGTTCCAGCGGCCCTGCCCCGCAGTTGGCGCCGATCATGTCGGCCCCCACATCTTCCATGGCGACACAGAAGGCCTCCACCGTGGTGCCATCACTGCTGCGGCCCCCCTCCATGAAGGCCAGGGAGGCGCTGACCGGCAAGCCGGTTTCACGAGCCGCCCGGACTGCAGCCACAAGCTGTCCCAGCGAAGTAAACGTCTCCAGCATAAGCAGATCTACACCACCCTCAGCCAGGGCATGGCACTGAACGCGAAAAATATCCGTCACCTCGGCGGCAAGGAGATCCTGTTCATCACCCTTGACCCGCAGCAAGGGACCAACCGATCCGGCCACCAGGATGTTGCCGCCGCTACCAGCGACCTGGCGGGCAATACGAGCGCCGGCCCGGTTGATCTCAGCCACCTTGTGTCCCAACCCGATAGCCGCCAGCTTGGTGTAATTGGCGCCGAAGGTATTGGTCTCGATCACCTGCGCCCCGGCGGCAATGTACTCGCTGGCCAACTCCCGCACCAATGCGGGCCGGACCAGGTTCAGATGTTCAAAGTTACTGTCAAGACTGACCCCTTTGGCATAGAGCATGGTCCCCACAGCACCGTCACCGGTCAATATCTCGTTTTTCAGCCTGTCTATGATATTCATGGCGTTTCCTGTCCTGTCCGTGTAGGGGCGCGGCCTTGGCCCGCCCTTGTTGCCAGAATCACCAGGAGATCCGTTAAAAACGGGCGACCCAAGGGTACGCCCCTACAAAATCCCTGATCTAATGGCATGTAAGGGTTATCTGCTGTTGCCCGAATCCACAGGATGAGGTATAAAGGCAACTTACGATTTTTTTTACTATCGGAGCTTTTTTGATGCACACCCTTATACAATGGCTGGTCGACACCATCGGCGCCATGGGCTATCCAGGCATAGTCCTGTTGATGGCCATGGAGAGCTCCATCATCCCCGTACCAAGCGAACTGGTCATGCCGCCGGCCGGCTACCTGGCTTTCCAGGGCAAGATGAACCTGGGCGTCGCCATCCTGTGCGGCACCGTGGGGAGCCTGATCGGGGCCTATGCCAATTATTACGCCTCCCACTATCTGGGACGACCGCTAATACTCAAATATGGCAAATACGTGCTGATCCCGCCTGATAAATTTGAACGGGTGGAGCGTTTTTTCCTGCGGCACGGCGAAATATCGACCTTCATCGGCCGCCTGCTGCCGGTAGTCCGGCATCTCATCTCTATTCCGGCCGGCCTGGCCGGTATGAACCACCTCAAGT
>Ga0209317_1003163_pt1 | contig 10711 bp, 10 predicted proteins | sample RifGroB2_FD_183994 | JGI IMG/M metagenome (GOLD analysis project Ga0209317, IMG submission 183994) | Soil microbial communities from Rifle, Colorado, USA - Groundwater B2 (SPAdes) (version 2) | ecosystem: Environmental > Terrestrial > Soil > Unclassified | place: Rifle, Colorado | collected...
AATAGCGGTCGGCTTCGTGGCGGAATGCCGGTCGGCTTCCCACCGGAACAGCGGTCGGCATCACAGCGGAATCGCGGTCGGCTTCGACCGGAATACGCATCCGGCTCCATCTGCGAACCGGGCAGCGCTTCTCTTGCGATAGGTCAGCTACCGGCCTGCCTGTATGGTGACTAATCGGCGCTCGGGGATGTCTTGCCAGGGCCTGAAACGAGGGGTGCATTTATTGGTCGGCTGAGCGAAAGGGAAATAAACTGAAGTGCCCTTCCTTGACAAAGGGGAGGGGGTCGGTTAAACAATACTACGATCAATTGGTAATCTTTAATTTTGTTCGGTTCAAACTGCGAACCGCTTAACCTTGGAGATAGTATCGTATGGTGGAAAATTCACCCCTGTGGTTTGCCTTGCATGTGAAATCGCGCCACGAATTTCTGGTGCAAAGCGAGATGGAAAAAAACGGCAGGGAGGTTTACCTCCCCTTCGTAACCAGGGTGAGCCAATGGAAGGACAGAAAAAAGCGGGTGGATTTCCCCCTCTTCCCTGGATACCTTTTTGCCCGAGTGCTTCCTGTTTCGGATCATTTCCTGGGGTTGGTCAAGACGAGAGGAGTAATGAGGATACTCTCTGCTGTTCCTGGTCATCCTACCCCGGTTCCCGAGTCCGAGATATCCGCCCTGAAGACATTGCTGGCCGGCGGCAAAGAACTTGATGTTCATCCTGAATTGCAGGAAGGGAAAATCGTCAGGATAAGAAAGGGAGTCTTTGCAGGTGTAGAAGGTGTGGTATCCAAAAAAGGCGAGCAATATCTGCTTCATGTGAATATATCGATGCTGGGTAGATGCGTAACGGTAAAGATGCTTCCGGACGATGTAGAACTCGCCTGACATTTGAGTCAGCCCGTGTCAATCGAGCGCTTGGAAGTCGCAACACAGTATCCTTGGAAGGCAAGTCGGACGGCACATTGTTAAGTATGTCAGTTGATTCGGTTCTGGTATGCCGAATGTAACTGAAGGGGCGAAGCTTTCATAATAGTTCTTTGGTAGCGGCTGGCGTATCGGGATTTGGTTTCCTTCTTTCGGCCCACTCCTCTGTTCAAGAATTCTCAAATCTTAGCCGATCCACCACACTTGCAGACGACAAACCTCGCTAAACCCGTTTGATATCCTTACTTTGCTGGGGCAAAGCCGGCGACGCGCGCCTTATCCCTCTCACATGGAAAGAGCTGCTCATGAACCAAATCCCTATGAACATCGTGCACTACGGCGGACGATTCGGCGTGACCGGCTCTTGCCATGAACTGCAGATCGGAAGCGCTGCCTCGCTGCTCATCGACTGCGGTCTTCGCCAGGGGGCCGAGGCCGGAGACAAGGGGGGAAAGGACACGGGGCTCCGCATCGAGTTTCCGGTCGATGCAGTAAAGGCGGTGGTGCTCACCCATATCCACGTCGATCATTGCGGCCGTCTCCCCTATCTCTTCGGGGCGGGCTACCGCGGTCCCGTCTTTTGCACCGAAGCGTCGGCGCGCCTGCTCCCCCTGGTACTGGAGGACGCGCTCAAGTTGGGTGTCACCCGGGATGAGGATCTCGTGCAGCGAGTCATTGCCGCACTCAAAAGGCGCCTTGCCCCTCTGGCGTACGGCAAGTGGCGGGAGGTCGGGACCTGGGACGGCATCAGCGCCCGGATTCGCCTGCAGCAGGCCGGGCACATAATGGGCTCGGCCTATGTGGAGATTGAAATGAGTGCCGGCCCGGCAGAAGCCGGAACTCCGGGGCCGGGGAGTGCAAAACCGCACTGTTCGCCAAGAACTGTAAGAAGAGTGGTTTTTTCCGGCGACCTGGGGGCTCCGGATACGCCGCTCTTGCCGGACCCGGTCACCCCCGGGAGGGCGGATCTCCTGGTGCTGGAATCGACCTACGGTGACCGGCTGCACGAAGACCGTCACTCTCGGAAAGAACGCCTGCGCAAGGTTGTAGTGAAGGCGCTTAAAAACAGGGGCGTGCTGCTCGTTCCGGCCTTCAGCATCGGGCGGACCCAGGAACTGCTCTACGAGCTGGAGTCGATAATAGCAGCACACCGCGACGAAGAGGCCGCGGCCGGGATGCCGTGGGACGATCTGGAGGTGGTAGTCGACTCACCCATGGCGAGCAGGATAACCGAGGCTTATCTGGAATTCCAGCCCCTGTGGGACGCCGAGGCGAAGCAGACTGCCTCCGCCGGCCGCCACCCGCTCTCCTTCGAGCAGATGACGGTCATCGATTCCCATCGTGAACACCTGCAGACGGTCGCCTACCTGAAAAAAAGCGCTCGCCCCTGCATCGTGATAGCCGCGGCGGGGATGTGCTCCGGAGGCCGCATCGTCAACTACCTGAAGGCGCTTTTGGGGGACGAGCGGACCGACGTCCTCTTTGTCGGCTACCAGGCCCAGGGTACAGCGGGAAGGGAGATCCAGAGTAAGGGGACCGGCGGTATCGTCTACCTGGAAGGAAAAGCGTGCCTGATCAGGGCAGGGGTGTACTCCATCGACGGCTATTCTGCCCACGCCGACCAGCGAAACCTCATCGACTTCGTGAAGGGGATGAGGGAAAAGCCCCATCTAGTCAGGCTGGTCCACGGGGAGCCTAAGGCGCGCCGGGCTCTGGCTGTGAAGTTGCGTGAAGAGCTTGGGGTGACCGTTGAGGAATAGGCCTTGCGCGAACTATGGTCACCGATAGGGCTTTTTATCAATCGCTGAGGATAGGCTCAGGCGGCAGGGTATTCAAGCGGGAGGTAATTACCCTGGAAGGTTGCGCGGATTTTCGCGGCAGGGACGAGGCCGAAAAGATGTTTAGGGGCCTGTTAAGTAGCAACGTCGCTAAAGCTGGCGGCGTGATACCGTCCATCGTTAAAGGGGGCGATTCCGAAGGTGGAATCGCCCCCTTTGATTTTGGTGCACCCGGCAGGGGGCGGGGCGCGTAAGCGCCATCGAGTAAGCTACGGTGGCTGATAGGTTAGTTGGGCGCCAGAATCAACGACCAGACTCGGGCGGGGGGACGGGCATTTTCATCGCGCGTTTTGCTGGAGTCCCAGGTCGAGCTCTTTCAAATCCTCGATGATATTGACCAGCTCTATATTTTCGTTGGTCAGTGTTTCGTTTTCCCTGCTGAGTGATCGGTTGGCCGCTTTCAGGTCTCTGTTTTGGCGCCGGAGTTCCTCGGCGACGCGTATGAGCTGGATGAGCGGCGCAGCCTGTGCGGTCCAGGGGCTTGTCGGATATTCCTTCTTGAGGCGGTTCAGGAGCTGACTCCCCCGCCTGGAGGCCGGCCTTTGGGCGCTCGGTTTTAGAGAGAGCAGCGCCAGCCGGAAGAGCGCCTCGTCGGTTACTCCCGGCTCGGTGCTGGCGGAGATGGCCTTCAGCTCCTGGACGGCAGCGGGGGAGTTTTTTGGCAGCATCTCTACTGCTTTTTCGATCCTCTTAGCCCCGGAATAGTCTGGCGGCAAGCCGACTTTTGTTCCCATTCGCGAGGTGGAACAACCGGTGAGCATGGCTGCGGCCACCATAAATATGACAAGGTTCCTCATGTCGCCTCCGCTTTGTCCGGCCCCTGGCAGCTGATTTAAGATTGCTGACGGGCTTTCGGAACTACAGCAAGAAGCATAGTAAAAATATCCGGATGTGCAATCGGGACGGCCAAATCTTATCCTGTCAAAGCCGTGGACGGATTAAGCGACTCCTCCCGGCCTGCCGGTGGTGAAACGGGCAATTCGGGTTGCAGGTTAACGGGTCATCTTTTCTTCTTCTGCCAGTAAGTCAGCCCCTCCTCGAAGCACCGAAAGAGTAGCTATGTCTCGCATCTCGATCTGCTTTTACTGCCGGCCCGGTTCAATAATACGCCTCGCTATAGCTGTTAATTTCATTGAACCAACGGGTGTTCAGGCGCCCCCTGGCCAGGGCGGCTTCCGCGTCATCGAGCAGACGCTGCCGGTCCTTTGGATAGCTTCCGGCAAGGGATACGAAATTCGAGACGTGATTGGAACGAAGGATGGTCCTCGCGGGGGACAACCGGCGCATCATGACGACGATCTCTTCCAGAATTTCGCCCTGGCTGAGCGGCATGATTGTTGTGAACCAGTCGTCGTTGTGCCGCTGGAACATGGTCAGCAGTGAAAAATATTCCGGGGAGAGCGCGTTGATCCAGTCTGCCGTCGCCGTCGCGTGCTCGAGGGTGCGCTCGCGACCGGCCAGTCCCAAAATGGCGGTCACCGAAAGCTTTATCCCTGCCTTTTGGGCTTTCCTGCAGAGCTGCAACATCTCCTCAGGCTCAAATCCCTTGCCCGCCTTCCTGAGGGTCTCGCTGTCGCCGCTTTCCAGCCCGAAGTAAAGGATGCGCAGTTTCTTCTGCTGCAAGACGGCCATCTGCTCGCTCGTCTTGCTGGTGAGACTGTTGGGCGAGGCGTAGGCGCCTACCCTGGTGAGGTTGGGAAAAGCCAGCATCAACCCGTCCAGGATGGTCTCGAGACCTTTTTGCGGGTAGATCAGGGCGTCGCCGTCGGCCAGGAATACTCTGCGGATACGCTGGCCGATATGCCCGGGTACCGATTGAATTTCCTCCAGGAGTTCCCCGACCGGCCGGAGGCGAAACTCCTTCATCTTGTACATGCCGCAAAATCTGCACCGGTTTTGAGAACAACCGATGGTCGCCTGCAGTATCAGGCTCTGCGCCTCGCTGGGCGGCCGGAATAACGGCTCTTCGTAATGAAAGTACATATGCTTGATCCTTGCCTTGTCTTTGCAGTCATATTGGACGTTGTACAGCTGTCGCCCGGCTCTTCCGGCGCCATAGTATAACATTTAGAATTTCCGTCCAGCTCTTTGTTCGGCGGGCGCCGGGTGGAGAAGGTCGGAATAATGAAAATGAGGAAAAACGGGGCCCTGCTGCGCGGCCAGAGGTCAGCGCAGCCAGAGGCTGAAAGCCCAGGCAGTCGCCAGAACGGAGCAAAACCAGGTGATTGCTCTCGGGGTGATGTCCTTGGGAACATCGGTATGGGGGCGCCGGCCCCTGAGGGCCTCGATCTTGTAGTCTATGGTCTGCCTGCCATGTACAAACACCGCTATCGATACCGGAAACCAGACGACCCCGGTGATGCTGAGCAGGACTCCCGAGGCGCCCTGGATGTATTCGCCGCCGGTCAAGCATAACGCCAGTGTAATGCCTGAGATACAGGCAGAGGTCTTGGTCGCATATGGCAGGTTCATTTGATCGATCTCCCCAAAACTCGGGTTGCCCCGCTTAATAGAGGAAACTTTTGGCTAGCGGGAGCTCCAGGCCGGTCCGGCATGCCTGCTGGCAAATTTTTCGTCGGTCATGGTTAAAAAATACAGCCCTTCGATCAGCCCCAGGAGGGTAGGAATGAAGGTCCAGCAGAGCAGGAGGTAGACTATTCCCCAGACCGGCTGCCCCAGGTAGAACTTATGGAGCCCGAGGCTGCCGGTCAGGACGGCCAACACCCCGGCCACAACCCTGGACCGGGGTTGTCCATGCCCGAGCACGTTTACCGCGATGGTGTTCAGGTTTGCCATCGATGCTTGCCGTACCCCGCATCTGGGGCATATCTCGGCTTTGGCCAGGATTATCTCCCCGCACTCCTGGCAGAACTTCTCGTTTTCCGCTTTGGTTCGGCCGGCCATTATCGATTCTCCTTGGAAAATTTACCGGGAAACTGCCGTAGAAACCTATTATATCGGCCCAGGCTGCAAAGTCTAACTCTGGTCTACCGGCCATTCCCGGTTCGCGAGGCTCCCGAATCCGCCCTCTACCGGTCTCCCTCTTGGGTCCCCTAATCGTTACTCCCCAGGCGGCTGCATCTGTCATTCATATTGCTTGTTAATGAGCCGCGAATGAGCTACTAATAAAAAATTTCCGGGACCGCGTGCTGCAAAGGTCTCGTGGCTGGCTGTACGGGGTTTTTCCACCCGAGGGGAAGGGAGGTTTGCATGAGCGATGCGCTGCCGGAGACAAAATTGGGCGAGTTTCTTTGCCAGCAGGGTTTCATCAGCAGTGAACAGCTGATCCAGGGACTGAGCTGGCAGGAACAAAAGGGGGGAAGGCTGGGAGAGGTGCTTTTCTATCTCGGTTTCCTTTCCAACGAGTCGCTGCTGGCGGCGCTGGAGAAAAAATACCGGATCCGCACGGCTGACCTCACCGCTTTCGAGATTGCTCCCGAGATGCTGCAAATGCTCCCCTTCGAGCAGATGAAGCAGTACAATGTTCTCCCCCTGGCTGTCAATCACGGTCTCCTCTACCTGGCGATGACCGATCCCGGCAACATGGGGGACATCCGGGACATCGAGTTCCGTCTAGGTTGTAACGTGCACCCGGTGGTGGTCCCCAGCTCGCAGATCAAGACAGTCTTCAAATTTATGGAAGAAATGGAAGAAAAGGGGGGCAAGTTGAACCACCCGCTTCGGGTAAGGGATCTCTACCCCAAGTCCAGTAGCCTTGCTCCCCGCGAGGAATTCCTGCCTCTCAACGTGTTGTGCAAGCTGCTGGTGTCGGAGCGCGCCTCCGACCTCCTCTTGTCTGTGGGGGCTCCCCCTTCCTTGAAGAAGAACGGAGAACTGGTTCGCCTCCCCTATCCGCGGCTAACTCAGGAGAAGATGGTCGAGTATGCGCAGGAATTGATGGCGCCGAGCCAGTGGGAGGAATTCCAGCACACAAGCGAGCTTGATTTTTCCATAGATCTGCAGGGAGTCGGACGCTTCCGTGGCAACGTCTTTCTGCAGCGCGGCACCATTTCCTTGAGCATCCGGGCCATCAACGAGGTCATTCCAAGCTTTGCCGACCTTGGTCTCCCCGGCTGGCTCGGCGCATACGCCCTGCGCGCCCAGGGGCTTATTCTGATCAGTGGCCCCACCGGTCAGGGGAAGTCCACCACTCTCGCCTCGGTGGTGGATCTTATTAACTCACACAAGAAAGCAAACATCATAACTATCGAGGAGCCGATCGAGTACCTGCACAGGCACAAGCTCAGTAACGTGAATCAGCGGGAGGTGGGGTGCGACACCGGATCATTTCATGAGGGGCTCAAACGGGTATTTCGCCAGGCGCCGGATATCATCGTGATCGGCGAGATCCGAGATCCGGAAAGTGCCTCCATCGCCGTACAGGCCGCCAGCACTGGTCACCTGGTGATAAGTACCGTCCATTCCAGCAACGCCACGATGACCATTGAGCGGCTGATAGACCTGCTGCCGCCGGATCAGCAGCACCAGATCCGGGTGCAGCTGGCGGAGAGCCTCATTCTGGTCCTAAACCAGCGCCTGGTGCCTGCCTCGGACGGCAAAGGGGTGGTACTTGCCTATGAGAAGCTCGTCAACACCCAGAGGGTCAGGTCGATAATCCGTGATGATAAGACCTTTCAGATCAGGAACCTGTTTCAACAGGGGTCCGATGATTTCCAGTCGCTGGACAGTATGCTCGGCCAGCTTTGCCGGGAAGGGCGGATCTCCCAGGAAGAGGCCTTGAAGTTGTGCGACAATCGCAGCTTCATGCTCGATGCCATGGAGCGCGGGGGGCGGGCTGCGATAAATGCGAACAGCCGAAACGGGTCTCACTGATCAGCCGGCAGCGATCCAGCTGCTTCCCGGGAGTTCCTGGAGGGAATTCTTGGCCAGGGCGGCTGCCCTGGCGATCTCGACAGCCGAGGCGTACCTGTCGCCGCCGCAGTTGAGGACGGCGATGGAGATGGTCGTCAACGGGAAAAAACTCCGCCCCCCATGGTGATCGAACCTTTCAATGCCTCCCGCCTGCTGGTCTTCGGGCGTGAAATGTTTGACGACCTCTGCATCGAACTCTTTGATCACCGCCTCGCAGACCGGTGCTGCCCTTTCGGTTGACACGACCATGACAAAATGGTCTCCTCCCACGTGACCGACAAATCCCTCAGCACCGTCATGCTCCTTGACCGCAGCATAAATCAGATAGCCTGTCACGCGCAGCAGGTCGCTTCCCTTGGCATAACCGTAATGGTCGCCGAACGGTCTGAAGTTGTGCAGCTCTGCATGGCAAAATGCGAAGGGCGCCCCGCTTTTCAAGCGCTGATCGAGGATCTGCTCTATGGCGGAGTTTCCCGGCAGACGGGTAAGCGGTCTGGCATCGAGATATATCTGCTCCAGTTCTTTAAGTCTGGTCGCCATCTGGGTGAAATCAACGGCCAGTTCGCTGATCTCCTCTTCCGCCGGGATCTGCAGCTCGCAGTCGAAATCTCCCGCTGCCACCCGGTGGGTTGCCGTCTGCAGCTTTCTGAGAGCAGCGAAGAAGCGGTAGGTGACGAAGGGGGCTAGCCAGACGGCCAGCATCAAACCGGAACAGAAAATGACGATGGCCCATCTGATGGTGGATTTCTGCCGTTGGTCGGAGCGCTTCAGCACAGCCTGCAGCCTCTCTTGCCGCTGCAGATGAAAGCTATCCACGGCGCTTAAGAGTTCGAGCGCTTTGGCGCGCAGTTCCACCGTCTTCCCTGGTTTCCCGGCGAAAAGCTGGTCCGATGCGCTCTGGTAATCGCGGTAAAGCAGCTTCAGTGCCGCCAGGTCCCTGGCCGAGTCGCTACTCTCCAGTACCACAAGGTTCTTATTGAACTCAGCTTTATGCTGGCCGAAAATCTCTCTGAAGGCGGGGTCTTTCAGGATCGCGTACTTGCCGGCAAAACTCTCCTGCGCCAGCAGCGACTCGCGCATCTTGATGAGGGCACTTATGACCGGAAGGTCAATGTTGGCGATCTGGTGTGCAGTCCTGTTGATCGCATAAAGGTTGAAAGACAGGAAGAGCAGCGCAGCCATGGTGAAGACCGCCATAAGCGCATAACCCGTACCGATCTTCAGGGCCAGCGGAAAGCGGGAGAAGCGGGAGAAGCGGGAGAAGCGGAATCCGGGGGAAGGCGGCATCCCCGCCAGAAGTTTCTGTACCTCTTCCTTCGATACCTGGTTTTTCGGGTCCATGGGAAGCCTCCCTCTCAGTATGTTCAGCAACCGCTATCAGGTCCCTCCCTTTCAAATCACCCTGAAGAGGAACCATCCTTTCTTGCGCTGTCCGCCCTCCGGCACCTGGAACGTCTCTGTTTTCCCGCTGCCGGGATGGTGCCTCCGGCTGCCTTGCCTGATCGCCTTCACTGCAGGGGGCGCGGCACGGAGGGTGCGGGGGTGCCTAACCGGTAAACGGTGCCGGTCTCATAATCTGCAAGATACAGTTCACCTTTTTCGTCCTCGCCAAACGTCGAGATGGGGAAGGCGGTGTCGCTTAGCAGCCGGTTATCCCAGCGGGTGCCATTTTTCTGCAATCCCCAGACCCTGCCGCTGCAGAAGTCGGCGTACAGGTAGCTGCCTTGCAGGGCTTTCGCGCTGCCGCGGTAGACATACCCTCCGGTCACCGAACAATCCCCCTTGCCATGGAAGTACTCGGCCACGGGTTGGGTCAGCCCGGTCTTGCTGCAGCCCGGCCTGGGGAAACAGCGGCTCCCTTCCATCAGGTTCCAGCCGTAATTGGCTCCGGCTCCGGCACCGGCCGGCTGGAAATTTATCTCTTCCACCTCGTTCTGCCCGACGTCGGCGATGTACAAGTCGCCATTGGCCCGGTCGAAGGAGAAGCGCCAGGGGTTTCGCAGGCCGAAGGCCCAGATTTCATTTCCAAAGGGGTTGCCGGCGGGAATCGCATAGGGGGCGGTAGCCGGGCGCACGTCGATACGGAGTATCTTGCCAAGCCGGGTGTCGGTACTTTGACCGTTGCCGTGCGGATCCCCTCCGCTGCCGCCGTCACCGGTGCCTATGTAGAGGAAGCCATCCGGGCCAAAGGCGAGCTGCCCCCCGTTGTGGTTGGCATAGGGCTGGCGGATCTGGAGGAGCTCCACCCGCGAAGCGGGGTCGGCCCGGTCCGGGTCGGAGCTCACCCTGAAGCGGGCCACCACCGTGTTGCCTACGCCGGTCCTGTTTGTGTAATTGACATAGAAGGTCCTGCTGGTTTTGAAGTCGGGGGGAAAGGCAATGCCAAGCAGTCCCTGCTCGCTTCCTCTGGACTTCACCAGCTTCGTTATGTTCAGAAAAGGGGTGGCGGCCACGCTGCCGTTACTTATGATCCTGATGGTGCCAGCGCGCTCCAGTATGAAAAGCCGGTTGCTGCCGTCTCCTGCGTGGCCGATGGTGGTCGGCTGCTGAAAGCCCCTGGCGAGCTGAGTCAAGCCTATGGAGGCGGGGAGAGGAGCGGTCGGGTCCTTACCATCTGCCCCGCGCCCCCCCCCTCCGTTGCAGGCCGCTACCGAAAATATCAGAGCTGCTGTGCAGACTCCTCCATAAACTGCCAGGTCCGTAGCCTTCATTATTTCACCTCGCTGCATATCCAATCCGTCAGTTGCTAGCGGCCAAAGCCCCTGCCGGGTCCTCCCTTTCAGGGCTTTGGCCGCAAGCAGCAAAAAGGAACGTGACAAAGCTGCTTTATACCACATTACCCGGTAATTTAAATGAGCTTTAATCTGGGCTGCCGGCTTGCTGCGCTCGCTTGTCTGCAGCGTTTCACCCTTGCACAGCTTCATGATACAGCCGTCGCCAAAGTCTCATTTAGTTAGTTTCCATCCGGAAACTCCGGATGTGAAACAGTTGGTTTCCGATTCGACAAAGCGGGGATTTTTCGTCCTGGCAAGGAAACCGAGGGGTTGCGCGGAGGCGTACATAAGTACGCCGCACAAGCAA
>Ga0209317_1003164_pt1 | contig 10705 bp, 8 predicted proteins | sample RifGroB2_FD_183994 | JGI IMG/M metagenome (GOLD analysis project Ga0209317, IMG submission 183994) | Soil microbial communities from Rifle, Colorado, USA - Groundwater B2 (SPAdes) (version 2) | ecosystem: Environmental > Terrestrial > Soil > Unclassified | place: Rifle, Colorado | collected...
GGAGGGGAGCCGCAGAAATGGTCAAGCCGGGATGGCTATGACAGTCGGCGCTTCTCCCGACGCGGGAAGTCAGATGAAATTCCAGATCAAGCCGATGTCGTAGGAGGTCTCCTGCACCCTGGAGGAAAACCCGAAGGTACCGCTGGAGTCCCGTTCGCTGATCTTCTTGCTTAATGAATACATGCCGCCCAACTGGGCTTCGAATCTGTCGAAGAACCGGTATCCGATCCCCATGGTGAAGTGGTGCTCGGCGACCGCCGGAAAACCGATAACCCGCAGATATTCGTAAAGGATGGTCGGCACGGGCTGCCCCTGCACGGATGTCATGCCTGAAGCGTTGAAGCTGTCGTGTCTGCGGACCGGGCTTTTGCCGTAGTTATAACCGCCGCGCAGGCAGAGGCCATCCGCCTCCTTGTACTGCACCCCTACGGCGTAAACCATCTGGTTCGCCCAGTCAAAATCCCGGTACCCCGCCGCGTCCCTCCAGTTCAGCCACTTGACGTCGGTCTCAACCAGCACCTTTGCCATCGGGCGCCAGGCAACACCCAGCACTGCCGTTTGGGGAGATTCCATGGCTAGGTTTTGCCTTGCTGCTCCGCTGCCGAAATCCGTGACTTTGTGGTGGGTGACCTTCTCTGCGGTGGTGTAGCTGCCCCCCAAGGAGAAGGGGCCGGCCCTGTAGAGCGCGCCCAGTTGGCCGCCGAAGCCGTAATTGTGAGCGGCGCCCTGCCCCAAATCCAGCGAGCCGTAAAGCAGGTGCAGCGATGCGCCGACGGAGAAATTTGGTGTGACGAGGTAAGCGAGGTTGGGAGCGAATTTCAGGATCTGGAGCTGGGTGTAGATGTCACCTTCGTTGCCGGGGCTGGACGGGTTGAGGTCGATCCCCTTGTTCCGGTAATCGACCCCCATCCCTGTGATGCCGAACATCCCCAAGCCGAAGCGGAGCCTTCCGCTCACAGGGGTGATCATCCCCATCGATGGGATGACGAATGGCTTCATGTCGCTCTTTACGCTATGGACGTTCGGGCCGACGCTGACCTCAGCCTTGACCGTCGGGGCATAGACCGTGGCGGCAAAAACCGTTTCCGACCCGGGGCAGTACGGCCCCATGCACATGGCCGCGGGGTTGGCGAAGATGGCACTGATCGCGTCCTGCGGTGCAGCGACTCCCGCCCCGCCCATGGCCCGGGAAGCCGCGGCCACGCCGATCAGCGTGTCTCCGTTGGTCGCATGCGCGTCGGGTAACGGCGCTGTGAAAAACAATATCAGTGCTGCGAGAACCGCGATCTTTTGCATAATGCAGCCTCAATTAATGAGCGTTTAGCACCCTTATAGCATCAATCGCAGACCAAGTAAACAATCAGTTCATATGGATTTTCATATTTGCAGTTGTCGAAACTCCCCGCTTTGCCGCCCCGCAAATGGGGGAAGCTTTGTTCCTTAGGGGCGATCCGTTATAACCACCCTTTGCGCTTGAAGTACCAGTAAGGCGCGATGCCGGAAAGAACCATCAAGGCGAGGGCCCAGGGGTAGCCAAGCACCATTTTCAACTCCGGCATGAACTCGAAGTTCATGCCGTAAATGCTGGCGACCAGCGTGGGCGGCAGGAAAACCACCGCTGCGATGGAGAAGATCTTGATGATCTGGTTCTGCTCGATGTTGATGAAACCCTGGGTGGAGTCCATCAGGAAGTTGATCTTGTCGAACAGGAAGGTGGTGTGGGACATCAGGGTTTCGACGTCTCGGGCGATTTCGCGCAAGGTCTCCGTCTGGTCGGTCTGGTCGCGCAGATGCCGCAGCAGGAAGGAGATATCGCGCTGGGTATCCATCAGGCAGAGTCGGATCTTCCCGTTGCTGTCCTCCAGCTTGGCGAGCTTGCTGATGGCGTCTTCCAACTCGGACTCTTCGTCTTCGAGCACCATGTGGCTCACCCCTTCCAGCTGGCGGTGGATGTCCTCCAGGGTGTCCGCGTGGTTCTCCACTTTCTGGTCCAGCAAAATCACCAGCAACTCGGCTGGCGAGTTGCACTCCACCTGCCCTCTCCTGGCACGCATGCGCAGCAGCCGGAAGTCGGCCAGATCCCCCTCGCGGATCGTGATCAGGTGCTGGCTCTGCAATATGCACGCTACGGAAACGGTGACGTGCCGGCCCTCGGTCTGCGATAAAAACAGGGGATGCACGTGTATGCCGGCCTGGTCCACGAAGCATCGGGCCGATATCTCGATCTCGTCGAATTCGTCGGATTCGGGGAGATCGGTATGCAGCAGCAACTGCAGCAGATCCCTTTCCTCGTCATCGGGCTCGTGAGCGTCAATCCAGTGGGCTTGCAGGATCTGGTTCGGCAGCTCGCTCGTTTCGAACTCAACCTCTTTGATCAGCCCGTTTTCGATTCTAAAAAGTCTAAGCATGGTTCACTCCCGCATGATCCAGTACCGGCCAGACAGCATGGCTAAGCCCTTACCACGAAACTATCTACTGGACCCCTTTACATCGTACATAAGAAGGGCGGCCTCATCGGCCGCCCTTCCTGGTCTATCTCTGCTATTTCTGCGTCAGCCGGTGCACGCAGTCGACCATGAAGATGGCGTTCTCTGGTGGGACGGTCGGCAGTATGCCGTGCCCCAGGTTGAAGATCAGTCCGGGACGGTCGGCGTTCTCGGCCAGCACCCTTTTCACTTCGCGCTCTATGATCTCTTTGGGCGCGAAGAGCACGGTCGGGTCGAGATTTCCCTGTACCGGCATGTCGCCCAGGATGTCCCTGGCCTTGCCGAGGTTCACGTGCCAGTCGAGCCCCATCACGTCGCCGCCGGCCTGCTTCACGATGTCGAGCATGGTGCCGGCGCCCTTGACGAAGTGGATCACCGGGACGTTGGTGCGGTCCAGCCCGTTGATGAGCCTCTGGGTGTAGGGGAGGACGTAACGCTCGTAATCAGCCGGGGAGAGCATGCCGCCCCAGGTGTCGAAGATCTGGATCGCCTGCGCGCCGGCCCTGATCTGCGCGTTCAGGTACTCCATGTCCATGGTGGTGATCTTTTCCATCAGCGCCGCGTAGACGTCCGGTTCGGCGTACATCATCTTCTTCAGCGCGGCGAAGTCCTTGGAACCCTTCCCCTCGACCATGTAGCAGGCCAGGGTGAACGGCGCGCCGCCGAAGCCGATCAGCGGCACCTTGGCGGCGAGTTCCTTGCGGAGCAGCTTCAGGGTGTCGAGCACGTAGGGGACGTCGGTCTCCATCTTCGGGATCTTGAGCGCCTCGACGTCGGCCATGGTGCGGATCGGCTTGGCGAACACCGGGCCCGGGACGAAGTCGAGTTCCATCCCCATCGGCTCGATCGGGGTCAGGATGTCGGAGAAGAGGATCGCCGCATCGACGCCCAGGATGTCTACCGGCTGGATGGTGACCTCGGCTGCCAGTTCGGGAGTCTTGCACAGCTCCAGGAAGGTGCACTTGGAGCGGACCCGCATGTAATCGGGGAGGTAACGCCCTGCCTGACGCATAAGCCAGACCGGTACTCTATCGACTGGCTTGCCCCAGCAGGCGTCTAAAAATCGTGTATTCATGGTAATCCTCCTAGTAATTTAAAATGAGGTGTCTCGCAAAAAACTTCATAACAGCGGTAAAAACCGGTTTCGATTACTTGTAGCTACACGTTGCTGCGTTACCACTTCCGTAGGAGCGGCATTCCTGCCGCGATCAGCTGCAATGCCGCTCCTACAGGAGCTCGGGGCCAGGGATGTGGTGCCTGCTACTTCTTGTCGTCCAACTCGCGCTGGATCTTGATCGGGACGTAGTTGCAAAACGGTTCTTCTTCCATGTAGTCGCCATGGACCGCATCGGCGCGGGCCCGGCAACCGCCACAGACGTTCAGATACTCGCACTGGCCGCACTTGCCTTTGTAACTCTTGAAGTCCCTCAAATCGTTGAAGATCTCGGAGTTCTCCCACAGTTCCTTGAACGGCGTCACCTTCACGTTGCCGGCGGTGCGGTGGAAGTAGGAACACGGCTTCAGGTTACCGTAGCAGTCGATGAGGCAGATCGTCTGGGCCGCGATGCACCCTTTGCCGCCGCCGGTGGAAAAGGTGAGGGAGCGGCGCTCGAACTTCTCGCCTTCGGCCTTGGCCTTTTGCGGCACGATCCGGTAGTAGTGCGGCGCGCAGGTGGGGCGCATCAGGATGTCGTCTTCCTGCTTCTCCTGGTGGTAGTGCCAGTCGAGGATCTCTTCGTAGTCTTCCTTGGAGATCAACTCGCTCATGATGTCTTCGCCGCGTCCGGTGGGGACGATCATGAACATGTACCAGGCGGTGGCGCCGAGCGACTTGGCGACCTTGAAGGTGTTGGCGATGTCGGTCTGGTTTCTCTTGGTGAAGGAGGAGTTGATCAGGAACTTCTGTCCGTGCTTTCTGAAAAGCTCGGCGGCGCGCAGCACCCCTTCGAAGGAGCCCGGGCACTGGCGGAAATTGTCGTGTACCTCGGCGCAGGAACCGTCCAGCGAGAGCGACACCATCTTGATGTCGGCCTTCTTCATCTTCTCGCACACCTCGTCGGTGACCAGCGAGCCGTTGCTCGCCATGCACATCCTGAGACCGAGCGAGGTGCCGTATTCCGCCAGTTCGAAGATGTCCGGCCTCATCAGCGGCTCGCCGCCGGAGAGGACCATGACCGGCTTGGAGAATTCGGAGATCTCCTTAAGGAGTTTCTTCCCCTCTTCAGTGGTGAAATCCCCTTCCGAAGAGGTCAGTTCGGATGAGCAGCGACAGTGGACGCATTTCAGGTTGCAGCGCTGGGTGGTTTCCCAGGCTATCCATTTGGGTACGAACTCTTCGGCCATGGCATCTCCAATTAAAGACCTGGAAAAAGCGTTGCATGCGGCGGGGGGCTCATCGGCTCAGGCAGGGAACAGAATTCACGCCAAAACTGTCGGCTCTGCGACAAGGTACGCTTGAATTACCGGCTCCCCGCGAGGGGCGCAGGAGCGGCATCCAGGAGGTAGAAAGTTTAAAGCAAACTTTACTATGAAAGGTGAGCCAAACTCAAGAAGAATCGCCTATTCTGCCATTTTGCGGTTGAAGGTGTATACCGCAAGCACGAAACAGACGGCGGCGCTTAGCACCAGGTTGATGAAATAGTGTGACGGGATCGAGCCAAAGAGCAGGGCGTCCCTTGACCCTTCGAAGACCGCGGTGGTGGGGAGCAGTCGAATCACGGGGAGGACGGTAGCCGGGTAGGAGGTGAGCGGGAAAAAGATGCCGGCCATGAAGATGAGCGGCACGATGACCACGGACTGCACGCGGCCGATGTTCTCGGGCTTGTCGATGACGGTCCCGCAAATGGTACCCAGGCAGGAGAAGGTCATGGATGAGATCCCGATGCACATGAGGTAGGCGGGGAGATGGCTGTAATCGATGCGAAACGGCGTCAGGAGCAGGATCACCAGGAAGACCACGGACCCCTTGATGGCACCCTGGGTGAAGCCCGAGAAGATCTTGCCGATGACGATGTCGTAGACGGTGACCGGCGTCACCCGGTATTCCTCGATGGTGCGCTGCACCCGGCGGTGAAACCACATGCTCCAGGAGCTGTCGTCGAAGGCGGCGTTCACCGCGGTCATGGAGATGAGGCCGGGCGCGATGAAGAGCGGATAGGGGACGCCGCCTACGTCCGTAATGTACCCCTTGAGCCCGAAACCGAAGGCGAGATAAAGGGTGAGCGGATAGGCGACCACGGCGAGGAGTTCGGAGAAGATGCTCCGCCTCAGTACCAGCATGTCCCTGCCCCATATGGAAAACGCGCCCTTGAACATGAAACCTCTTTTTTTACTCCCTCACCTTGGCTCCGGTGAGCGAGATGAAGACGTCCTCCAGGGTCGGCTCCTTGAGGCAGATCCGCCGGATATCGGCGCCCGCCAAGGAATCCATCAGCGGCTTGATCGCCTCCTCGCCGGTGAGGGTGATCTGGAAGGTCGCCCCGGTTCTCTCGACGGAACGGACGAAGGGAAGGCCGGCGAGCATCGCCTCGTACTTTGAGTGGTCAGCGCGAAACTCCACCTGGTAGATATGGGCGCGGGAAAAGGCGTCCTTTAACTCCGGCGCAGTTCCGTCGGCCAGGCTCACCCCGTGATCCATGATCATGATCCGGTCGCACAGGGCATCGGCCTCGTCCATGTAGTGGGTGGTGAGAAAGACGGTCATGCTCCGGCGCAGCCCCCGGATATGGTCCCAGAGCGCGCGCCTGGACTGGGGATCGAGGCCGGTGGTCGGCTCGTCCAGGAAGAGCACCCGCGGCTCGTGCACCAGGGCGCGCGCCACGACGAGCCGGCGCTGCATCCCGCCGGAAAAGGTGTCCGGGAAATCGTGCTGGCGCGAGGCGAGCCCGGTCATCTCCAGGAGTTCGTCGATGCGCGGGTTGTACGCCGCCGGGCGCATGCCGTGCAGCCTGCCATGGAGGATCAGGTTCTCCCGGGCGGTGAGATAGCGGTCCAGGTTGTTCTCCTGGGGCACCACCCCTATCAGCCTGCGCACCTCCTTGCCGGCGGATAGGACGCTGAACCCCTCGACGAAGGCGTCGCCAAGGGTAGGCCGCATCAGGGTGGTGAGGATCTTGATCAGGGTGGTTTTACCGGCGCCGTTCGGGCCGAGAAGGCCAAAGACGGTGCCGCGCTCGACCCCGAGGGAGAAGCGGTCCACCGCCTTTACCCCCGAATAGCTCTTGGTTATCTCATTTAGCGTGATCGCTTGGGGCATCTTTCATCCCGGGTCTACAGAAAGTTGAAAAAAGGGGGGAGAGTTGCCGAGCGCTTGTGGGTCAGCTTATCGGAAACAGCAGCGAGAAGGTGCTCCCTTTCCCCTCTGCCGGCTCGACCCAGACCACCCCTTCATGGGCATCCATGATACCACGAACGATTGAGAGTCCCAGCCCGGACCCCTTGGACATGAAGGCGGTGCCGCCCGAGGTGTGATGGGCGATGTCGCCAACCCCGTAAAACTTGTCAAAAATCCTGACCCGCTCGTCCGCGGGAATCCCGATGCCGTTGTCCGTCACCTGCAGCAGGTAGTAGCTTTTGGCTGAAGCGACGCCGTTGGGAAAGGCGGGATAAAACTGGCGCAAGACCGGGGTGATCTCCTTTAATTGCACATGCTTCAATAACCGGCCGGTCAGGCGCACCTCGCCGCCATCGGGGGTGAATTTGATCGCGTTCTCCAGGAGGTTCCTCACGGCCAGCAGGACGAATCCGTCATCCACCGGCACGGCGCTCTCGTCTCCCGATATCTGCACCCGGATGCGGCGCTCCGACAGCGGCAGCGCGAACAGGTCGTGTGCTTCCCGGCATAGCTGCATCAGATTTGCCGGCTTCTTCTGGGGCAGCGGCCCCTGCGCCTCGATACGCGAGATGGAGAGGAGATCTTCCACCAGTTTCCGCAGCTGTATCGTCCCCTCGTACACCGAGACGAAGATGTTGTGCTGCTCCGGCGTCATCTCAATGCCGGAATACTTCAGCAGGAACTCCACCCCCCCCATGATGGAGGTGATCGGGGTCTTCAGTTCGTGGGAGGCGATGCCGATGAAGTTGTTCTTGACCGTGTTTAGCCGTCCCAGCTCTATGTTGGCCCGCTTCACCTTCTGCAGGTTCTCCCTCAGTTCCTCCTTGCTCCGGTACAGTTCCTCCGCCTTCTCCTTCATCTTGTCGTACAGGCTGTAGTTGTCGATCAGTACGGCCAGCTGCCCTGCAATGGAGCAGAGCAGGAAGACGTCCCTGTCACTGTAGCTGCGCCCGGAGAGGGTGCCGACGGTCATCACCCCCATCACTTCCTGGCCTATCTTGAGCGGCACCGAGCACCAGGAGTTGAGTCCCATGGCGATGGCGGCGGCTTTCGCCTTGGCCGGGAACCTGGCATCCGGCTGCTCTCCCAGAAAAGGGCGCCCCGACAGCGCCAGCGTCCCCCACTGGCTCTCCTTGGCAAGCGATCCCATTGCCTTCTCGAAGGCGGGGGAGAGACCGAGCGATGCCCGCATGACGAGCCGGTCACCCTCCAACAGGTGGATGCAGGAGAAATCCATCTGCAGCATGTTGTGCAGCTGGAAGAGCAGATCCCCCATCACCTTCTCGACCCCCTTGGTGTACTGCAGGCGAAACGCCACGGCGTACAGGGTGAGCAGCTCGCGGTCGCTGGTCCTTTTCTCCTCCTCAACCTCGCGCCGTTTCGTGATGTCCTTGATGATGAACACGAATCCGGAGCGGTGGCTCCCATCCATGCGCATCGGGTAGCTCGCCACGTTGTACCACCCGCTCAGGTTGGGAAAGCGGATATCCTCGTCCGTCTCGGATTGCGCGTTGTGCGAGAACTGGAACACCTTCCGCTCCGGCTGCGCCTGGCCGAAGAAGATCTCGTCTATCCTCCTGCCGATGACCGAGCTGTAGCCGCCCGGGAAATAGGCGGTCACCCGCCCGTTGCACCGGGAGATCACCCCTTCCGCATCGGTGATGATTATGAAATCGGAAACGGCGTCGAACACCGACTCCCACTCGGCCTTGCCGCGGAGCACCGCCTCCTGGGTGAGCCGGTGCGTCCTGCGCTCCTCGGCCTCCCTCAGTTCCCGCTCCACCACGGGGACCAGCCGCGCCAGGTTTCCCTTCATGAGGTAATCGCTCGCCCCGGACTTCATCGCCGCGACCGCAAGATCCTCGCCTATCTTACCCGAGACGATGATGAAGGGTATGTCCTGTCCGGTTTCGTGCAGCACCTGCAGCGCACCGGGCGCGTCGAAAGACGGCATCCGGTAGTCGGAGATGATGACATCCCACTTGGTGCTCCGGAGCGCCCTGCGCATGTGCTCACCTGTTTCCACCCTTTGGTGCTCAAGCAGGTAACCGCCGCGGGTCAGCTCGCGTGTCAGCAGCAGACTGTCTTCTTCCGAATCCTCAACCAGCAGGACTTTCAGCAACTTTGACATGTGCCTCCAATTGACAATTAACAATTGACAACGAACCGAACTCCCTAGCTGAAATTAGCTGATTTACTTGACTGACAATTCAACAGTCAATATCCAAACGTTCTTCATTGTCAATTGTCAATTGTACATTGCTCTCAGAATTGCCTTTCAGCCGAGCGTGAAATAGAAGGTGGCGCCTTGCCCCGGGGCGCTCTCGGCCCAGATCTTCCCACCGTGGCGCGCCACGATGCGCTGGGCGATGGCGAGCCCGACGCCGCTCCCCTCGAACTCGTCGGCACGGTGCAGCCTGTGGAAGGCAGAGAAGAGCTTGTCGGCATAGGCCATGTCGAACCCCGCCCCGTTGTCACTGACGAAGTAGGCCGTTTTGCCGTCCTTATCTACGGCACCGAAGCGGATCAGCACCGATTCCGTACGGGAGGTGAACTTCCAGGCGTTGCCGATCAGTATCTCCAACAGTTGCCGGACCAGCTTGGGGTCCGCATCGACCTTCACATCGTCCTCGATGACAACCTCCACCTTTCGCTGCGGCTCGCGGTGTTTGAGTTCCAGGGCGATCACCTGGGCCTTCACGCTCAGGTCGACGCTCTGCCGGCTCAGTTCGGCCCTCCCCACCCGCGCCAGTTGCTGCATCGCGTCGATGAGCTGCGACATCTTTTCGGCAGCCTGGCAGATGCGCGACAGGTATTCCTGCGCCTGGGGGTCGAGCACGTCGCCGTAGTCGTCCAAGAGGACCCGACTGAAGCCGTCGATGTGGCGCAGCGGCGCCTGCAGATCGTGGGAGACAGAGTAGCTGAAGGTCTCCAGTTCCCGATGCGCCGCCTCCAACTGGCAGGCACGCTCGGCAACCTGGTGCTCCAGCACCACCTCCCGCTGATGGTCTTGGCCGGCAGAGGCCGCCTCCCGCACCAGGACGAGATGCGCCCGCGCACCCTGGAACTCGCACGGGTGCCAGGTCAGCTGCACCTCTACAGGGGCGCCGCCCTTTCTCAGGTGCCGGCAGTTCGTCACCTGGTCCTGCCCGGATTCGCTGGCGCTCTCCGGCTCACCTCCCCCAAGCCTGGACAGGGAAAGCTCCAGGAACTGGTTACGGCTGTATCCGTAGAGTCGAAGTGCCGCCTCGTTCACCGCCAGGAACCTCTGCGTCTCCCGGTGACAGACCCACATCGGCTGAGGGTTTCCCTCGAACAACTCGCGGTAACCTGCTTCGCTTTCACGCAGTGCCACTTCGCCCCCTTCCCTGCCCAAAGTTATTTCACCCGGTCTGACATGCTCCCATGAGAGGCTCCCCCTCTCAAATCAATGATCTACTTTACTACATTTGTGCAAAGAAAAAAGCCAGCAATGACAACAGGGTTCAGCTGTCCATCCTGGCAGCTCGCGCTGCCGGCTGTAGTGGATTTAATTAGAGGACCTTACGGGCAAGAGTTGCTGCTCCGTGGCAGGTCAGCGCCGGCGGCACCACCCTCCCCCTCTGGTTACTCCTCCTCTTCCTCCGGCACGGCCGGAAGCAGGATGGTGAAGAGACTCCCGGCGCCCGGCTCGCTCTCCGCCCAGATGTAGCCGCCGTGGGCGTCCACCGCCTTCCTGCAGAAGGCAAGCCCGAGACCGGTCCCCCTGGTCTTTCCCATCCGCCTGTTTCTGGCCTGCACAAAACGGTCGAATATCGCACCGAGCGACTCCTGCGGGATGCCGACCCCGCTGTCGCGCACCTTTATCCTGACGAAGCTCCCCTGTTGCGGCAGCTCGCGCTGCGCG
>Ga0209317_1003165_pt1 | contig 10703 bp, 10 predicted proteins | sample RifGroB2_FD_183994 | JGI IMG/M metagenome (GOLD analysis project Ga0209317, IMG submission 183994) | Soil microbial communities from Rifle, Colorado, USA - Groundwater B2 (SPAdes) (version 2) | ecosystem: Environmental > Terrestrial > Soil > Unclassified | place: Rifle, Colorado | collected...
TAAGAGTTGGATCGGTCTATGAGCCGACTGCAAAAACGGGTCTGTCCGGCATGCTCGGCACCGTTATGCGGAGCGGCGGAGCCGGAGGAATGGCGCCAGAAAAGATGGATGACGAACTTGAGTTTATGGCATCGGCTGTCGAAAGCAGTATAGGCAGCGATATGGGGACGGTGTCACTGAGCTCTCTTAAAAAGAATTTCAGCCGTACGCTGCAGATTTTCAGCCACGTCCTGCTCCGCCCGGATCTCAGCGAAAAGCGGATTGAAATGGCCCGCAGACAAGCGATAGAAAGTTTGCGGCGGCAGAATGATGATCCCAAGGAGATTGCAGAACGGGAGATCAAACGGGCCATATATGCCGGTCATCCTTTGGGGGAAATCATGACTTTCGAGTCGATCAACTCGGTCACCCGCCGGGATCTGCTCGATTTTCATCGGCGTTTTTACCGTCTTGACAACATGATCCTTGCTGTCTCAGGCGATTTTGAGCGCACTGCGTTGATAAATGAACTGAATTCGATCTTTAAACCGGCAGTGAACGACAGAGCTCCGGATTTGCCGAAAATACTCCAGCCGGAACTGCGCTTTAAGAGCGAGGTACTCTACGGCAAAAAAGATGTCAGCCAGACCGTCATCCGCATGGGTCATCTGGGGCTCAGCAAGGACTCTCCTGATATTTACGCCGTACGCCTGCTGGACTATATTCTCGGGGGAAGTTTCACGTCACGCCTGACGATGGAGATTCGCACCAATCAAGGGCTGGCCTACAGCGTCGGCAGCCACTTTGACATCGGGCGCCGCTTTACCGGCAGCTTTGTCGCCGAGACTGAAACCAAGGCAGAATCAACTGGCAAAGCGATCAACCTGATGAAGGGAATTATCGCCGGCCTGACAAAGGAGCCGGTCAGCGAAGCGGAGCTGACGGCCGCCCGGGAATACATGATCAACTCGTTCATGTTCGGCTTTACCAGCCCGGCTGCGATTGTAACCCAGCGGGGCCGGCTTGAATATTACGGATACCCTGACAATTATCTGGAAGAGTACCGCAACAATATTGCCAAAGTAACAAAAACGGATATATTGATGGCGGCTCGCAAATATCTGCACCCGGATGCGTTCAAGATAGTTGTCGTCGGAGATGCGGCAAAGTTCGATCTGCCGCTTGAAACGCTGGGCAAAGTTCAGGAGCTCAATTTGAAGATGAACATTCCCAAGCACTGAAATTCGACTATGTGAGGTTAAAAAAGATATGGCAATTTTTGAATGGGATGACAGTATTTCGATTGGTATCGCGACCATTGATGAACAGCACAAGGCACTCTTTGGCTGGATTAATTCGCTGAGTGATGAGATCAGTAAAGGAGATGGCTTTGAGGCTACGGGAGATGTTATCAGGAAGTTGATTACCTACGTGACGGAACATTTCAGCGATGAAGAGCGGCTGATGCTGTCTTGTAACTATCCGGATCTTGTCGCCCACCGGAAAGAGCATGATCTGTTTGTCGACCAGTTGCAGAAAATACAGGTCCGTTATTTCAACGAACACGAAATGAGCAGGAGCGTCCTGGATTTCATGGTGGAGTGGCTGGTCTGTCATATAAAAGGGACGGATCAGGCTTACAGCAGGTTTATTAACCAGCAGTAATCGGCTGACGCGCTGACAATCTGTTCGCGATACTGTCAGCGACCTTTATTCCGTCTATGGCGGAGCTCATGATGCCGCCGGCATAACCGGCGCCTTCGCCGGCGGGGAACAAGCCCTTGACTCCGACTGACTCATAACTGCTGTCGCGGAGAACACGTACCGGCGATGAAGTCCGCGACTCAATGCCGATCAGTGTCGCTTCTGCTGTTACGAATCCCTTGAGCTTGCGACCAAAATCAACGATTCCTTCCCGAAGCGTATCGATTATAAACCGTGGCAGCGCGGTATCAAGCTCCGTCTCACAGATGCCGGGCCGGTAGCTTGTTCTGACGGCACCTTTCCCGGGGAGCCGTAAAAATGCGAGCAGATTCTGTGCCGGTGCCCGGTAACCCCCTCCACCCAGTTCATATGCCCTCTGCTCCCACCTGCGCTGCAACCGGACTCCTGCCAGCGGCCCCGGTCCGTCGAAGTCATCTTCCCTGACATTAACCACAAGGGCACTGTTAGCATATGGTGAATTGCGAAGTTGACCGCTCATGCCATTTGTTACAACCCCTCCAGCTTCGGAAGCTCCACCGACTACCACCCCGCCCGGACACATGCAGAAAGAATAGGCGCTGCGTCCGCTTGAATTACTGTTCCAGGCAACGGCATAATCCGCAGCAGGCAAGTTGGGATTCTTTTGGCTGCCATACTGGATTTTATTTATCAACTCCTGCGGATGTTCGACCCTGAGCCCCATTGCGAATGGCTTTCGCTGGAGCGGCACATTAAGCCGCTCCAGCAGCTCAAATGTGTCCCGGGCGCTATGGCCGCCGGCCAGAATAAGATGATCGCACGGGAGCTCCTCCGCATCGTTTATTATGACGGCTTTGATGCTCCCGCCGGCTAAAACCAGGTTAGTCATTTTGCAGCCAAAGCGGAATACAAAACCCTTGTCCTGGAGGTCCCGCCTGATGTTGCTGATTACAGTTCTCAATCGATCGGTGCCGATATGCGGCTTGGCAAGATAGCGGACTTCCGGCTGGGCCCCGAAATTGGCCAATTTTTCAAGTACCCAGGGCACCAGCAGGTCTTTTGAGCGGCAGGTCAGCTTCCCGTCGGAAAAGGTACCTGCACCCCCCTCGCCGAATTGAACATTGGACTCGGAATCAAGTATGCCGTCCTTCCAGAAACGTTGCACCGTCAGCGCCCGCTGTTCAACCGGTTCACCCCTCTCGACAATCGTCGCCGTCAGCCCATACTCTGCCAGGCGTAGCGCCGCAAACAATCCAGCCGGGCCACTGCCGACTATAACGGTCTGCTTTGAAGATTGAATCTGCTCAGGAGATTCAGCTATTTTTTCATCGAGCCATTCAAGTGACGGATCTGCGCCCAGTCGCATTTTAACCAGATCATCGGCATTGAATGAAAGCGTGTAGACAATCTTTATGTGCGGCTTCTTCCTGGCATCGATCCCTTTGCGAATGATGCGGAAATCATGAAGAGATGAAAGCGGGACAGAGAGCTTTGCAGCCAGCAAGGGGCACAGGGCTTCTTCACCATCTTGTGGAGAAAGGGATAGATTCCGGTAGATAAATGGCATGCGTCAGATCTGCAGGTACTTGTTACGTTCCAGAAGCTGCTCAACAATGATGACAATATCAAGGGGACGGGTTGATTTGGGGATATGTATCTTCGCGCCCATCTCAGGGACGTCATGCTCATGAGGCACTTCCTGAAACATTGACGTCAGCAGTATTATAACCGGAGGGTTGTCGCCGGTCAGCCGGCTGATCTCCATGCATGTGCTGACGCCACCCATGCGCGGCATCACAAGATCAGACATTACAACATCCGGCTGCTTCTCAAGACAGACCTTTACCCCTTCAATGCCGTCATTGGCGCTGAATACCATGAAGCCGTTGTCGCTGAAACTGTCAGACAACACTTTCAGAAAAAAAGGGTCGTCATCAATGATAAGAATTTTCCTGAGCGGTTGGTTCATAGAGGCACACTAAATGGAATGATTGTCAACGGAGAGAGCATAGTACACCACCTGATCCGGTAAATGAAAGAGAGAATGTCACTTGAAAGCCGGGAATTCAAGCCGGAATGTAGTGCCTTGCGGCGATGAAGATTCCACCTCCATGCTTCCTTCATACATCCTGGCAATGCGCTGCGCCACGGGGAGCCCCATGCCGATTCCGCGATTCTTTGTGCTGAAAAAAGGCTCGAAAATGTTGGAAAGAATAGCCTGTTCAATTCCATTGCCGCTGTCACTGACTCTGACAACCACCTTTTCATTCTTTTCAAAAATCTCGATCTCAAGACAGCCGCCAGGGCACATAGCGTCCAGTGCATTCAGAAAAAGATTCGCAAAGATCTGTTCCAACTCTGAAGAATCGGCAGTTATAGGTGGCGGCACACAATGAAATTTCCGAACGAGCTCAATTTTTCCAACCTCAATCTGGGGCGAAAAAATCTCTATCACATTCTCAATCACCTGATTGATCTGAACGCCGGACGAGATGGAGCGGGTTCTCTTGGAGGCATCCAGCAGCCTTCTGATAATGGAGTCTATCCGCTCGACTTCCTTCAGTATTTTTGCCTGATATTCAATCTGATCCGGCTCTGTTGAAGTTTGGCGCATCAGTTGAACAAAGAGCGAGATCGAGTTGAGCGGGTTACGTATCTCGTGCGCCATACCAGCGGAAAGATACCCCATGGCCGCCAGTTTCTCCGATTTGGCGATCTCTTCCAGAGCATTTTTCAGCTCATCCGACTTTGCACTAACTCTTCTTTGAAGCTCAAGATTCCACTCTTCAATTTCAAAGAGAAGATACTCCTGCTGCCTTTGCAGCTCACGGTTGTGGAGTTCAATTTCCCTGATTCTCAAAACGTTTTCAAGCCGATCGATCAAATTACGGTTGTTAAACGGCTTCAGAATGTATTCTGAAGCACCGTTTTTCATGAGTTCGGCGGCAACTTCTTCGTTTCCCCTGCCGCTGAATATCACGACGTATGTATCCGGAAACTGTGACTTGATCTGTTGCAAAGCAAAAAGCCCATCCATCTCCGGCATCCTGTAGTCAAGCAAAACCAATTCCGGAGAGTGCAGCGAAATGAGTTTAATGCCATCCAGGGCAGAGTCGGCAGCAAATGCTTCAAAACCGTTCTTTGAAAGTAACTGGGAGGTTAACTGGAGGATGTCCCGGTCGTCATCAATGATGACAACAGTGGCTTTTTTGTCGCGGGCTTTCGGCCTATCTGAATGACGGAATGGTTCTCTTAGTGGGTATTGCATGATTCACCGTTAACTGTTCGGACACCTGACCGTCAGAACCGGGCAGCGGGCAGAGCTGACAACCCGTTCGGCCGTGCTCCCGAAAAGGATACGATCCAGGCCGGTTCTGCCATGGGTGCCCAGTACAATCATGGATGCATCCATTCTCTCTGCCTGTGCCTTGATTTCTTCATAAGGTATGCCGGTTACTATAGCAGTTTTGTAATTTGTAAATGTTCCAAGCCGGGTGCTGCAAAATGTGTCCATCATTTTAGCCGCACTTTCTTCGATTTCTTTTTCAAGTTGTTCAAAAGAAATGTGCGGCACATAGAAACCACGCAGATCAACCGGTTCATTAATAACATGGATAATCGTCAGTTCAGCATTGAACTGTGTTGCCATGGTCAGGGCATATTCAAAAGCGCACTCGGAGTTTTCAGAAAAGTCTATTGCAGTCAGTATTTTAGTAATTGCCTTCATGGGTATCCTCCATGTTTTTATAAATGGAATACGTGTTACTCAATCAGCCCCTGCACAAAATATTCTTCTGCAAAAGAACGCCTTCTCAGACAGTTTTGAAAATTTTGTCTATGGTTTTTTTCAGATCGTCATATCTGACCGGCTTATTAATATATTCGAAAACCCCAAGCGTCATGGCCTCCAGGTAGGATTCCACTTCTCCGTAGGCGGTGATCATGATTACGTTACTTGCAGGGTGGGTGCGATTTAGCTCACGCAAAAACATCAACCCGTTCATTTCCGGCATATTCAGATCGGTAATTATCAGCTCAACATCTTTGCTTCGTAAAAAGTTGAGAGCCTCCTGTCCATTACTGGCTGTCGAGACATCATAGCCGTCATGGGAAAGAATTTTAGAGAGCGCAACTCGCGCATTTTCTTCATCATCTACAACCAGTATTCTTTTGTATTCCTGCTGCACGTTGAGTCTCCTGCCCGTTTCGAAGTACAGGAAGTCTAGCATGCAGCGGCCGACTGTCAAGACCTTGAAGTTTTTTTATTGTTTCGGAAAGAACAATAATGTGAGCGCCAAAACTCCCGCGATTACCGTTTCACACCCTCGGCGTCAAGCTCTATGTACGCCGGTTTACCAAACGATCCGAGCGATTTATATGGCTTGCCATTCAGCTCTATGTCTATTCCACCAGCATTGCTTAATTCCAGGGCAACTTTTTTTTCTGCTTTCCACTCGATGACATCTCCGATGGCAAGCACATACGACTGGGGCATGGAGCCATCTACAGTCGCTGTCAATGTGCCGTTTTGCGTGACCTTGATTCTTAGAATAAATCCGTTGGCAGCATCCGCAGATCCATTCATTGGTATTGCTTTTTCGACGGGGGGGGACTCGGCAGAGCGTTTTTCACTCTTTAGGATTGGAAGTTCCGGCTCCTTTTTTTTGATTCGTGCAGAACTTTGCACCATCTGGACTGCAATCTCTTGAACAGGCGGGGGAGTGATCACAGCCGGTTGCGGCTGCTGAGCGGGGGGTGACGGAGGGCGTTTGAAAAAGGTCGCAGTGACCAGAATCAATGTCAGCAATAGCGCAGGAAGCACCAGTTTTTTCAGCACGATCAGGCGACGCTTTGGACGAAAGCTGGATGAGGATGCACTGATGGTGTCCGGTTTTTCATCCTGACCTCCGAAAAGTTTATCATACATCCGTGCAATATCGGCAGAGTTCAGACCGAGGTAGGTAGCATATATCCGAAGAAAACCTTTAAGGTAGGCCTGGTTTGCAAATTCACGGATCCGGTCATCTTCCAGAGCTTTAAGATGAGATATGCCGATTTTTGTAGTTTCAGAAGCTTCTTCGAGTGTATGGCCATGAAATTCGCGGCAGCGGCGAAGTATTGACCCGGGCGAACCATTGCCGGTTTCCTGCGGACATGAGCCCGAATCTGGTGTCATTGGCTTACTCATTTGAGGAGTTCCAGATATCCAAGGGCGGCTCGTCCAAGTTCACTTTCCGGGATTAGCCGGACGGCTTCTGCAAAAGAGGCTCTGGACAATTCAATTCTGTTCATTTTGAGTTGCGCCTGTCCCAGATAATAATGGGCCGCTCCATAATCGCGATATATCTCAAGCGCCTTGTTGTATTCGCTTATTGCCAACTCGGTCTTGTCCATGGCAAACCATACCCGTCCCAGCGAAAGCCGCACGACAGGATTGCGCGGATTTTGCGAGGCCAGGGCCTGCAGCTCTTGTAATGCTTTCGGGTAATCGCCCTTTCCGAGGTAGGCCAACCCGAGATTGATGATTGCATTTTCATTGTTGCCATAGAAGAGATCATCTTTAACTATTTTGAATTGCTGGATGGCGCTATCCCATCGTTTCAAATCGAGGTAGGCAACCCCGAGATCGTTGCGAGCGGCAGAAAAGCCCGGCTTCAGGAGGATGGCTTTGAGAAACTTTGCTTCCGCCAAGTCCGGGCGCTTTTTCCCGACATAAGCCAGACCGAGATTGTAGAGGATATCAGGATTATCAGGATCCAGCTTATCGGCCTCAGTCAGATCAAACAGAGCGGAAGAATAATTGCGTTCACCAAGATAGGAAAGCCCCATCTGATAATGATAAGAAGCAGGATCGGGTTTTGGCTGGCCCTGCCCACGGCCGGACATGCAGCCGGACAAGGTCAGAAACAGAATCATTGCAGTAATTGTGTGAATAATAATTTTCATTTTATTCCGGTTTAACAATCTGCATCGTAGGGGCGCAAACTTGCGTCCATGCTGTAATTGGTTGGCATGCCATTGCACATGCCCGCCCATCTTCAGACAGAAATATCCCTGAAGCTTGTCAGCGCCTTGAAATTGGCAAAACGGGCTTTTATCTCATTATACTCAAGCCGCTTCATCCGGTTAAGGCTGAAGTCTTCTACGTTGAAAGAAGCCATAACACTTCCGAATATGATCGCCTGACGAAGTCCTTCCTCCGACAGATCGCCTGTATTCGCAAGATAGCCCATAAACCCTCCGGCAAAAGTGTCTCCTGCTCCGGTTGGATCGAACACCTCCTCCAGCGGATAGGCCGGTGCGGCAAAAACTGATTCTGCGGTAAACATCAGCACTCCATACTCTCCACGCTTGACGACCAGACGCTTGCAGCCGAGTGCTATGATCTGGCGGGCGGCTTTGACCAGGTTTGCCTCTCCGGTAAACTGCCGTGCTTCACCTTCGTTAATAACGACAATATCTACTTTCTGTAGCACCTTCTTCAACGCTTCCGGTTTTGAGGATATCCAGAAATTCATGGTATCGCACGCTACAAGTTTCGGTTTCCGGACTTGTTCCAGCACATTCATCTGAAGATCGGGGTCGATATTGGCAAGAAAGAGATATTCCGCGTCGCGGTACGTTTCCGGCAGGTCAGGCTGGAAATCCATTAGAACATTAAGCTGGGTATCAAGTGTCTGCGCTTCGTTCAGGTCATAACCATAACGTCCGCTCCAGTGGAAAGTTTTGCCTGGGATGCGCTGCAAGCCGGCCGTATCGATATTACGGCTTTGGAGAAAGCTGACATGCTCTTCAGGAAAATCTTCTCCGACAACCGCAACCAGAGATACATCGGTAAAGAAGCTTGCTGAAGTTGAAAAATAGGTGGCTGAGCCGCCCAAAACGTTTTCTCCCCTTCCAAAAGGGGTTTCGACCGTGTCAAACGCTACTGTGCCTACTACAACAATGCTCATTAATTTCTCCCTTTGAAAAATAATATCGCAAAGTACCACGCAGCTCATAATGAGTCAAAAGGATTGTAGAGGTAATTACTTCCGTAAACTCATTTTACAGTGAGCGGTTGCCGTGTAGGATTCTGCTCCCCTGCCACCCCCATTGCCCAGAGATATCCCACTTGTGCCACAAGAAAATCGCGCCTGGCTCTGGCCATATTGCTTCTGGCCTGCAGAAGGTTCAGTTGGGCATCATCAACCTCAAGCCTTATTTTCACGCCGAACTCATATCCCTTTTCCGCCATCTGCACCAATCGCTCCGCCTGCCTGACCGTGCCTGAAAGTGCCTTAAGAATCTCTGCGGATTCGCGGTATGAAAATCCGGCCTGACGAACTTCGAGAGCGATCGAATCCAGCAGTTTTGCCTCTTCAATCTGTTTGGTTTGCAGTTCACTCCTGGCCTGGGCAACCTTTCCGCTCGTCCTGAGGCCATCGAAAAAAGGAAACGTAATGTATAATCCTGCATTCCACGACGCGCCATCGGCATTTCTGGCGGGACCGGGGGCGTTCAGGTTTGCCCAGTGCCAGCCGGCGCCTCCCCTCAGGTCGAGACGCGGCTTGTTTTCAGCGTTGGCTATCGTTACCAGCTCATCATATATTCCTATGCGCAGGCGCAGATCCAGTAACTCCGGGCGATGTTTTCCCGCTATTTTTACCGCCTCGTCATAGCTCGCAGGCAGATGATGATCGTTTGCAGGCACTTCCAGCGAACCGGCAACGTCAACCTCTTCAGTGCCGATGGCGAGAAGAAAGCGGAGCCGTTCGCGGGCCATTCGAATGCTGTTTTCGGTGCGAATGACTTCCGGCACCGTATTTTCTGCCGCCACTTCTGCCGCCAGAACATCATAATCCGTAGCAACACCGGCGCTGAACTTGCGGACGGCTTCATCCAGATGCCGCTGTTTCTGTGCGCGGTTTTCCTGCGCCAGGCGGTTCAGCTCCCGCGCCAGCTGAATATCATGGAATGCAGCTACTACGTTTCTATAAACGTCCTGACGATAAAGCCGCAACTGCTGATCAGCCGTTTTCAACCCGACCTCAGCGGCGCGGACGGCAGCATTCAGCTTGCCCCAGGTGTAAAGCGGCTGCGAGAGCGTCAGATCGATAGCGCGCCCGTATTGGCGCTGGGCCAGTGTCCCGTTCACATCCTGGCTCCCGTCCTTGGAGAGAAGCGCAGAGCCGTTCAGAGATAATTGCGGAAGCGCAGCGGCCCGCTCCTCGACATATTTACCTTGAACATAGTTTGCATACTCGCGCGCTTTTTCGATATCACGGTTTTTATCCATTGCTATCGAGATCGCCTGATCAAGCGTCAACAGGCGTGTTTCGGCTGAACAAACCACCGGGATTAACATGGCAATAAACCACAAAAATATTTTCAGAGTACCGCACCTGACCTTATACGAGAACACAAAGCCTCCAACCACGCACCGAGTTGATCAACCAGATTTCTTCCGCCTGTTTCAAATCCTCCGGATAAATAATCCGCTCAAAAATTTCCCCATTTTCAAGCAGTTCTTCGCGCAGCACTCCCGGCAGCAGGCCACATGAAAGCGGAGGGGTAAACAATAGTCCGCCAGACTTGACAACCAGGGTATGGTAGCTCCCTTCCGTAAGCTGGCCATGTTCGTTAAGCAGCAGCACCTCGTCGCAGCCGGGGCAGGTTGAGCGGGCAGCGTCGAACAATTCACGGCAAGTGGTCTTGTGATAGAGCATGCGGCAACTGGAATCGACTCTCATTGGGCTTACGGCAACTCGTAATGCGGCGGCGCTCTCAAGCAGAGGCTCTGAAGAAATGTCAACACTGCCGTCTTTTGACAGAAGCAGCCGAACCTTGCAAAGCCCCGGCGTTTGTGCCGCGTGAGATGAAAGAGCTTGCCGGATTTTCTCCTGGTCGCAGCAAAAGCCGAAGTATCCCGCTGAAGCTGCCAGCCGCTCCATATGCCTGTCTTGGAGTGTATATCTGCCATACTCCAGCCTCAGCGATTCGATCAGCTCGAAATCATGTTCCTGCCGACTTACAAAAGCACCCTTACTCAAACATTCGGC
>Ga0209317_1003166_pt1 | contig 10701 bp, 9 predicted proteins | sample RifGroB2_FD_183994 | JGI IMG/M metagenome (GOLD analysis project Ga0209317, IMG submission 183994) | Soil microbial communities from Rifle, Colorado, USA - Groundwater B2 (SPAdes) (version 2) | ecosystem: Environmental > Terrestrial > Soil > Unclassified | place: Rifle, Colorado | collected...
CCGCGCTGGTTGATCACCGCATCGACGGCGAGCGCGCTCTTGCCGGTGCCGTTGTCGCCGATGATCAGTTGCCGCTGCCCCTTGCCGATCGGGATCAGCGTATCGACGATCTTGTTGCCGGTATACATCGGTTGCTCGACGAAATCGCGCGCAATGATCGGCGGCGAACGCACATCGAGCAAACGGTGTGTATGGGGATTGAGCGGCCCGCCGTCGTCGAGCGGCGCGCCGAGCGGGTCGATCACCCTACCCAGCAGATCGTCGCCGACCCCGATGCTCAGACGCCTGCCGGTCAGGAAGGCCGATGTGCCCGCGGTCAGGCGCTCGGTCTGGCGCAGCAGGATCGCCCCGATCCGGCTGCGCGTCAGGTGGAACACCAGCGCGCTGCTGCCGTCTTCCATTTGCACGATTTCGTCCATGCGCGCCGAAGGCAGGCCGCTGATCCACGCGATGCCGTCACCGACCGACGCCACCGTGCCCTGCTCGGACAGACGCAGCGCATAGCGGTATTTCGCCAGCCATTGCGCCTGCGCGGCGAGCGGCGAATCAGCGGCCGTCGGGACTCTATCCGGCATAACGCAACGCGCCACTGAAAAATTTCAATTCGTCGCGCAGGTTGGCGTGCAGTATCCACGGCCCGATGCTCACATGAAATCCGGCCAGCAATTCCGGATTCTCGCGGTATTCGACCGGCAGCGTCTTGCCGGTCGCTTCGGCCAGCGCGCGCGCCAGCTCGGCCCGCCTGTCCTCGTCGAGCGCGAACGCGCTCTGCACCTCGAGCTGCAATCCGGACGCGGCGGCGGCCTCCGCCATGGCGCGCCTGTCCTCGGCGCGCAGACCGCGCAAATCCTCCAGCAGCAGCGCATACAGCCGCGCCTCGAGTTCCGGCGTGGCCACGCGGCCGAGCAACCTGGCGGAAAACGCCGCACCCTGCGCGATGCCCTGTTCCTCGACCGCGCGCCGGAAATCACGCTCGCGCCGCTCGTCCAGCACGCGCCGCCGTTCGCGCTCTTCTGCAATCTCGGTTTCCAGCGCGGCCATCAGGCGTCCGCGCTCCGCCGCCAGTTCCTCGCGCAGCCGCGCCTGGGCCGTTTCCTTGTCTTTTTCCCATTGCGCCAGTTCGCGCTCGCAACGCTGTTTGAGCTCGCCCGCCTCGGCTCCGATGCGCTTGGCATCTGCCATCATTTTCTCGACGCCGGCGCGGCGCTGGGCAATCACACCGAGTATCGGGCGATACAGGAAGCGCTTCAGGATCCAGACCAGGATCAGGAAGTTGATTATTTCGAGGGTGAAGGTCGTCCAGTCGAATTCCACGGTCAGCCCCCGCGCCTAACGGGCATGGCAAATATGCCTCCCCTGATAATGAAACCAGCCACGCCCACCCCCCCCATCCCAACCTTCCCCCGCAAGCGAGGGAAGGGGCAAACGAATCGCTGCGCGAGTTTCATGTTAATGAACCAGGTATTGCAACAGCGGGTTGCGAAACAGAATGATCAGCACGATCACCAGCACATAAATCGCCAGCGATTCGATCATCGCCAGCCCGATGAACAAGGTGCGCATGATGGATTTTTCCGCCTCCGGCTGGCGCGCCAGCGCATCCAGCGCCGAGCCGATCGCGCGCCCCATCGCCAGCGCCGGGAACATCACGCCAATTGCAATGGCCAGCACCGCACCTACGGTAGAAAATATCGTAAACCAGGTCATGTCATTCATATGTTGTTTCCTTCCTCGTCTCGTTCAAAATTCTGTTGCGACTGCATGGCGCCCGCCACGTAGATCAGCGCCAGCATGCCGAAAATATACGCCTGCACCATCGCCTCGATAATATGCAGCATCATCAGCGGCACCGGCGCCAGCAGGCCGGCCACCAGCAACACCAGCAGCGCCGCCATTTCCAGGCTCATGATATTGCCGAATAAGCGCACCGCCAGCGCAACGGTGCGCGTCACTTCACTGAGCAAGTGAAACGGCAGCAGGATCGGGCTGGGACTGAGATAGTGCCGCAGGTAACGCCGCAACCCCTCGCTGCGCACGCCGAACCAGTGCACCGACAGAAACACCAGCAGCGCGAGACCGGAGGTCACCGACAGGTTCCCCATCGGCGAATGCAGCCCCGGGATGATGCCGAGCAGATTCGAAATCAGGATATAAATCCACAGCGTGCCGATGAACGGCAGCAGCAGTTGCGCGCGCGCCGGCAACACCGCAGATATACTTTCCTCCATCACGGACACCACTCCTTCCAGCGTGGTCTGCAACGGTCCCGGGTCGAGCGTCAAATGCCGCGTGGCCAGCCAGCAGAACAGCGTCAGCGCCAGCATCACGCCCCAGGTGGTCGCCACAACGGAGGTGATCGCAAGCGGCCCGAGGTGAAACCAGATGGCTGCGTCTTCCATTATGGAACCTCTAGAAATTCTTTTTGCGGGATGGCAGGCCGGACACGGCGATGCAAAGCATCCGGGGCGGGCAGGCCTGCTGCTCCGCGCTCCCGCACCAGAGGGCTCCGCCCCACCGTGTCGCGCGGGCACCGCAAGGAGCCGCGCAGCGAACGACGAGACATATCGGATTGATAGGCGAGAAGTGAGCGAGCACGCGACGCCGCGATTCGCCCGAAAAATGGATTTATAGAGGCTTCCATCAATCATGCTCCCGTACAAATATATAGACATTGATTACGCCGACTATCAGTCCGACCAACAACAGCCCTATCGTCCAGTAAATCGAATAGCCCTGCACCATGTTGTCCAGCCAGTTGCCGAGATAGGCGCCGAGGATCACCGGCAGCACGAACAGCAATGCCAGTGTGCCCATGAACACCGATTGCGCCAGCAGCGTGGGGCGTTCCTTCTCCGCGCGCTGCATGCGCTTCACCTGTTTCTCCACCGCCCGGCGCAACTGTTCGTCGTTCATGTTCCGGCTCCGCGCCGCCCCATCTGCCACAAGCGCCGGAACATCTCCTGTTCCAGACGGTGCAGGCTTTCCCTGATGACCCGCAGCTCTTCCTCTTCCTTGAGCAACTGTTCCAGCAACCCCTTGCTGATGCGCTGGTAATCCGCATCGTGCAGGAAACGCCGCGTACTGATGTACAGCGCATTATCCACAAAATAGAGGATGCCGCGCGGAAAGGCAAGATAACGCCAACTGTTGTCCTGCAGCCGGTAGCGCGCCAGGCCGTAGGTCAGCGCGGTCATCGTGCGCGCATGGCGCGCGCGGATGCCGAAGCTGCCGGATCCGTCCTCGCCGACAAAGCTGGCGACGTTCTCGATGCGCTCGTATTGCGTCGCGCTCTGCAGGTGCATGGTAAAAACCCTCATGTCACGATCTTCCGCACAAAGTCATTCCATTTCCCGATCAACAGTGAAATATCGTAGGGTGCATTCCATGCACCCTATACAAAATCGGTCATCGCGCCGCGCATGTAGCATTGCTCCTCGGAAAGCGCATCGTAGTCGCCGCGCATGAAGGCCTCGCAATCGGTCAGCGTCTGCTCCAGCGTCACCGACACACCCTTGATGCCGGTGTGCGCCGTCACCACGTGAAACGGCTGGGTCAGGTAGCGCTGCAGTTTGCGCGCGCGCAGCACGATGCGCTGATCTTTTTCCGACAAGGCCTCCAACCCGAGCATCGCGATGATGTCCTCCAGTTCCTTGTAGCGCGCCAGATGCTCGCGCACCTCCTTGGCGACATTGTAATGGCGGTCGCCGAGAAAACTGCGGTCCATCATCTTGCTCGACGACAGCAGCGGGTCAATCGCCGGATAGATCCCCTTGGCCGCCTGGCTGCGCGACAGAATCACCATGGTGTCGAGATGCGACAGGATGGTGCTCACCGCCGGGTCGGTCATGTCGTCCGCCGGCACGTACACCGCCTGCACCGCCGTGATGTCGCCGCTGCGCGTGGAGATGATGCGCTCCTGCAGCTCCGCCACCTCGCTCATCAGCGTCGGCTGGTAGCCGACCGTGGCCGGCATGCGCCCGAGCAAGCCGGATATCTCGCTGCCCGCCTGCACGAAGCGGAACACGTTGTCCATCAGCAGCAGCACTTCCTTGCCCAGCGTATCGCGCAGGTATTCCGCATAGGCCACGGCAGACAGGCCGACGCGGAAACGCACGCCGGGCGATTCGTCCATCTGGCCGAACACCATCAGCGTGTGCGGCATCACGCCGGCATCCTGCATTTCGTGCCATACCTCGTGGCCTTCGCGGATGCGCTCGCCGACGCCGGCGAATACCGACACGCCCTGATGCAGGCTGACGATGGCGTGCATGAACTCCATGATCAGCACCGTCTTGCCCACCCCCGCGCCGCCGAACAGGCCGGTCTTGCCGCCCTTGACGAACGGGCACAACAGGTCGATCACCTTGATGCCGGATTCGAGGATGCCTGCCGCGGCAACCGTTTCCGCCAAGGATGAAGGGCGCGCGATGATGTTGCGCATCTCCCTGGCGTCCAGCGGCGGCCCGCCGTCGAGCGGCGCGCCGAACACATCGAGCAGACGGTTCAGGCAATCCGGCGTGACCGGGATGCGCAGCGGCGCGCCGCTGTCGAATACCGGCAGGCCGCGCCTGAGCCCGGCGGTGGGATGCAACGCAATGGCGCGCACGCGGCGCTCGTCGAGATGGCGGTAGACTTCGAAGACATAGCGCTCGCCGTCGAGCGCGCAGTACAGGGCCTGGTGCAACGGCGGCAGCCGGTCGCAGACAATATCCACCACCGGCCCATGCACTTCCTCGACCGTGCCGATGTGTTCGCTCAGGTGCGCCTTCAATTCATGGATACTTGCTTGCATGATGAGCACTTCCTTAAAGTCTGGTCACATTCCACGCTTGCCATTCTGCACAGGCAATCAGCCAAAGTTCCACATACTCACGGCATCACTGTGCCACTTTCATGAAGCGCTCGGCATGTTCCAGCATTTTTTTGCATTGCGCGAGTTTCAATATGTCGCGCCTCTGGTAGACGGCCAGTGCATTCAGTCCCGTAGGTCGGGTTAGGCGCGCCTTTAGCGCCGTAACCCGACATCCCTTTCATTCGTGCCCAGCATCCTCAAAATCCATCTGCCCCTGCCCCCAGCCCGCATCATAAAGCCCGGCCTCAACATATCTCCGAAAACTGGAATGCGGCCACTCCAATGGCGACACCACATAGTCATGCTTCACCGGATTGTAATGGATGTATTCCACGTGACGCTCGAAATCCCTTTCATCCCGCAGCATATGTTCCCAGTAACGATGCTGCCATAACGCCTGCTCCTGCCTCCTCATTTGAACGCCGCTCGGTACCGGACGTAGCGCCGGATCGCAATGTTTGGTGAACCAGGTTTTTATCAACCGCCAGCGCGTGGCAAAATCGACATCTCCGGGCGGCAGTGTCCAGATGCAATGCAAATGATCGGGTAGAACCACAATCGCATCCAATTCAAACGGACGGGTGGAGCGCACCGTCCGGAACGCTTCCCGCAAGACCGCCACCGCCTCTGCCGAGGCGAATAACGGTCGCCGCTTCTCCGTCACCAGGGTAAAAAAGAACGAACCTCCCGGAATAAACGCGCGCCGGTATCTCATCGCCTGACCAGCCTCCGAATAACGTCAATCTTCAGCGTATTGTCGGGTTACGCTGCGCTAACCCGACCTACCGCTCTCCCGAACAATGCCCATCTACCGTAGGTCGGGTTAGGCGCGTTTTTGCGCCGTAACCCGACGGCGAATTGTCGGGTTATGCTGCGCTAACCCGACCTACCATTCATTTCAATTCCGCAACGGTTTGCCGTTCTTCAGCATGCGCTCCACCCGCGCTCTGGTCTTGTCCGTCGCAAGCAGTTGCATGAAGTGGTGGCGTTCGAGGTCGAGCAGCCATTGCTCGTCCACCATGCTGCCCGCTTCCACGTCGCCGCCGCACATGGTTTCGGCGATGCGGCAGCCGATGTTGTAGTCGTGTTCGGAGATGAAACCGCCTTCGAGCAGGTTGACCATCGCGGCCTTGAGGGTGGCGATGCCGGGGCGTCCGGCGACGGAGATCTGGCGCGGTTGCAAGGGCGGGCGGTAGGCGGTAGCGGTGAGCGCGCAGGCTTCCTGTTTGGCGACATGCAGCAGCTCATACTGGTTCATCACGATGCGATCCGACTGCCGGAGGTAGCCCATCTCGCGCGCGAGCTCGGCGCTCTTGGCGACTTCGCCCATCGCGATGTTCTGGAAATAGCGCTTGAGAAACGGGAAGATGTCGCCGCCTCGCGCTTCATTCGCGGCGCGCAGCGCCATTTCCTTGCAGCCGCCGCCCGCGGGCAGCAGGCCGACGCCGACTTCGACCAGGCCGATGTAGCTTTCCAGCGCTGCGACGATGCGCGTGCAGTGCATCGAGAATTCGCAGCCGCCGCCGAGCGCGAGGCCGTACACCGCCGCGATGGTCGGCACCTGCGCGTATCTCAGGCGCAGCGAGACCTGCTGGAATTTGGCGACGACGTCTTCGACATGCGGCACTTGTCCGGTTGCGGCGTTAACGATCTCGCCCAATCCGCCGCCGCCCGCAAGGGTGTATTTCACGCGCTGTGCCGCGCCCTTGAATTTATCGAGCAGTCCGGCGGGCGGTGTGTCGCCGCTTTCCTGCACACCCTGCATCAGTTGCAGCAGGTTGGCCCCGGCGGAGAACGGCGCCTCGGTCTGCCACAGGATCAGCGCGCTGCAATGCGCCTCGGCCTCGGAGATTGCGCGCAGGATGCCGTCCAGCACTTCGTTGCTGATGGTGTGCATCTTGGTCTTGAAGCTCAGGATCGCGATATCGTCGCCGGTGTGCCACAGGCGCATATCATCGGTCTCGAAGATGGTCTCGCCGTAATGCACGGGTTCGCCGAGCAGGCGGTCGGGGAAGAGCTGGCGGCGGTAGACGGGGAGGTGGGAGCGGGGTTGATACTGCGGCACCCTCTCCCTCCGCTGCGCTCCTCCCTCTCCCGCTTGCGGGAGAGGGGAGTAGGAACCCTGCGCGGCATGAACACCCACGCGATCCGGCTCAGCCGCCCAGGCGGGCAAGGGAACACCGGACATTGCCTTGCCTGCAGCGATGTCGGCGGCGATCCAGCCGGCCACTTGCTGCCAGCCCGCCGCCTGCCAGATTTCGAACGGGCCGTTGTCCCAGCCGAAGCCCCAGCGCACCGCGAGGTCGAGGTCGCGCGCGTTGTCGGCGATATGTTCCAATTGCAGCGCGCAATAGTGGAGCATGTCGCGGAACGTCGCCCACAGGAACTGCGCCTGCGGATGTTGATTGCTGCGCAAGCCGGCGAGCTTCTTCGCCCAGTCGCGTTCGCGCAGGATGTCTTTCACGCCGTCGTCGATATTGCTGTCGGAGAGGCGGTAGGCATCGGTGTGCAGGTCGAGTACATGGATTTCCTTGCCGATCTTCTGGTAAATGCCGCGTTTGGTCTTCTGCCCGAGCGCGCCCTGATCGACCAGTTGGTTCAGCCAGCTTGGCAGTTCGAAATGCCTGTGCCACGGGTCGTCGGTGAGGTTCTCGCGCATCGTGTTGACCACATGCGCGAACACGTCCAGCCCGACCACGTCCAGCGTGCGGAAGGTGGCGCTCTTGGGGCGGCCGAGATAGCGCCCGGTCAGCGCGTCCACGGTGTCGAAGCCGAGATTGAACGCCTGCGCATGGTGCCGGGTGGCGAGCATCGAGAACACGCCGATGCGGTTGGCGATGAAGTTGGGGGTGTCCTTGGCGCGCACCACGCCCTTGCCGAGCGTGGAGACGAGGAAGGTCTCCAGTTGGTCGAGCAGCGGCGCTTCGGTTTCCTTGCAGGGAATCAGCTCGACGAGGTGCATGTAGCGCGGCGGGTTGAAGAAGTGGATGCCGCAGAAGCGGTGGCGCAGATGTTCGGGGAAAGCTGCGCCGAGCTGGTTGATCGACAGGCCGGAGGTGTTGCTCGCGAAGATGGTGCGTTCGCCGAGATAGGGCGCAACCTTGCGGTACAGGTCGGACTTCCAGTCGATGCGCTCGGCGATCGCCTCGATGACCAGGTCGCAGTCGCGCAGTTTTTCCAGATGCTGCCCGTAGTTGGCGGCTTCGATGAATGCGGCCTTGTTCGGCGTGGCGAGCGGCGCGGGATCGAGCTTTTTCAGGTTCTCGACGGCCTTGCTCACGTTCGCGTTCGGATCACCCTCTTGCGCGGGCAACTCGAACAGCAACGTCTCGACATTGGCATTGACCAGATGCGCGGCGATCTGCGCGCCCATCACCCCTGCGCCGAGCACCGCGACCTTGCGTACCTGAAAATTCTCGCTCATAGTGGCCTCTTGATCTCGGATTGTCCAATAGAACTTCCTTCAATTGTAGGAGCACGCCCTGCGTGCGATTGTTCTTTCGATTCGCGAGCAGGGCTCGCTCCTACGCGGAATTTCACGGCTAATGGATTTTTTGGGTTGGTTATTGTTCCATTGGGCATCGGTTTTGGGTACATTTTATGCGTCCTGCGCCCGCTGTGCGGTAACGATACAAACTCATCCAGTGCTAGCGTCTCTCATAAAGCTGCTTGATCTGCGCGGCAAATTGCTGCGCGATTTCGGTGCGCTTGATCTTCAGGGTCGGCGTCAGCAGGCCATTCTCGACGCTCCACGGCTCGCGCAGCAGCAGCACGCGGTTCACCTTGGCATAGCCCGGAAAGCCGCGCAAATTGCGCGCGACGCGCCGCAATATTTTGGCCTCCACGCGGCTGTCGGTCAATGTTTCCGGCATGTCGGCGCGGATGCCGATCTCCCGCGCAAAATGCTGCCATGCCTCTTCGTTGAGCACCGCCAGCACGACCAGGTACGGATGCGCCTCGCCGAACACCATCACCTGATCGAACAGCGGGTCGTGCAGCAGCGCGAGTTCCATGTCGGTCGGCGGCACCTTTTCGCCGTTCGACATCACGATGATGTCCTTGATGCGCCCGGTGATGTAGATATGCCCGGTGCCGGAAATATGCGCGACATCGCCGGTGTTCAGCCAGCCGTCGCCGTCGATCATGTCGCGCGTCGCCTCCGGGTTGTTCCAGTAGCCCAGCATCACGTTCGGCCCCTTCACCAGCAGCGCGCCCTGCTCGCCGAGCTTCACCTGCACATCGCGGATCGGCTGGCCGACGCTGTCCGGATAGTTGTTTTCCACGCGGTTGCCGCTGATCACCGGGCTGGTCTCGGTCAGGCCGTAACCCTGCACCACCGGCAGCCCCAGGCCGATGAACACCCGCGAGATCTCCGGCGCGAGCGCCGCGCCGCCGCTGACCGCCACACGAGATCGCCCACCCAACTTATCGAGGACTTTCTGCGCGACCAGCTTTTGCAGCAGCGGCCACAGCAGGAACGACGCTTTCCACGATCCGCGCCCCTGACCGCGCTCGAATCGCGCCCAGCCGGTTTCCACCGCCAGGTGGAACAGCTTGCGCCTGAGCGGCGAGCCTTCGTCCAGCCTCGCGCGTATCGCCGCATACATGCGTTCGTAGATGCGCGGCACGGAAATCAGAATGGTCGGGCGGATGGTTTGCAGGTCATCGGACAACAGCTGAATGGAGCGCGCGAAGGCGACCGTGGAGCCGGTCATCACCGGCAGGTAATAACCCAGCGTGCGCTCAAAGGTATGCGACAAGGGCAGGAAGGACAGGAACAAATCGTCACCGCGCACCGCGAAAGTATCCAGACAGGCATGCGCATTGGTCAGCATATTCGCGTGGCTGAGCATCGCGCCTTTGGGCTTGCCGGTGGTGCCGGAGGTGTAGATGATGCTGGCCAGCTCGTCAGAGCAAGTTCCGCGCAGCGGATCGTTTGCCCCCTCGTTCGTCGGGTAGGGGCACGGCGCGCCGTGCCCGTAAGGGAGAGAGATGTCCGCTTGCAATTGCGCTGCCGGAGGCAAAAATTCCGCGATGGATTTCAGGCGCGGCTCGACGCCGTTGCGCAGGGTGTCGATGCTCACGAAGCGCCTCACGCCGCCGAGCCGGTCGCGCACCGTGCGCAACGCCTGCCACTGCTCGGCATTCTCGAACAGCAGCACTTTTATATCGGCATCGTTGATAATGTAGGCGGCATTGTCCGGCCGGTCCACGGTGTACAGCGGCACCGTCACCAGCCCCAGCGACATCGCCGCCTGGTCGAACATCACCCAGTAAGGGCAGTTGCGCAGCATGATCGCGACGCGGTCGCCGCGCTGCAATCCCAGGCTGGCCAGCGCCGCCTGCCAGCGCGCCACTTCGCCGAGCATCTCCCGCCAGGTGAAATCGCGCCAGGCATTCTGCTGGAAATGGCGATAGGCAATCTTGTCCGGTGAGCGGCGCGCGCGCTCCACGAACAGCCCGTGCAATGTGACCGCCTGCTGCGGGGCGATTACATCATTTGTTTGTGCCTGCATCTGTGTTACTCCTCTCCCTACCCATGAATCTCAATCTGACAATGGATCTTGTAGGGTGCATTCCATGCACCATGGTGCGCGGAGCGCACCCTACAGCGAGGTTCATGGGGCTCAATTCGAGCAAAAAATTGGCACCTGCGGTCTCTCCCACAAGGGGAGATGGTATCCATTACTGCCCCGCCTGCAACTCTTCCGGCGCAAAGTCATCCACCATGATGACCTTGCGGCGCAGCGCGTAATCGCGTTCCAGCAGCAGCGCCTGTTCCGCCGTGATGATGCCCAGGTCGCGCGCCTCGGCGATGCGCGGCAGTTCTTCCAGCGATCTCAGCTGGC
>Ga0209317_1003168_pt1 | contig 10699 bp, 13 predicted proteins | sample RifGroB2_FD_183994 | JGI IMG/M metagenome (GOLD analysis project Ga0209317, IMG submission 183994) | Soil microbial communities from Rifle, Colorado, USA - Groundwater B2 (SPAdes) (version 2) | ecosystem: Environmental > Terrestrial > Soil > Unclassified | place: Rifle, Colorado | collected...
GAAAGCCTTGCGGCTGAGGAGGTAACCGATCTGGGACAGGAAGCTGCTTTGGATTTCAGCCTTGAGCATCTTGCCAACGGCCTCGGCAAGCCCCTCGGAGAGTTTCAGCACGACATTGCCGACGAATCCGTCGCAAACCACGACGTCGACCGAGCCGTTGAAGATGTCCCGACCTTCTACGTAACCAATGTAGTTGATCGGCTTTTCCCGCAGGAGGGTACTGGTTTCGCGGGTCAGTTCGTTGCCTTTGCTCGCCTCCTCGCCGTTGGAGAGGAGCCCGATCCGCGGGGTGTCGATTCCCATTACGAACCTGGCGTAGACATCGCCCATGACGGCGAACTGCACCAGATGGATCGGTTTGCAATCGACGTTGCCGCCGACATCGAGCACGAGCGTCTTGCCGGACACCGTCGGAAGGATCTGGGCGATCGCCGCGCGATCTATCCCCTTCATCCTTTTCAGCACGAACATCCCCGCCGCCATGGTGGCACCGGAGTTCCCCGCGCTGACCACGGCAACCGCCTCGCCTCCTTTGACAAGTTCAAAGGCGACCCGTATCGAGGAGTCCTTCTTCTTGCGCACCGCATCAGAGGCGGAGTCGTGCATGCCGACCACTTCGCTGGCATGCCAGACCTCTATATCCAACCCCTTGCAGTCGTAGCGAGCAAGTTCAGCCTGCACCTTCTCGACGTCTCCGACCAGGGTGACCGGCACGCCGAATTCTCTGGCCGCAGCTACTGCACCTTCTACTTCAACATGAGGGGCGTTATCGCCCCCCATCACATCGACAGCAACTCTCATATAACCCCTAGGGAGCGGATTCCGTACAGTCACGACAGGGTTGAAAAACCGAAAAGCCTACAGCTCTTCGGCTTTCAGCACCTGGCGTCCCTTGTAGGTGCCACAGGAAGGGCAAACGCAATGCGGGAGCTTGGGGGCTTTGCACTGGGGGCAGGTCGAAACAGTGGGAGGAGTCAGGAAGTCGTGTGCACGCCTCATGTTCTTGCGCGACTTGGAGGTTTTCTTCTTAGGTACAGCCATGGTAATTCTCCTTTTTACTTTTCTATCTTGATCTTCTTCAGGGCGGCCATCTTCAAATTAATCCCGCCGCGATCGCAGCCGCATTCTCCGGCGTTCAGGTCAGCACCGCACTGTGGGCAAAGCCCCCGGCACGACTCGCTGCACAAAGGCTTGTAGGGTACTTCCAGCATGACCTGCTCCGCAACTTCGGAGTCCAGGTCTATCTCGTCGCCCGTATAGGAAGCGGAGATCAGCTCCTCGTCGCTGAGTTCAACCTCCTCGTCGAGTGCGTCCCCTTTCGATTCGGTGAAAAATATAGTGAATTCAGAGGATATCGGCAGCTCGTACTCGGCCAGGCAGCGCGAGCAGGTGAGACGGGCCGCGCTTTCCACCTTCCCGGTCGCCCTCACGTGGCCGTACTCCCAGGCCGCCGAGATCTGCGCGCTGACCGGCGCGGTGAAGCTGCACTCGCCCGATTTTTCCATCTCGGCAAGGCTCGCATAGTGCGACGCAGGCTCCACCTCGGAGAGGTCGACCTGCTTCCTTTTCACCTTCTCGATTTCTATCTTCAAAGGACGGCGTCCCCCTTTTTCAAAGTTTCTCAGTATATAGATGGAGCCGCTTTTGTCAAGGTAAATCTGGGAGGCAAAGGCGGGGCTGGGGGTGCCCTTCTTGAAACAAAACCGGGGCTGGGGGCTAAGGGGCAAAGGCGCGGCTGGGGGCTAAATGCCTTGCCGCCCTACCAGGTTCCGCCGAGCCGGTAGTCGACGCTGACGCCGTTGTCGGAGCCGGAAATGGCGCCCAGGTGCTGCGCCGCACTCTGCACCAGGAGATCGAGCACCGGGCTTTTCTTCTTGGGCGGCCGGATCAACTCCGGCTCCCCCTTGAGCCCCGCCAGCCGCCCGGCCTCTTCGACGGCGTCCTGCAGGGTCCCGATCCGGTCCACAAGCTTGAGCGCCAGCGCCTGCTCGCCCGAGAAGATCCTGCCGTCGGCGATCTGCCTCACCTGGTCGACCGGAAGCTTCCTCCCCTCCGCCACCGCCCGGACGAACTGGTCGTGGGTGCTGTCGATCACCCCCTGCAGCATCCGCCTCTCCTCGGGCGTCATGCTGCGGAGCGGTGAACCGACATCCTTGTACTTGCCGGTCTTGATGGTGAACGCCTTCATGCCGACCTTCCCCATGAGCCCCTCGATGTTGGAGAACTTCATCAGCACGCCGATGCTCCCGGTGATGGTCCCGGGATTGGCGTAGATGAGCGTTGCCGGCGCCGAGACGTAATAGCCGCCGGAGGCGGCGACGCTCCCCATGGAGACCACGACCTTCTTCACCTGGGCCAACCCCTTGACCGCGGCGAAGATCTCCTGTGAGGGGCCGACCACGCCGCCGGGGGAATCCACCCGCAAGACCACCGCCTTCACCCGCTTGTCCTTTTTCAGGACGCGCAGTTGCCGGACCGTCTCCTGTCCGTCGACGATAACTCCCTTCAACTCGACCAGCCCGACCCCCTCGCCGCGGGACAGTGTTTCGCCATCGCCCAAAAGGGCCGTGACTATGCCGACGCAGATGGCGAACAACAGCACCATCCCGCCCATGAACGCCGCGCTCCAGAGCAGCCACCTGTTTTTCATGCACCCTCCGGAATTCAAAGACGACGAGAGATGAGACGATGAGAGATGACCGCCCTTGCGCCAACTGCGCCGGCAGTTTTTGCTTGTCTTCTGGGCGTTCGATGTCATATATCTGTATAAGTTGATTCGCCTGAGGCAGTGCAGGCGGCGCAGCGCCAACAACTCTACACCATACACCTGGCTGCGCAAAAAGAAAAAAGCAGCCGCGGATAAAGCGCCCCAACGCCCCGGGCGCTCACGACCATTTCGCAATTAGAGGAGTCATGAGACTACTGGTAATTTCCGACAGCCACGGCAACTACGCGCACGCCTTCAGGGCGCATGAGCTCGCCGGCCCGGTGGATCACATCGTTCACTTGGGGGATGGTTCCGATGATGCCCGCCTCATGGAGGAAGTGCTGGAGGTGCCGGTGCACCGGGTGGCGGGGAACTGCGATCTAGACGCGCTGCTCCCTACGGAGTTGACCTTGGAGCTTGGGGCGTGCCGCATCCTGCTGACCCACGGCAACAGGCACCGCGTAAAAAGCGGACTGCAGCAACTGATCGGCAAGGGGATCGAGGTGGGGGCGAAAGTCGTCCTGTACGGACACACGCACCTGCCGGCCGTCCAGTCGGCGGGCGGCATGCTGCTGGTGAATCCGGGCTCGCTAAGTGAAGGGGTGCCGGGGAGCTACGCCATCGTCACCCTGAACGGTGCGACGGCGACCGCGGAGATATTCCCCCTTCAGCAACCGCAACCGCAGTTGTGACACACCTTGCGGTTCTCGTCGTCCGGCGCAACCGTTTCCGGGGCGAAGGCGATACGGTTCACCGCGCGCCTGATGTCCTCAAGCGGGTCCAGGCGGGGGCTCTTTCCTATCACATGGCCGACGCAGACATTGCTGATCCCGTCGGATGGGGAGGCGATCCTGACGGCGTTCAGCAGGTCGGCGTAGCTCGCCACGTCGATCACCTCGCCGCAAGCGCCACCGCGCTCGAGAACGATGCCGAAGCGCTCCAACTCCTGGGCCAGTTCCGCAAAAAAGAGCTCGAAAGAAACCCCCGACAGCGCGTTTTCCCATTCCGGCCTGCTCCGTTTTCTCCCGTAGCAGGTCAGCCTCATACCCTTTCCCATCTTATAACCTCGAAAATCGTAAAATCGCAAAATCTAAAAATCGGGGTCCCGCCTTTGCCTTTTGGCCTCTAGTTAGCCGCGGCCTTTCGGTGCATGGAGCTGAAGATCATGTCCAGCACCGCCTTTTGCTTCGCCTCGTACTTGTTCAGAACCGCAAGACAGGTTCCCATCGGGAACTGCTCGTGCAGGTAGTCGGAATCCCGCCCCGACAGGATCACGATCCTGTTCTTGTCCATCCCGATGGAGACCGCGAAACTGAAGATCTTGGTGCCATCGAGCGTCGGCATCTCCAGGTCCACCAGCAAAAGGTCCACCTCTTGCTCTTTCAGGATGGTGAGCGCCTGGAACGGATCGGTGCACGTCACCACGTCAAGCAGCGGATAGAGCGACCGGATCTTGTCCCGCAGCGCCTCGATAAATGGTGCATCATCGTCTACGAGCAGAATCTTTCCCATCAATACCTCAAACGCATCATTTAAGAACCCGGGTCGCCGCGGAGAGGACCGGGAAGGGGACGTGCAGATCCAGCGACTTTGCAGCCTTCAGGTTCACGATCAGATCGACCCGCTTCGGGGTGACGACCGGAAGCTGGGACGCCTTCTTTCCAGCGAGGATGCGCGCCACGTAATCGGCGGCCGCCTGCCCCTGCTCGACGGGGTCCGCCTCAAGGGAGATGACCGCCCCTTTCTGGGCGGCCCCGGGCATCTGGGATATCACGGGGATCTTCAACTCGCCGGCCCGGTGCACGATCTTTTCGAAGCCGCGACCGCCGGCCGTGCATTCGGAGACGTAGATGCAGTCCACCCGCGCGGCGAAGAGCGAGGCAAGCGCCGCGTCGAGCCGGGCTAAACCGGTCAGGTTCGCCTCGACAAGGGTTAACCCCGACTGTGCGGCGATTCGGCGCGCCTCCTTGAGCTGCACCAGAGACCCCTCCTCGCGAGTGGCGCACACCACCCCAAGCGACCTGATCGGCTTAAGCTCCATCGCCGTTTTTATCAGGGTGACCAGCGGCACCTTGGAACTGACCCCTGCTATGTTGCGCCCGCTGGAGGCCATGCTCTTGGCAACCCCGGTCTCCACCGGCCCGTAGACGTCGGCATAGACGATCGGAATGTCGTTGTTCTCGCGCAGCGCAGCCAAAGTGGCGGAGGTGCCGTAAGCGATGATGACGTCGGCGCCGATGGCGTTGAACTTCCGTATGCTGTTGGACCAGGAGATCGGGTCCGGATTGGGGGTCTGGGTGATCACCTCGATGTTGCTCTGGTCATACCCCTTCAGGACAAGCGCCTTCACGAACGACTTGTGGGCCTCGCGGTAGCGGGGCAGGTCGCAAGTCAAAAGCGCCGCGACCAGTTTCCCGGCCGCGCGGGAGTCGGACGCGGGAATGAAGGCGCACAGCACGAGAAGCAGAAGTATGGAACGGAGCAGTCTCAGGATCTCTCCCTCTTGGTCACCACTTTGCAGCCACGCCGGCCACCACGAGGTGCACGGTGCCGTTGTAAGCGCTGTAAGCGGTGTTCTTCTCATTGTAATCGCTTATCGAGTACTGCAGCGTGGTGGAAAGCACGCGGTTGAAGCGGTACTCCCCCCTGGCCGACAGGGAGCTCAGCACGGTTTCCTGCTCGCTTATCTGCTGGATGGCGGAGGTGTCCCCCGGGAATACGGTGAAGGTGGTCGGCACCGGTTTGAAGGCTGAATCCGATCTGGCCTGCTGCAGCATGATCGAGAGGTCGAGCTTCTCATCGAAGGAGTAGGAGGCGTTCACGCCATAGACATGGGACCGGCTGGAAAACTCCGAAGCCGCCTCGCTGCCGGTAACCAGCGTGGTAAAGAGTACCGGCTGGTCCACCCGGCTTCGCAGGTAGGCGTAATTGCCCCCGACTGTCAGCCTGGGGAGCGGCACGAACCAGATACCGAGGTTCGAGTTCTCGGTGCGTCTCTCCCTGGAGCGCAGCGGGTACGGGGTGTAGGTGAGCGGCTCCAGCGGGAAGTTCACCAGGAAGTGCTCGACCTTGTCGTTGCTCTCGCGCCGGATGATGGCGTGTACCGTCGCCCCCCAGAAGTTGCTGCGCGTATAGGTCGCCAGAAGCTTCCCCTCGTGCCTTTGCCGGGGCGAGGCGCCATAGGACGGGTGGTCAGTCGTGGCATAGCTGTAGTTGGCGCTGGTGCGCATCCCCTTGATGGGGCGATAGAACAGGGCGAGCGATCCGGTGTGGGTAGCGGAGTTTCCGGGCAGGACCCACGTGGCCGGGGAAGGAAGCTCGGAAACCCTGGTTCTCTTCAGGAACTCCCCACGATACTCTCCGACCAGCGAAAGGTTCAGGCGCGGCTTGTAGGAAACGGTCGCCATGACGACGTCCTTCGTCGTATCCATGGGGGGTTTGACGGACTGTACGGGATCTACGAAGTTGCTGCTGATCAAAGCCGCGCGGTTGCCGTGATCGAGCTCCTGGCGCCGGTATTTCAGGGCAAAAGAGTACTGCTTGCCGGGGGTGTAGACGAAGTCGCCCGCGCCGCTTTGCAGGTACACCCTGGCATGCCTGGCGCCGGTGGTGTCGGTCAGCCGTGACAGGTTCTCGCGCTGCTCGATGCTGTAGGAGCCGCTCCCGACTATCCCGCCGGTGAGCGAGGTGTGCAGCTTCAGCGTATGCGAGACGAAGCGGCTGTCGGGGTCCTCGTTGTGCTGCTGCAACCCGCCCGCGCTTTCGGGATTGCCGCCGATGTCGTTGCGCGCCTCAAAGAGGGCAACCGGGGTGGGGAGCCTGTCCTCGAACTCCCGGAATTTCATCTCATAGATCACGTCCACCGGGCCGAGATGGGCGTCCAGGCCGAGACGCCCCTGCTGGGTCTGGCGATCGATGCTGCGCGCCTCGGCGCGGACTGTGTTCAACGGCCCCTCGAAGGAGGCGTCCGCGAACCGCTGCTGTATGGTCCCCTCCTTCAGGTGCCTCCAGTAGCCGAGATTGACGTGCAGTGGGTAGTTATGCAGCCGGTAACGGAAATCGGCCCGGTCCTGGACCACGCTGACGCCGTAATCCCTGGCCGGGTCCTGCACGGCGAGGTAATCGGCGGGGGTCGGGGCGTCGCTTCTGCCGGTCTGGAAATCGGGGCTGAAGAGAAGTTCCCGGTCGAGGTTGTGGTACAGGGATTCGGTCCGCAGGTGCAGACGGTAGTCGCCGCGGTAATCCAGCAGCAGGTCGCCGTGGTAGTCGTTCTCGTTCAGGAAGAAACCGTCCATTTCCAGGTTGCTGTCCTTTTCCATGTGCCGGTAGAAAAGGCCGCCGCTTCGGCTGGACTTGAGCCATCCGTACTCCATGGCGCGTCCGCCGTAGCCGTCGCGAAACACGAAGTTGTAGCCGAGCGTCCCCCCCTTTTGTTCCAGGTCATCCACGTGCCGGTCTTCCTCAGCCGCGCCGCGCTCCTCGGCGTACAGCTGCAGCTCTGGCTCGTCGTTCGCCACCGCAGGCTCTCCCTCTGCCGCGGCCCCGCTCCCCGCCGCGAGCAGCAGGAAGATGAGAGGTGAGATTACGGTTGATACAAGATCAAGCGGTTTGTTCACCATCCGGCTCCTTTGGCGTTTATTGACGCAGCGTGCCCCTGCCAGTGACCGCCTGGGAGGGGGTATCGGTGCCGTGGACCTGGGAATGACAGTCCGTGCAACGGTTGGTGAAAAGCTGCTTCAGTCCCGGGGTGTTATCGGCCAGGTGCCCGCCGTGGCACTGCAGGCAGAGAAACGGCATCGAGGCGTTCAAAAGCTGGTTGTTCACGGAGCCGTGCGGCGTGTGGCAGTTCATGCAGTCTTCCGTCACATCGCCGTGCTCGAAGGCGAAGGGACCCTGCTTTTCCATGTGGCACTTGGTGCAGGTCTCCTTGGGAGAGTTTCCCTTGAGCAGCCTTTCCTGGGTGCCGCCGTGCACCTCGTGGCAGTCGACGCAGAACATCTTTTTCTCCCGCAGCGGGTGATGGGAGAAAAGGGCGTTCTCCGCCTGCACCTGGGGATGGCAGCTAAAGCACATCTCCGACATCTGCTCGCGGCTCACCTTCTGCTGGGGCCCCTGGTGCAGCTTGTGGCAGTCGAAGCAGCTCACGTCGTTGATTGCATGGCTGCTTGCGTTCCAGTGGGCCAGCACGGGAACGGACGCGGCCGAGTGGCATTTGAGGCAGATCAGGGACTGGGCCTGGGGGGGGAGGTTCATGATGTCCAGAAATGTGCCGGTGTCGCACTTCTTCTTGAGAAGGGTGTTGGCCTCCCGGTCGTCGTCAAGCTGGGCGATGGCGAGGCTGCCTGGGCCGTGGCACGATTCGCAGTTGACCAGCGGCAGACCGGTCTCGGGCTTTATCTGCTCCCCGTGCAGGCTGTGGCTGAAGTCCTCATTAATCTTGTCGTGGCTGTGGCATTTCGAGACGCAGTTGCTGGTGCCGACGTACTCGGCATCGAGGCGGCCGACGATCATCTTCTCGTACTCGCGCATCGGCAACAGCGGCCTGCTCTGCTTCAGTTCGGCGCAGGAGAGGCAGATCAGGGGGAAAAGCGCCATGAGGATCGCGGTTTTCATGCGGCGCAGGGCGCGTGCGGATGCGGCCATCTAATCCCCCCTTATCCCCTTGGTCGTCGTGTAGATGAACCCGCGCACGATCGGATTCTCGCTCCGCTTGATCTCGCGCGGCGTCCCTATCTCCACGATGGAACCGCCGTGCATCATGGCGATCCGATCCGAGATGTAGAGCGCGAAATTGAGGTCATGGGTGACGATGACCGTGGTGTTCTTCGTGCTCTCTTTCAGCTTCAAGATGGTATTGGCGAGTTCGTCCGTAGTGACGGGATCGAGTTCCGCGGTCGGCTCGTCGTAGAGGATCAGGTCCGGGTTCATGGCGAGGGAGCGGGCGATCGCCACGCGCTTCTTCATCCCTCCCGAGAGCTCCGAGGTGCGCAGATCTTCCTTGCCGACCAGGCCGACCATCTCGAGCTTTTGCCTGATGATCTCCCTGACCTGCAGCTCCTTGCAGACCCTCTTTTCCCGGAGCCAGAGACCGACGTTCTCGCCCACGGTGAGCGAGTTGAAGAGCGCCGAAGACTGGAACACCATGCTGTAGCGGTAGTCGCGGGCCGCAGGGTCCTTGGTCGCCGCGAAGATAGGGAAGTCGTCGATGAAGATCTCGCCGCTGTCGGGTGTTTCCAGCTTGACGATATGCTTTAAAAGCACGCTCTTGCCGGTCCCGGACGGTCCGATGATGCAGAAGGTCTCCCCGGCATAGATTTCCAGTTCGATGTCCTTCAGCACGTGGTTTGGGCCGAAGAACTTGTTCAGGTGCTCGACCCGGATCCCTACGCCCCTGGTTTCGTGCAGATTTACCGGCCGATTGCCGTTGTCCTGGTGGAAAAAGGATGCCGGCAGACCGTGCTTTAGCTTTTCAAACATCTTGTCCTTTTGCGCGCCGTGCGCCGCCGACAGTGCTCACCGCGCTTGAACTGGCGGGCCGTTTGCCCATCGAAAGCCGCGGACTGCTATTGGAAGAAGCGCGGCACATACTACCAGAGATGGGAGGCACCTGGCAAGCGGAGAATGTGTGTGGACCCTAACGATTTTGCACAGCTAGCCGCGTCTGCCGACGGCCTTAGAAAAGATAGGGCGAGCGGTTGGTGAACTGGCGCCTGTTGGCGTACAGGTACAGGTTCAGCAGCATGAGGACCAGCGAAGCGAAAAGGGTGTCGAAACGCAGTTCCCCCTCGGGGATGGGCGTTGCTGCGAGGCGGGCATACTCGGCGGCGGGTATCAGTGCGAGATTGACCCATGCGTTGCAGATATCGAGAAGGTTGTAGGCGATAAGCAGCCAGACGGTGAGCCGTTGCCGCTTCAATATGCCGATCAGCAGGTAGAGGGAGATCAGGCTGTCGGCGAACGCGAAGCGCTCCGCCGCCCCCCCCAGGTAAAAGGTCCCCATGAAGGGGAACGGATTGCCGTAATTGGAGAAGGCGAGGAGCGTGGAGAACAGTGAGCCCACTGCCAGGGGGAAGAGGTAGAAGGGGCGGCTGGCCGTTTCACCGGGCATGACTTTCCCCCTGCCAGGCGTCGTCCGGTCTGCCGGCGACAGCTGGCTTCAACGGGAGACCACCCTGACATGCTCCTTCAGGATGCAGCGGTCCATGACGACATCGAGCCCCGCCTCCCTCGCCTTGGCCGCGGCGGGCTCGTTGACGACCCCTTCCTGCATCCAGACCACCTTGGCCCCTTTGGCGATCGCCTGATCGACGATCTCCGGCAGGAACTCGGAACGGCGAAAGACATCGACGATCTCCACCTCCCCCGGGATATCGGCGAGCGTCGGGTAGCAGGGGTCGCCGAGGAGCTCCTGGCAGGCGGGATTCACCGGGATGATCCGGAAGCCGGCCCGCTTCAGGTACGCCGCCACCTCGTGGCTCGGTTTCCCCGGATCGGGGGAGAGTCCTACCACCGCGACCGTTCGGTACTTCGTGAGCATCTCCTTGATATCAGGGCCAGCCATAACACCTCCGCTGAAAATGTGTTTAAGATCCGGAAAGCTGTAGCTTTCACCTCTTCCTCATGCCGCTTACGGCGACGCAGAAGAAGATGATCACCATGACTCCCGCGATGAAGATCCAATCCGCCGGACTGAATGCGGCCATACGTTACCCCTCCTATTGTTCCAGTTTTTCCAGGGCGCTCTTCGCCTCGGCAAGCTCCGGGTTCATCCTGAGCGCCCGGCGCAGATAGCTTCGGGCGTCCCCGGCGGCTCCCATGTCGATGCAGCAAAGCGCCAGCAGGTACGGGATCTCCGCCATCGGGAATTCGACGGCGAAATAGGCGTCGGACATGATGTCGTTCAGGATCGCGGCGGCCTCCCGGCATCCCCCCTCGTCCCTCAGGGAGAGCGCGCAGGCGATCGCCTCCAGGTAGTCGACGGCGGGAACCCGC
>Ga0209317_1003169_pt1 | contig 10699 bp, 8 predicted proteins | sample RifGroB2_FD_183994 | JGI IMG/M metagenome (GOLD analysis project Ga0209317, IMG submission 183994) | Soil microbial communities from Rifle, Colorado, USA - Groundwater B2 (SPAdes) (version 2) | ecosystem: Environmental > Terrestrial > Soil > Unclassified | place: Rifle, Colorado | collected...
ATGCAAGGTCGGAGCTCTATTGAGCATAACTGGGTGTTCCTTAATAACCTCTTCTAGCACGTCCCAAACTTCGGGTCGTTCTTTCTCCACCATTTTCTTGGCACTCTTTATGGTGGTAACTAGGCCTCGCTCTTCAAGCTTATTGTAAATAAAGGGTTTGAACAGCTCAAGTGCCATCTTCTTGGGAAGACCACACTGATGCAATTTTAGTTCAGGACCAACAACGATGACAGAACGCCCAGAATAGTCAACACGCTTACCTAGCAGATTCTGGCGGAAACGGCCTGATTTACCCTTAAGCATATCAGACAGTGATTTGAGTGGGCGCTTGTTGGGACCGGCTATGGCACGACCTCGGCGGCCGTTGTCAAAGAGGGCATCAACCGCTTCCTGCAACATACGCTTCTCATTGCGGATGATAACTTCTGGGGCCTGCAGTTCAACAAGGCGCTTGAGACGGTTGTTGCGATTGATCACCCGACGGTAAAGATCATTCAAATCAGAAGTGGCGAAGCGGCCTCCATCAAGAGGCACCAATGGACGTAACTCAGGCGGCAGCACTGGAATACATTCAAGAATCATCCACTCTGGCTTGTTACCAGAGTTTTTGAAAGCTTCAACAACCTTGAGACGCTTAGCGTTTTTCTTGCGCTTGGCTTCACTGGTTGACTCCATCATGTCTGTTCGCAGTTGGACAGCCAACTCATCCAGATTAAGAGCTTTGAGACATTCCCTGATCGCCTCGGCTCCCATGCCGCCTTCAAAAGCGTCGTAGCCATATTCCTGTTGGGCTTTGATGTACTTGTCCTCAGACATGACCTCACAAAACTGCATGGGGGTATTCTTAGGATCACTGATGACAAACGCCTCAAAATAGAGCACTTTTTCCAGATCCTTGAGGGTAATATCAAGAAGATTTCCAATCCGCGAAGGCAGCGACTTGAGAAACCAGATATGTGCAACAGGTGTGGCCAGATCGATGTGACCAAGCCGTTCACGACGTACCTTGGAAGGAATTACCTCAACGCCGCATTTTTCACAAACAATGCCACGATGCTTCATACGCTTATATTTGCCGCAGTTGCACTCGTAATCCTTGGTAGGTCCAAATATCTTCGCACAGAACAAGCCATCACGCTCCGGCTTGAAGGTACGGTAATTAATTGTCTCCGGCTTCTTTACCTCGCCGTGAGAACGCTCCCGAATCTTGTCCGGTGAGGACACTGATATCCGTATAGCTGAAAAATGGAGTGGATCTTTGGGTTTATCAAAGAAACTGAAATAATCTTCCACGATGCTCTCCTCCGTTATTCTGAAGCCTTGCGTCTTTGCCAAAGTGGCCGACAGCAAAGGTCTGCGGTGTGCTTGTGGCGCGCAGGAAATCCCGCCCGCGGCGTCTTAGTCTTCTTCCCCTTCCAACAATTCCACATCTAGGCAGAGCGATTGCAATTCCTTGATGAGGACATTGAAGGATTCAGGCAGGCCAGGTTCCAGGGTATGTTTGCCTTTGACGATCGCCTCATACATCCTTGTACGTCCCGAGACATCGTCCGACTTGACTGTCAGGAATTCCTGCAGGGCATAGGAAGCACCATAAGCCTCCATGGCCCAGACCTCCATCTCGCCAAGCCTTTGCCCACCGAATTGAGCCTTTCCTCCCAGAGGTTGCTGGGTCACCAAACTGTAGGGTCCGATAGAACGGGCATGAATCTTATCATCAACCAAGTGATGCAGCTTGAGGACATACATCACACCCACTGTAACTTTATGCTTGAAAGGATCACCGCTTCTACCATCAAAGAGGGTTACTTGCCCCGAAGAATGAAAACCTGCCTTTTCCAACATACCCTTGATCTTTTCCTCGCTGGCCCCTTCAAAGACTGGCGACGCCATGGGAACACCCCGCTGCAGTCGGCGACAGACCTTCATCAGTTCTTCACGATCCAAGGTATCCACAAATCGGCTCACCTCTTTATCACCATAGACATCTTTCAGATACTTTTTAAGGTTCTCTTCAGAAGTCTGTTTCTGAAGCATTTCCTCGATTTTCCAGCCAATACCCTTAGCAGCCCATCCCAGATGGGTTTCCAATATCTGTCCAACGTTCATACGGGATGGAACACCAAGTGGATTTAGAACGATCTCGACGGGTCGGCCATCATCCATATATGGCATGTCCTCTTCAGGCAAAATCCGGGAAACGACACCCTTGTTGCCGTGACGACCAGCCATCTTGTCACCAACCTGCAGCTTCCGTTTAATCGCTATATAGACCTTGACCATCTTTATCACGCCTGGTGGCAGATCATCGCCACGCTTGAGCTTCTGCACCTTGTCATCGAAGACGCTTTGTATCAAGTCTATCTGGCGGTTAAGAGTATCAAGAACTTGGCTGACTTTGTCATCTGTCTCGCCTTCGTCACTAACGGAAATGCTCCCCCAGCGGGATATTGGCAGTGCTTTAAGGGACTCATCAGTAATTTTCTTACCCTTTGCCAGTATGAGGGTTCCTTCGGCATCTTCAAGCTTGACGGCTAGAGTTTTATCTAGCAGTAGACGCTTTAGCTTACCTAATGCCGAGTTTCGAATGATCCGAATTTCATCTTGCTCATCCTTACGCAGCTTCTCTTCCTCGGCTTTTTCAATTAATTCTGTACGAACGTCCTTGTCGGAACCTTTGCGAGAAAACACCTTGGCGCCGATTACTGTTCCCTCAACACCAGGTGGTACAGTCAGGGAGGTATCACGTACATCGCCTGCTTTTTCGCCAAAGATAGCACGCAAAAGTTTTTCCTCAGGAGATAATTGGGTCTCACCTTTAGGTGTGATTTTGCCAACAAGTATATCGCCCGGCTTAACTTCAGCTCCTATCCGGATAATTCCTGATTCATCCAGATCCTTAAGCGCTTCTTCTCCCAGGTTGGGAATATCGGAAGTTATATCCTCCTTACCAAGCTTTGTATCACGGGCAACACATTCGAACTCCTCAATATGAATTGAAGTGTAGCGGTCATCTTTCACCATCTTCTCAGACACCAGAATCGAGTCCTCGAAGTTGTAACCTCCCCACGGCATGAAAGCTACTACTACATTTTGACCCAAAGCCAGCTCGCCCATCTCGGTTGAGGGTCCGTCAGCTATGACCTCAGTACGCTTGACAGCATCTCCTACCTTGACTACCGGTTTGTTGTTAATACAGGTGTTTTGGTTGGAACGGGCAAATTTAATCAGGTTGTAAATATCTACACCTGTACCTGTTTCGTCGTGTTCATCCTCGTCAATTTTTACTACGATACGTGAAGCATCTACCGACTCTACGACACCATTGTGACGGGCAATAACCGACACACCGGAATCCTTGGCAACAATACGTTCCATACCAGTACCCACTAGCGGTGAATCGGCACGCAGCAGAGGCACCGCTTGGCGCTGCATGTTGGAACCCATCAGAGCGCGGTTGGCGTCGTCGTTCTCCAAGAACGGAATTAGCGCGGCAGCTACGGATACAAGCTGCTTAGGCGCCACATCCATTAATTCGATTTCGTCACGGTGGACAAGAATGAATTCACCACTCTTGCGTGCCGAAACATAATCATTGACAAAGCGGCCATTCTTGTCCACCTCGGCGTTAGCCTGAGCAATGGCATGACCCTCCTCTTCTAAAGCCGAGAAAAAGCGTACCTCGGCGGTCAACTTACCATCCTGCACAATGCGATAAGGAGTTTCAACAAAACCGTGCTCATTAATGCGAGCATAGGTAGAAAGAGATGCAATCAAGCCAATATTCGGACCCTCCGGGGTCTCAATGGGGCAAACTCGTCCATAGTGGGTCGGATGAACGTCACGCACTTCGAATCCTGCTCTTTCTCTGGTCAGACCCCCTGGTCCTAGGGCAGAAAGACGACGTTTATGAGTAACCTCAGAGAGCGGATTGGTCTGATCCATGAACTGGGAAAGCTGCGATGAACCGAAAAATTCCTTAACCACGGCAGAAACCGGTTTAGAGTTAATTAGGTCATGAGGCATGAGATTCTCAACCTCCTGCAAACTCATTCGCTCTTTAATAGCCCTCTCCATGCGAACAAGACCAATACGGTATTGATTTTCCAACAACTCGCCCACAGCCCGTACTCGACGATTACCAAGATGATCAATATCATCGATGGCACCACGACCATTTTTGAGTTCAATCAAATAGCGGACAATCTCAAGTATATCGTTTTTAGAACTTGTATTAATTACAGAAGCATACAAATCTTCGAAGATCATTCGATTACGGCGAAGCATCTCAATTGATCTGCGATTCTCATCAAAACCGCCTTGGTCAATCAATTCGGACAATTTGACAGTTGCATCACTAAGCTGAAGACTAGCAAATACATCTTTTTGAAAGAAATCCTGGTCCTTGACGAGATTGTTGAATTCATTTATCAACTGCTCGCAAAGTTTCTCTGAAACTGGCTGTGATGAATCATGTTTAGTTATGATTTTAACGAAGTCACTCGGCAACTTCATCAATAGATACTGTGAAAACGGGTTACTACCTTGGGATACTAGCTTTACAAGTTCTTCAAAATTACTTACGTCACTGGCCGAAAACATGCAAGGCGCATTAAGAACCTTACAATCGGGCCAAACCTTAAGGTTAAGTTTGTAATTTAGCTTAAGACGACCAACAGCAGAGAGATCATAACGTTCGGGGTTGAAAAAGAGATTGTCAAACAGTGCCAGCGAACTCTTCAAGGTGGGTGGATCCCCAGGGCGTAAACGGCGGTAAATCTCGATCAAAGCCTCATCAGTAGTGCTGATTTTATCAGCCAACAATGTATCGCGGAAAGATGAAGTGACATGCAGGTTGTCAATAAAGAGAACTTTAAAGCTTGTAACCCCACGAGATTTAATCTCATTAAACTTATCTTCAGTAATTTCTTCATTACATTCAAGGAGAATTTCACCTGTAGCAGGGTCAACGATATCTGAAGAAACATAACGACCAATGATACCTTCGATATTCACCGGCACAGCTTTAATACCGTGTTCAAGCATCTTCTTAATAGAAGCCTTGGTGTATTTTCGATTCGCTTTAACAATGACTTCGCCGCTTTTTGGATCGGCAACATCAACAGCAGCCTTCTGGAGGGTGAGCAGTTCGTGGTCAATACATTTTGACAGGATCTCCCCCTGAATATTGACCTCTTCACTCTTGTAATAGTAGTTTAGAAGTTGTTCTGTTGAATAGCCCAAAGCTTTCAGCAATACCGTGGCCGGCATTTTGCGACGACGGTCTATACGTACATACAATATGTCCTTATGGTCAAATTCAAAATCAAGCCACGAACCGCGATAGGGAATCACTCTGGCAGAATACAGAACTTTGCCACTGGAATGAGTCTTCCCCTTGTCATGATCATAAAACACACCTGGAGAGCGATGTAACTGGCTGACGATAACACGTTCCGTTCCGTTAATGATAAAAGTACCATTATCTGTCATTAGTGGTATCTCGCCGAAGTAAACCTCCTGCTCTTTAATATCCTTAATCGCCCTGACACCTGTCTCTTTGCCAGTATCCCATATGACCAAACGCACTTTAACCTTCATTGGTGCAGCGAAGGTCATACCACGCTGATGACATTCCTCGACATCATACTTTGGCTTGCTAAGAGAATATGAGACATATTCCAGCGACGCGCTCTCACTAAAGTCCTTAATGGGAAAAACACTTCTAAATACAGCTTCAAGACCACTGTTTTTACGTGATTCGGCAGAGGTCTCCTGTTGAAGAAACCGTCGGTAAGAATTTTTTTGTATGTCAATGAGGTTTGGGATATCAATGATATTCTTAATTTTAGCGAAATTTTTTCGCAACAGGTGGTTATTGGCGATCGAATAAGCCATAGCTTCTCCTTTGGCATGTATCGTAAAGACATCCAACCTTATGAACTAAACGGTCGGAATTACAGGCTGTTGTTGGATGTGTGGGGCAGTCGAAACAGGACAAGCCAAGGCCGCGCCAGGCGACCTTGGCTTTCAAAATCTTTACAGTAATAATCGCTATTTGACTTCGACTTCAGCGCCGGCTTCAGCAAGCTGTTTTTTTGCGTCTTCGGCCTCCTGCTTGGAAACACCTTGTTTAACTGCGCCAGGAGCGCCGTCAACCAAATCTTTAGCTTCTTTCAAGCCAAGGCTAGTCAGGGCACGGACAACCTTGATAACGTTGATCTTGTTTGCACCAGCAGCCTTAAGAATAACATCAAACTCCGTCTGCTCTTCAGCAGGTTCAGCAGCTGTGGCTGGGCCGGCTGCAGCCACTGCCACCGGTGCTGCAGCAGAGACACCGAATTTTTCTTCCAGTTCTTTCACAAGCTCAGCAAGGTCAAGAACTGTCATCTTTTCAATAAAACTAATAACATCTTCTTTAGTAATTTCTGCCATTGTCTCATTCCTCCAAAAATTGATAGTGATGTTTTGTCAAATTAATTATGTAGCTAATTACCTTCTTTTTTGGCGCGAATTGCATCTAGAGCACGCACCAGTGAACCAGGCAGCGCAGCAAGCACACCAACAAAATTGGTGGCTGGAGCCTGCATGGAACCTAGCATTTTAGCAATTAGAACCTCTCGCGAAGGCAGATCGGCAAGGGCCTGAATCTGCTTTACGTCAATCAGTTTGCCGGAAAGAACACCAACCTTCAGAACAAATTTGCCCTGTGGATCTTTTGCAAACTTGCTAAGTACCTTTGCAGCACCGACTGGATCGTCATACGTGATTGCTATGGCAGTTGGTCCAGCTAGATAAGGGCTCAGACATTCTATATCTGTGCCCTTTGCAGCCAAATCAAGCAAAGTATTTTTAAAAACTTTGTACTCCACCGAAGCATTACGCAATTCATTGCGAAGACTAGTTGCCTGGCCGACATTCATACCACGAAAATCAGCCAAGAAAACTGCCTTTGCGCGCACTAGCCGCTCATGCATCTGCACGACTTGTTCTTGCTTGTTTTCCTTGTTCAAGCGACTTCCTCCTTTCATTTGGTATATGGGGAATCCCCCTGGCCAAAGTCAGGAAGCGTAAGTGACAACTTACGAAACCCAAGTCTCGGCAGGTCCGAAATGTTTCCGGTTATGCAACCATAGCACCTGCTGTCTTTGACTTTGGCTTGACAATATATCTTTTAAATTTGAGCGGTTACATCTGCTATATCAAGATTAATTCCGGGCCCCATAGTAGAAGACATGGATATTTTCTTGATATAAGTTCCTTTGGCAGCAGAGGGTTTAGCTTTAATCAATGCCTCAACAAGTGCCAAAATGTTACCTTTTAGCATCTCAGCATCGAAAGAAACTTTCCCTACTGGAGCATGCACAATTCCAGCTTTTTCTACACGGAATTCTACTTTGCCGGCCTTGGACTCCTTAACGGCCCTTCCTACGTCGAAAGTAACCGTACCAACCTTCGGATTAGGCATGAGTCCGCGAGGACCGAGAATTTTACCAATCTTCCCAACAACACCCATCATATCAGGAGTAGCAATTGCAGTATCAAAATCAAACCAACCCTCTTGAATCTTAGCCACTAGATCTTCAGAGCCAACATAGTCCGCACCGGCATCAAGAGCCTCTTTTTCCTTCTCGCCCTTCGCAAATACGAGAACACGAATGGTTTTACCTAAACCATTAGGAAGTACAACCGCACCACGTACCATTTGGTCCGCATGCCGTGGATCCACACCAAGACGAACAGAAACATCCACTGTCTCATCAAATTTGGCAAACGCACCTTGTTTAACGACATCAAGGGCAGTCACGAGGGGATATACTTTAGCCCTGTCGATCTTTTCCGCTGCTTCGCTATGTTTTTTTCCAGTCTTCGACATGATGCAACCTCTCTTGTATCGTAAATAATTAGGACTTTAGACGATATCAACACCCATTGAACGGGCAGTTCCTTCAACAGTTCTCATAGCAGCCTCTACAGAAGCAGCGTTAAGGTCAGGCATTTTTTTCTTGGCAATTTCCTCAACCTGATTTTTCGTCAATTTACCAACTTTAGTTTTGTTGGGAACAGCCGAACCACTCTCAATCCCCAATGCTTTTTTAATTAAAACCGGAACTGGTGGAGTTTTTGTAATGAATGTAAAGGAACGATCTGCATAAACTGTAATGACAACAGGAGTAATTGTACCTTCATCAGCCTGAGTCTTAGCATTAAACGCTTTACAGAACTCCATGATATTAACGCCGTGCTGGCCAAGGGCCGGACCAATCGGTGGAGACGGATTAGCCTTGCCTGCAGGAACTTGTAGTTTGATATAACCTGTTATTTTTTTTGCCATTATTGCGCTCCTTTATGTGACCATATGCCGTTTTATACAATAAAATATTAACTTTTCTCTACCTGCATAAACTCCAGTTCTACAGGTGTTGCCCTACCAAAAATGGTTACAGTCACCCGCAACTTACCTTTATCTGGCTTGACATCCTCTACCACGCCGGAGAAATTAAGAAATGGCCCATCAACAACTCGAACTGTCTCACCAATTTCAAACTGCACCTTGGGTCTTGGTTTTTCCGCACCCTCTTCCATGCGACGAGCGATTTTGCTGACTTCGTCATCTTGGATAGGAAAAGGGGTATTGCCACCTACAAAACCGGTTACTTTGGAGGTCTCTTTGACGATATGCCAAGTTTCATCGGTTAGTTCCATCTTGATAAGAATATAGCCTGGAAAGAATTTACGGGATGAGGTTTTCTTTTCGCCTTTCTTCAACTCAACTACAGTCTCAGAAGGAATAAGTATTTCCTCAAAAAAATCTTCTACCCCTTCATTCTTTATTCTCTCAAGCAGGTTAAGCCTGACTTTATTCTCGAAGCCGGAATATGTGTGAACTCCATACCACTTTTTGGACATATATATTCCTTTAACCTAATATCAGTCGCATCATTTTGGCCAGGACAATGTCACAGGCACCTAGGTAGATTGAGATAATGAAAACAATAACCACTACAACACCTGTAGTAGCAACTGTCTCTTTTCGTGTTGGCCAGGTAACCTTGCCAAGCTCAATCTTTACTGATTCAAGAAAGGACTTCACTTTTTGCACGTGTCTCTCCCAGCAGTTTACCTGCGCTTATTCAGCAGCATCAATTATGCATTTGAATGAAACCGTCAAATGTGCAGGCTTTAAAATGGCAGGCCAGGAGGGATTCGAACCCACAACACCCGGTTTTGGAGACCGGTGCTCTAGCCGTTAGAGCTACTGGCCTGCATGCCTATAGAATACCCAAATACATTATCGTTATTTGGTTTCCTTGTGTGGAGTGTGCTTGCGGCAAAATCGGCAGAATTTGCTAAACTCCAGTTTTTCTGGTTTAGTCTTCTTGTTTTTTGTGGTTGTATAATTCCTCTGTTTGCACTCGGTGCAGGCGAGGGTAATGATGTCTCTCATTGCAGCATCCTTTTATTTTACAGACTGTTGCGAATGGTCCATCGCACCAGCTGTTTAATTTATTCAATAATCGAGCTGACGACGCCGGCGCCAACGGTACGGCCACCTTCACGGATGGCGAAGCGAAGTCCTTCGTCCATGGCTATCGGGGTGATCAGATTAACGGTTACTGCAACGTTATCACCTGGCATAACCATTTCGGTTCCAGCCGGGAGATCGACGATACCGGTTACATCTGTTGTCCGGAAGTAGAACTGGGGACGATAGCCGTTAAAGAACGGGGTATGACGACCACCCTCTTCCTTGGTAAGTACATAGGCTTCGGCCTTGAACTTGGTGTGAGGGGTAATTGAACCTGGCTTGGCAAGTACCTGACCACGCTCGATGTCTTCACGCTTGACACCGCGCAAAAGTGCACCAATGTTATCGCCGGCACGCCCTTCGTCCAGAAGCTTACGGAACATCTCAACACCGGTTACTGTGGTCTTGGTGGTGGCCTTCATACCAACGATCTCAACCTCTTCACCAACCTTGACAATGCCACGCTCGACACGACCGGTAGCAACAGTTCCGCGACCGGAGATCGAGAAAACGTCTTCTATCGGCATCAGGAAAGGTTTGTCAATTGCACGCTCAGGGTTAGGAATGTAACTGTCAACGGCATCCATGAGTGCAAAGATAGCCGGCTCAGCCAACTCACCCTTCTCACCATTCAATGCCTGAAGAGCAGAACCCTTGATGATTGGAATGTCGTCACCAGGGAAGTCGTAACTGGAAAGAAGCTCACGTATTTCAAGCTCGACCAGTTCAAGCAGCTCTTCATCATCAACCATGTCAGCTTTGTTGAGGAACACAACAATGTAAGGTACGCCTACCTGACGAGCAAGCAGGATGTGCTCACGGGTCTGTGGCATCGGGCCATCGGCAGCAGACACAACGAGAATGGCTCCATCCATCTGGGCTGCACCAGTGATCATGTTCTTGACATAGTCGGCATGACCCGGGCAATCGACATGGGCGTAGTGGCGCTGGTCGGTTTCGTATTCGACATGGGCGGTGGCAATGGTAATACCGCGCTCACGCTCTTCAGGGGCGTTGTCGATCTGGTCGAAGGCCTTGAATTCAGCTTGACCCTTACCTGCCAATACCTTGGTTATAGCTGCGGTCAAAGTGGTCTTGCCGTGGTCAACGTGGCCAATCGTGCCAATGTTTACATGCGGTTTGTTGCGTTCAAATTTAGCCTTCGCCATG
>Ga0209317_1003170_pt1 | contig 10695 bp, 10 predicted proteins | sample RifGroB2_FD_183994 | JGI IMG/M metagenome (GOLD analysis project Ga0209317, IMG submission 183994) | Soil microbial communities from Rifle, Colorado, USA - Groundwater B2 (SPAdes) (version 2) | ecosystem: Environmental > Terrestrial > Soil > Unclassified | place: Rifle, Colorado | collected...
CCCCGAGCCGGTCCAACGTCCGCTCGGTCAGGTACTTGAGCTCGTCCAGCAGCGCCTTGGCCTGGGGAACTGCCGTCTGGCTGCTCTTTTTAACCTGGCCGTTTTTTCTCATCGCACAGATGGATTTGACGAGCTCATCCATAAAAGCCTTGGCCACGCGGTCGGACTCGACCATATACGGTGGCATTGGCCTGACACTGACATCTGGAGACTGGTAGTCGGGGCGGAGCTTGTACGGTTCGTAGAAACGATCAGGATCGATGCCCAGCACCGTAGTTACATTCAGCAGCACTCCGCAAAACATGACGGTCACGGCGACGAGCCCGTGACGAACCCTCGACGAAGTTAGCTCGTATGGTCTCATCTCTGGCCTCCTTGTCCGACAGCATTGACCCGGACCCAGCGGGTCCACTGTACATCCCGGCCTTTGGGGCTCCAGAGAGTGTTGGCCCACTCTCCGCCGGTATCGAAAGAGAATTCGACCCCTCCGGGCGTCTCACCTTGATATGGCGCCTGACCTACGACGACATCAGGGCGCCCGGGCCTTGGCGTGAGCCCTCCGTCGAAAGTTCGCCGGCCCTGGCCGTCGGGCGACTGGCAGACAACCGAAACACCTGTCCTGGTAAAGGTCGCGGTCATGTATACGTCGGCCAGCGTGCTCTTATAGACGGCCTTTGTCCCGACGAGCTTCCTGAGGGCAAGGTTCCCTGGAGTCGAACCGCCACTCGGGGAAGTCGGGTCTCCACCCTCACGACTGCCCTTGCCACTTGACCCTACCCGTGCGGTTGGGACGGGTGGTTCGGCAGCACGGGAAGGGGGCGCTGCAGTCGCCACCGCGCCCGGCGTCTCCGCCAGCATACCTCCGCCACACCCCTTCACCTCCACGATCCCCTGGCCGTTCGACTGGGCGTTCTGCGCCCAACTGCTGGGATGGCTGTCGACGACGGTGTAGATGCCCGACTTCAAGACAACGTTGGGCCGCACGATCCAGTAGGCGTTGGGGGCGCCCCCCGAACCTGGCGCGCTACCAGCCACCCCACCGTATGTAGTCCCGTCCTGGTGGCGAAGCACGATCGTTCCCGGGGGCTGCCCGCGCCCGTTGTTCCAGTGGTAGCTCATGAGGTAGGTCACGAGCGTGGGCTGGGTGAGCTGGAAGCGGGTCGGTTGCGTCGGGCCGTTCTGGACCCCCGCAATGTTGTTGTTGGTGTAGAGCACCACCTCCCGATCACAGCTCGATATGTCACGGCCGGTTTCGGGGACCGCCGTGGTGCCCGGTGTATTACCTCCCAGGGTCGGGGGCCCGGACTGAATGGCGGCGATTGCCTCTCGCAGTCTCTCCAGGTTCTTTTTTGCAGTTTCGTTCTTCGGATCTAGGGCAACAGCTTTTTCGTAGTCAGCAGCCGCTCCGACACTATCATTGAGTCTCTCTTTCGCCAGACCGCGATTGTTGAATGCGGCGCTGTTTTTCGCATTCAACTCGATGTAGCGGTTGTAGTCGCCGAGCGCGCCCGCGTAGTCCTTGCTGTCGAACCGCACGTGCGCGCGATAGAAATGGGACATCGCGTAACTCGGATCGAGCGAGATTGCGCGGCTGTAATCGGAGAGAGCGCCGGCGAGATCTTTCAGACCTTCGCGCGCGAGTCCGCGCGTGAGATAAGCGCGATCGAAATTTTGCGCGAGTTCGACGGCGTGATTCGCGTCCGCCAGCGCGCCGCTGAAATCATTTTGCGCGCGCTTGACCATGCTGCGGCCGCGATAGGCTTCAGAATTTCGCGGGTCGAGAACAATCGCTTGGTTGAAGTCGGCGCCTGCGGCTGCATAGTCGCGCAGGCTGCGCTTCGCCAAGCCGCGGCCAGCGTAAGCTTCAGCCGACTTCGGATTCGTCTCAATCGCTTTGGTGAAGGCACCGACGGCCTGGGCGTACTGGGTCTTTTCGTAGTAGACCTGGCCCTGCTTGACAAGTGACGAAGCCGTCGCCAGGTTTCCGGAATTTTCTGTCGATGAGGGCGTGCCGTGGACGGCCACGTACTTATCCCATTCCGCGCCGCCGGCGGCCATGGCGTTTTCCAGATCCTTGTACTCTGCCATCTGCGGAGAGGTGTCGCCTTGCATTTGGGCGAGTCGCTTATCAACGAAAGCTTTCCATGCGGCGTCGCCGCCGGCGAGGGCTTGGCGCATCTCGGCGATTTCTCTGCCTTCAGGAGTGTTCTCGTAGCCCAGGCGGCGTAGGGTATCCTCAACCTCCTGACGCCACTTGGCGTCGGCAGCGGCGCGATCAGCGTCGATTTGCGCTTGTGAGGGGCCGAACTCCCCTGTCACGTAGCACCCGCGGTGGCCTGCCGAATACTGCCCGTCAAGCCGGATGGCGAAGCCACCGGTGCGCGCGTCCGCAGGGATCGGCACAGACAGACTGAAGTTCTGCGGATTGCCGTTGTCGCCTTTGTTCTCGATGGAAAACCTCTTCTCGTCCTTCTTGTCACCTGCCCACACGCTGAGACTGACTCCGGCACCGTAACCGCCGACGCGAACCGTGCCGGAGATCGTGAGCGTGCCCGTGCCCAGGACACCCTTGTGGCCGCGGGTGACCGTGAAACCATAAGTGTCGACGGGCGCGCTCAGCGTGGCGCCGGTGACGTTGTAGTTTATCTTCAGGCCGTTGAAGGGATCGCCCGTCGGAAAAGAATTCGAGGAACTGCCGGAGGGCGCGCCCGGGCGCATGTCATATCCCCAACCGGCGTAGAGATTGTCCATCCAGGGCTCCACCCGGCCGAAGGTACGCTCGAACCAGTTGCGGGAACGAAACGGCCCGGAGTTGAGGTAGTCGCGGACGCGCGCGAAATTGGGATCGGCCGGCGTGTCCACAGGCACAAGGCCGCGCGAGCGTAGCTGGTCCAACATGATGCTTTGGGCAATGTTGAGGTTGGTGGTTGGCTGCTCGCGAAGATAGCGCATGAACGCCGCCCAAAAGGCATTGGGCCGGGGCGCTTCAGGCCAACGCCGCGAAGAGATCAGCCAGCGGATCGTTGCCTGCTCCGCCCAACTGAGTGGCACGTTGTTGCGTCGCTTCTGCTGGATGTAGTCGTAGAAGCGCTGCTGCATGGGCAACATGCCGCGGTACCGGTAACCCGGGCGGCCGCCGTCGCGCACGGTCCAGTCGAATCTGTCAGGATCGGGAACAAACATGGTCCAGGGCCGATCCGGGATGATCTGGTCCATCGGCATCAAGTAGGAGCCCTGTGTGTCCTGTGCCGACGTGCGAGCACTCAATGAAAAGAAGATGAACGCACACAGAACGATGTGCAGAAGCGCGCGTTTCATAAGAGACTCTCCGAGATGGCCTTGCACCGAGTGATAGGAATTCGCTTTTTAGGGCCAGCCACCGAGAACTCCAATTTGCGCGCCAAGCGCCCGTGCCGGCCCGCGTTCGAGAGTCTCTAGCGGCTATCAGAGAAAGCGACTGGCCCCGTACCCCGTTTCAGGCGCGACAGTATCCGATAATGACGCGTCATGTCAACTCGAGATTGACCTGAGCCAGGCCCGAAGACAAGGCTGGAGATCTACCCCGTGATTAGGGTATTAGGCTTTTAAGTTAGCTGGCCATAGGAAGGGTCAAAGTGAGCTAGCCCGGGTTTGACGGACACCTAAAAAGGGGACACGATCCCCGCAGATTGTCTGAACCCCCAATAATTATATTGAGAAAACTATCTCCTGGATGCCTTGAAGTGTTTTAAAACTTCGCTTGCCTTTGCCTTTTGCCCCTGTGGCACCGGCACCCGGACGGTGTAAGAGTGTAGTCCTATTCTGTCCAACGCTATATATGTGAATATCAGGGACTGGGCTTCTTCTTCATAGACAACATTATCAAGGTGAGTCGCCAGCCCCTTCCATGTATGCAGCACACGGTTCAGGTATACGCCGTCTGTGGCTATATAGGCTTCGCCAAGATTCTTCTTGTTCCGACGATAGTCCAGCATAGTTGTCAGGTAGGCGACAAAGCCAATTATAACGATGAGCCCCAGCATGACCAAAAACACATACTTGCCGCTATCAGGGTCCTTTATGAAAAAGCCAGCCCCTGTAGCTATAGCAAACCCGGAGATGATGAGGAACAGGGTCTTATGGGCAGACTTCTTTTCCTCGTGGGCCTTCTCTGTATACCTTTGCCATTCATCCTGGGTGTAAGTCCAGTGAACCAGGAGGTTTTTGCCGTTGAGCATGTCGTCCAGCTTTTTAGCGCGCCACGTGTAGACAAAAAAAGCAACTATTCCGGTAATGAGAACAACAATGCCTAGTACTACAACAGCGTAACCGCCATCCATACCTTCCATCCCCAGGATGGCAGGCACGAACATTATTATTATTCCGACGGCGGCAATCACCACCGAGACGATAGAGCTTTTCCGTTCAGGATTCTGTCTCATCTCATTTCAGATAGGAATGGGTCTGGTAACCACTTCTTTAAATCTAAGGCTCCCGCTTGTCCAGATTTTGGAGAGACATCCCTCGGACAGGCCCCAGGGTTGATTGTGGTGAGGACCTGTAACGCAGAACTGTGGGGAGGCGAGGTCTGGCGTCGGGAAGTGGGAATACCAACAAGCCCGACAGGAGGAACGGGAAAGCCCTCTGCTCCTATGTCATCCATTTAGTCTTGCCGGCCATTGTTACACCCTCTGGGCAGGAAACTCTAGAGAAGGCCTCGTAGCTCGGTTTCGTCGAAGCCCAGAATTTTCTTCCTCCCTTTAATAACCACGGGCCTCTTGAGGAGGTTTTGGTCTTTGAGGATGAGCTTGATCGCCTCCTCCTTGGAGGGAGGCTTCTCCTTCATGTTCCTTTCACGATAAAGCGAGTTGCGGGAATTGAGGAAGCCGGCGACCGGAAGATCCGCCACAATCTCTCCGAGCTCGGCCTCAGTCAAGGGATTCTTCCCGTACTCCCGCTCATCCAGCCTTACCCTTCTTGCCTGCAAGAAACTTCTTGCTTTGCGGCAGGTGGTTCAACTGGCCTTGTAATAGAATCTGATGTTATCGGCCATCGCCGCCCGGGCCGTCTACTTCTCGAAGGCCGCTTTGAGAATCGGCTCGAGCTCGCCTTTTTCATGCATCTCGTGGAGGATGTCACATCCGCCGACGAATTTGCCGTTGACAAAGACCTGCGGGATCGTGGGCCAGTTGGAATAGCGCTTGATCCCGTCTCGGATCTGGGGATTCGCGAGGACATCCTCGGAGTCAATCGGATAACCATAAGATTTGAGAATATCTACCGTATGAGCCGAAAAGCCGCACTGGGGAGAATCCGGAGTCCCCTTCATGTAGAGAAGGATCTTGCTTTTCTTAACCCTCTCGTCAATCATCGCCAATACTTCATCCGCCATAAGCACATCTCCTTTCCATTATGTATGGTCTCAAGAGCGCAGACGTTGCCACTGCTCCGGGGTATAGGTTTTCAAAGCCAGGGCATGGATGCGTTCGTTGCCCAGCGACTCCCTGAGGGCGCCGTAGACCATCTGATGCTGGTCCACCAGCCCTTTCCCTTCAAAGGAGGCAGAGACTACCAAAACCTGGAAGTGGTTCCCGCCGCCGGTGTAATCCTGGACCTCAACGGTGGCGCCGGGCAGCGCCTTCTCCAGGGTCGACTTGATTTCATCTGGGCTCATCATTTCAAATAAACAATACCCGCTCCGAAGAGGTCTTTCAAGGGGTCGCCAAATCGTAACTATTAAAATCAGGCAACCGTGGTACTATGCACATTATTCTGTTGACGAGCTACATTCTCCTGCTCTATGCTAAAGTGGCAAGGAGGGCTTAAATGGACTGGACAACAATCATCCGGCGGGCTGTTGGGGTCGTGCTAGTTCTTCCGGTATTGGTGCTGGTCTTCAACCCCATGGTTGAGGTCCTGCGCAGGGCTACTCCTAACATATGGGTCATTATGGCGGTTATTGCCGTCTATGTCGCTCTATGTATCTGGGGTCTGCTGGCCTGGGCGAGAAGGCAAAGAAAATAATCGCCTGTGCGATCCCGGCGAGAATTTCGCAGATCTCTCACGCCGGGCAGGACCTCATCCAGAGAGGCCCTGCAGTAATCTTAATTCCTACGGGTACCTCTTCCCCATTTCAGAGAAAAACCCCTCCTTCTCTAATTCCTGGAGCAAACTAAAGTCTACGAATTGCTCCGGTCTGGCATTTTTCGCCTGGGGCAATTTGCCCCCGATCTCATCAATGAGGAACTGAATGCCCTTGAGTGTAGGGTAGGGCTTCTTGGCAACATTCCTTATAAACCACGTGTAGGTCGCCTCAAGCACATCCGGGTCATTGCTGCGCATGTACTTGGCCGAGACCCTCTTCGTTTCTTCTTTGTTATGATGGATGTAATAGAGCGCTTCAACGTATCCCTTCAGGGCCGCCTTGATTGTCTCGCGATTGCTCTTGATAAAGGAACGGGAAGTAGCAAAGCCGTTGCCCTGGACCTCAATACCCATCTCGCTCATGTCATAAATATCGACGAACCCTTGTTTTTTCGCCCGTGGTATCTCTGAAGGAGTAAGAAGGGTGGCATCGATTCTCCCGCTTTCCATCCCGGCCAACCGCTCCGTCGTGGCGCCGGCTACCACAACAGCCACGTCTCTATTGGGCTCCAGATTGAACCGGCGCAGCAGGATAAGCGCCGCATTGTGCGATGCCGAACCGAACCCGCTTACGCCGAGCCTTTTACCCTTGAGCTGCTCGACCTTGGCAACCGCAGGCTTCGTGACAAGCGAATAGTAGTAGGTATTCTCTGAAGAGGCGATGAGCACCACATCGTGCCCTTGGAGACCAGGCTGCACCAGCGTGCCGATATTGACGATAGGGGGATCACCTGCAACCAGCGCCTGGGTAGCCAACTGCCCTCCCCTAAAGAAAATGAGCTCCGCGTCCAGACCGTACCTCTTAAAAAGGCCGGCATCTTTCGCTACCCAGATGTGAATCTGGTTGTACGAGATAGCGGGATAACCAATTTTGATTTTCTTGAGTTCCTGACCTTCGAGAATCGCCGATGTCGGGAACAGCAGGAAAACGAAAAAAACAACGATGCGTTGGCACGCCTTCATTTGGGGATACCTCTAACCGCTGCGGGCCTGTGCTAAAGAGGAGCTTATCGGCCCTTCTTCCTTGAGGCCTTTTCTAGTGATTCCTTGAGCTCCGCATTTTCCTTTTCCAGATTGAGCTTTTCGTTAGTGACCTTTCCCAGATTGGACTCCAGGTCGCCGCTCTTTTTCTGCGTCTCGGCGATCTTGGCCTGAGCCGCAGTCAGTTCTTTTTCCACCTCCGGCAGCCTGGCAGCATTCGGACCCCAGACGCCGTAGCCAAGAAGGAGTCCTACGACCAGAGCCGCAGCCGCGATGGCAATCCAGTAAGTGTTTTTCATTTCAATACCTCCCTTGGTTGTCTAAGCTGCAATAAATTACCGTATTTTTATAGGAAATAAGCCCTTTCGTCAATGAAATTTCTTAAGCCAGTCACGGGCGTCAAAAGATTTACCCGTTACCTTCCGGGATTCAGCGCCGGCAAGATAGAGAAAGACTCCCGTGATATCTTCCGGCACCGGGAGGGTCAGCGGCTCTTCGTCCGGATAGGCCTTGGCGCGCATCTCTGTCCTGGTGCCGCCGGGGTTCACGGCATTGACCCGGATGTTCCACTCTTTCACCTCATCCGCCAAAACCTGGGTAAAACCCTCAACTCCAAACTTGGAAGCGGCATACGCGCCCCACCTTGCCTTCCCGACACGCCCAACTCCTGAGGAAAGGTTGATAATCGATCCTTCCTTTTGCGGGATCATAATTCTTAAAACCTCCCTGGTCACAAGAAAAAGCGCCGTGAGGTTAACCTTCACAACCTCTTCCCAGGAAGACAACGGATAGCGCACTATCGGCTCTCGCGGCCCAAGGATGCTGGCGTTGTTAACCAGCATATGAATTGTCCCGTAGGTGTGGCACACCTCGCGGACAAGACGCTTCACCTCCCTCATTTTGGATATGTCAGCCGCGCACCAGCTCACTTCCCCACCAACGGAGCGGATCTCGGCCGCCGCTTTTTTTAGGTTGGCCGCCTTCCGCGAGCAGATAAACACCTTCGCCCCTTCACGAGCATAGGCCATGGCGACGGCTTTGCCGATCCCCCGGCTCCCGCCGGTGATTAAAGCCACTTTCCCCTCTAGCATACCCACGACAATCCCCCTTCTATCCGTACCCTCTTTCTAGCACTTGTCTTCCAGGCATGTCGAGGTATAAGAAGCAGATGGAGTTACTGTCGTGCTTAAGGAATCTGGGATCAGGATTTTAGGAGAAGGTTCTCTATTGGCTGCAGGTGAGCACCAAGAAAATGAGCAACGAAAAGGAACCTGTTGGTACGCCCCCAAAAAGTATCCAGCGTAAACTCGCCGCCATTGTCAGTGCTGATGTCAAAGGCTACAGCCGCCTGATGGGCGAGGATGAGGAGGCAACCATCCGCACCTTAACTGTCTACCGTGAGGTGATGGCCGTTCTTATCGGCCAGCACCGGGGCAGAGTGGTGGACTCGCCAGGCGATAACCTGTTGGCGGAATTTGCCAGTGTGGTGGATGCGGTGCGCTATGCCGTGGAGATCCAAAGGGGGCTCAAGGTTAGAAATGCTGATCTGCCTGTCCACCGTAGGATGGAGTTTCGTATTGGAATTAATTTAGGCGATGTGGTTGTCGAGGGGGAACGGCTCTATGGGGACGGGGTCAATATTGCGGCGCGGCTGGAGGGACTGGCCGAGGGGGGAGGCATTTGCATCTCAGGGACCGTCTATGACCAGATCGAGAACAAGCTGGCCTTGGGGTATGAGTACCTAGGGGAGCAAGCGGTCAAGAACATCCCTAAGCCTGTACGGGTGTATCAAGTGAAAGACGAGCCTGGAGTGTCCACCCCTACGGTGAGCGGGGATAAGAGCCCAACGCTGGCGTTGCCCGATAAACCCTCTATTGCCGTGTTGCCCTTCGCCAACATGAGTGGCGACCCCGAGCAGGAATATTTTAGTGACGGCATAACCGAGGACCTGATCACTGACCTCTCCAAGCTCTCGGGCCTGTTTGTCATTTCCCGTAACTCCGTCTTCCTCTACAAAGGCAAGCCAGTGAAACCCGAGCATGTGAGCAAGGATCTCGGGGTACGGTATGTGTTGGAGGGCAGCGTCCGCAAGGCCGGTAACCGGGTGCGGATTACGGCCCAGTTGGTGGATGCTACCACCGGCCATCATCTGTGGGCCGAGCGTTATGACCGGGATCTGCAAGACATTTTTGCTGTGCAAGACGAGGTCACGCAGCAGATCGTGGTGGCTCTGAAGGTAAGGCTGACGGAAGGAGAACAAAGGCGCTTGGGACAGACACCCACGAAAAACTTGGAGGCCTACGACTGTTGCTTGCGCGGACTGGAGTGCTATGCGCGCCGCACAAAGGAGGCTAACGCGCAGGCGCGGCAGATGTTTGAGCGAGCCGTTGATCTAGACCGGGATTTTGCGGCGGCATATGCGTTCCTGGGCCGAACCTACCTGATGGAGTTAGTCTATCAATGGACTCAGGATGCCCAGACTCAAGAGAGGGTCTTTGCGCTGGGGCAAAAAGCCGTCGCTCTGGATGATTCGCTGTCCACGGCCCATGAGACTTTGGCCTATGCCTATCTGGGGAAAAAGCAGCATGCGCAGGCCATCACTGAGGCAGAAAAGGCCGTTGCCCTCGATCCCAACTATGCCGATGCCTATGTGACGCTGGGAGATATCCTCGCCTTTGCCGGAAGGCCTGAGGAAGCTATTGGGTTGGTGGAGAAGGCAATGCGCCTGAATCCCAGTTATCCGGCCTCCTACCTATGGTCCTTAGGCCATGCCTATCACCTGGCGGGCCGATTTGAAGAAGCGATAGCCGCGCTGAAGAGAGTCGTCACCCGTAACCCCGATCATCTGACCGCCCATGTCGTCCTGGCTGTCGTCTATAGCGAGTTAGGCCGGGAGGAAGAAGCGCGTGCTGAGGCGGTAGAAGTGCTGAGGATCAATCCTAATTACTCTCTAGAGGTCGTGAGACAGCTAATGCCCTTTAAAGATCGAGTGGAATTAGGTCGCGTTCTTGAAGGCCTGCGCAAGGCGGGGCTGAAGTGACGATCATCCGTCACATGCACCTTGCAGAACAAACGTAGGGTGTCGGCCATTAACCCGACGAAAAGAACAAGGGGAGATCGCACCCCTGTGACCCTACGCCCTACCCGGAAGAGACTCTCTTCATTTTTCGCCCCTTCGCGCGCGTAAGCCATAGCAATCGCCTTGCCGATGCCACGGCTCCCGCCTGTGATTAAAGTCACTTTGCCTTCCAAAACGCCCACAATATACCCTCTTTTCTGTCTCCCCTCGTCTAGCACTTGACTTTGGAGTATGTCGAGTTGACGGCTGGTTGTTTTCTTACACCATTGCATTTAGTATACAGCTAAATGTGTGGCTCAATAGGTTGATTGCTGAGGGTGGAAAACCAAGAATAGCAAGAAGGCAAGCCTGATCTTCTAGTCTCTAGTCATGGACCGTGTGAAATGGATTGAAACAACCTTGCGCCGGGCACTTGCCCCGAGCTATCTCGCCGTTGAGGACCAAAGTGAAAAGCACGCCGGCCACGCGGGTGCGGCAGCCGGAGGCGGCCACTTTCGGGTCCTCATCGTCTC
>Ga0209317_1003171_pt1 | contig 10688 bp, 15 predicted proteins | sample RifGroB2_FD_183994 | JGI IMG/M metagenome (GOLD analysis project Ga0209317, IMG submission 183994) | Soil microbial communities from Rifle, Colorado, USA - Groundwater B2 (SPAdes) (version 2) | ecosystem: Environmental > Terrestrial > Soil > Unclassified | place: Rifle, Colorado | collected...
ATCTTCTGCATATTTTCTTCAACAATGCGAAGGGCTATTGTGAGTCCTCTTTTTTGGTCTTTCGTCAGCATAATATATCCAATTGCGTTATTGCTTATTCCTTTTGGGGAAATCAGATTTTATATTAAGAGACAAAAAACTGAGATCCGGTCGCAGATAAATAAACCAGAATACGGTACCAATCAAAATAACGCCGCCTATAAAATTACCCAGGGTAACGGGAATGAGATTATTTATAAAAAATCCCTTCCAGGCAAGTTGTGAAAGGTCTAATGTTTTACCTGCCATTTTTTCCGCAGCAGCTACTACTGCGGAGTTTTTCCTTAAAGCCATACCCATTGGAATAAAATACATATTCGCAACGCAGTGTTCAAACCCGCTGGCAACAAAGCCGCCTATGGGAAATATAACGGAAATGACTTTGTCTGCTAAAGTTCTTCCGCTATAGCACAACCAGGCATTAAGACATACCAGTGCATTGCAAAGCACACCCCTTGCCAGGGCTTCCGGAAAAGATAGATTTACTTTCTTATGGGCAATAAGCAGCGCCTTTGCGCCTACCATATTGTGAAAAAATTCAAATTGATGTGTTTTGTACATCAAACAGACCATCAGGAGGCTGCCCATAAAATTGCCAATATATACAATAACCCATATCCTGAGCAATTCCCATGCGGTAATACGATTGCTGAGATAGCCTAAAATATTAAGGTTGTTGCCGGTGAAGAGTTCCGCGCCGGCAGTTTCAACCAGTATGAGACCGAGAGAAAATACGACGCCGGCAATAAGAGCAGTTAGGCCAAAGTGCAAGGTAGAGTCACTTGTCACGAAAGTGGCAAATTGAGCGCCCATGGCGACAAATATCCCAGCCATGATGCTTAAAGCAAAGGTTTGTGTAACGCGCAATCTCGCCCTTGCAACAGCCTTATTTTCAACGACAACAGCGGTTTGAGGCGGTGAATATGCCGTGTCTGTATTTGTAGCCTGGATAGATTTTTGGATGTTATTTTCCGTCATCTTTTAGTCAGATTGCGACTTCTCCCGACTCGCTCGTACGAATGCGATACACATTCTCTACATCAAACACGAATATCTTCCCGTCGCCGATACTTCCTGTTTTAGATTCCTCAATGATGGTGTTGACGATTTTCTCCACATCGGTATCCCTGACGGTAATCTCGATCTTCGTTTTCGACAGTAAATCTATCCGGAATTTCCTTCCCCGCCACATCTCGCTGATACCTTTCTGATTGCCGTGACCCTTTACTTCTGTAATGGTCATTCCTGGGTAACCCAAATGGAGCAATGCATCCTTGACCATATCGAATTTTCAGGTCTGATTATCGCCTCTATCTTTTTCATAAAAAACCTCCATTCATAGAAAAGTTATTTAATATTTGTTCAATATTCTGCATATTCTCTTCCACGACGCGAAGGGCTATCGCAAGCCCCCTTTTTTGTTCTTTATTCATGATGCTTTGTAAATCTCCCCGCTGTTTATTAGTTCCTTTGCCATTCTTTTAATTATACCCACATCTGAATCAATTGCTTTCATTAAAAACTCCCTAGCCTCCGGTACTCCAATCTCATTAAGGGTATTGAGAACTTCTAGTTTTAAGAAGGTATTGTCTGTCTGCTTAAAGAGCACGAAAAGGAGTTTTACAGCTTTAACACTTTTGAGTCTGCCAAGGATATAAACGGCCCGCTGAACTGTTTCTCGCTCAGGGTGTTTGAGTGCATTTATCAATTTTTCCTCAAACCCCTTGTTCTCGTGTTCTGATATATCGGCGCCACAGTGGGGACATATTTTATCATCCCCCTTTATCTCCTTCCAACATACAGGACAAAAGAATGTCATGGTATTTTATCTTCGAAATCTTTTGGTCATCTGGATATACTTTTTACCAATATCTATTGCTATGCCGTACTCTAATTTATTAAAACACGTCTGGCATTCAATATAGTTATCGTTTTCCCTCAAACTAGGCATGACATCGCTTTCGTCTATACGCATTCCCATTTCCTGAGATTGGTTAATAACTTGAAAGTTGCTCGTGAATATTCTGAATTTTTTGATGTTACCGCAGTTTGGACATACAAAGAATGTGTTGGTAAACATACAGAAGCTCCTTATAATTGACCCTTTTGAAGGGCGTATTCTATTTGTGTAATAAGACCATTCCCAAGTTTTTTCAGTTGTTGAGAATAATGATCAATAGTCGTGCAAATTCCTGATGTGAGGTCACAGAGTATACGATCACAATTCTTACTAACATCCGATGTCATCCCTGCTATTATTTCATATAAAACCAGATTTCTGCTGATCGATTGAGAAAGAAAGGCGCGTAGAATGAACTTAAAATCATTGCCAGAAGTAACCCTATGTTCCTGGACTATGCAATAAAAACTACTATCCTTGAGTATATCTATAGAATATTTAAATTGGTCCACAGGTACCTCAAAGAGGATTTCTACGGCTGTTTTAAACTCATGGACAATGTCGTTGGAACGCCTCAGAAAATGGTTAACAGTCTCCTGGATGTTCTTTGAGATTACCAACTCTGTATCCTTTCTAAAGATATCAAATCCCTTAACAATCTCCTGCTTGATAATTCCCTGCATTTCATTTCTTAAAACCGTGGGACTGGTATCTGGATTTTTTTCAAAATAATCCTGGAGACATTGCTTTATCCTCAGCATCTCCTTTTCTTCAAAAATCTTTAGCATTTCCTTTGCCTTTAAGCACAACATGCCCAATCCGTCATCGAGCAGATATACAATATCTTCCTTATCTTGTTTTAGGCTTGCGACAAGATGACGAAAGGTGTTGAGCTTGCTCTCTAAATCTTCTCCAGAAACTTCTAATACCTTTTTCCCAATAACGCCAATAACCTTTTCCATATAGCTCTCCTGAAAAAATTTAAGACAGGATCGCTTTTTCTATAACAAAAAGCCCCTGTCAAAACCATGGGCTTCGATAGGGGCTTTCCAATAAAAAAACTCCTATCGAAGCAAGACTTCAACAGGAGTTATCAGCTACGCTGTAGCAGTTAAGCGAACTCCATCGCTTACAATGAGATTTTTAAAAATTCAAACCAGCCAAGTATCCATCTGAAAACAACTCTTACTATCGAGCACAAAATTACCATGTAGCAAAATAATGCGGTCGTCCGATTTGTCATTTACAATCAAATACATCATAAAGGCATCGTACAAATCTAACTCTGTATACTCAGCGCCTAAAAGCCCGGCATGCTGGAGATCCTTAACGCCAATAACCTTTTCCATGTCACCCCTCCTAATAAAAGTTGAACAGGGGCGAAAACAGAAAACCCCTGTCAAAACCGTTGGCCTCGACAGGGGTTTATCAATAAAAAAACTCCTATCGAAGTACCAAGCTTCAATAGGAGTTATCAGCTACAACGTAGCGTTAGGCGAACTCCATCGCCTTGATTTGTTATAGTGATTGAAACTATACTAAGTATTTAATTTTTTGTCAAGCCAATTTTTATTTATTTGGATTTTGTCATTTGTTGTGCATAATATAACGTTTTAATATGGTAGTTTATTTGATTATTGCTTGTTGTATTATAGTATTAATAGTATTACGATGTGAAAACTTTTAACAGGTTTTTAAAATTGTGACGAGTATCGAATGTCGCGTAGCGGATACAACAGTGCTCGTCACCTGTCACTGGGCATTCATTTTATATTTGGTTGCAGCTATGTTTATGATATTAGGGTTAAAGTAATTTTATGAGCCTACCATCTTTTCTGCCACTTTTGATTACCGGTGTAACAGGTGTGCCGGGGTACAGCGCCTTTAAGTATTTTCACTCAAAATACCCTGACCATGTTACTGCCATTCGTCCTGTCCGATACTGGCCGCTGCGGGAGAAGGGAATTATTCCTCTGGATATAGAAGACCGCAAGGGGCTTGCGACATTGATAAAACAGAAACGGTTCAAGTCAGTTTTAAATGGGGCGGGGTCGTGTGCCTTGAAGTCTTGCGAAATGAATCCTGTGCTGGCGTATCGTGTGAATGTGCAGTCGGCCTTAAATATACTGGAAATGATTTCTAGCCATGATATTCGATTGATTCATCTTTCTACAGACCTGGTATTTCCCGGGAAATCAGAGGGGCTCTATACAGAAGATGATCCGGTGTCGCCCGTCACGATGTATGGCAAGACCATGGCGATAGCCGAAGAGATTGTTATGCTGAAAAATCCTGCCGCAGCGATTTTCCGCATATCGCTGCCCATGGGAATCAGCGTCAATGGGCATGCGGGGGCGATTGATTGGATACTGTCACGGTTTAAAAAGAATAATCCAGCCACATTATATTTTGATGAGGTCCGATCGCCGTTTTATTGTGAAGATTTCAATGAAGTTACGGAACTTGCCCTCGGTAATAAAATCAGGGGTATTTATCATCTTGGCTCTCATCGGCATCTCAGTCTTTATCAGATAGGGCAGATTGTGAACAAGGTGGGCGGATACGCCCCGCATCTGTTAAAAGGCTGCATGCGAAAGGAAGCAGGCCCTATGCCCCCAAGGGCCGGGAACGTTACGATGAACAACACGAAGCTCATCCAGGCCTTAGGAACAGACCCGTTTCGCAAGTGGCCATATCTGGAACGCCACGTCCCGGATGACAGAGATTGGCATCATTGCCGTCCTGACGATATGGTCTTTCATCCCGAACAGATTCATAAATGTTTGTATAGAATTCCCGTGGCGTGCTGAAAGAATGGGTGCTGTGGGGAATGGAGTGGGTTGCAGGATTGTATGGGAAATTTCATTTTATTCATGCGGGTTCTTGGTGGTGGCAGATAAAAAATCCCCATTCCTCCCCCTGTCCCCCTCCAGAGGGGGATAAAGGGGGAGGATGGGAGTTGTAAACTTGTCCTCGTGAAAACGGGGAATAGCCCAAAAAAACACAACCCCCTGAATCCCCATTTTCTAAAGGGGACTTGAAGCAGTTCCTATTTATTAATGAGGATTAACTCGGCTTTGAACCCAACAAATTTAGTATCTCGTCCGCCGCATGTTCAGATGCCCCCTGCGTTGCAATCTCATTCATGAGCAGGGATAACTCGTGAACACAAGTCTGTCTTTTCTGAGGATTGTTGAGTAATTGTATTGCCTGACTGACAAGCCAGGCGGAATTCACTCTGCACATAAGACGTTCTGGAACAATCATCTTACTGGCGAGCTTGTTCACGAGTCCAATATAAGGGGTGGTAAGAAATGGCCTGGCGATAAAATAGGCAAACGGAGAAATTTTGTAAGCGATAATCATCGGCTTGAGATAATAGGCAATCTGTAATGTAATTGTGCCTGCGCCTGCTATACAAAGGGTAGATGCCTTGATTACTTCATGGGCATTTCCTACAACAATTTTACAAGGGACTGTGAATTCTTTTGTAATGGTGCTTATAAGGTCAAAATGGTGCTCATTGCTGCAGGAAATGAGAAATTGTGCCGAGGGAATTGTTTGATGTATCTGCGCCGCTGATTGCAGGAACAAAGGCAATAACCGGACGATTTCCTGTCTGCGGCTGCCCGGGAGAAAAGAAACGATGGTTTCTCCCAATTGTTTTTTTAGTTCAGTAACAAATCTTTCATCAACACCCTCTTTATGAATTTCATCGAATAACGGATGCCCCACATACGTGACAGGAATACCGGCTTTTTCATAAAATGGTTTTTCGAAGGGGTAAATAACGAGCAGCTTGTCTACCAGTTTTTTCATCTTTTTCACACGCCACGGCCCATGTGCCCAGAGTTGCGGACTGATATAGTAAATTACGGGAATCCCAAGTTTTTTAGCAGCTCTGGCTATATAAAAATTGAAACCGCAGTAGTCGATCAATATGACCGCACAGGGCCTTTCTTGCATCAGGAAATGGATACAATCCTTTTTCATCCTCAAGAAGGTTGATAGCTCTGTCAAGGCGTGAAGCCACATTAAGGATTTTTGGGACATATCGTGGAGACCATGTAACCCGGCCTTTGCCATGTTTTCTCTGCCAAGGCCGTAAAATGTTATATTAGGATCTTTTTCAAGCAAACAACACATGAGATTGGCGCCGTGAATATCTCCCGACGATTCACCTGCGCTAATGAATATTTTCCTGGAAATTTCAGGCATGAATTACCTTTAAGACATAAGAAACAAGGTTTACGATAAAAAGTACGGGTGTTAATAGCCAAACGAGAACCAATACAAAAGACGTGTCTATACAAAACAGGCCATAGTGTACATCAAGAGCAAACAGGATGAGACATATTATGGGGAAGACAATAAGGAATATAACTATCGTGTAAAAAAAGACGGCATGATTGTTGTGTATCAGAAAAAAAGAAAGAAACGTGTTACATGTATAAAACAAGAGGAGTGTAAAGGAGAACAGCTTTATTTTGGCAAAAAAATAGCTGATAGCAGATGCTATGAGGGATGCGAATGCTATGAGTAGTAATACATAAAAAAATCCCGGCATGATTAACATAGTTTATTTCATACCGGGATTTTTTCAAGACAATTATTTAAGCATTCACAAACAGTTACTTTTTGTCGGGGAAAAAGTCCTGTTTTACGCTAAAAGATAAGTTAAGGTGAGGCCGTAAATAGACAAACCAGAACATTATGCCAACCAGGATAACCCCCCCCACGATGTTACCCAGAGTAACCGGGAAAAGATTATTTACAAAAAATCCCCTCCAGGTAAGTTGGGAGAGGTCCAAGGTTTTTCCTGCCATTTTTTCAGCAGCAGCAACTACTTCAGGATGTTTTTTTAATACCACACCCATGGGAATGAAGTACATGTTTGCGACACAGTGCTCAAATCCACTGGCAACGAAACCTCCGATGGGGAAAACAATCGAAAGGATTTTGTCCGCCACGCTCCTGCCGCTGAAACATAACCAGATAGCAAGGCATACCATTGCGTTGCAGAGGACGCCCCTTGCCAGGGCAGCCGAAAAAGAGAGATTAACCTTTGTGTTGGCGATAAGCAGCGCCTTTGCGCCGACCATATTGTGAAAAAATTCCCATTGATGGGTTTGAGACATCCAGCAGACCATCGTGAGACTGCCCACTAAATTCCCGGCAAATGAAACGATCCAGTTATTGAGCATTTCGTACGTCGTGATCCTTTTACTAATATAACCCATAATAATTAAGCAATTGCCCGTAAAGAGTTCTGCACCGCCAACTACGACTAACATAAGTCCGAGGGAGAAGACAATACCTGCAATCAGAGAATTAAGTCCGAAGTGCAGGGTGGAGTCGCTTATTACAAAGGTGGCGAATTGTGCGCCAATGGCAATATAGACTCCAGCTAATATTCCCAGTAAAAAAGTCTGTGCAAAGCTTAATTTTGCCTTTACCAGGGCTACTTTGTCAATTCGGGATGCGATCAGTGGAGGTGAATAGGCATCGATATCGATAACCTGGATAGATTTTTGAACTTTATTTTCTGCCATATCTTATATCTCCTTTTCATTATCTCTTTGATGGGCGCAAATAGATAAACCAATACACACCCGCAACCAGAACGATACCGCCGAATAAATTCCCAAGGACGACAGGGAAGAGGTTATCAATCAAAAATCCTTTAAATAACGTGAGATTCGAAAGTTCTAATTTCCCGCCGTGAAGCTTTTCTGCGGCCGCTAGTACAGCGCTGTTGCCTTTTAAAATTAGCCCCATAGGGATAAGCCACATATTAACAACGCAGTGCTCGAATCCACATGCTATCAGACAGGAGATAGGCCAGAGTAATGCCAGTATCTTATCCATATTACTCCTGGCGCTGTAACACAGCCAAATACCTAAACATACCAGGGCATTACAAAGCACACCCCTGGCGAATGCCGCTCCAAATGGGATATTTACCTTGTCGTTGGCTGCAAGGACAATTTTGGCGCCCAGGAGATGATTATTGATTGTCCATTGTTTTGAAACGTATATCCATAGGACAAGGGTTAAGGCGCCAATAAAGTTGCCGATAAATGCTATAATCAAATTTCTGGCAAGGTCTTTACCGGTAATTTTTCTGGCCATAAAAGACATCGCAATAAGACAATTTCCAGTAAAGAGTTCTGCCCCGGCGATCACGATTAAAACTAGGGCTAAGGTAAAAGCCACACCGCCCACCAACTGATTTAGACCGTAATTAGAGGTTGCGGTATGTGTTACCAACATGGAGAGTTGAATACCCAACGCAATAAAAACACCGGCAAGAATACTTAGGGCGAATGTAGTTAATGTCCCGAGTTGCGATTTCGCAACGCCAACGTGCCCCACCTTATCGGCCATCTTTGCCGGAGCATAGGCATCAATCTCAATCACTGGTGCGGCATATTCCTGATTGTTTGTACTGCCAGTCTGCGTATCAGCCACAAGTTACCCCCTTTCTTTAAAATTAAATTACTAAGATGCAAGGAATTTATCACGCAATGTTTTATAATATATAATTAATTCATTTATACTGAATATTCATTGCATAAACAAATACTTTGTTGAAAACTCAAACCAAACTTCTTAAATATTCACGATCTTTCGTAAAGAAATTTTATCCTTTTGCAACACCCGTCATCTGAGGTTGCGCCACCTTTGCCGGGGCAGCCGCTTCTTTTGCAGTCGCTGCTTTTATCATGGAGAGTATCATAGTGATAAATATAAAACACCAGGCAACATAAGCCGCATAGATAAAATAGTTTGATATATTAGCAATGAATGGAATTTGAATGGCCTGCGAAAGCCTTATGGTGCAAGCAGTGTACATACCCAGAGGGAAGACCATTCCCCAATAAAGGGGATTATATTTATACTGAGTCTTATGAAAGACGTATTTCCATATACCAATAATGACCAAGAAGGGTATCCACCATGTGCCGAATGACCAGAAAAACAAAGTAAATCCTTTTGTAAATCCTAAGAAATCAGCGTACGGCCCCTGTATTTTAGGAATATTTATGCATAAGATTGAACCTGCTAAGGTTGTAATGGCTAGCGCACCCATATTTATCCAGTATGGCGGGACTAATGCGTCAGGGGATATTTTGAAAAATACAAGTCTATACATGATTAGTGTAATCAAGACCATGTAAAGGAAAGAACCGATCATCCACCACACAAAGGAGGAGAACATCACGAAACTCCCGGCGTCCCCGAATTTCGGTGCAAGCAAAGCTCCAAGCACAGCCACTGATTGGGTGCCAACGGTTGCGGTCAACCAACCCCCATGCATCACCATCTCTATTCTCTGTTCGCATTTTATAAAGAGGAGATTAAATGTGGATAGCGAAACGATTGTCCAGAGGAATATGCCAAAATACCAGAATATCTTTGCGATTTCTGGATGATCTACTACGGTAACAAATTGTGCCCCAAGTACATTTGTACCTGCAACAGTTGTAAAGAAAACGAGACTTAATTTCGGATTGGAAAGGTCATTATACAGGTTAGTCCAGAACATCCTTACCCGCAGTATTTGTAATGATAGAATGATTGCGTATGAAACGATGTTTATATAAAAAAGCCCATAAGCAATGCCCCTGAAGCCCAGAAGTCCGGACGCAATCGAGATTATACCTGTGGACATTATAAAAGCAAAATAAGCTGGATGCAATGTCTTGATTGTATTTCTCATAACACTCATTACGAAATCCCTCTCTTTTTTTAAAAATATACATTACCATGTTGCATAATACGTAATTTACAGCAATTTAGCATATATACAAGCGGTATTCCAATTAAATAAATTATTGATATTTAATTTTTTTTACATAAACATTTTAAAATATTGAGCTTATAAAATTACTAATTTTTTTGTTATATTTTTATTACACCGTTCCAATGGCTTTGCATTTCAAAAATGATATACCTATTTCAAATTTTCATTTGTTTAAATCTATAGTAATCATTATTTCATGTTAACCGGCGCACTAAAAATACGTTGCTTTTTGATTGTATTATACATTATCATAACCAAGTTATATTTTATCAAGCGGCTTACATGGCATATACGATGCATAAATCCCCCTTTGGTAAGGAGGACTAAGTTAAATAGAATAATTTTTGGAGGCAAAAATGGCGGATATGATTACGAAGGATATGGTTATTAATGATGTGATAAAGAAATATCCAAAAACAATTACAATTTTTAGTAATTTTAAGGTAGATTCCTGCTGTGGCGGTGGTTTTAGTATCGAGAAAACAGCGGGAATGAGCGGTATCGACATGGATGCCCTGCTCAAGGCATTGAATAAAGTTGCAACTGCAAAATAGCAAGTCCGGATACATTCTTTTTGGTATCAGCGAATGCTGGCGAAAGTCAGAAGTGTTGCCGTTTTTGGTATTGAGGCATACTTATTAGATATTGAGGTTTATATCGCCAGGGGTGATATGCCTTATATTGCCATCGTTGGGTTGCCGGACACGGCGGTTAAGGAGAGCCGTGACCGGGTGAAGGCAGCGGTCAATAATAGCGGTTACAAGTTTCCTTATAAACCCATGACAATAAATCTTGCACCTGCAGACCGCAAGAAAGAAGGCCCGGTTTTTGAATTACCAATAGCAGTCGGGATACTTATAGCAACGAACCAAATCGAGGTTCCGGATATCCAGGAATATGCTATTGCGGGTGAGCTATCTCTGGATGGGAGGCTGCGTCCGG
>Ga0209317_1003172_pt1 | contig 10675 bp, 8 predicted proteins | sample RifGroB2_FD_183994 | JGI IMG/M metagenome (GOLD analysis project Ga0209317, IMG submission 183994) | Soil microbial communities from Rifle, Colorado, USA - Groundwater B2 (SPAdes) (version 2) | ecosystem: Environmental > Terrestrial > Soil > Unclassified | place: Rifle, Colorado | collected...
TGCCGATATGCGCCGCAAGATCACGCCGCGCACACGCGCCATCGTTATCATCAACCCGAACAATCCGACCGGGGCGCTGTATTCCGACGAGATTCTGAAGGAGATCATCGAGATCGCGCGTCAGCATCATCTGATCATTTTCGCCGATGAAATTTACGACAAGATGCTGTACGACGGCGCGACGCACACCTCGATCGCCTCACTGGCCGACGATGTGCTGTTTCTTACACTGAACGGGTTGTCGAAGAATTATCGCGCCTGCGGTTACCGCTCCGGCTGGATGGTGGTGTCCGGCGAGAAGAAGCATGCGCAGGATTACATCAACGGGCTGACCATCCTGGCTTCGATGCGGCTGTGCTCCAACGTGCCGGGACAGTTCGCCATCCAGACCGCGCTGGGCGGATATCAGAGCATCGACGATCTGGTCGCGCCGACTGGCCGCTTGTGCAAGCAGCGCGATCTGGCTTACCAGCTGCTTACCGCGATTCCCGGCGTGACCTGCGTCAAGCCAAAAGCCGCGCTGTATCTGTTTCCGCGCCTCGACCCGAAAGTTTATCCAATCGAGAACGACCAGCAATTCATCCTGGAGCTACTGGAAGCCGAGAAGGTGCTGGTGGTGCAGGGCAGCGGTTTTAACTGGATCCATCCGGATCATTTCCGCATCGTATTCCTGCCGATTGCCGATGACTTGACTGAGGCAATCGGGCGCATCGCGCGTTTCCTGGAGAGCTACCGCAAGTATCACGGCACAAATTAACGAAAGAGAATTATGAGCATTAAACCAATCAACGCAGGGCTCCTCGGTATCGGCACAGTCGGCGGCGGTACTTTTGCGGTGTTGCGGCGCAACGCGGAAGAGATTGCGCGCCGCGCCGGGCGCCCGATACGCATCACCGTGGTCGCGGACCGCGATCTGGAGCTGGCGAAGCAGGTCACCGGCGGTGCATGCCGCATCACCGACGATGCGTTTTCGGTGGTGAGCGACCCGGAAGTGGATATCGTCGTCGAGCTGATCGGCGGCTGCGGCGTCGCGAAAGACCTGGTGCTGAAGGCGATTGCGAACGGCAAGCATGTGGTCACCGCGAACAAGGCATTGCTGGCGTTACACGGCAACGAGATTTTCAAGGCGGCGCAGGACAAGGGCGTGATGGTCGCGTTCGAGGCGGCGGTGGCGGGCGGTATCCCGATCATCAAGGCGCTGCGCGAAGGCTTGAGCGCTAACCGTATCGAGTGGATCGCCGGCATCATCAACGGCACGACCAATTTCATTCTGTCCGAGATGCGCGACAAGGGACTGAGCTTCGACACCGTGCTGAAGGAGGCGCAGCGCCTGGGTTACGCCGAAGCCGATCCGACTTTCGACATCGAGGGCGTGGATGCGGCGCACAAGATCACCATTCTTTCCGCGCTGGCATTCGGCATTCCGATGCAGTTCGACAAGGCGTATATCGAGGGCATCAGCAAGCTGGATGCAATCGATATCCGCTACGCCGAACAACTCGGCTATCGCATCAAGCTGCTCGGCATCGCCAAGCGCACGCCTGAAGGCGTGGAGCTGCGCGTGCATCCGACGCTGATTCCGGCCAAGCGCCTGATCGCCAATGTCGAAGGCGCGATGAACGCGGTGCTGGTGCAGGGCGACGCGGTCGGCTCGACGCTGTATTACGGCAAGGGCGCGGGCGCGGAACCGACCGCCAGCGCGGTGATCGCCGATCTGGTCGACGTGACGCGCATGCATACCGCCGACCCGGAACACCGCGTGCCGCATCTGGCGTTCCAGCCGGACCAGCTTTCCGACTTGCCGATACTGCCGATGGACGAGGTCACCACCAGCTACTACCTGCGCCTGCGCGTGCAGGACAAGCCGGGGGTGCTGGCCGACATCACGCGCATCCTCGCCGGCGAGCAGATTTCCATCGACGCGGTGATCCAGAAAGAACCCGGCGAAGGCGAAGAGCAGACTGACCTGATCCTGCTGACCCACCAGACGCGCGAGAAGCGCATCAACGCGGCGATTGCCAAAATGGAAGCGCTGCCGGTAGTGGCGGGCAAGGTGACGCGTTTGCGTCTGGAACAACTTGGCTAAGAACAGCAATGTAGGTTGGGTTAGCCGCTTGCGGCGTAACTCAACAAACCATCCGGTTGGTTGCGTTTCTCTGTGCGGCTTTTGCATAAATGAATTGTTGGGTTACGCGACGCTAACCCAACCTACGAACTTCTGAAATTTTGATCCGACGAAATATGAAATACACCAGCACCCGCGGCGGCATGCCCGCAAAATCCTTCACCGACATCCTGCTCGGCGGCCTCGCCGACGACGGCGGCCTAGCGGTTCCAGACCATTATCCGAAACTGGGTCAGGCCGACCTTGCGGCGATGCGCGGCATGAATTACCGCGAGCTGGCGTTCGAGGTGATCAGCCGTTTCGCCAGCGACATTCCGGCGGATGACCTGAAGGAGATCATCGACAAAACCTACACCGCAAAAACTTTCGGCAGCGAGGAGGTCACGCCGCTCAGGACGCTGGAACCCGGCCTGCACATTCTCGGCCTGTCCTACGGTCCGACGCTGGCGTTCAAGGACATCGCGATGCAGTTGCTCGGCAACCTGTTCGAGTACGCATTGGCCAGGGATCACGCCGAACTGAACATCCTCGGTGGCACTTCCGGCGACACCGGCTCGGCGGCGGAATACGCGATGCGCGGCAAGCGCGGCATCCGTGTGTTTATGCTGTCGCCGCTCGGCAAGATGAGCCCGTTCCAGACCGCGCAGATGTATTCGCTGCGAGACCCGAACATCTTCAACATCGCCGTGACTGCGCCGTTCGATGCCTGCCAGGACATGGTCAAGGCGGTGTCGAACGACCTCGCCTTCAAGGAAAAATACCGCATCGGCACGGTCAATTCGATCAACTGGGCGCGCGTTGTCGCGCAGGCGGTCTACTATTTCCAGACCTACTTCGCGCTGACCCAAACCAACGATGAGCAGGTTTCCTTCGCCGTGCCGTCCGGCAATTTCGGCAACGTCTGCGCCGGACACATCGCGCGCCAGATGGGGCTGCCGATCCGCAGGCTGATCGTTGCGACCAACGAGAACGACGTGCTCGACGAATTCTTCAGGACCGGGGTGTACCGCCCGCGCCCGGAAACGCTGCACACCAGCAGCCCGTCGATGGACATCACCAAGGCGTCCAACTTCGAGCGCTTCGTCTACGACCTGGTCGGGCGCGACGCGCAAATCCTCAAGGGCTTGTGGCAGCAACTGGAAAAGGGCGGCTATTTCGACCTGAGCAAGACGCCTTACTTCGCCCGCGTGCAGGAATTCGGCCTGGCCTCTGGTGCCAGCAGCCACACTAACCGCATCGCCACCATCCGCCGCGTGCATCAGCAGTACGGCGTGGTCATCGATCCGCACACCGCCGACGGCATGAAGGCCGGGCTGGAGCACCGCGAGGCGGGCATCCCGCTGGTGTGCCTGGAGACCGCGCTGCCCGCGAAGTTCGAGGAAACCATCCGCGAGGCGCTGGGTCAGAGCCCGCAGCGTCCGGCCGGCTATGAGAACATCGAGAGCCTGCCGCAGCGCTTCGATACGCTGCCGCCGGAGGTGGAACAGTTGAAGGCGTATATCGCGGCAAGGGTTTCGGCGTGAGACCTGATCTTGAGCTCTCCGTATCACTGATTTCTTTCGGGCATACCCCATGACGGCTTTATGGTGGATCATCGCGGCCAGCCTGGCGGGCGGCGTGCTGAGTGTGTCGTGTGCTGCACTGTTCGCACTGAATGCCCGTCCGCACTGGATCGGTTCGCTGGTCAGCTATGCCATCGGGGCGCTGCTCGGCGCGGTGTTCCTCGACATCCTGCCCGAGGCGATGGAAACGGGCAGCAGCGCAGCGACTGTGAGCGGCACGGTGCTGGCCGGCATCCTGCTCTTCTTCACGCTGGAGAAGCTGCTGTTGTGGCGGCACTGCCACCACAACGAATGCGAGGCGCATGAACACAACGCGCATGGCCGCAGCGGCACGATGATTATGGTCGGCGACACCTTCCACAATTTCGTGGACGGTGTGATCATCGCGGCGGCGTTTTTGGTCGATATCCATCTCGGCATCGTTACCGCGCTGGCGATCATCGCGCACGAAATTCCGCAGGAGGTCGGCGATTTCCTGATCCTGCTGCACTCCGGGTATAGCAAGATGCAGGCCTTGTCCGTCAACGTGCTGTCCAGCCTGGCGATGCTGGCGGGCGGTGTGCTGTCCTATTTTTCCTTGCAGTTCGTGCAGGGCATCGTGCCGACCCTGCTTGCGTTGTCCGCGGCGAGCATGATTTATGTCGCCGTGGCCGATTTGATTCCCGGATTGCATAAACGCACGCAACTGCGCGACACTCTCCAGCAAGTAGCGCTGATTGCAATGGGAATCGGCTCCATTTTCCTGATTGGGATATTGGTTCCCGAATAACCAGTGAAAGCATTGCAATGAACAGCGCTATTCCAAAAGTCGGCTTCGTCTCGCTCGGCTGCCCGAAGGCGACCGTGGATTCCGAACACATCCTCACGCGCCTGCGCGCCGAAGGCTACCTGATTTCAGATAGCTATCAGGATTCCGATCTGGTGATCGTGAACACCTGCGGCTTCATCGACAGCGCTGTCGAGGAATCGCTGGATGCGATCGGTGAAGCGCTGAGCGAAAACGGCAAGGTGATCGTCACCGGCTGCCTCGGTGCGAAGGGCGATGTGGTGCAGCAGGCGCACCCCAAGGTGCTGGCGGTGACCGGGCCGCATGCCACCGATGAGGTGATGGCAGTCGTGCATCAACATTTGCCCAAACCGCATGATCCTCTCTCCGATCTGGTACCCGCGCAGGGCATCCGCCTCACACCCAGGCATTACGCCTACGTGAAAATTTCCGAGGGCTGCAACCACAGCTGCACCTTCTGCATCATCCCCAGCCTGCGCGGGCCGCTGGTCAGCCGCCCGGTCGGCGACGTGATGCGGGAAGCGCAGAGCCTGGTCAACGCGGGCGTGAAGGAGTTGCTGGTGATTTCGCAGGACACTTCCGCTTATGGCGTGGACATGAAATACCGCACCGGCTTCTGGAATGGCAGGCCGCTCAGGACGCGCCTGACCGAACTGGCCGCCGCGCTCGGCGATCTCGGTGTATGGGTGCGGCTGCATTATGTCTACCCATACCCGCATGTGGACGAGGTGATCCCGCTGATGGCCGAAGGGAAAATCCTGCCCTACCTCGATGTGCCGTTCCAGCATGCCAGCGAGCGCATCCTCAGGCTGATGAAGCGCCCCGGCGACAGCGACAACGTGCTGGCACGCATCAGGCAATGGCGCGAGACCTGCCCGGAACTGACGCTGCGCAGCACCTTCATCGTCGGCTTCCCCGGCGAGACCGAAACGGAATTTGAGGAACTGCTCGATTTCATCGAGGAGGCGCAACTCGACCGTGTCGGCGCATTCGCCTACTCGCCGGTGCAAGGCGCGGCGGCCAACGAGCTGCCGGATCATATTCCGCCCGAAGTGCAGCAGGAACGCCTCGCGCGGCTGATGCTGCTGCAGGAGGAAATCAGCGAAGAGCGCCTCAGGCGCAAGGTCGGCATGACCCTCACCGTGCTGGTCGACGAGGTGGGCGAGGAGGGCGCAATCGCGCGCAGTTCCGCCGATGCGCCGGAGATCGACGGCCTGGTTTACATCGAAGACGGCCAGCAGTTACGCGTGGGCGATTTCGTCGAAGTTAAGATCACCGATTCCGATACCCACGACCTCTGGGCGGCGGTGGTATAGGAGCGCATTCACCCCACGCGGGGGTAAAGGCTTACTGGCGGAAAGCCGCATGGCATTCGGTGCAATACGCCATGGTTTTATTCAATGCGCGCAATGAGGCTTTCATGTTTCTGGTTTTCAAGACCTTGCCGAGTTCGTCTCCGCTCCTGTGAAACTCGAACCCCATTGCCATAAATTGTTCATTTTCGAACATGCTGCACATTTGTTGCATCTCGGGGGTCAAGCCGAGCTTGGCATGAGCTATGCCGGAAGCCTCTTCGAATTTGTTTTCCGACATCAAGCGGATAATCGACTGTACCGCTGCCAGATGTTCCCGCATGTTAGACAGTTGGTGCTGCTTCATTTCCGGCGACAATTCAAGCGAGGTTCGCTTATCCGCCGTGTCCATTCCATGATGGTGATGCATTTCAGGATTGATGCTTTCGTTGCCACCGAATGCTGTGTTTAAGGTAAATATTCCGAGGAAAATCAGAGCCGTTAGCCCAATTCTTTTCATGCTGTCGTCTCCTGATAATGTACAAATACTGTGCTATTCCATATATCCCGGTTTTCCAGTGGGGCAATCCACACAGGGAGGCATGATGCCGCGCCTGCCCATGTCGCGTCTGAATTCCTCGCGCTCTTCCGGCGACATTTTCTCGAAGCGTTCGTGCATTTCCTTGCGGCGCGCTTCACGCCCTTCGGGTGGCATATTGCGCCAGTGTTCCTTCATCTTCTCGCGCATCTCCCGGCGTTCTTCCGGCGACATTTCTTCAAAGCGCTCGTGCATTTCCCTGCGGCGTTCGGCGCGTTGCTCGGGAGTCATGCTCTCCCATTCCTCGCGCCTCTCCTCACGATAGGCGCGACGTTCTTCGGGAGGCCTCTTTTCCCAGTATGCGCGCATCGCCTTGCGGTGCTCGGCGCGCTGTTCCGGGGTCAGCTTGCGCACCTCCTCGCGCATCGCCTTACGTTCCTGGGCGCGCTGTTCGGGCGTCATGTCCTTCATGCGTTCCAGGCGCTGGATGTGCTCCTGTACATATGGGGCGTCGGCGGGCGCGATATCCGCGGCCAGGGCGTTTAAGCTGAATGATACTGCGATGCCGGCGGCGATCATGGTTTTCAGAATGGTATTCATGGTTCTCTCCTTGAGACCCCACAACGGGCGTGGATGCATGATGTGATTGAACTGTAAACCGAGTGTTTATGCCAGTGCCTGATTTGTAAAAGTTTGTTTCAGCCGCTGTCTTCCGCCCTCCGTTTTCCGTCTTCTGTGTATCATACCGCCATGACCAACCCGCAACGCATTCTCATCATCGACGACGACGCGCGCTTGCGCGAGTTGCTGCTGCGCTATCTCGGCGAGCAGGGGTTCGCGGCCAAGGCGGCGGCAGACGGCAGCGCGATGGACAGAGCATTGACATTGAATCACTACCATTTGCTGGTGCTCGATCTGATGCTGCCCGGTGAAGACGGGCTGGCGATCCTGCGGCGGCTGCGCGGCGCGGGCGAGAACGTGCCGGTAATCCTGCTCACCGCCAAGGGCGACGAAGTGGATCGTATTGTCGGGCTGGAAATGGGTGCAGACGATTATCTGCCCAAACCGTTCAATCCGCGCGAACTGGTGGCGCGCATCAACGCGGTGCTGCGGCGCAAGGGGTTGTTGCCGGCCGGCGCACCCGGTGCCGAAGAGAAGATCATCGCCTTTGGCGATTGCGAACTGAATCTGGCCACGCGCGTGTTGACCAGAGCCGGCGCGCCAGTTTCCCTGACTACCGGCGAATTTGCGCTGCTCAAGGCGCTGGTGACTCATCCGCGCCACCCGCTGTCGCGCGACAAGCTGATGGAGCTGGCGCGCGGCCGCGACCACGACCCGTTTGACCGCGCCATCGACGTGCAGGTTTCAAGATTGCGCAAGCTGGTGGAGCCGGATCCCGCCAAGCTGCGTTTCATCCAGACGGTGTGGGGGCACGGCTATGTGTTCGTTCCTGACGGAGTGAAATCTTGAGAGTTGTGCCCAAGGCACTGCTGGTGCGCGCGTTCCTGCTCATCGTGGTGCTGATCGTGTTGTCCTTCGCCACTTCAGTAGCGATCTTCCGCCATGCCGTACAGGAGCCACGCGCGCAGCAGATGGCGCAGCTGGTCGTGTCGGCAGTCAACCTCACCCGCGCCGCGGTGTTGTCTTCCGCGCCGGAGTGGCGCGGCGCGCTGATGGCGGAACTGCGCGATGTGGAAGGGCTGCGCGTGCAGATGGCCGATGTGACCGATGTGCTTGAACCCATGCCAGGCCAGCCGCCGGAATTGCGCCTGATGATGGACAAGGCGCGTGAAAGGCTGGGCGAGGATACGCGCTTTGCCGCCGGGCGCAACGGCGAGGAAGCGTTGTGGGTGAGTTTCTATATCGGCAAGGAGGAATTCTGGGTGGCGCTGCCCAAGGAGCGCATCGAGCATCCGCTTTCTGAAATGCTGCTGGTGTGGAGCGGCGTGGTGCTGCTGCTGGCACTGTTGGGGGCATACTTCATTGCACGCCAGGTGGCGCGACCGCTGAATAAGCTCGCACAGGCAGCACAACAAATCGGCCGGGGTATCATGCCGCAACTGCTGCCGGAACAAGGTACACAGGAAATTGTTGCGGTATCGCGCGCGTTCAACCAGATGTCTGCCGATCTTGCCGCGAACGAGCGCGAGCGCGCGCTGGTGCTGGCAGGTATTTCGCATGACCTGCGTACCCCGCTGGCGCGTATGCGGCTCGCTGCCGAATTGAACGCGGACGAGACGCTGCGTGACGGGCTGACTGCCGATGTCGAGCAGATGGATGCGGTGATCCGGCAATTTCTCGACTATGCGCGCCTTGATGAAAACGAAGCCGCCGTTTCGACCGACCTGCCAACCCTGGTGCAAGAAGCGGCGCAGCCATTCGTTGCACAGGCCGCCAGGTCGCTCACGCTTGATTTGCAGCCGCTGCCTCCCCTTGCCGTGCGCCCGTTGCTGCTGAAACGCGCACTCGCCAATCTGCTGGATAACGCTATCAAATACGGGAGCGGCGAAATTACTGTGCAATTCAGGCAAGAGGGAGACCGGATTATTCTTGCCGTGGCAGATCGCGGCGCAGGCATTCCCGCCGAGCAGCGCGAAGCGGCGAAGCGGCCATTCGTGCGCCTGGAAAACGCGCGCAGCAATACGACCGGATCGGGCCTGGGGCTGGCGATCGTCGCGCGCGCCGCGCGACTGCATGGCGGAGAATTCTATCTTGAAGACCGCGCCGGGGGTGGCCTGGAGGCCAGGCTGGTATTGCCAACAGGCTCGGGCGAATAATTTTGCTTGTGCTTCCATGCAAGCGCCAGATTGGTTCGGCGGGTATAATCCGGACATATCTCATGTGATCCGCTACGCTATGAATCCTGACTGGCAAAATTTTCTCACCCAGCGCGGCGCAGCCATTGACGCGGGCGCGGTGCAATCTTTTGGCGACATTGCCGCTGAATTGTGCGCGACAGCACAGGCTACCGTGCTGTGCGACCTGAGCCAATTCGGCACGTTGCGCGTTTCCGGCGAAGAATCACAGGCTTTCCTGCAGAATTTGTTGAGCAACGATATCCGCGAAGTCAGCGCCGCGCGCGCGCAATTCAGCAGCTTTAACAGCCCCAAGGGGCGCATGCTGGCAAGCATGCTGATCTGGTGGCGCAATGGTGATGGCTATCTGCTGCAATTGCCGCGTGTCTTGTGTGAACCCATGCGCAAAAAACTCGGCATGTATGTGCTGCGTGCCAAGGTGAAAATCTCCGATGCAAGCGACGAGATCGTTTCATTGGGATTGTCGGGCACAGATGCGCAGGAAATTCTGGGCAAGCAATTCGGCGAATTGCCGCAACTACCGCTCGGCTTCATCGACACCGAACAGGCCGGCATACTGAAGTTAAGTGATACACGCTTCCAGATCAGCACCGCCGCGCAATACATACCAACGCTCTGGCAATCGCTCAGCCAGCACGCCCAACCAGCCGGCAGCGCGTGCTGGGACTGGCTCAACATCCGCGCCGGCATCCCCGTCCTCCTGCCGCAAACACAGGAACAATTCGTGCCGCAGATGGCGAATTTCGAGCTTATCGGCGGCGTGAGCTTCAAGAAGGGCTGCTATCCCGGCCAGGAAATTGTGGCGCGCATGCAATACCTCGGCAAACTGAAGCGGCGCATGTATCTGGCGCATCTAGACAGCAGCGAAGTCCCCCAGCCGGGCGATGAATTGTTCAGCGCGGACATGGAAGTCCAGCCCAGCGGCATGATTGTCAATGCCGCACCCGCACCGAATGGTGGTTGTGACGTATTGGCGGTGGTGCAGACCTCCAGCCGGGAAACGCAAACCGTACACTGGAAAACATTGCAGGGCGCAGCGCTGCAGTTTCTGCCGTTGCCCTATCAGCTACTGCCAGGTTGATCAGCGCGGATCGGGCGCTACCCGGATCATGAGCGGTCGTTTCAACGCTTACCCGGTACCCGGGCAAACCGGCAAACGTTTTAACAGCGGAGTGCCGTGGCGCAGCTCATCGGATATCAGGAGCTAACGGCAAATCTCGAACGCGCCGGTCGCTGCGACAGGCGGCGGTTGTTTTTTAGGTTTCTTCGCTTCTTTGGTTTTCCGTTGCTGCCCTTTAGCCATGATTGTTCTCCTTGTGTTGTTGCCCATGCATAATAATACGAATGAATAACTTTGGTGTATTTTCCTTGGTGTGATGATTTGAGCGGTTGCTACAGGCCGCCGGTTGCCAATCACGGTGGTCAGCTATCCAGAGGTGACATTTGAGGCTTTCCAAGGTCACTGACTTCCTGCTATTTGCCCCAATCCAGAGTTCGGGCCATCCAGAAGGCCTATATATTTTTGGCAGTGTTGCCGGGGAGAATTTGTGCCTAT
>Ga0209317_1003173_pt1 | contig 10675 bp, 9 predicted proteins | sample RifGroB2_FD_183994 | JGI IMG/M metagenome (GOLD analysis project Ga0209317, IMG submission 183994) | Soil microbial communities from Rifle, Colorado, USA - Groundwater B2 (SPAdes) (version 2) | ecosystem: Environmental > Terrestrial > Soil > Unclassified | place: Rifle, Colorado | collected...
ACTGAGCGCTGTGTTCCGGGCCAAAGGGCACGAAAACTACAAGCAGTGCGGCGACCAGATGCTCCGGAATTTCCTGCGGGGGCTCACCACGAAGACTCGGGATGCGATACAGAAATAGATCCGGCGGGTCTCCCCCCTTGGTCGCATCCCCTCCCCGGGAGGGGGAGGGTTAGACAGGGTGGGGGGAGGAGTTATGTCATCGGTGAGGTTTTTTTTGGACAGTGACCAGGACGTCGACAAGCCGGCTGCTCCACCGGTCGGGATCGAGATGGAAGATCCAGCGCTGATCGCCCTAGGCCTGGCCAGGATTCGCAGACGACGCTGGTTTTTGTGGAGCGTCATCATCCTCTATCTTCCCACCATGTGGACCACCCAAAAGATCACCCGTTCGTTTAATGATTCCCTGCCGGTCTTTTTCATCTGGTTCCTGGTTCTACTGCTGGTGATGGCGGTCTCCGCCGTGGCGAGGTGTCCGCGCTGCGGCAACTACTTTCATGTGAACGGCATCACCTTGTTGTACTTGCGGAAATGCCTGCATTGTCAGCTCCATTTGACGGCAGACAAGGCGGCTGCCAAGAGGCGTGCGGGGTAGACGATAAGGTTTTATTGTGTTGTAGCACCCTCCGGCGCGGCTTCAGTCTGCGCCGTTTTTGCATCCTGCACCGCAACAAGCGCCTGTTCCAGCGCATAATCAAGACTCTCGCCGTCGACCTGCGCCTTTTTAATCATAACCGTCATGGTCTCGACGCCCTTAGGCGTCAGGTGAGCCGACAGGTGATCCCTGATCATGCTTAGGTCGAAATCGAGCGCTCTGAACGCACGTTTCACCTGCCGGGTCCGCTGGTCAATTGGGTCATACTCGTCGCCCAGTTCCACTGTCCGTGTCCCCGCGTTACTCGACAAACGCGGGTATCGGCATTCGGTCGCAGACGTTTCCGGTTCCACCAGGTAGGCGCGGCCACGATAATGAATCCCGTCTGCATGTTGCAGCAGGCGTGCACCGATCCCCGTCATCTTGTCCGCGCTCTCGGAGAATGCCTCATACCCCTGTCGCAGATCGGCCTCGGGAGAAAGAACCAGCTCGTTCAGCGCAGCTTCGGTCTCCCGGGTCTGCAGTTGGGCCAATTCAAGGTCACCCTGGACGGTTTGCAGCGATGCCGTCATCGTTGTCCTCAGCTTGAATCTGTTACCTGCGCATCCGGCAAAAGAGAGTGCCGTGGCAACGAGCACCAAGACGATCATGGCGGTGGGCAGGGTCCTTTTCATATCAATTCTCCTGTTATTCTTTCGCAATTCGTTAATGATATATAATGTTTCCTTGCTGTCAACGCACGCCCCGTAGCAGGTGAGTACCGATGTCGGGAAGGGGAACGCCTGCTGCATGAGGGCGAGTCTCTGGTACACTTCACGATATCCCGCCGGGTCAATTAATGAGACGGTGGGCTGATGTGCCATTAACACATCAACTTTTATGATGCTGACAAAAGGAAAATAAACCTCGACCTGTTCCAAGGAGGCAGACCATGAAAAAGTTCTTGCTGGCTTTAATGATGACTCTAGTGGCGCAGAGCGCCATTGCCGGTGTGGTGGGCAAAACGGTGCAGTACCGTCATGGTGACACGGTCCTTGAGGGGTATCTGGCTTATAACGACTCGATCAAGGGGAGGCGGCCGGGGGTTCTGGTAATACATGAATGGACAGGGCTCGGGACCTACGAGATGAGGCGCGCCGACCAGCTCGCGGCGCTCGGCTACGTAGCTTTCGCAGCCGACATCTATGGCAAGGGAGTTCGTCCGGTCGGTCCCGAACTCGCGGCAAGGGAGGCGGCCAAGTACCGGGGGAGCGACCGGGGGCTGATCAGGGCGCGGGGGGCGGCGGGGCTTGAGAAGCTTGCCAGCTTTGCGGAGGTCGATCCTCAGCGCCTCGCCGTCATCGGTTACTGCTTCGGCGGCACGGCGGCGCTGGAACTGGCACGCAGCGGGGCCGGGCTGCTCGGCACCGTCAGTTTCCATGGCGGGCTTGATACCCCGGGGCCTGCTGATGCCCTGAAGATTCGCGGCAAGGTGCTCGTGCTGCACGGGGCTGACGACCCGCACGTAAAACCTGAGCAGGTGTCAAGTTTCCAGCAGGAGATGCGTATGGCTCAGGTCGACTGGCAGATGATCTATTACGGTGGGGCTGTGCACAGTTTTTCCAACCCGAAGTCGGGCAACGATCCAAGCAAGGGGGCTGCCTACAACGAAAAGGCGGACCGGCGCTCATGGGAGGCGATGAAGCAGTTCTTCGTCGAGATATTCGCAAGGTAGTTCTAGAAGCGGACAGCGGCAAAGCGGCAAACGAAAAGGGGCGTTAGCCCCTTTTCCGCTTCAGCCCCATAGCGCCCCTATACCCTTGACTTGTACCTGTTGGCGGCGTTATACCTTGATGCATTACGTTTCGCGGAGCCTCTCTTCATGCCCATTAGATTCATCCACACCTCCGACATCCATCTTGGAAAAACCTACCGCACCCCCGGGTGCGAAGCCAAGCGCTACCAGGACTTCTTCACCACCTTCGCCCAGATCGTGGACGACGCGGTGCGCGAGCGTGTCGACTTCCTGCTGATCGGCGGCGACCTGTTTCATACCGGCCAGATCCTCCCTAAGACCTTCGCCAAGACCATCGAGATCCTGCAACCCTTAAAGGACGCCGGCGTCCCCTGTATCGCCGTCGAGGGAAACCATGACTGGATTCACCGCCGCGACAGCGTCTCCTGGATGGAGGCGCTGTCGCAACTGGGCTACATCAACCTGCTGCGCCCGGCCAGGACCGCCGACGGCGGGTACAGTTTCGACCCCTTCGACCCGGAGCAGGGAGCGGGGGGGCATATAGAGATCAAAGGGGCGAACATCTACGGCCTTGGGTACATCGGCTCGCAGGCGGGAAACCACGTGACGCGCATCTGCGAGGCGATCAAGACCAGGCGGAACATCCTGCTCTTTCACGTCGGCGTTTGGAGCTATTCCCCGGTCGAGATCGGCAACATAAAACCGGAGGAGGCGCTCCCGCTTGCCGACTGCTTCGACTACCTGGCGCTCGGCCACGGCCACAAGCCGTACATCGTCGAGACACCGGACGGGCGCCCCTACGCCTTCAACCCCGGCTCGCCCGATTGCGTCAATTTCGGCGAGGAGCGCTATGACAAGGGGTATTACCTGGTCACCCTGGAAAGGGACGGTGCGGTGGGTCACCTGTTCAGGCGCAGCTCTCCGCGCCCGATGCACGTCTTCTCGGTCGACCTGGACGGCGCCGGGAACGCTTCGGAGGCGCTGGATCGCTTCACCGCGGGTGTGCGCGGTAAGCTGGCAGCCACCGAGGAGACGCGCTCGCCGCTTCTCGAGGTGAGGCTGACCGGCAAGGTCGGTTTCCACCCCTTTGAGCTGAGCCGCGAGCGGCTGCGGCTCGCCCTGCTCGATTTCTGCCAGCCGCTGCACCTGGAGATCAAGAACCACCTCTCGCAGGTGGCGGGCGGGGCGGGGGAGGAGAAGGTCAAGAAGAGCCTCGCGGAGATCGAGCGGGATGTGCTGGGGGAACTGATCGGCGCCAACAGCCAGTACCAGGGGAGGGAGGAAGAGCTGGTCCGCCTGAGCCTTGCCGTACGGGACCTGGTGCTGAAGGGGGATGTCGAGGGAGAGGAGCTGTTGGCGCTGCTTTCACGCGGGGGTGCCGCATGCGCATAGTATCCATTCATCTGAAGAACATCAAGTCGCACCGCGACACGGAACTCACTTTTGCCCCCGGCATCAACGTCCTTTCCGGCGCCAACGGCTCCGGCAAGAGCACCATCTTCCAGGCCATAGGCTACGCGCTGTTCGGAGTCTCCGCCCAGGATTTCGCTTCCCGCGCCGAGCGCTTCCTCACCATCGGCACCAAGCGGGGTGAGATCAGCGTGGTTTTCGAGCCGGCGCAGGGCGAGCTGTACCGGGTGACCCGCACCGTCGGACCCGCCGGAAAATGGCTTCTCGCCAAGGAAAACGAGGGCGCCTTCGAGGTGGAGGAGCACGCCAGCATACAGGAGACGGAGCTGCGCATTGCCGCGCTTTTGGGCCTTAGCGGCGCACGGTCGCTGGCGGATCAGTTCAAGCTGGTGATCGGCCCCTTCCAGAACGATTTCCTGGGTCCCTTCGTCATCAGGCAGCCGACCAAGCGGCAGGACGCCTTCGACGAGATCCTCGGCATCGACGCCTGGCGCAAGACCTTCGACGGGACCAAGACGCTGGCGAGCACCATCCTGGCCAAGATCGAGACCCTGCAGGCGGAGGCGGCAGGCAAAATGGAGCAGGTAGCGGTGCTGCCGGCCAAGGAGCTTGAGCTTGCGGGTATGCGCACAAATTCGGAGGCAAAGAAGGCGGAATTGCAGCAGCGTCTGGCCGACCTTGAGCGGGTGACGGCGCTTCTTGCCGTCCTGGACGCGCAAAAGGAGACGATCGAGTCGGTGCAGCATGGGGTGCAGGGTCTGGAGGAGCGCGCCAGTTCCGGCAAGGACCATGTCGCGACCCAGCAACTGCTGGCTGAGCAGTCCAGGAGCGCTGCCGCGCTGCTGTCGGCCGCCACCGAGGGGAAAAAGTGTTACGACGCCGCCGAGGAGAGGCTCAAGCGGCTGCGCGGCGGGGAGCAGCAGAAGCTCCTTTTGGAGAAAAAGCTCGCCGAGCTGGACAAGGAGCAGGCCGGCATCCGCACCGCGTCGGGCATAGAGACGAGGGAGATGGCCGAGCTTCGCGCGGGTATCGAAGCGGATGCCAAGCGCCTGGCTGAGGAGGAAAAGTCGCTCTCCCATGCGCTTGCCGAGCTGAAAAAGACAGAGTCAGCCGCGGGAAGCGCCTTGGCCGAGGTGAACCGGTCCCTGCTTCTTTTCCGCGAGCTCCCGATGCACCGCATCGAGAGCACCCTGCCGTATCTCTTCGTGGCCCTGGACCGGATGGCGGTCATCGACGCCCAGTCGCTGGAGAGGAACAGGCTCTTGGCCGGCAGCGGCGCGCTGAAAGGCGAGGCGGGAGAGCTTGCCTCGCGCCAGTGCCTGCTGGAAAAAATCCAGGGGGAGCGCTCGGAGCTCTCGGGCAGGAGACTCTCCCTGGTCGAGGGGCGGGAAAAGATCGGCGCCGGCGATTGCCCCTTCTTTCACGAGCCGTGCAAAAACCTGGAGGCCGGCGACGGCGTTGGCGTGTTCAGCTCGCGCATCGAGCTGCTGGATGCCGAGATGGCGCGGCTTGACCAGCAGGCGGCGGCGCTGAGCGTTCAGGTAGCTGCCGCGCAGTCGGCGGCGCGGGAACTGGCCGGCATGGAGCAGGTCGCCCTTGAATTGGAGCAGGCGGGCCGCGAACGCGGCGCGCTGGAGCAGGAGTTTGCCGGCAATTTTTCCGAGATGGCACCGGCCGCGCTGGTCGGCCCACTGGAGGGGTGGCTTGCCGCCTCGGGACTTGCCGGGACCCTGGTCGAGGAACTCCGGGGGGTCCAGATCACCCCGGCCGGGACCCCGCATGAGCGCCGCGCACAGCTAAGCGCCGCAAGCGACGGCTGGCAGCGCATCGTCGTTTCGCTGGAAGAGACACTTTCGGCCCGGGTGAAGCAAGCCGAGCAGCCCGTTCAGGAGTGCGCCCTGAAGCTCGCAGAACTCTCGGCCCATGGGGAGGCGCTGGCGGGGAAAAAGCGTGAGCTGGCGGCGGGCAGGGAGAAGGTGATCCTGCGCGAACAGGCGATAGAGCAGCACGGCAGGCGGCTGGAATCCGTGCTTGAGGCCATTGCCGCGCAGAAGGCGGAGCTCGCCGTCCACGCGGGGCTGGATCAGGCGATCAAGGAGGCAACCGAAGAGCTGGTGCGCTTCCAGCCGGCCCGGGACAGTTTCATCGCCAACCAGAAGTCGGCCGAGGAGCTGGAAAAGCGCCTGGAAACGCTCGGCAGGTACCAGGCCCGGCTGCAGGAGATCGACGGGCAGCTGGCCGCAAAGCGGGAGGAACTTAAGGGACTGATCGCCGGCTATCGACCCGAGCAGCACGACGGCGCGAAAGTGGACCGGGAACGGCTGGTCTCGGCCGTGGCGACCCTGAACGCTGAAATCAGCGCGCTGGCAGACGGTGCGACCCGGCTGGAAGGCGAGACTGCCGCGCTTGGCGTCGTGGCCGGCGAGATCGCCAAAAAGCTCGCCTCCATAGAGGAGTTGAAGGAGCAGGGGGCGCTGGTGAAGTTCCTGCGCAACCAGGTGTTCAAAAACGTCTCCAGCCAGCTCTCCGAGCGCTTCCGGGAGGAGATCAGCTTCCGGGCGGACCGGATCTATCGCAGCATCTGCGAGTCGGACGAGGAACTCTTCTGGGGCGAGAACTATCAGATCGTGCTGAAGGACATGGTGGAGGGCGAAATCAGGGAGAGGACCGACGATCAGCTCTCGGGCGGGCAGATGATGAGCGCGGTCGTGGCGCTGCGTCTGGCCCTTTTGCAGACCATCGGGGCCAGGATCGCCTTCTTCGACGAGCCCACCTCCAACCTAGACGCAGAGCGCAGGGAGAACCTGGCGAAGGCCTTTCGCGCCATCGATGTCGGCCAGGAGGAGGTCACCGAGCATTGGTACGATCAGCTGTTCCTGGTAAGCCATGACGTAAGCTTCACCGAGATCACCGATCAGACCATTCAGCTCGATTGAAGCTGACGGTTCCGACCCCACTGCAGTAGCTCCTGCCGGCATCTGGCTACAGGGGATCGATCCGTGACTACTTCATCGTTCCCATGCTCCAGCGTGGGAACGCAAGTTTTCACGCTCCAGCGTCTTATGCCGCCCGCAAACCGGAACCTAGGAGCGTTCCATGATGCATTCCAACGCTGGAAGCGTTGGAATGTGCGAGGAAACCGGGTACTTTAACAAGGATTTTTCTTATATGCCTAACAAGAATCGCGGCGCATGGTTCATCGTCGCCTCCGCGGCAGGCTTTGCTTCCCTCGGCATCCTCATCAAGGGCGCCTTTGCCGGCGGCGCCAATATCAGCACCGTTCTCGCCTGTCGCTTCCTGATCGCGGCGCTCTTTTTGCTGATCTATCTCAAGGCGCGCAGCATCCCCTTTCGCGTCTCCCGCAAGACCGCCCTCCATCTCACCCTCATGGGAGCCGTCGGCTACGGCGGCATGTCGATGCTCTATGCCAACAGCATCCACTACCTCCCCGCCTCGCTTACCGGCATGCTGCTTTACACCTATCCCGCGCTGGTCACACTCTTCGCCCTGCTGGTCGGCGAGGAGCGGATCAACCCGCCCAAGGGCGTGGCGCTCGTGGTCTGTTCCCTTGGGCTGGTGCTGGTGCTTGGCGGCTCTTTCGAGGGGGCGCGGCTGGAAGGGGTGCTCTCCGTGCTTGGCGCGGCGGTCATCTACAGCTGTTACATCCTGATCGGCAACAGGATCCTGAAGGACCTCGACCCGCTGGTGACCTCCTTGTGGGTCTGCACCTGCGCGGGGCTCGCCTTTTTGCTCTACGGGGTTGCCAGCGGCGGGCTGATCTTCAGCATGTCGACCACCGCGTGGCTTTCCATCCTGGGGATCGCCGTATTCCCGACCCTCCTCGGCGTGATCGGCTTCTTCGCCGGCCTGCGCCTGATCGGCGCCACCAATGCCTCCATCATCAGCATGCTGGAACCGCTGATCACCGTGCTGCTATCCGCGCTGCTGCTCGGCGAGCGCATCACGGTACTGCAGGGGGTCGGCGGCGCCGTGCTGCTGTTGGGCGGGGTCATCCTGCAACTTTGGGGCAACGGCGCGAGGCATGAGACGGTCATCGAGGTTTGAGAGGGGGCTAAACCTGCCTATCGCCTGCCATCGTTGACTTTCCTGCCTCGATCTGTTAGAGAAATAGGCTTGTATCTAACGCATGCCTCAAAGGATCTCATGGAACAGTTCTTTCTCAAAGTATCGATAATGCTCGTCCCCGCATTGATGGCTATCACCTGCCACGAGGTGTCGCACGGCTACATAGCGGACAAACTGGGTGACAACACGGCGAGATCGCTCGGGCGGCTCACCCTCAACCCGATCAAGCACCTGGACATCTTCGGCACCCTGATGGTCTTCATCGTAGGCATCGGTTGGGCCAAGCCGGTACCGGTCAACTTCAACAACCTGCGCCGCCCCAAAACCGACATGATCTGGGTCGCGGCTGCCGGCCCCATCACCAATTTCTCCCTTGCCGTCGTTTCGGCGCTGGTCATGCGCGGGCTGGTATTTGTCGCGTCAGGGGTCCCGGACGGCTCCCCGCTTGCCGCCTTCGTCGATCCGATCACGCTGATGCTTGCCTTCTCCATCTACATAAACCTGCTGCTCGGCATCTTCAACCTGATTCCCGTGCCGCCGCTTGACGGAGGGAGGGTGGCGGTCGGGCTGCTCCCTTATCGCCCCTCCATGGCGCTGGCCCGTTTGGAACCGTTCGGCATGATCATCATCATCGCGCTGGTCTTTTTCACAGACGTCTTCAGCTATGTCATATCCCCCGCACTCAATTTTGCCGTGCACCTGCTGGCCGGACCGCAGAGCAACCTCGTTTTCGGCGTCACCAGGCTCATGATGAGGTAGGCACCTTTCGCATCTTGAGCTGCAGACGACGCGGTAATCGCGGCAGGAATGCCGCTCCTACAGATGTTGGCCCGAGGGGCTGAGAGAAGAAGAAATTAAAAAGGAGTCCGTATTTTATGAGCAACAACCGTATCGTTAGCGGCATGAGACCTACCGGCAAACTGCATCTGGGCCATTTCCACGGGGTTCTCTCCAACTGGCTGGAACTGCAGCGCAACTTCGAGTGCTTCTTCTTCGCGGCCGACTGGCATTCTCTTACCACTGAATACGCCAATACGGACGGCATCAGGGAGAGCATCAACGAGATGGTCCTCGACTGGCTCGCCTTCGGGATCGATCCCGAGAAGAGCGTCATTTTCGAGCAGAGCAGGGTGCCGCAGCATGCCGAGTTGAACCTGATCCTTTCCATGATCACGCCGGTATCCTGGCTGGAGCGCAACCCGACCTACAAGGAGATGCAGGAGAACCTCTCCACCAAGGACCTCTCCACCTTCGGGTTCCTCGGGTATCCGGTGCTGATGGCCTCCGACATCATCGTCTACAAGGCGCAGCGGGTGCCGGTCGGTCAGGACCAGATCCCTCACCTCGAGATCACCAGGGAGATCGCCCGGCGTTTCAACCACCTCTACGGCGAGGTGTTCCCCGAACCCGCGGCCCTTCTCACCGAAACTCCCAAGGTGCTCGGGCTCGACGGCAGGAAGATGAGCAAGTCCTACGGCAACGCGATCTTCCTCTCCGACGATGCAGAGGAGACCAGGAAGAAGGTGATGTCCATGGTGACCGACACGCAGCGCCCCTTCAAGAGAGACCCGGGCGAGCCGGACCGCTGCATCGCCTTCACGCTGCACGCGTTATACGTGCCCCAGGAAAAAAGGGACGAGATCGTGGTCGCCTGCCGCAGCGCGCAGCTTGGATGCGTCGACTGCAAGAAGATCCTGGCAGGGTGCATGATCGACACCCTGGCGCCCTTTAGGGCCAAGCGCGAGGAACTGGCACAGCACCCCGGCCTGGTGGGCGAAGTGCTCGCCGAGGGGAGCCGCAAGGCGGAAGTCGTGGCAAGGCAGACCATGGTAGAGGCGCGCGCCGCGCTCAAGGTCTAGAAGGATCGAACCGCAAAGGTCGCAGAGGGCGCTGAGGAAAAGCAAGAGAAAGCTATCTATAACCTTGACCTCAACCTCAATCTGATTTTCAGGAGTCCCATTGCCGCTCGAGAGCATGCAAAGCAATCTTTTTTCCGACGCCATGGAGGACGCCTACCGGGTGCAGATCTCGGAGTTCGAGGGGCCGCTCGACCTGCTGCTTCACCTCATCAAGAAGAACGAGGTGGACATCTACAACATCCCGATCGCCGCCATCACCAGGCAGTATCTGGAATACATGGATCTCCTCAAGGAGCTGAACCTGGACATCGCCGGCGAGTTCCTGGTGATGGCCGCCACCTTGTTGCAGATCAAGTCGCGCATGCTGCTCCCGGTCACCCAGGAGGAGGATGATGCCGAGGCTGAGGACCCGCGCGCGGAACTGGTGCGCAGGCTCCTGGAGTACCAGCGCTACCGGGACGCTTCCTATCTCCTCTCCAGCCGTAACCTTTTGGGGCGCGACGTCTTTGCCAGGAAGTTCGACTCCCCGGAGTTCGCGGAGCTGGAGCAAAAGGAGGAGCCTGCGGACGTGGAGCTTTTCGAGCTGATCGAGGCGTTCCAACGGGTGCTGGCCCGGGTGTCGGTGGATACCTTTCATGATGTCGTCGCGGACGGCATCTCCATCGCGGACCGCATCAGCGAGGTGCTCTCGCTTTTGCACGCCGAGAAGACGGTCTGCTTCGATGCACTCTTTAGCGACGGCATGACGCGGGACCTGCTGGTGGTGACCTTCCTCTCCATACTGGAGCTCTGCAAGCTGAAACTGATCAAGATCACCCAGGCGGAGAGCCTGGGGTCCATCTGGCTCACCTCGACATCGGTGCCGGACGACGGGCCGGAGCATTTGCAGGAAACGGAGGAGCTAGTTGTCGGGTAAGTCGCTTAGGGCAGTCATCGAGAGTCTCATCTTCGTCCACGACCAGCCGCTGACGCTGGATCGGCTCGCCCTGATCC
>Ga0209317_1003174_pt1 | contig 10672 bp, 10 predicted proteins | sample RifGroB2_FD_183994 | JGI IMG/M metagenome (GOLD analysis project Ga0209317, IMG submission 183994) | Soil microbial communities from Rifle, Colorado, USA - Groundwater B2 (SPAdes) (version 2) | ecosystem: Environmental > Terrestrial > Soil > Unclassified | place: Rifle, Colorado | collected...
CCCTTGCCGTTCGGCTAATGGTTCCCACCATCAGGGTCCATAGAGGACTTGCACCTCCAAGTCACGAATCAACCACCACAGTTGATTCGATGGCGCTTACGCGCCACGCGCCCTGCCGAGCGCACATGCAAAAGGGGCACCCCCAAAGACGGGGTGCCCCTTACCATTAGCAGCTTTGGACGCGGGTGCTCATGCCGGCAGCGACGGCAGCTCCAGCCCGGCCATCTTCTGGACCATGCGCACCACCTGGCAGCTGTACCCGAACTCGTTGTCGTACCAGACATAGAGGACGCAGCGGTCGCCCTGGACGATAGTGGCCAGGGAATCGACGACGCCGGCGTGACGCGAACCCACGAAATCGCTGGACACGACGTCCGGAGAGTTGGTGTAGTCTATCTGGTTCTGCAGCGGGGAATCGAGCGAAACGGCGCGCAGGTGGCTGTTCAGCGTGGCGACGTCGGTCTCCGCGTTCAGCTGCAGGTTCAGGATGGCAAGCGAGACGTTGGGGGTCGGCACGCGGATGGCGTTGCCGGTCAGTTTCCCTGCCAGTTCGGGAAGCACCTTGGCGACGGCCTTGGCGGCCCCGGTCTCGGTGATCACCATGTTGAGCGGGGCGCTCCGCCCGCGACGGTCCGCCTTGTGGTAGTTGTCGATCAGGTTCTGGTCGTTGGTGTAGGAGTGGCAGGTCTCCACGTGGCCGCTTGCTATGCCGAACCTGTCGCTCACCGCTTTCAGCACCGGGACGATGGCGTTGGTGGTGCAGCTCGCCGCGGAGAAGACCTTCTCGCCCCTCACGATGAGGTCGTTGTTGATGCCGGCAACGACGTTGGGGATGTCGCCTTTTCCCGGCGCGGTCAGCAGCACCTGAGACACGCCCTGCGCCTTCAGGTGACGTCCCAGCCCTTCGCGGTCGCGCCACTTGCCGGTGTTGTCGATCAGGATCGCGTTGTTGATGCCGTACTGCGTGTAGTCCACGTTTTCCGGGGCGTCGGCGTAGATGATCCGGATCATGTTGCCGTTGGCGATGATCGCGTTCTCTTCCTCGTCGATGGTGATGATGCCGTTGAAGGGGCCGTGCACCGAGTCGCGGCGCAGCAGGCTCGCCCTTTTGACCAGGTCGTCCGGCCCGCCCTTGCGCACCACCGCCGCGCGCAGCCTCAGTTTCTCGCCGCTGCCCGACTTCTCCACCAGGATACGGGCGAGCAGACGCCCGATGCGGCCGAATCCGTAGAGCACGATGTCCTGCGGCTCGTCCAGCAGGGGCGTGCGGCCGGTGTTGACAGAGGCGAGCTCGCAGCGCACGAAATCATCGGCGGAAACGGTAGCTGCCTGTGCCTGATAGCGGACTGCGAGCCTTCCGAGGTCGATGCGCGCCGGCGCCAGGTCGAGCTTGCTGAGGGCGTCGAGAACGGGGAAGGTCTCCAGCACGGTCAGCTCGGAATCGAGGATCTGACGTGCGAAGCGGTGTGCCTTGAGGATCTCGATGGTCGGGCTGTTCACCAGCGACCGGCCGTACACCGTAGTCACGATGTTGTTGTCGCGGTACAGACGACCGATGATGGGGAGCATGCGCTCGGCAAGCTCCTCGTGCCCCTGCCATTCCTTCAAATAAGCTTCCTGTTTCTCAATGTTCATATTTGATCCCTTCTCAGAAAATAACGCCGGCTCTTTGAGAGTAATGCCGACGCGACGCTTCGTTGTCTTAAGGAAAACAAACCAACTGACGGCTAAGTGTAACTACAGTAAACCTTTTCTCGTCAGAGATAAAACCTTGAGCCTGTCCGGCGCAAACTCCTGCATATTACTGCATCCGAGTCTTGTAAACAATTGGAAGTTCAGCAGCGTCTGAAGATAATTATTCCGTTAATTATTGTTGTCAAATAAACTTCCGCCGGACACACCCGGCGTCACCCAGCACCCAGGCAACCTTTGCACTGGGTGCGGTTCTCGTGGTATGCTTCCCGGTCTCTGACTCCCTAAAGCCTCGCACAGCTCTCCCCTCTCACGTGAAAGCTTTTTGCCGTGCCTGTGAGTCGACCGAAATCAAACAGTGGAATCCGCAATGAGAACTATTGTCCTACTCGTCTTGTCGAACGTGTTCATGACCTTTGCCTGGTACGCGCACCTGAAAGACCTGCGCAGCTCGCCCTTGTACGTGGCCGTGCTCGCCAGCTGGGGGATCGCCCTTTTCGAGTACATGCTCCAGGTCCCCGCCAATCGCGCCGGGTACGGCACCTTTAGCCTGGGACAATTAAAAATCATGCAGGAAGTCATCACCTTATCCGTATTCGTGCCGTTTGCCGTGTACTACATGGGGCAGCCGCTCAAGATGGATTATCTCTGGGCGGGGCTCTGCATGGCGGGCGCCGTTTTCTTCATTTTCCGCAGCTGAACGAGGGAGGGAGTGCCGCCATGATCTGCGTGATCGCTTCGATAAGGGTTAGGGAGGGGGCGCGGGATGCGTTCCTTGGGATCTTCAACGAGAACGTCCCGAAGGTGAGGCGTGAGAAGGGTTGCATCGAGTACTTCCCGGCGCTGGACATCGATGCCGCCTTGGGCGCGCAGCAGCTCGACGACCGGGTGGTAACGGTGATGGAGAAGTGGGAGAGCCTCACTGCGCTCCGCCTGCACCTGGCCGCACCGCACATGCTTGACTACAGGGAAAAGGTCAAGGACCTGGTGGAAGACGTTTCGCTGAAGGTGCTGCAAGAGGCGTAGGCGCAACCCCGGGGAAGCTCCCCCTCCCCCTCTTACTTAAAGGGGGGGGCCTGATCACCCCAGGTACGGCTTCAGGACCTCGAGCGAGGCATCCAGATGCGCCTTGCTGTGCGCCTCGATGGTGTACGCCGCGTCCGGGGCGTAGCGCTCCATCAGCCGGAAGTACAACCCGAAATCAATGGCGCCCTCGCCCGGGGGGGCGTGATCGTCCCTGGTACCGCTGTTGTCGTGGATGTGCACCTCCACGATCCGCTCGCCCAACGCCTCGAACCACTGCTCCATGCTGACCTTCCTGAACAGGTTCCAGTGCCCCACATCGAAACAGTGCCCGAAAATGGGATCGTCTACCGCGTCCAGCAGCGCCTTCAGCGTGGAAGGCTCCTCCTCGAAGATGTTCTCCACCGCGACGACCGTGCCGATGTCCCTGGCGCGGCCAAGGACCGCGCGCCATGCCGTGACACTGAGGTCAAGCCACTGCGCTGTCGCCTCGCCGTAGCGCCAGCGGTCGAAGCCGGGATGGAATACCATGACCTCGGGCCGGAGGATCCGGGCCGCGTCCAGCACCTGCCCGAAGCGGTGCATGGTAGCGTCCCTCAGCATCCTCTCCAGCGATCCGGGGTTCAGGTCCATGAACGGGGCGTGTACGGTGCAGCAGAGCCCTTCCGCACGCAGCGCTTGCGCGGTGGCCTCCAGTTCCGAGGGCACCAGGGCATCCAGCGCGTCGGCGGAGAGAAAAATTTCCGGGTTGAGGCGACGCTCCAGAAAGAAGGGGAGATGCTCCGCGATCTGCAGGTAGGGGACGTGGGCGAAAAGGCGTTTACTCATCTTTTTTCCCGTGCTTCCTGATCAGCTCGCCGGCGCAGCCGTCGCAACCCACCAACCGGTCGAGTTTCTGTATGTCCGCCGGTTCGCCAAGGACGATCAGGGTGTCGTGCGCCTCGATCCTTGTGTGGGACTCCGGGTTGAAGACCATCTTGCCGCTTTGCTTCTTCACCCCGACGATGATGACACCTGTTTCCTTTCTGAAGCCGGAGCTGGCCAGGGTCTCGCCGGCGAAACCGGATTGGGAGGGGATCAGTATTTCCTCCATCTGCAGTTCCATGTGTTCCCGCCCGGTGGCGATCTCAATGAAGTCGACCACGGTGGGGCGCAGGATGGCCTGGGCCATTCTGGAGCCGCCGATGAGGTAAGGGGATACCACCTTGTTGGCGCCGGCCCGCTTTAGCTTCAGCTCAGACCCCTCCTCGCCCGCGCGGGCCAGGATGAAGAGGTCCGGGTTCAAACCGCGCGCAGTGAGGGTGATATAGACGTTTTCCGTGTCGGAGGTGACGACCGAGATGAGCCCCCTTGCCTTCCTGATCCCCGCCTTCAACAGCACATCGTCTGCCGTGGCGTCACCGCGCAGGAACAGGTACGGGTTGCCGTCCTGCTCCATCAGCTCTATCATGGCCACGTCCTTCTCCACGACGACGAACGGCAGCGGCTTGGCCGCAAACTCCCTGCAGATGAGCGAACCGATACGCCCGAACCCGCAGATGATGTAGTGCCCCTCCAGGGCAGCTATCGCCTTTTCCACCTTTTTCCTCCCGAAGATCCGCTGGAACTGCCCCTCGAACATGATCTGGGCCAGGCTGCCGACGATGTAGCCGATCACCCCCACGCCGAAGAAGATAAGCAGCATGGTGAATATCTTTCCGGCCGCGCTTAAGTCGTGCACCTCCCGGAAGCCGACGGTCCCCAGGGTGATCACCGTCATGTAAAGGGCGTCCAGGGTATCCCACCCCTCGATGGCTATGTACCCGAGGGTGCCAAAGGAGAGCAGGAGCATAAGCACGCCTATCGAGATTTTGAAATGCCGGATCGGGTCCATGGGTAAACTTCCTCAGCGCCGCAAGATACAGTCCGCGCCTTGAGATTTCAAGCATTTTCCATTGGAAGCCTATAAATATAAAGGGAAGTTCTTGACAATCCATGCATACTGTATACAATACCGCGATCATTGGGGGTAGCGTATGAAGAAGAACGTGGAGAAGCACCTAACTCTTAGGGAACGGATACTTGAGACTATCCGGGACGCGATCATGTCGGGAGCTCTCAAGCCTGGAGAGAAGGTAGCCGAACCAGAACTCGCCGCACGTTTCGGTATCAGCCGCACCCCGATCCGCGAGGCGTTCCGCCAGCTCGAATCAGAAGGTTACCTCTCCGTCATCCCGCGCAAGGGCGCGCTGGTCGCCTGCTTTTCGGCGAAGGACGTGGAGGAGTTCTACGCCATCAAGAGCATCCTGGAGGGTTACGCCGCCCGCAAGGCCTGCAGCACGCTCAGCACCCGCGAGATCAACAAGCTGGAAGCGATCAACGAAAAACTGCGCGAGATAGCAGCCGAAGGGGACGTGCGCCACTTCTTCAAGGTGCACAACAGCTTCCATGACCTTTTCATCAGGGGTGCGGGGAACGAGAAGCTGCATGACATGATCGCCCAGCTCCTGAAGAAGTTCCAGCGCCTGCGCATGGCCTCGCTCAGCAAGCCCGGGAGGATGCAGCTCTCCGTCGAAGAGCACGAGAAGATCATAGATGCCTTCCGCAAAAGGGATACCGTGCTCGCCGAGATGCTGGTGCAAAAGAATGCGGAGTACGGCGGCAAGGTCTTGATCGAAGAGGAAGGCGCCGCCGAGATATGGTGCACCAAGGGGCTCGACCTTTAAGGCCGTCGATTTTCCCGGCAATTGACAATCGAAGAAGGAGATCTGCCAATGCGCTCGCCCTCGGCCGACCATTGGCAAGCGTCCCGTCCCGCACCCGGACACGGGATAAGCACAAACCCCCTCGCACCTTGTCTTATCGCCGTCAATCATCTCGCCCTTTGCGTATCCGCTGTCAAGCAAGTCCCCTCCGCGTGGCACAGCGGCAAATGTAGAAGCACTCCCACCTTTTCAGTTGCCGATCTTCAATCGTCCTCTGCCTTTGCCCTGCTTCCCGTTATTCTTCGGCAGCTGTCCATTGCCAATCGTCAATTGCCTCTCAAACTGTTTTCCTTTGCCTCAGCCGTCACTTTGCGCTAAATTAGCCCTTTACCATTCAATGCAGGAGGGAGGCGCCGTGCAGCAGCTGAAACTGATCCCAAAAGTTGACCGGGTTCTCGAGTGGGAGGAGGTGCGCAGGCTCCTGGCCACCCATCCAAGGGAGCTGTTGCTAAAGGCAGTCCGCAACGCGCTCGACAAGCTGCGCGCCGGCGCCCGGGCCGGCAGCCTGGACGACTCGGCGTTCCGGGAGCAGGCCGTCTGCGCCGAAGTGGCCCGCGAACTGAGGGATCTCAAAAAACCCAGCCTGACCAGGGTCATCAACGGCTCCGGCATCGTGATCCATACCAACCTGGGACGCTCCATCCTTCCCGAGGCGGCCAGGGAAGCGCTCAACACCATCGCCTTCTCCTATTCAAACCTCGAGTTCGACCTGGAAAAAGGGATGCGCGGCAGCCGCTACAGCCACGTGGAGGCGCTCCTTTGCGAGTTGACCGGGGCCGAGGCCGCCATCGTGGTCAACAACAACGCTGCAGCGGTGCTCCTGTCCCTGAGCGCCATGGCCGCCGGACGCGAGGCCGTGGTCTCACGCGGCGAGCTGGTGGAGATCGGCGGCTCGTTCCGGATCCCCGAGGTGATGCGGCTGTCCGGCGTGACCTTGAAGGAAGTCGGCACCACCAACAGGACCCACCCCAAGGATTACAGCAACGCTGTGAACGAGCAGACCGCGCTCTTTCTCAAGGTGCATTGCAGCAACTTCGCCGTGATGGGCTTCACCGCGGAGGTGACCGCAGAGGAGATGGCGGCGCTTGGCGCCGCTGCCGGCGTACCGGTGCTGGCCGACATGGGGAGCGGCAACCTCGTTGACCTCTCCGGCCGCCTCCCCTGCCCCGAGCCGACGGTCCAGGATTTCGTGCGCGCCGGCGTCGACGTGATTACCTTCAGCGGCGACAAGCTTCTGGGGGGGCCGCAGGCCGGCATCATCGTGGGGAAGAGGCCGTTCATAGAGGCGATGAAGAAGCACCAGCTGCTGCGCGCGCTGAGGATGGACAAGCTGACCCTCGCGAGCCTCGAGGCGACGCTGGGGCTTTACCGCGACGAGATGATGGCGCTGAAGGAAGTGCCGACCCTCAGGATGCTGACGGCGACCCTTCCCGAGCTCACCGCGCGCGCCCGGAGCCTGGCGGGGCGGTTGCGCCGCCGGACCCCCGGCAGGGTCTCCTTCAAGCTCAGCGAAGGATTCTCCCAGGCAGGCGGAGGGACCCTGCCGCTTCTGAACCTCCCCACCATGCTGATCGAGGTCGCGGTGGAGGGGCTGTCGCCCAACGAGATCGAGCTGAGGCTGAGAGGCTCCGAGATCCCGGTCATCGGCAGGATCAACAAGAACGCCTTCCTGCTGGACCCGAGGACGCTGCAAGACGGCGACCTGAACGATCTGGCCGCGGCGATCTCCGCCTTGGCGACTTGAACAGCACCCGGCCCTGACGCCTCCATAGATTTATCTGGTTTTTTCGTGCCGTCACTGTATAATTCGGCGATTTCAGACCCGTGGTCGCCGCCAACGCTCCGGAGGTCACCTTTGAGCAGGATTTTCGCACTGATACCGGCCGCCGGGACGGGAAGACGGATGGGGGCCGGGTCGAACAAGCAGTACCTCCTTCTGGACGAGATGCCGATCCTTGCCCGCACGGTGCAGGCGTTTGAGGATGCCCCTTTTATCGACGCCATCTACCTGGTCTCGCCGATGCAGGAGATCCCCTTTTGCCGCAGCGAGGTGGTTGAGAGGTACGGCTTCTCCAAGGTCAGGGCCATCGTCGCCGGAGGCGCCGAAAGGCAGAACTCGGTGCTAAACGGCCTGCTGGCCATGGAGGAAGCCGGAGACGACGACCTGGTGCTGATCCACGACGGGGTGCGCCCCTTCGTTTCCGCGGAAATGCTCGAGGCCGCCGCTGCTGCTGCCCGGGAGGCAGGGGCTGCCGTAGTCGCGGTGCCGGTCAAGGACACGGTGAAGGTGGTCCTGGACGGCCTGATAAAGGAGACCCCGGCACGCGAACAGCTCTGGCTCGCCCAGACGCCGCAGGCCTTTCGCTACGGGCTGATCCGCGCCGCCCACGAGGACGCCCTCGCCACGGGGTTCCTCGGCACCGACGATTCATCCCTCGTCGAGCGGCAGGGGGGGGCGGTGCGGATAGTCTCCGGCGACTACCGCAACATCAAGATCACCACCCCCGAGGACCTGGTGCTTGCCGGGGCCTTGTTGAAGGAAAAGGAGCAAGCCTCATGAGGATCGGCAACGGCTACGACGTACATCGGCTGGTGGAAGGGCGCAAGCTGATCCTGGGCGGCGTGGATGTCCCTTACCAGAAGGGGCTGCTCGGCCACTCCGACGCCGACGTGCTGCTGCACGCCCTGTCCGACGCCATCCTGGGCGCCATCGGCGAGGGGGACATCGGGCGCCACTTCCCGGACACGGACCCCGCCTACCAGGGTGCCGACAGCATGCTGCTTTTGCAGCACGTGATGAGGCTCGCCGACGCCAAGGGTTACCGCATCGGCAACGTGGACGCCACCATCGTCGCTCAGCGCCCCAAGCTCGCCCCCTTCATCGCAAGGATGAGGGCGAACATCGCGCGGGCGCTGTCGACCGAAGAGGAGCGGGTGAACGTCAAGGCCACCACGACCGAGGAGCTCGGTTTCGCAGGGCGCGGCGAGGGGATCGCCTCCTACGCGGTTGCGCTCCTGGAACGGAAAACCAAAGCATAGCCATGTTGCCGCGTCTGCCACCGGAGACGGGTGGGGAGCCCTGCAAAGGGTGCAGCACAAAAAAAACTCTCCGCGCCGGGGAGGCATCCCCGGCGCACAGGAAATCGATATGACCACTACAGAGACGCCGGCGCCGGAAAAAGCCGCCAACTTCATCAGGAACATCGTCACCGAAGACCTCAAAAGCGGCAAGCACCGGGAGATCGTGACACGTTTCCCGCCCGAGCCAAACGGCTACCTGCACATAGGGCACGCCAAGTCCATCTGCCTCAACTTCGGCCTCGCGCTCGATTTCGGCGGCCGCTGCCACCTCCGCTTCGACGACACCAACCCGACCAAGGAAGACATCGAGTACGAGGACTCCATCAGGGAGAACGTCAAGTGGCTCGGCTTCGACTGGGGCAAGCACATGTACTTCGCCTCGGATTACTTCGAGCAGTTCTACCAGTACGCGCTGCGGCTCATCGAGATGGACCTCGCCTATGTCGACAGCCTCCCGGCCGAGCAGATGCGCTCCCTGCGCGGGACATTGAACGAGCCGGGCAAGGAGAGCCCCTACCGCAGCCGCAGCACCGAGGAAAACCTCGACCTGTTCGGCCGCATGCGGGCCGGGGAGTTCGAGGACGGCGCGCACGTGCTGAGGCTCAAGATCGACATGGCCTCTCCCAACATCAACCTGCGCGACCCGGTCATCTACCGCATCAAGAAGGTAGAGCACCACAGGACCGGCGCCGCCTGGTGCATCTACCCGATGTACGACTACGCGCACTGCATCTCCGACTCCATCGAAGGGATCACCCACTCGGTCTGCACACTCGAGTTCGAGGACCACCGCCCGCTTTACGACTGGGTGCTGGAGAAACTCAAGGTCCCCTGCCACCCGCAGCAGATCGAGTTCGCCCGCCTCAACCTGAGCTACACCGTGATGAGCAAGAGAAAGCTCCTCGAGCTGGTGCAGGAAAAGCTCGTCGACGGCTGGGACGACCCGCGCATGCCGACCCTGGTGGGGCTCAGGAGGCGCGGCTTCACCCCCGAGTCGATCGTCTCCTTTTGCGAGACCATCGGAGTGGGGAAGAGCGACAGCTTCATCGACATGAGCATCCTGGAGGAAGCGGTACGCGAGGACCTGAACCTGAGGGCGCCCCGCGCGATGTCCGTACTGCGCCCCCTGAAGCTGGTGATCGAGGGTTACCCCGAGGGCGAGTCGGAGGAGTTCGATGCCGCCAACCACCCGAACAACCCGGAGATGGGGAGCCGCAAGGTCCCGTTCTCCAAGACGGTGTACATCGAGCGGGACGATTTCCAGGAAGAGCCGGCCAAGGGCTTTTTCCGCCTGGCGCCCGGGCGCGAGGTGCGTCTGCGCTACGCGTACATCATCCGCTGCGAGTCTGTGGTGAAGGATGAGGCGGGCGAGGTCGTGGAGGTCCGCTGCAGCTACGACAAGGATTCCCGCGGCGGAAGCGCGCCCGACGGCAGGAAGATCAAGGGGACCATCCACTGGGTGAGCGCCGGGCATGCAGTCGACGCCGAGGTGCGCATGTACGACAGGCTCTTCAGCACGCCGAACCCGGGGGGCAAGAACGAGCCCGACTACCGCACCTCGCTGAACCCGAAGTCGATCGAGGTCCTCACGGGGTGCAAACTCGAGCCGTCGCTTGGCGCCGCCACCCTGGACAGCCGCTACCAGTTCGAGCGCCTGGGCTACTTCTGCCTCGATTCCAGGGACTCCCGCCCCGACGCCCCGGTCTTCAACCGGACCGCGACCTTGCGCGACTCCTGGAGCGAGCAAAAGCGCTGAATCCTGCGCTTCTTGCATTAAATCCGGCGGCTGCAGGTTATCGGGGCAGCAATGCCGCTCCTACAGACAAGCAGAGAAACAACAAGCGGTCGCAAGGCCTTACATTTTTGGAAAAGAGGAACTGACATGCCCTTACGCGTCTACAACACCCTTACCGGCAGCAAGGAAGAATTCGTACCGATCAACCCCGGCAAGGTCGGCATGTACGTTTGCGGCGTAACGGTTTACGACCACTGCCACATCGGGCACGCACGCGCGAACGTGGTGTTCGACATGATCTATCGCTACCTGCGCGCCAAGGGGCTCGACGTCACCTACGTCCGCAACTACACGGACATCGACGACAAGATCATCAACCGCGCCAACCGCGACGGGG
>Ga0209317_1003175_pt1 | contig 10671 bp, 7 predicted proteins | sample RifGroB2_FD_183994 | JGI IMG/M metagenome (GOLD analysis project Ga0209317, IMG submission 183994) | Soil microbial communities from Rifle, Colorado, USA - Groundwater B2 (SPAdes) (version 2) | ecosystem: Environmental > Terrestrial > Soil > Unclassified | place: Rifle, Colorado | collected...
TCAGCGGCTGCGCCAAGCAGCAGGCCGTGAAGGCCGACCAGCCGGTAGCCCCGTCGGCCACCGCCCAGCAGTCCGCACCGGCCCAGCCCCAGCAGCCTGTGGCCAGCCAGCAGGCGTCTCCGTCGACAACCGAGCTTTCCGCATCATCCATCAAGGCGGAACCGGTCCTGCCCGCAGCCGCGGGGAGCCAGCAGGGGTCCGCCGCAGCCGGCGCCCTGGAGAAGATCTACTTCGATTTCGACTCCGACCTGCTGAGCGACGCCGCCCGCGAGACCCTCACCGAAAACTTCGTGAAGCTGAAGGCGATGCCCAACGTGAAGATCCGCGTCGAGGGTAACTGCGACGAGCGCGGCTCGGATGAGTACAACCTGGCTCTCAGCGAGCGCCGGGCTCAGGCCGCGGTGAAGTACCTGACGGCACTTGGCGTACCGGCCAGCCGCCTCTCCGCCATCGGCTACGGCGAGGAGAAGCCTGCCGATTCCGGGCACAGCGACGCCGCCTGGGCCAGGAACAGGCGGGACGAGTTCAATATCAGCAAGTAACTGTGAGGGGCCGCAGTGTCGGCCCCTCACCAATTTTAAGGTGTGTCATGAACGAAATATTATCGAGCCGGGCCTTGCGGTCCGGCATCGTCGTACTTGCCTTGCTCTGCTGCGGCTTCACCTGGGGGGGCAAGGATAAATGCACGGAAGCACGTGAAGTAGCTGAAAAGATCGCGCCGGAAACCCCGGCGCCCGATCGTGCCGAGGCAGAGGAAAAGGTCCGCGACCTCTGCCCGGACGGAGGCTCCGCATTGTACCTCAGGGGAGTTTCCCTGGAAGCCGAACGGAAGACGGATGAGGCCATAGCCGCCTACCGCAGCGCCGCCGTAAAGGACCCGCAGCTGACATCGGCCAACGGGCGCCTCGGGCTGTTACTGCTGGCGAGGGGCTCCCGCGAGGAAGCCTCCGTACTGCTCTTCGAGGCGGTCAGGCAGAAAGGTGACTCCCGCTTCGCGCGGGCTCTTGCCGACGTGTTCCTTGAGGGAAAGCTGTACTCGTTGGCACTGAACCAGTACCGGCAGGCCCAGCCGTCCTTCCCGACCGATGTCAACCTCTACCTCGGCATGGCCCGCAGCTATTCGGGCCTCGGCGATCAGGGAAACGCCCTTGGATCGTTGCAGGAAGCGCTCCGGCTGCAACCGGCCAACGCCACCGTGCACCTGGAACTGGCTTCCCTTTACCAGGACCAGAGCCGATACGATCAGGCCGCCGCGCACCTGCGCCAGGCCATATCAAGCGACTCCGGCAACGCCAACTACCATTTCAGGCTGGCCCAGCTGCTGGAACTGATGGGGAAACGGGATGAGGCTGAAAAGGAGTACGCCCTGACCGGGGTGCAGCGGACCGTAACGGCGGCCGACCACCTGAAGCGTGCTGCGAAGTACGAGGACGCAGGCGAGTATGCCCTGGCAGCGGCGGAATACGCCGCCCTGCTGGTGAAGGATCCGCAGATGGGAGGGGTGCGTGAAAAGCTGGGCGATGCGCAACTTGCCGCCGGCCACGATGCCGAGGCGATCGCCGCCTACGAGGACGCCCTGCAGAAAAAGGAAGATTCCAGCCGGGTCCGCTACCATCTCGGCATGCTATACGAGCGCAAGGGCGATCTGGAAGAGGCTGTGCGCAACTTCGCGGAGTCGCTGCGGCTTGATCCCGTCAACGGCGATGCACGCAGGAGGCTCGCCGACATCTACGCCCTGCGGGGCGACCTCCCGCTTGCGGTGGGCGAGTATCGGGAACTGATCACCCGCCAGGCCGACAACCCGCTCAACTACCTGAGGCTTGCCCGCTTGCTGGAGAAGCAGCGCAACTACAGGGAGGCGGTCGCCACCTACGACAAGGCGCTCAGCCTCGATCCGGCCAACAGCGAGGCGCACCGCAGCATCGGGTTCCTCCACCTGCGTCTGAAGCAGCCGGACCAGGCGGAAAAGCACCTGCGAGAAGTGCTGAAGCTCGACCCGAGGAACTCCCAGGCACGGGACACCCTCATCTCGATCTACGTGAAGCAGAAGAGGTACGGTGATACCACCACGCTTCTCGAAGAGGACGCAAAACTCAACCCGCAGAGCGCCGACAGCCAGTACCGGCTCGGCGTGATGTACGCCTTCAAGCGCGAGGACGAGAAAGCGCGGCAACATTTCGATGCGGCGCTGCAACTGAGGCCGAACCATGCCCGGGCGCTGAACGCGCTCGGCAAGCTCTACCTCAAGCAGGGGGACCGGGAGAAGGCCCGTGAAACCTTCGCTGCGGCCAAGAGGGCTGATCCGGATCTCTTGGAACCGGTGGAACTCTGGAACAAGCTGAGCGTGACGCCCAAAAAGTACGCCGAAAAGAAGAAGTCCCACGGCGGGAAGCATAAGGCGACTTCCAAGAAGAAGGCGAGTTCCAAGAAAAAGGTGAGCTCCAAGAAAAAGGTGAGCTCCAAGAAGAAGGCGAGTTCCAAGAAGACGGCGAGTTCCAAGAAGAAGGGCAGTTCGAAGGAGAAGGGGAGTTCGAAGAAAAAGTCACGCAAGTCGAACCGATAAGAGGCAGGGCTCCGCAAAAAGGAAGGAGGCGCCCGCTCCATGCGCCTCCTTCTTCACCAGCTGTTTTTATGTCCCCCTGAGCCAGCCGGCACCGGCCCGGGAAGTGCTGCAGCTACCCCTGTACAGTATCAGGCCGAGCCTCCGGGAAAACCGAACTCCAGGCGATGGCGGGATCGTCGGCGAGCAGTTTGTACCAGACGTTGACGCTCTCCAGCGTACCGTAAATATTGGTGTTGTTGGTGAGGGTACCCCCGTAACAGTAGCCTCCCCTGGCAAAGGTGATGTTGATGCCGGGAGCATAGGAGCGGACTGTGGACCACAGCAGCCTGATCCCCTGAGGCATCACCACCTGGGCCATGCGCTGCAACAGCAGCAAGGCCAGCCCCTCACCGCGGTGCTGCGGGGATACTGCGAAATGCGCCAGTTCACCGGTGCCGGAGGGGGCGTCGAACCGTCCTGCGCAGATCGCGGCGAGAACCTCCCCGATCCAGAGCCCCAGGAAGAGGTCCCCCATCTTGAGGGAAGTTTCCAGAAAAAGCGGGTCATGAACAGCGGCAGGCTTGGCCACCCCCACCACGCTGTACAGCGCAGCCATCTGGCCGATGTCTGCCGCCTCCGCCAGCCGCAGCGTCCCCCCCTCGGGCAGCGGCACCGGAGCGGCCAGAGACTGTGCATCGGTGGTCGCCAGGATACTCTTCCGCAACAGCGGGATTCGCTCCAGCATGGGTTCCTTTGCGAAGAACCTGGTCATGAAACACGCGGTCTCCCCCTCCCCATAGAAGTGCGGGATCGCCGCCTCCAACTGGTACCCGGCTGCGACGAAATGCCGGGCCTGCGCCGCGGGGATCCTGGCGCAGACCTTCGTGTACCCTCGGGAACAGGCCAGCCGCTCCAGGCCGGCGACGATGTCCGGGGCGTCTCCCGGGTCGAGGTTAACCAGGTAGGCCTGCCCGTCACGAAGGTCATGCCGCACCAGCGAGTTACCTATGATTTCGATCTGGTCTGTCATACTTCCTCCCCTCTCCTCAGCCCTCCGCACACTCCGGTCCGCTCTCGCAGTACGACTCGAGGACACCTACGATGGAATTGAGCAGTCCGAGCATTTCCGACTGCTGGTTAAGGTAATAGCCGGCGGCCGACTCCTCGTTCCTGCCGACGTGTATGCCGAAAACGTCGCCGCGCTGGAGCCGGAACACCTCCTCGTCGGTCTCGTCATCGCCGAAGTAGACGGCCCTGGTGCAGTTGAGTTTCTCCATGGCCGCAGCGAGCGCTTCCCCCTTGCCTAAGGCGCCCTGCGGGGCCAGGTTCACTACGAACTTGCCACCGATCCTGCGGGGCTGAGGCTCCAGGTCATCGAGTGCGGCATGGATCATGGTCGCTGCCCGCTCAGGATCGGGGGCCTTGCGGTAATGCAGGCTGAGGGATTCCCCCTTGAACTCGATTTCGACACCCGGCTCGTAGAAAAGGGCCGTATGCAGCCCCTCTCTCCACTTGAGGCAGAGCTGGACGTACTCCCACTTCCGTTGTTCCTCCTGACCAGGCCACTCCGCCCCGTGGTTGCCGATCACGAGGTGCGGCTCGAATCCGAGCATGGCCAGGGCGTTCTGGCGCGACCTCCCCGTGATCACCGCAACCTTGGCCAGCCCCATCAGGCGCTGCAGGGCGCCTCGAACCGGCTTGGCAATCCGGGCCTCGGCGTACTCCTCGACTATGGGGGCGAGGGTACCGTCCAGGTCGAAGGCGAAAAGCGTATCGGGCGCCACGTAACGGGCGAAAGCGGCTAGCTGTTGCGAATGAAAGAGGTACGAAGGCATTACTGGTTTCTCCTGATCCGGGCCGAAAGCTTCTCGCGCTGGCGCACGCGGGCTGCGTCCAGCAGCATCCTGCCGGCCCAGCGGTACACGTTGAAGTCGCGCACCAGGGCGCGCATGCTGCGCATCCTCTCGCGCTGCTCGAACTGCGGCATGGTAAGGGCGCGAAAGATGGACTCGGCGGTCTGTTCTATGTGATAGGGGTTGACTATGAGGGCCTCGTGCAGCTCATGCGCGGCGCCGGTGAACTGGCTTAAGACCAGCACCCCCTGTTCGTCGTCCCTGGCAGCCACGAACTCCTTCGCCACCAGGTTCATGCCGTCGTGCAAGCTGGTCACCACGCAGACGTCGGCACCCCGGTAGTAGCGGTTCACCACCTCGGGTTCGTGGTGCTCCGCTTTCAGGATTATGGGCTGCCACTCTCCCAGGGAGAAGCGCTGGTTGACGCGGTGGGCCAGGGCGTGGACCCGGGCGTCGAAAGACTGGTAGTCCTCCAGCGCCGAGCGGGAGGGCGCCGCGATCTGGATGAAGGTGAAGGAGCCGAGAAGTTCGGGGTGCAGCTCCAGCAGTTTCTCAACAGCCCGGAAGCGTTCCAGGATCCCCTTGGTGTAATCCAGGCGGTCGACGCCGATCCCGATGCCGTGCTCCGACGGCACTCCCAGTTCCCTCCTCAACTCCGCGCGGCACTCCTGCACCGGAGGCTGCCGGTCCTGCCAGGGTGGGGGCCACTGGATGGAGATGGGGTAGCTCTCCACCATGGTGAGCTGCCCTTCCCGGCAGACGGTTGAGGACTCGTGTTCGATGCGGGTCTCCAGGTAGCGGTCCACCGTTTCCAGAAAGTTCTTCCTGTGGAAGGGGGTGTGGAAGCCGAGGATGGTGGATCCCAGCATCCCCTGCAACAGCTCCTCGCGCCAGGGGCAGATCCCGAAGGACTCCGGGTTGGGCCAGGGGATGTGCCAGAAGGTGATCACGGTGGCCTTGGGGAGGACCCTGCGGATCATCCCCGGCAGGAGGGCGAAATGGTAGTCCTGGACCAGCACCACCGGGTCGTCGCTGTTCGCCTCCTGGAGCACCGCATCCGCGAAGCGCTGGTTCACCTCCCGGTACTGCTCCCAGTCGCTGGAACGGAAGATGGGGCGCACGTGGGCTATGTGGCACAGGGGCCAGAGCCCCTCGTTGGCGAAGCCGTAGTAGTAGCCGTTCTCCTCCTCCTTGGTGAGCCAGATGCGCCGCAGGGTGTACTCGGGGTGGTCGGGAGGCACCTGGACTCGGTCGTGCCGGTCGGTGACCTGCCGGTCCGCGCTGCCGCTGCCGTGGGCGATCCAGGTCCCGGAGCAGGCGCGCATCACCGGTTCGACCGCAGTGACGAGGCCGCTGGCCGGACGGTGCACCTCGACCCTCTCACCCTTTTTGCTGTGGATGTAGGGCTCGCGGTTGGAAACGACGATGAGCCGCTCGCCGGTCAGCTGCTTGTGCAGCAGGTTGCGCAGTCCGTCGGGGCTCCAGGTGATGGTGGCGTCGTCGGCTAAGCGCCGCTCGCTGTCCAGCGCGCGCAAAAGTGCCCTTAGGTCCCCCACCAGCGGCTGCAGTTCGGAAGCGACCGCCGGCTGCGTGAAGGGCTTCAGTATCCCCTCTCCCCGCAGCATGGCCCGCACCCCCTCAAGCCACCCGCGCCAGCTCAGATGGGCCATCAGGACGGTAATCGTGGAGATGACCAACCCCAGCAGGGCAAAGAAGATGATGATGTAGGTACGGGTATCCTCGCTTCTGCGCTCGACGAAGCTCATGTCGTGCACCAGTATCAGGGAACCCGCCCTCGTTCCCGGCACCCCGACCGTGTGCACCGCCACATGCGCCGCCCCCTGCGGGAGCCGCAGCACCTGTCCATTTTCCGCCCCCGGTGCCGCGGGCACCGGGCAGCCCAGGGAGTCCGGGAATAAGGGGGTCTTGTACAGCAGCTTGCCGCTGCGGTCGCAGTACCCCAGCGCGAGCAGCCGCTCGTCCTGCACCGCCCTGCGCAAAAGGGCGTTGACCCTGGCGGGGTTTTTCTGCTGCAGCTGCTCAAGCAACTGGTCGTGGAGCGTATTTGCGATCAGGCTCGAACGGATGTCCATATCGCGCACGAACCAGTGCATGGTGAGCCGGTCCACCAGCGGCACCACCGCGATGGCCAAGAGCCCCAGCGCAAGCGCCAGCGGCAGGACGAAACGGAGAGTGAGCTTAAGCGATTTGAGGGACGTGCCCGATGTCGGTTTTTTCATGTGGCTCCTAGCGGCCAGGGCCGGGCCTTACGTGCCCTCGGCATACCCCGCGTTGAAGTACGGCATCATGAGATCTTCCATGCTGTAAAGGCCGGCATCCAGGCCTCGAAGATGCCGCGCGGCGAAGAGGACGCCGTTGCCAAAGGCCTCCCGGGTGATGGATTCATGTTTGAGGCGCACCGTCTGGTTGGGGAAGCCGAAGAGGATCTCGTGCACGCCGATGATCCCGCCGGCCCGGATCGTCTTGATGGTATCGACGTCGATGCCGAGGGCCGACGCGATCTTTTTCGCCGTTCCGGACACCTCCGGCTTGGCCTTGAAGTGCTCCTCGACGATCTCTATGTCCGTGCAGGGTGCCATGCTCTTGAGTATCCTGGCGGCAATGATGAGGAAGTTGATGCCGACGGTTATGTTGGGGGACCAGAGCACTCGCGTCTTTTGGGCAAGATACCCGAGGTAGTGCACCGTATGCTCCGCGTAGGCGGAAATGGCGCTGACCACGGCGATGCCGCGGCTGCGGGCCGCTTCGCCGTAGTAACGGACCCCCTGCTCCGAGGAGAAGTCGATGATCACGTCCACAGGGTGCTTGTCCAGGAGCTCTGCCGCCTGGAACTCATCGGCGGAATAGATGTAACCGGGCTCTTCTGAGTCGATCCCCAGAAACTCCGGGACCGACCTGTGTTCCAGGTTGTGCGACTTGCGCACCACCCACTGCAGGTTGGTTTCCTTGCTTTGCAGCAGCACCGACGCCACCGCCTTGCCGGTCTTGCCGAAGCCGATCAGTCCTACTTTCATCGTCACCTCACGTCAGATTGCCACGCCGCGCGGCGTGGCTGCTTGGGCCCCGGCCGCAGGCCGGGGTTGCTCTTCTCTGCCGGCCAATTCACGCAAGGGGTGCCCATGGCTCCCCCACGGCATCAAAAGGCCGTATCCCATCTCTTGGAGAGACGGATGGCCGCGTTGATGAGGCCGACCATGCTGTAGGTCTGCACGAAGTTGCCCCACTGCTCCCCGCTCGCCACGTCGACATGCTCGGCCATCAGCCCGTGCCGGTTGTGGCGCGCCAGAAGGTTTTCGAACAGCCTGCGCGACTCCTCGGTGCGCCCCAGTGCGACCAGGGCATAAATGTACCAGTAAGTGCACACTATGAAGGCGTTCTCCGGGGCTCCGAAATCATCGTCCTCGATGTAGCGGAAGATGTAGTCTCCCCTGCGCAATTCCCGTTCGATGGCGGCAACCGTCGAGGCGAAGCGCGGGTCTTCCGCGGCCAGGAACCCGACGTCGTGCATGAGCAGCAGGCTCGCATCCAGGGTCTCCCCCTCGAAGGCGGCGGTGAAGCTCTTCTTCTCCTCGTTCCACCCGCGCCGGCACACCGTTTCGTGGATCCGCTGGGCCTGTGCCTCCCAGTACGAGGCCCGCTCCCTGAGCCCGAGCTGATTGGCTATGCGAGCCAGCCGGTCACAGGCGGCCCAGCACATGATGCTGGAGAAGGTGTGCACCCTGCGGCTTCCCCTCAACTCCCACAGCCCGGCGTCGGGTTGGTCGTGCACCTGGATCGCCCTCTCTCCCAGCGGCTCCAGCCGGTGAAAGAGAGCCGCGTCGCCGCGCTGCATGAGGCGCTGGTCGAAAAAGACATGGGTCACCGCCAGGATGGCCGAGCCATAGACGTCGTGCTGGACCTGCTGGTAGGCTTGGTTCCCGACCCGTACCGGCCCCATCCCCCGGTACCCCCCCAGGGCCGTCATTTCCTGCTCGTTGAGGTTGTTCTTTCCGTCGATGCCGTAGACCGGCTGCAGGTACCCCCCATCGCTGCCGGCTACGACGTTGACCAGGTAGCGCAGGTACCTTTCCATGGTCCTGGTTGCGCCGAGGCGGTTCAACGCGTTAACCACGAAGTAGGCGTCGCGCAACCAGCAGTAGCGGTAGTCCCAGTTCCTCCCCGAATCAGGTGCCTCTGGAATCGAGGTGGTGAGAGCGGCGGCGATGGCGCCGGTGTCGTCAAAGGCGTTCAGCTTGAGCGTGATCGCGGCGCGGATCACCTCGTCCTGCCACTCGAAGGGGATTCCCAGGTCCCGCACCCAGTCTTGCCAGTAAAAGAGGGTCTCGTTCCTGAAACGGTGCGCCAGTTCCGAGATGTTTTCCTGCACAGTCTCGTCGGGCCCGAACACCAGATTCAGCTCATCCTCGAGAACCACGGGGAGCTCCTGGAGGATTGAGGTTATGGAAGCGTCGGTGGTGAGGCGCAGCACCATGTATGGAGAAACGTAACGAATGTGGTGGCTGCCGTAGGTGAGCTCCCCCCGTTCCGCTCCGTAGTTGCGCGCGGGGCGCACCCTGAGGACGATTCTCGGTGTGCCGTGCAGCCGGCGCACCTGCCTCACCAGCATCATCGGGGTGAATATCCTGCCGTGCTGCCGGAACCGGGGGGCGAAGTCGGTTATTTCCAGCACGCTCCCTCTCGTGTCGGTCATCCTGGTCACGAGGACGGCGGAATTGGGGAGGTAGCGCTGTTCGCAGGCCACCTGATCCAGCAGCTCCACGCAGCAATAGCCGAGCCCCTCGCCGGCCTCGTGCTCCTGCAGCAGCGAGCAGAACACGGGGTCGCCGTCGAAGCGGGGCAGGCAGTACCACACGATTTCCGCCTGGGCGTCTATCAAGGCGCCGATCTGGCAGTTGCCGATCAGCGCAAGGTCAAGAGAATGCTTCATGGGCCTCCTCGTTCTTTGCCTGCGGGGGGGGGAAGTCAGCTATGCAGGGGCTGCGGGGTCAGATGCTCCACCCCCAGTATCCTCACCATGTGCCGCATCCCCTCCAGGACCCGGCCGAAATCCTCTTCAGAGAGCTGCGCCAACCCCTTCACCAGCATGACCTGGGCCACCTCGGGCGCCTTGGCCACCAGGGCCTCGCCCGTTTGCGTCAACTCCACGTCGACCGTCCGGCGGTCCTTCTGCGAACGGGTCCTGGTCACCACCCCTTTTGCTTCCAGACGGTCAAGTATACCCACCACCGTCGCGGGACGCAGGTACATCTGGCGGGCCAGATCGGAGACCCGCAGAGGAGCCTGATTGGCCAGGATCTTCAAGGCCCACAGCTGGGGACCGGTCAGCTCAGTTTCCCTTTCAGCGCTTCGGGAATACTCTGCGACCGCCTGAAAGATCCTCCTGAGATCGTCTATCACTTCGGGAATCCGCTCACTGCGCGCCATGCCTGCTCCAAATACCTTGACAATAATGTTAGTAACGCGAATAATTCGCAACGCTAACTATAGCAATCCTCGCCAGACTCGTCAAGACTGTTTGGGCGATGACTCCTATGCTCCCAAATCGTTTCACGGTAAAGGGCTATGAGCAAGGTGCGCCCGAGCCGTGACAGAAGGGTTGCAAGCAGGTGGCAATGGGGGGTAACATCGGCGTCCGTTGTGCCAGAGAAAGATGAGGCGACACCAATAAAGTTATATTTTGTGAGTGTCTTCATCTCAGGCTGTACGAGCTATGAACTTACCAAGAGAGGAAGGACGTGGAGTGAACCGCAAAATAGTTGAACAGGTGACGCTGCTGGCCAGCGTCATCAAGTGGGCAAGTTACGCATCCATCGTGGGGGTACTGGTAGGTACGGGCACTACAGCGTTCCTCAAGGCGCTGAAATGGACGTCTGCGCAGTACACACTGCTCCCCGACTACTACCTGCTGCTCCCCGTCACGCTCGTGGTCAGCACGCTCCTGGTCAGGTGGCTGGCCCCTGATGCTGCCGGGCACGGCACCGAGAAGGTGATCGAGGCGGTGCACCAGCGCATGGGAAGGATCCCGGTGCTGGTGGTGCCGGTGAAACTGGTGGCAACCGTAATCACGCTGGCCGGCGGCGGCTCGGCGGGCAAGGAAGGGCCGTGCGCCCAGATCGGAGCCGGGCTCGCTTCGTCCTTCGCCTCCTTGCTCAGACTGAATGACGTGGACCGGCGCAAACTGGTCATCTGCGGCATCAGCGCGGGATTCGCCACCGTTTTCGGCACGCCTATCGCCGGTGCCCTTTTCGGCGTCGA
>Ga0209317_1003177_pt1 | contig 10667 bp, 4 predicted proteins | sample RifGroB2_FD_183994 | JGI IMG/M metagenome (GOLD analysis project Ga0209317, IMG submission 183994) | Soil microbial communities from Rifle, Colorado, USA - Groundwater B2 (SPAdes) (version 2) | ecosystem: Environmental > Terrestrial > Soil > Unclassified | place: Rifle, Colorado | collected...
CCTTTGCTGTCATCGCCAATCAGGAGTCGGCCGTCGCTGAGATATTTGTGCGACGGTACAATCATATTGGTTGGCGCCGGCGCTCCCTTGTATACACGCGCCGCCATATCGAAGCGCGAACCGTGGCAAGGGCAGAACCAGCCGCCGTCCCAGTCTGCACCCAGGTCAACCGGCGCAACTTCCGGCCGGTAGGTCGGTGAACAGCCAAGGTGGGTGCAGATGCCAAGCACCACAAAGTACTCGGGTTTGATGGAACGGTAAGGGTTATTGCAGTATTTTGGCTGCTGCGGAACGGAAGAAGTGGGGTCGGCCAGTTCTTCATCGTGTCCGGACAGCGCATCAATCATTGCCTGGGTGCGTCGCACGATCCATACCGGTTTGCCCTGCCATTCGATGCTCATCATCATGCCTGGCTCAAGCTTGCTGATGTCCACCTCGACCGGCGCGCCGGCGGCCTTGGCACGCTCGCTCGGCATCAAGCTCAATACAAATGGTGCGCCAGCCCCCGCCGCGGCAACGCCGCCCGCCGCCGTGGTAGCAGTGATCAATAGTTGCCGCCTGCTGCGATCTACCTTATTGGTCATAACTATCGTTCCTCATAAAATTTATGTCCACCCGGCAAACCGGGTGGCTTTAGTTTTGTGAGCCGCTCAAAGCGGCTATCGAGATTGCTTACGGCTGCCCTGCTCGCCGTATAAACGAAATACCCTTCGGCACAAAAAGATTTTCCTGCAGGATTGTACTTTACTCCTAGTGCCTCCAATATTATCCGGGACACTTTTTTTCGAATGATATATCACTTGTTCATAATAGTGTCTTTTTTTAATACAGTGGGGCAAATGCAACATGATACCTGCAACCTGCTTCAATATGACTCCCTGCTTCAATATGACTCGGGGTTTTGCACTCACCCGTTTCTGCGCACTTTAAAACTCCAGCGGATCAATGTCCAGTGACCAGCGCAGCTTCTGTGCAGGCAATGCACTCAACAAAGGCTGCCACGCACACAGGAATTGCTGCAAGTCCCTGCGTTTCGCGCCTTGCACCAGAAGCTGAGCACGAGTGTGGCTGGCACGGCGCGGCAGGGCGGCGGGCACCACACCAAAAATCTCCACGTCCTGCTTCAGCCCGATGGCCGCAGCACGCGCCCGGTTGAGAAACGCGTAGACCTCGGCTTCCTGCCTGCCCTCGGCGCGCAGCATAGCCTGATAGACGAACGGCGGGAAGCCTGCCATCTGCCGTTCGGCAAGCTGCTCCGCAGCCCAGCCCTCAAAATCGTGCGTCTGCAGGGCGCGAAACAGTGGATGGTCCGGGAAAGCAGTCTGGATCAACACTTCGCCGGGTTTGTCGGCGCGCCCGGCGCGCCCCGCCACCTGCACCAGTTGCGCGAACAGCTTTTCCGCCGCGCGGAAATCGCTGCTGTATAGCGCGCTGTCCGGATTGAGCACACCGACCAGCGTCAGCGCTGGAAAGTCGTGCCCCTTCGCCAGCATCTGTGTACCGACCAGGATATCCACTTCGTTGGCGTGGATCTGCTCGCGCATAATCTGCCAGGCACGTTTGTTACGCGTGCTGTCGCGGTCGACGCGCAGGATACGCGCATCCGGGAAGCGTTCCTGCAACACGCTTTCGACGCGTTGCGTGCCGCTGCCAACCGGACGCAGGTCGGCATTGCCGCAACTCGGGCAGGCGTGCGGCACATGCAATTGATAGCCGCAATGGTGGCAGCGCAGCCGCTTGTCGTTCAAATGCAGTACCATCTTGCCCGCGCAATGCTTGCAACCGGACAACCAGCCGCAGCCGGTGCACATCAGCACCGGCGCATAACCGCGCCGGTTGATGAACAGCAGGCTCTGCTCGCGGCGCGCAATGCGCTGCGCGATCTCGCGCAGCAGGTTCTCGCTGACGCCGTGGTGCATCACGGTCTGGTTGGTGTTGATGCAGCGCACCGCAGGCAGGCGCGACTCGGCGAGCGCGCGCCCGGTCAGCCTGATCATCCGGTAGCGCCCGTTCTGCGCATTATGGTAACTCTCCAGCGACGGCGTGGCCGAGCCCAGCACGATCGGCACGCCGCGCTGGCTGGCGCGGAAGATTGCCACATCGCGCGCCGAATAGCGCAAGCCGTCCTGTTGCTTGAACGAACCGTCGTGCTCCTCGTCCATGATGATCAGCGCGAGCCTGGGTAATTCGGCAAACACCGCCAGCCGCGTGCCGAGCACGATCTGCGCGCTGCCCGCTTGTGCCTGCTGCCAGTTATGCAGCCGCTCGCCTTCGCTCAACCCGCTATGCAGACTTACCATGTTGACATCGGAAAAACGGCTGCGAAAATAATTTTCCAGTTGCGGCGTGAGATTGATCTCCGGCACCAGCAGCAGCACCTGTCCGCCGCTCCTTCGACCACGCTCAGGACAGGGCTGCAACACATGATGCATCAGATGCACATACACCTCGGTCTTGCCGCTGCCGGTGATGCCGTGCAGCAGGAAACAAGCATAGCACTGCGCCGCAATGACCGCAGCCACCGCGTGCTGCTGTTCGCTGGTCAGCGTATGCGCACCATGAAAAATATGGCCTTCCACGTTTGCTTCCTCTCCCGCTTGCGGGGGAGGATTGAGGAGTGGGTCTCCAGAACGGGCGAAACTCTCAACCCACCCCTGCGCCACCAGCGACTGCAACTGCGCCCCTGCCGTCGCCGACAGATTCTTGAGCTGCGCCAGATTGCACGGCTGCTCGGCCAGCTTCGCGAGAATGCGCCGCTGCACCACCTTGCGCTTGGGGAACGAGGCAAGGTCGAGCGCCAGCGGGGTGGCGCTCAGACGATAATCCAGGTCTGGTTTGCCGATGACCGGCCGGTCCGAGCGCAGCCGCGCCGGCAACGCGGACAGCACCGTCTGCCCGATCGGATAACGGTAGTAATCGCTGCAAAATCGCAGCAGATCGAGCAGTTCCGCCGACAGCGGCGCGCTGTCGTGCAATACCTGCGTCACGGGCTTGATGCGCTCCGGCGCCATCTCCGTTGCAGCGCCTGCATCCATCACCACCCCGACCATCTGCCTGCGCCCGAACGGCACAATCACACGCTGGCCGACGGCAACGTCATACTCCACCGTGTAGTCAAACAGGGTGGACAGCGGAACATCGAGGGCAACGCGGACAATAGACATTGTTTGTGATTGTCGCAGAAATGCAAAAACCGCAGGAGATACCTGCGGTTTTTCGTTCAAGCTAGGAGCCTAGTGATACTTGCGGCTCAGCTCATGCACCGCCTGAACCAGCGCCGCTGCATGTTCCGGATCGGAGTGCTGCGAGATGCCGTGGCCCAGATTGAACACGTGGCCGCTACCGTAGCCGTAGCTGCCGAGGATGCGCTCGACTTCCGCGCGGATCGCGTTCGGCGAGGCGAACAGCACCGCAGGGTCCATGTTGCCCTGTAGCGCAACCTTGTTGCCGACCTTCTGCCGGGCGATGCCGATATCCATGGTCCAGTCCAGACCCACCGCATCGCAGCCGCTGTCGGCGATGCTCTCGATCCACAGGCCGCCGCCCTTGGTGAATACGATGGACGGGATGCGCACGCCGTCTTTCTCCTTGATCAGGCCGTCAACGATGCGCTGGGTATAGGCCAGCGAGAATTCGTGGAACGCCGCATGCGACAGCACGCCGCCCCAGGAGTCAAAGATCATTACCGCCTGCGCGCCCGCTTCGATCTGCGCATTCAGGTAGGCAATCACCGCCTGCGCGGTGACATTCAGGATGTGGTGCATCAGCTTCGGCTCGTTGTACATCAGGGTCTTGACCCTGGCGTAATCGTCGCTGCCGCCGCCCTCGACCATGTAGCAGGACAGCGTGAACGGGCTGCCGGAAAAACCGATCAGCGGCACGCGGTCACCCAGCGCCTTGCGGATCTGCGTCACGGCATCGGTGACGTACTTCAGATCCTTGCCGATGTCCGGCACGCGCAACGCCTTGATTGCTGCTTCGTCGCGCAACGGACGCTCGAACTTTGGGCCTTCACCTTCGGAGAAATATAGCCCGAGACCCATCGCATCCGGCACGGTGAGGATGTCGGAAAACAGGATCGCGGCATCCAGCGGGAAGCGGTCCAGCGGTTGCAGCGTCACCTCGGTGGCGAAGTCCGGGCTCTTGCACAGGCCGAGGAAGCTGCCGGCGCGCTGGCGCGACTCGCGGTATTCCGGCAGATAGCGGCCGGCCTGGCGCATCATCCACAGTGGCGTGTATTCGGTCGGCTGGCGCAGCAGCGCGCGCAGGAAAGTGTCGTTTTTCAGTTTGAAATTCATGTCTATCTTTTCCTAATTAAATTGTTGATTCATTCCAATACCTCACAGCCTACCCTGAAAAAATGGGGTTTATGAGGGATTGGGGTTTAACGCGGCAGCACCGACGAGCCCATCAGGTACTCATCGACGGCCCGCGCGCACTGGCGTCCCTCGCGGATCGCCCACACCACCAGCGACTGGCCGCGGCGCATATCACCGGCGGCGAACACCTTGTCCTTGCTGGTACGGTAATTTTCCGTATCGGCCTTGGCGTTGCCGCGCGCATCCTTCTCCACGCCGAACGCATCCAGCACCTGTTGCAACGGATTGGTGAAGCCCATTGCCAACAGCACCAAGTCGGCCTTCAGCTCGAATTCGCTGCCGGCGATTTCGTTCATCCTGCCGCCCTTCCATTCAACGCGCACCGCACGCAGTTTTTCAATCTTGCCGTTGCTGCCGATGAATTCCTTGGTGGTAATCGCCCAATCGCGCGAACAGCCCTCATCGTGCGAACTGGAGGTACGCAATTTAAGCGGCCAGTTCGGCCACACCAGTGACCTGTCTTCCTGTTCGGGCGGGCGCGGCATCACTTCGATCTGGGTCACCGACAGCGCGCCGTGCCGGTTGGAAGTGCCCACGCAGTCGGAGCCGGTATCGCCGCCACCGATCACGATCACATGCTTGCCGGAGGCAGAGATCGGGTTCTTGCCATCGCCGGCGACTTCCCTGTTCTGCGGAATCAGCAATTCCAGCGCGTAGTACACACCGTCCAGCTCGCGCCCGGGCACAGGCAGGTCGCGCGGAGTTTCCGCTCCACCAGACAGGATCACTGCATCGAATTCCGTTAGCAGTGTTTCCGGCGCGATGGTTTCGCTGGCAAAACTGGTTACTCCAATATCACTGTCCTTGCCGATGAGTACGCCGGTGCGGAACATCACGCCTTCGGCCTGCATCTGCGCCACGCGGCGGTCGATGTGCGACTTCTCGAATTTGAAGTCGGGAATGCCATAACGCAGCAGACCGCCGATGCGGTCGTTTTTCTCGAACACGGTTACGTCATGCCCGGCGCGCGCCAGCTGCTGCGCGGCAGCCAGGCCTGCCGGACCGGAACCAACCACGGCGACCTTCTTGCCGGTTTTCGCCGCAGGCGGTTGCGCTACGACCCAGCCTTGCTCCCAGCCTTTGTCGATGATGGCGTGCTCGATGGACTTGATCCCCACCGCATCATCGTTGATGTTGAGCGTACAGGCCGCTTCGCACGGCGCGGGACAAATGCGCCCGGTGAAATCGGGAAAGTTGTTGGTGGAATGCAACACTGCCAACGCTTCGCGCCAGTTGCCGCGATACACCAGATCGTTCCAGTCCGGGATGATATTGTTGACCGGGCAACCGCTGGTACAAAACGGAATGCCGCAATCCATGCAGCGCGCGCCTTGAACAGAAGCCTGCTCGTCAGTCAGATGCAGCGTGAATTCGCGATAGTTTTTCAGCCGTTCCGCCACCGGCAGGCAGGCCTCGCTCTGCCGCTGGAACTCGATGAATCCGGTTGGCCTGCCCATTATGCTGCCTCCTTCTGCTGCGCCGCTATCTCCTGCAGGGCGCGGCGGTACTCGGTTGGCATCACCTTGACGAATTTAGGCAAATATTGCGGCCAGTGATCCAGAATGTCGCGCGCGCGCGCGCTGCCGGTGTGCTGCCAGTGATTGCGGATGAATTCGCGCAACACATGCTCGTCCGCCTTGTTGAGATGGTTGAAATGCACGCGGCCATGGCTGTCCGGCGCGACCTCTCCTTTCTCCAGCGCGGCGACTTCTTCAGGCACCGGTTCCAGCTCGACCATCGCCAGATTGCAGCGTTTCTCGAAGCCGCCGTCTTCGTCCAGCACATACGCCACGCCGCCGGACATGCCTGCGGCGAAGTTGCGCCCGGTCTGCCCCAGCACGATGACCATGCCGCCAGTCATGTATTCGCAGCCGTGGTCGCCGACGCCTTCCACCACCGCAACGGCGCCGGAGTTGCGCACCGCGAAGCGTTCGCCGGCTACACCGCTGAAATAGCACTCGCCGGAAGTTGCGCCGTACAGCACGGTGTTGCCGACAATGATGTTCTCATGCGCGGCCAGCTTGCTGTCAGCTGGCAGCACGATGGCAATGCGCCCGCCGCACAACCCTTTGCCGACATAATCGTTGCCTTCGCCGCGCAACTCGAAGGAAATGCCGTGCGCCAGGAACGCGCCAAAACTCTGCCCTGCGGTGCCGCTGAATTTCACGACGATGGTGTCGGTAGGCAATCCCATCTGCCCATAGCGCTTGGCGACCTCGTGCGACAGCATCGTGCCGACGGTGCGGTTGACGTTGCGAATCGCGCTCTCGATAACCACCGGCTTCCTGTCGTTCAGCGCATCCTGTGCCTGGGCGATCAGGATGTTGTCCAGCGCCTTCTCCAGCTCGTGATCCTGTTGCTCGGCATGGCGGCGCGCCACGCTGGCCGGCATATTCGGCTGGTGAAATATCCTGGAAAAATCCAGCCCCTGCGCCTTCCAGTGCGCGATGCCCCGTTTCACGGCCAGCAGGTCGCTGCGCCCGATCAGGTCGTCGAATTTGCGAAAACCCAGCTGCGCCATCAATTCGCGCACCTCTTCGGCGATGAAGAAGAAAAAGTTCACTACATGTTCCGGCTGACCGGTAAATTTTTTGCGCAACTCGGGGTCCTGCGTCGCGACGCCCACCGGGCAGGTGTTGAGGTGGCACTTGCGCATCATGATGCAGCCTTCCACCACCAGCGGAGCGGTGGCGAAACCGAATTCATCCGCACCCAGCAGCGCGCCGATCAGCACATCGCGGCCGGTCTTCAACTGGCCGTCCACCTGCAGCGCAACGCGCCCGCGCAACTGGTTCAGCACCAGTGTCTGCTGCGCCTCGGCCAAACCCAGTTCCCATGGCGTACCGGCGTGCTTGATCGAGGAAATCGGCGATGCGCCGGTGCCTCCGTCAAAACCGGAGATGACGATGTGATCCGCCTTGGTCTTGGCCACGCCGGCCGCGACCGTGCCCACACCGACTTCTGAAACCAGCTTGACCGAAACCGATGCGGACGGATTGGCATTTTTCAGGTCATGGATAAGTTGCGCCAAGTCTTCGATGGAATAAATATCATGATGCGGCGGCGGCGAAATCAGCCCTACGCCCGGCACCGAGAAACGCAGCTTGGCAATATATTCGGTCACCTTGTGGCCGGGCAACTGGCCGCCTTCGCCTGGCTTCGCGCCTTGCGCCATCTTGATCTGGATCTGGTCAGCGCTGGACAGGTATTCGGCAGTCACGCCGAAACGGCCGGAAGCCACCTGCTTGATGCGCGAACGCAACGAGTCGCCCGCCTTGAGCTCGCGGTCGCTGGCGATGCGGCTCTTGCCGATAATGTCGGACAGCATTTCGCCACCCTTGAGCGGCTTGAAACGCGCCGCATCCTCGCCACCCTCGCCAGTGTTGGATTTGCCGCCGATGCGGTTCATCGCGATCGCCAGCGTGGTATGCGCCTCGGTGGAAATCGAGCCGAGCGACATCGCGCCGGTGGCGAAACGCCTGACGATTTCCCTGGCCGGCTCGACTTCTTCCAGCGGCACGGGCGCGCCTGCCGGCCTGATCTCGAACAAGCCGCGCAAGGTTTTCAGCTTCTGGCTTTGCTCGTTGATCAGCCTGGCATATTCCCTGAAGGTTGCGGCATTGTTGGTGCGTGTGGCGTTCTGCAGTTTCGCGATGGAATCCGGCGTCCATAGATGCTCCTCACCACGCACGCGCCAGGCATACTCGCCGCCCGCCTCCAGCGCGTTGGCCAGTACGGGATCATTGCCAAACGCGTTAAGATGGGTGCGCACCGCCTCTTCGACCACCTCGTGCAAGCCGATGCCTTCGATCTGGGTTGCCGTGCCGGTGAAATACCTGTCGACGAATTCCGCATTGAGGCCGATCGCCTCGAAAATCTGCGCGCCGCAATAAGACTGGTAGGTGGAAATACCCATCTTGGACATCACCTTCATCAGGCCCTTGTTAATTGCCTTGATAAAGCGTTTCTTGGCCTGTTTGGCATCGACCTTGACTGGCAGGCTCATCGCCGCGATGGTCTCATAGGCCAGCCACGGGCACACCGCTTCCGCACCATAACCGGCCAGCAGGGCAAAGTGATGCACTTCGTGCGCCGAGCCGGTATCCACCACCAGGCCAGTGCTGGTGCGCGACCCGGCGCGCACCAGATGATGATGCACTTTGGAGCAGGCCGCCAGCGCGGGAATCGCCACACGCTGCGCCGATATGGCACGATCCGACAGGATCAGCACGTTGTAGCCGTCAGCCACCGCCTTGTCGGCGGCGGCACACAGCGCCTGAACGGTGTCCTCACAGCCTGCCGCACCCTGCGCGACCGGATAGGTCATATCCAGCACCAGTGAGCGGTAACGCCCCCGGGTAAGCTGATCGATGTTGCGCAATTTTGCAATATCGTCGTTCGACAGCACCGGCTGATGCACTTCCAGGCGCAATGGCAGATTGGTTTCGTCGATGCCGAACAGATTGGGTTTCGGGCCGATAAACGAGGCCAGCGACATGACGATTTCTTCGCGGATCGGATCGATCGGCGGATTGGTGACCTGCGCAAACAACTGCTGGAAATAATCGTAGAACGAGCGGTTTTTGTTCGACAGCACCGGCAATGCCGCATCTGCGCCCATCGAGCCGATGGCTTCTTCGCCGGCATTCACCATTGGCGCCAGGATAAACTTGATATCTTCCTGCGAATAGCCGAATGCCTGCTGGGCATCCAATAGCGTGGCGTTGAGTGGCGGCCTGCCGGCAACTTCGGGCAGGTCGCCGAGAAAATAGCGCGACTGCTCGATCCACTGGCGATACGGCTTTGCCATGGCAAGCCGGCTCTTCAACTCCTCATCCTCAACGATGCGCCCGGCCTGCATGTCAATCAGGAACATCTTGCCCGGCTGCAAACGCCACTTCTTGACGATCTTGTGCTGCGGAATATCCAGCACACCCATTTCCGAAGCCATCAGCACCACATCATCGTCGGTGATCAGGTAACGTGCCGGGCGCAAACCATTGCGATCCAGCGTCGCGCCGATCATGCGGCCATCGGTGAACGCCACCGCTGCCGGGCCGTCCCACGGCTCCATCAGCGCGGCGTGATATTCGTAAAAAGCGCGCCGTTCTTCATCCATCAACGGATTGCCCGCCCACGCTTCGGGGATCAGCATCATCATCGCATGCGGCAGCGAATAGCCGCCCGTTACCAGCAATTCCAGCGCGTTATCGAAACAGGCAGAATCGGATTGGCCTTCCACGATCAACGGCCAGAGTTTGTCCAGGTCTGCGCCAAACACCTTGGAGGACATTGCGGCATGACGCGCAGCCATCCAGTTCACATTGCCGCGCACAGTATTGATCTCGCCGTTGTGAGCGATCATGCGGAACGGATGCGCCCGTATCCAGGTCGGGAAGGTATTGGTGGAGAAACGCTGGTGCACCAGCGCCAGCGCGCTGGCTACACTTTTATCCTGCAAATCGAGATAATACTTGCCGACCTGATTGGCCAGCAGCATGCCCTTGTAAACGATGGTGCGCGCAGATAAAGAAGCGACATACAGACCTCGATCGCCCGGCAAGCGCCGCACCGCATGCTGCACCGTCTTGCGTATCACGAACAGCTTGCGCTCGAACGCATCGACATCGGCGCAATTTTCACCGCGTGCAACGAATACCTGGCGTATGACGGGCTCAGCCTTCCTGACGCTCTCTCCCAGGCCGGCTCTATCCACCGGCACATCGCGCCAACCCAATAACTGCTGCCCCTCGGCAGCGATGTGTTCAGCGAGAATCTGCTCGGAAGCTGCACGGTTTGTCGCATCACGCGACAGAAACAACATCCCCACGCCATAGCTGCCCGCCGGCGGCAAAACGATGCCCTGCGCCGCGCATTGCGCGCGAAAAAACGCATCGGGAATCTGTAGCAGAATGCCTGCGCCGTCACCGGCCAGCGGGTCGGCTCCCACCGCGCCGCGGTGGGTCAGATTCTCCAGTATTTGCAAGCCCTGGCGCACCATGTCATGGCTCGGCTTTCCTTTGATATGTGCGACAAAGCCCACCCCGCAGGCATCGCGCTCCTGGCGCGGATCGTATAAACCTTGCTGTATCGGTAAAGCACTGTTACTCACGGTGTTCCTCAATCAAATCAAAAGCCAAAATAATGGCGACACACGCCGCCACGTCAAATGCAAAAGCGAAAGGGCGGGAATCTTACCTTTTCTGGGGGTTGTGGGCAACCATAACCATTAACCGAACGTGAAGAAGATGAGGGGGAAATCACATCAATTCAGCGAGGCGGCTGTGC
>Ga0209317_1003179_pt1 | contig 10656 bp, 12 predicted proteins | sample RifGroB2_FD_183994 | JGI IMG/M metagenome (GOLD analysis project Ga0209317, IMG submission 183994) | Soil microbial communities from Rifle, Colorado, USA - Groundwater B2 (SPAdes) (version 2) | ecosystem: Environmental > Terrestrial > Soil > Unclassified | place: Rifle, Colorado | collected...
AAGGCTTTGAAAGTGCTGTGCCATCCGGAATCTATTGGACTGAATTCGAACCAGAGAAGGTGGAAGAGTAATTGCCGCTGTATATCCATGTAAGCCGCTCGTGTACTCATAGCCCAACCAGGGCGCCAGTGTGGAGAAGCCACACAACGCGAAAACCGTTCGGCGTAACAAAGGAAACTCAAGTATTATGGACAGCAACGATTTAGACGAGTTGGTCGGAGAAGAACTAAGTGGTGTCACGTTCGTTCGCGACTATCTGCAACTCCAATTCAATCCCCTGCCCGTGCTGAACGCCTACACGCAGGTCACGGTGAGTTGCGGCGACCAAGTTGCCACCTTTGGCGAGGAACCTTTTGCCAATCTTCTGATCGGGCAGATCAATAAGTTCGTGCGCCGGGTTGAACTGCGCGACGATGAGTTCCTTAGGCTCACATTTGAGGATGAGTCAGTCGTTGCGATTTCGCTTTTTCCAGCGGACTACGTTGGCCCGGAGGCCATCACACTGTTCAGTCGCGATAAGAAAATTACAGTCATCTGAAGCTCCTAGCCTCACCGCGAAAATGGAGGGGGCCGAACAACAGGGGTGCTGCGGTCAAGCCCGCAGACCCCTCGAACCGTTATGTGAGTGAACGGAAATTCAAAACATCATGACGGTAAACCCCATGAAAAGCATTGGGAGCATAGGGAGTAGCTGGGAGTGAGCATCTTCGGACTAAATCTTTCCACAACCGACCTCTGGCTTCTCGGCGTGTGCGGAACGCTTGTTATGGCTTGGGTTGGTTTCCTGCTGGCGAGTACCTTAAACAAAAGAAGCAGGCATAACCAAGCTGCTGACCTTTTCAGGAGCAAGATCCTCTCCGAACTCGAAGGATTTTATCCCACCATTCATTGCCGAACCGAAACCGATTACAGCAAGATCAAAGAAACGATCCCGAGAGTGGAGCGGCTCGCTGCTGAGTTCGGCCATTGTCTGGGAGGCACTACAAAACGAAAATTTGACCAAGCAACAAGAAATTACTGCGAATACTGCAAAGGCATAAGTAAAACGCATGATATGGCTGATGCTCTATACCCGAGCATGTGGAAGACTGACGGTGGTGAGATTTTAAACGACGAGAACCTTTCTAAACATGTGGATCACCTGTTGTCTTTTGCACGTCCGAAGTGAGACATAACCACGTCCTTTGACACGGACGCTAACGCGCCGGTCAAGGCCGACCCGTTATACAGATAATTTAAGAAGAGGATTGCGATGTTTTCACTTTCCGATGCAATAGCAGGAGCAGCAATTGCACTTTGCGTAGTATTAGTTTCACAACTCGTTGCAATGATCCAATCAAGACTTGAACGCGAAAACAGGAAGCACGTCCTTTTAAGGACGAAATATGAGGAACTTGGACTTTGTTTTTTGGAGTCCATGATGTTGCCGGCTAAAATGTTGCTGTGTACCACTCAGGAAGAAACGCTTGCCGTAACTCATCAGATAGACGGTAACAAGATGCACCTGCTTGCTTTGGTGTATTTCCCTCGGCTTCGTGAGGCGACTGGGAAATACATAGAGACTTATTCAAATCTCTGTGAAGGTGCACTTTCACTCTACAACCCCGAAGATAGCAGGCCTCTCGGTATGCAAGTGGTAAAGCGCGATATATACATCGCGGCAAGCAACGCGCATTTTGAAGCAAAAGGCTATTTGCATGACCAAATCGAGAAATACGCCGATCTATACGTAAAAGCATAAAGCACCTTTTAAAAAGACAAACAAGGTATAACCAGCCAGAATCAGCGGGCGAGCCGCTGTTCTGGGCACCCCGTTCGGATGGGAACAGCAGTGCCAATTTTTCCCTTCATTAGCTCATCACGACTTCCCCACCACTTAATGTAGTCCTCTTTACTCAATGCGTGCTTTTCCGCGTCAAAAAAATTCGGCTCCTCTTGTGCTCCAAACCAATATTTTTGCCTTCTCTTAGATGTGAAATCTTGAGAAAGACCCCCTCCCAATAAATTGTAAGTGATTGAATATTCTCAAGCCGCATCCGGATCCTCTTATCCTTTTTACCCACCTCCTCCGCCTTGACCGCGGAGATGATGGCAAGATGCAGATGCAGGGTGGGACGGGTAATTCCAAGACTTTCAAAGATTTTGCTTTTGCTGCGCCCCTGTTGCCATTGATGAAAGACTTCGATCATCGGTATGCTCCTTGTTGCCATGAGGGTTCCTGTTGTCCGCACAGGGTAGAGGAAAACGTTGATCGCAAAGCGGAAAATTAACTTGGCGACAGTTGCAGCCAAACTGGAAAATTAGCTTGGCGGCGGGGGTCGAAAATAAACTTGGCGGCAACCTCTTTAACTGGAAAATTACCATGGCGATCGACAGCATGTCCCTGAGATTCTCAAGACAAGGTAATAATGGACGACAGACCTTGTTTTGTTTCCGCTGATCGCTGCCTGCTGAAGTTCTAGTCCTGAGGGAGAAAGCAGAAAAAGTAAGCCTGCGATTTAGTGACATTTTTATAATATATCTACTCTTGACTTTGCTGTTTGTTGTAGTTAATAACTAGCAATCATATCGATGATAAAGCCATACCATTCGCGAGAATGGGACGGAAAGCCTATAGGGTCTCCTTGAGACAGCCGGGTTGCCAAGATTCTCCCACAGTTGTGGTAGATAGGCAGCTCGGCTTTTTTTTGTCCAAAAGATCTGGAGGCACCACCACAGTCTTTGAGACCGGGGGCTATCTGATTTTCTGACGCCGCAACGTTGGTATTAACGACAACAGGGAGGTCGGAGGCTAAATATCTTGACAAGTACCATATCTTGTGGTGAGGTAGCGCCCGTCCCCACTAGATGTGGGGATCTTTTTTTAATGCAACACAGGAGGGACAATGGCTGCACTGCCAAAAGTCGAGAAAAGGGAGCAAATCGCTGGTGTTTTGGAGGCAATTTGCCAAAGACTGGAGCTGACTGAAACTCAATATGAGGCTGCAAAAAGTCGGTATGAAACTATCGGGAAATGGTTGGCTGAGGCGGACGATATTTTCCTTCGTAACTGCAAAATCTACCCACAAGGCTCTATGAACCTGGGGACATCAGTTCGTCCGATCGGGAGGAGCGAATATGATGTTGACTTGATTTGCCATGTCCCCCACCTCTCACCAAATTCCCCGCCTGAGTACCTGAAACGCCTGGTCGGTGATAGGTTGAAGCTGAATGGGCGGTATGCCCCAGAAGAAAAAGGAAGATGCTGGCGCATAAAGTATGCAAATGAATTCCACCTCGACATCACTCCTTCTATTCGGAACCCGGGTTGCGCTTATGGTGGCGAATATGTGCCCGATAAAGTGCAACTGGAATGGAAGCCATCCAATCCGAAAGGATATCAGGCTTGGTTTGAGGAGAGAGCAGAACTTCGACCTATCTTCGTTTTTGAAAAGGCAATGCAAGCTGAATTTTCCGAAATGCGTGCCTCGGTTGAGCCCTTTCCGTACAATGAGCCCTTGAAAGGGTACCTGAAAAGGTGCGTGCAAATTTGTAAACATCATCGCGACAAGCATTTTACCTCTACTCCTGCGATTGCACCGATATCAGTAATACTAACTACTCTAGCGGCAAAGAGCTACAAGTATGCAATTTCTAAGAAAATGTACGAAAGTGATCTCGACATCCTACTTGATGTCGTTCGGTACATGCCTTTTTTTATCGAGCAGAAACAGATTCTTGGCAAAAGGACATATTATGTCTGGAATGAGACTACCACAGGCGAAAACTTTGCAGAGAAGTGGAACCAAGATGAAAACCTTTCAATGGCGTTTTATAACTGGCACGCATCTGCTCTAAAACAGTTAGAGGAACTTCCCCTTGTGGAGGGATTTGACACACTCCATAAGTCATTGAATACCTGTTTCTCTGAGTCAGTTGTGTCCGACGCCTGTAGCAAGTTTACAACTTCAATCTCACGAGCTAGAACATCAGGAACCTTATCTATCATTCCTGGGGTAGGACTAGCATCTTCATCTAGTGGTATCAAGGTTCCTTCCAACACTTTCTATGGCAAAGAAGACTAAAATTATATTGCGGAAATATACCCCTGCTGAGCAATTCTACTTCCTCAAGACTTGCCCTATCGCAAAGGGGAGTGGAAAGCTCTACAACGGGAGGTTTTCGTGGGTTTGCAAAATCCGTCCTACACCCTTCAGTCGGGAATACGATATTCGGATCACCTTTCGTCTGAACGAAAGTCCGAAGGTGACCGTGGTGGCTCCTGATCTCCCGACCCTTGCTGAAGGTCGGGAACTCCCCCACGTCTATAAACAAAACCCGCCCCAGCTTTGCCTGTATGTTCCTAAGTACCGGGAATGGGCAGCTGAGAAAAAGATCGCAACAACCGTTGTACCATGGATATATTCCTGGCTATCATATTTCGAGGACTGGCTCGTAACGGACGAATGGAAGGGGGGTGGCCTCCATCCTTGAAAACGTTTTAGAAGTGCTACTTGTTCAGAGTGCGGGCGAGTAGGAACGACGGTGGTAACAGCTATCAATAGGATCTCAACATGGAGCAGAAACCAAAGATCTTTACCCTAATTAGAAAAAGTGATCCTACCGGTGTTAGTGGGACCGGTAGAGTTCTCGATGGTGTCATCTTCCACACCGGTCAGGTCGTCACCTGCTGGCGGTGCGATATCAATGTTAAGGGTGATGGGGGTGGGTTCACTTCACTCGGAATATATCCGTCATATCAGGCATTTCTGCAGGTGCATGTGAAGTCTCATCCTGAGGGTTCCAACGAGGTAATCTTCTTAGAAGAGCCCTAAAAAACGTGAGTGAAGACGGATAGCCTGGAGTGGCAATACTCCTGCAGGAATACCCAAATAATTACCAACAACTGAAGAGGGTCTGAATGGCAGAAGATATAACTCGCCACATTAGTAGTGATGTCGAACGTGAATTATGGGCGAAGGCGGCTGGTAGGTGCCAGTTTAATGGATGTAACCGTCCGCTCTATAAATCTTCCGTCACGCAAGAGCGAGTCAACGTATCGGAGAAAGCTCACATTTATTCATTTTCGAAAGACGGGCCACGCGGTTGGGGGCCTTTCATAACAAACAAGAAGCGGCTGAACGAGATCTCTAATTTGATGCTAATGTGCCATGATTGCCATAAGCTTATCGACCAAGATAAAGAGGGTATTAAATATTCAGCTGATTTATTGAGGCAATGGAAACGTGAGCATGAGCAGCGAGTCCATATAGTAACGGGAATTGCCACCCATAAGAAATCTCATGTTGTGATGTACGGGGCCAACATCGGAGACGAAAGGTCTCCTTTGCAGTTCTTTGATGCAGTGGAGGCCATGTTCCCTAACATGTACCCTGTGGACCAAAAGCCTATCGACTTATCGATGTCCTGTGAACACGAGGATAGCAACACCGATTACTGGACCTCTGAAAAGAACCACCTGAGTAAGATCTTCGACAGACACATCCATCCCCAAATAAAAGAAAACAACCCTGCCCACTTCTCAGTCTTCTCGTTGGCGCCACAACCGTTACTGATGCACCTCGGAGCGTTATTCACTGATAAAATCGCTGTCGATGTTTATCAACCGATCCGTGAGCCGAAGACCTGGAAATGGCAAGGATACTTGGATGGCTTTGACTTTATTATAAATGCACCCTCCAACATCTCCGGAACCCCTGCCTTAGTAGTCTCTTTAAGTGATCGGATAGCTCATGATCGTGTCACTTCGATAATAGGATCAGACGCATGCATTTGGGAAATTACCGTTCCTCGGGAGTTTCTGCACAATGATTTTTTACGTTCTCCGGCGCAGCTGTCCCAATTTCGGCAAGCCATAAGGAAACTGATGATTTCGATGAAGGAAAAGCATGGGCAATCAACTCCAGTCCATGTTTTTCCTGCCATGCCAGTCTCTTGTGCAGTTGAAATGGGCCGCGCAAGGATGCCGAAGGCGGATATGCCTTGGGTTATATACGATCAAAACCATAAGGTAGGGAAGTTCTTAAAAGCTTTTGAGATATCGTGACATTCAAAAAGTAGTGGGTGCCCGTCTTCTTGATTCACTAACATCGAGAAACTGCGGCCATTTGGACGGGTGCCCCTTCAGCGTCCTTTCTGAGAGTGCCCAGCACGTTCCAGATCGACTCTATGCGGAACTGAGATTTCTTGGGTACAACAGCCACGGGGTGCTTCATGATGTCTCCTTTATGCCGCGTCCTTTAAGCCAATCTGCGGCGCCACATTTTTGAACATGATAGCGTTACGGTTCTTTTCGTAGGCGGCGCGCCCTTCGAAGGAATCGACCACGCCGGCCTGTTCTGGCGTCAGGTCAGCATACTTTTGACAGCCGTAGTCATCCGGCAGCCAATTCTTGCCCCTGCAGGCGGTGACATTGAATCGCCGTAAGATATCTAAGTCCCTGAATTCAAGATGTATAGTGCCCTTCTTATGGACGGTTATCTTAAAATAGGTGCTGAGGATACCGCTTTGACGGTCCCACCTAGAGGACTTATGAAAGGCCTCCTCGAGCGCCTGGCGGATTGAAACGAAGCTCTCCATACCTCCAAAGTAGTTCATTACGATATCTATATCGTTCAGCATCTTTTCGGTGTCATGGCCTATGCGCCATTTGGAAAAAAGCTCGTCGTAGAAGGAACGCCCGTAGTCGCGGCCAGGAATAATAACCTTACGCCCGATTCTATAGGCGCTGTTGGTCTTCCACCCTGTAAAATAATGCAGATTTTCGCAGTACAGGTGCTTGTCATCCCTGAACCAGTGGTCGATAGTGAATTTGTCGAAGATCTCCAGCACCGCTTCTGTCAGGGTGCGCTCGTAGCCACCAATCAAGTTCATGCAAAATTGCCGAATGTTTCCCTCGGTGAAGTCCATGTGACACTGCAGCGTCATGGCCTGCTCGAACTCCTGTCTCTTTTTCTCTGTAAGCCTCTTGCGAACCTCATCGAGCTGAAGGACGCGGCGCCAGAAGTTCACGCGGAGTTCGGCAAGTAGGTTGTTTATGTCATTCCGCATAAACGTGATGACATTGCCCCCACTCAGGCTTTGTCGGTCATTTTGTTTGCCGGTTTTGACGCCGAAAGTCAGATAGCCCCCGACCTTGTTCCAGTTCCGGTAGTACCCCATAATGGTATCTGTCCCTATCCTGAGCGTTTCATTGTACGCAGCGACTAGTTCGTCAATGGTTCGCCCGGTAGATACCTCGTGTTTCTCCCCAAGTTCCAGATCCTCATCGTCCACGGTGTCAGTGCAACCGGAGAACAGGTCAGAGTCGGCAGTCTGCTCTATGATTATGTCGACAAGGGCTATTTCAACACCGGTTTGACGCTCGGCATCAAGAAAGGCGTTCTGGATGAACTCGACCTCGGCTCCCAACTCGGCCAATTTTTTCACCAGCAGTTTCCGCTGATTCGTACACGGATTCCTGAGCGTTTCAGCATTCAACAAAAAGATGATCTGGCCGCTGTAAATCAGGGATATTGCTTTGAGCAAGTGGGCATCCCCATAGTCAAAAGGAGGATTCGCCACGATCAGATCGAACTGATCAGGACCAGCAAAACTCAAGAAATCAGCATCCAGAAGCCTCAAATGCTTCCAGCGCAAGGTCGCCTGCAGGGTAGGGTCGCTCTCGATTGCGAATACCTCGGGCCGGTGGCGCAGCTTGGCGAGGATCCCGTCTATGAGGTCACCCTTGCCAGCCGAAGGCTCCAGAAATTTGCGAGGGTGGCCTTTGATCTTTGCTGCCATTCTGTTTATCAAGGCAATGGGGGTAGGGTAGAAATTTTTGTTGTTGAACATTGGCTCTCTCCTGACTATGCGGCTTGTTGAAGCCCCTGGATTAGTTCGGTAGGGGTAAGGTTGCGGTGATCAATCCAGAATTTCGCGGTGGTTTGATACTGCATCCACTCGATGGGGTTGAAACCAGCTTGCCGATCTTTCAGCAGAGCGGTGAGAAACTTGCGCCGGATCTTCACAGCCCAAGAGATTTGGGCGTCGGTACCGGTTGTGATGGGGAAAAGGGTGCACTGTTTATTGTCAATCTCGATCACCTCACGGCCACCTTTGATGTCCCTGCATTCGTCGCAATCCCTCTCGCGAAGTTTTGCTGTGTGCCGGAGGCGAAACAACTGGTCGCCGCTCACCTTATGGTTTCCTGGATGGCCGCAGCGGTGCATGACTGAAATGGGATATTGGTAACGTGACATTTGGGTTCCTCCCGGGCGGTGACACAAATTATTGTCGATAGACAGCTTGTATTGTCAGGTGGCAGTATTCATGCTGTGTTCTAAACGACCTAGTATTTGGACATGACACAATGACCGTGATTCATCTTTACCTCCTGCAGGGCCGCATCATCCATGTGTCCGTACTTCTTGAGCACTTCTTCCATCTTCTGAGGCAGCGTCTTTTCACCCCAGACCCCGAGATTTTTGTTCACTATTTTTTTCTGGCCCTTCTTGTCCGTGACCTCCACTGCGTTCATGTGGACGTTCTTTGCGATTTTTACAGCTTCGATACGGCACCAGTCCAAATAGTCGAAATTTCTGAATCGAAAAAGCCAAAGAAGCTCGATTTCACTCATGAACGGACAGAGCAAACAATTTGAGGGGGGACAAACTGGAAGACCCACTTCGCGCATGTAGGACTGGCATCCGGCGCGGTCCAGACCCAGATCCACCAGAGGGTAGGACATCTCGATTGAGTGGCGTTTCCAAAGGTGCGGCTCTTGGGTTGGGTCAGCTAGCCTGCGCTCCTCGCCTTTTGCAATACCTACGATCATCCTGATCCGGCCATTTCTGCGAGCGAACTCGACATAGCCCTTTTTCTTGCCAGCCTTTACGCCGTAGTTGTTCTCCAGCCAATCCTCTAGATAGCTGTAAATTGGTTGCAATTTAAGTCGATCAGTACAGGTTTTGGGGAAGGCCTTGCTGCCACAAGTCCCAAGGGCGTTATAGAACCCCCTCAACGATTGCCAGTTGGCCCCGTGATATCCCATTTCTGGCACGATGTGAACGAACTCGATGTTGTGCTGCTTGCAGAACCCCTTGATAAAGGCAAGATGCTCATAGGTGGCGGGGTGCTCATCACCAGTTTCGGCCATGACCACGAGGAAACGATTGGGGGCGAACTCCCTGCGGAAATTTTCGTCAAGAACGTACTTGTAAAGCAGTGTGGTCGAATCTTGTCCACCACCAAAGCACAGAACCGTAAGCTCCGGACCTTCGGCTTTCTCTGCCGTGGGATCAAAGCTGAACAGGTCCATTTGCAGCGCCAGATTGCTTTTCAGCATTATCGTTCTCCCTCCCCGCATATGTATATAATATATACATATGCGGGGCAGAGATCAAGGATAAAATAAAAGCAGCAGCGGTAGGGGGGGAGGAGGAGCGAGCAGCCGCGTTTACATTGCTTGCGCGAATAGCGGCATTTGATTGGAGCTGGAGGTTTGGCCACGGCGTTTGGTGCCGAGGGCTAGGACTTTGCCGATCGCCGGCACCCTGGGCTGCAGTTTCGCTGCAACCTTGGAAAACAGAACCATTTGGGCCAACCTCGCTTTGTTCGCGGCCTCTCGGTTCTCAAAATCGAGGGTCATAACTTTTGTGATTGCGATACGACGCATCTCGCTCCGCCGGCGCTCTGCTGCCAGCCTTGCCAGCATCTCCTTCAACTCGTCCTGGGCCCGACCACCAAGAAGTCGGTGGCTGTGGAAGCCGCAGGGATCAGCCGCCTGTATAGCGTATCCGAGCTTGCACCCGAAGGCCCAATCCTCACAGCACTCCTGCTTGGCCCTGTACCGTTCCCCTGCTTCCTCCTGCGACCATTTGCCCCACTTCTCTATTTCTGCTGGATCAATCACGGCGAACAGGCGAGCTAATTCCCGCGCCTCTCCTGCGGTCAGGAACCTGGGGGAGTTGTGGATGTCGAACTCCATCTCAGTTTCGTCTATCTCTGCCCCCAGCTCTGCCTCAAAGATCGCTTCCACGCCCTTGTTGATTTCCTCGCTTATCATACGACCCTCACCGATGAATACCCGCACGCGATTTGCGTCTGAAGAAAGTACAGTGTCCGGCGAATTCCATAAAACCGCATCAGAATAGGCCGGGAGGTTTTTGGTTCCGACCCCCAACAAATGGACCCTCTCCGGTTGAAGCTCTGTAACCAGTTCGGCAACGTGTTGAGGCTCAAATGCAGCTTTATTGGCCGCAAAAGCGAGAGTAAAGGGCCCAATGGCCTCCTTCAGCAGATTGTAGTGGGCGAGGTACAGGCGGTTGTTCCACCCCCGCTGGAACGGCACTAACAGTTGGACTCCGCTGTCGGCCAGCCGCTTGATCCTGCTGAGGTACATCATCTGGAGTTCCGCGGTCAGATCCATATTTCCAATGGCGTCGGGCGCGACCATCGCGAGGTTGCCTGGCTTGTTTGTCATTGCGGCCAGCCGCTCGTAGTCATCGAGCACCAGGTCGAAGTCAACCCGATCCCCCTTTACGAAAGCGGTGAAAGCGCCGCTGTCTATGAACACTAAGCCACCCTCTGAGGAATATTGGGCAATCTGGACCTCAACGGTCGGCGAGATCTCCTGCACCTGGACGCCTGCAGGCAAGTGAGCAGCAGTTATCCCTG
>Ga0209317_1003181_pt1 | contig 10648 bp, 10 predicted proteins | sample RifGroB2_FD_183994 | JGI IMG/M metagenome (GOLD analysis project Ga0209317, IMG submission 183994) | Soil microbial communities from Rifle, Colorado, USA - Groundwater B2 (SPAdes) (version 2) | ecosystem: Environmental > Terrestrial > Soil > Unclassified | place: Rifle, Colorado | collected...
CGGTCTGTCCCGTCTTCGCCGCGGTGCACAACGAGGAGGGGCTGAACGCCCAGATCTACAACCGCTGCATCGGCACCCGTTACTGTTCCAACAACTGCCCCTACAAGGTGCGGAGGTTCAACTGGATCAACCTGGAGTGGCGCAAGCCCCTCGACATGCAGCTCAACCCAGAGGTGACGGTGCGCTCGCGCGGGGTCATGGAGAAATGCACCTTCTGTGTCCAACGCATCCGCCAGGCCGAGTACCGCGCCTCCCGCGAGCGGCGCAGCATCCGCGACGGGGAGATCGTCCCCGCCTGCGCGCAGAGCTGCCCCACCAGGGTCTTCACCTTCGGCGACCTTCTCGACCCCGATGCAGAGGTCGCCAGGCTGACCCGCAGCGACCCCCGCCGCTACCACCTCCTCGAGGAGCTGAACACCAAGCCGGCCGTGACCTTCTTGCGGAGGGTCACCCATGGCTGACCTCGAGTACGGCCAGATCAACGACGACGTGCTGGGCGCCATGGGGAAGCCGGGCGTCCCCTTCTACTTCGCCGTCGCCTTGCTGGCGGGGTCGGCAGGGCTGGCGGCGCTCTGCCTGCTGTACCAGGTGCAGGCGGGGATGGGGGTCACCGGGCTCAACAGGCCCGTCTCCTGGGCGGTCTACATCACCAACTTCGTCTTCTGGGTAGGGATCGCCCACTCGGGGACGCTCATTTCCGCCATCCTCTACCTGTTGCGCGCACACTGGCGCGACGCGGTCTCGCGCTCGGCCGAGGCGATGACCATCTTCGCCATCATGACCGCGGGGTTGTTCCCGCTCATCCACCTGGGGCGCCTGTGGGCGGCCTATTACATCCTCCCTTACCCCTCGCAGCGCCAGATCTGGCCCAACTTCGTCAGCCCGCTGGTCTGGGACGTCCTCGCCGTCACCACCTACCTGACGGTCAGCCTGATCTTCTGGTTCACGGGCATGCTCCCCGACCTCGCAGCGGCGCGGGACCGCTGCCGGGAAGAGCTGGGGGGGGGGCACCTGCGCAGCAAGGCGTACCGGGTCCTCGCCCTGGGATGGTCCGGCGCGGGTAGCCAGTGGCACCACTACGGCCGCTCCTATCTCTTCTTCGCCGCCTTCGCCACCCCCCTGGTGATCTCGGTCCACTCGGTGGTCTCCTGGGACTTCGCCATGAGCCTTCTCCCCGGCTGGCACAGCGCGATCTTCCCCCCCTACTTCGTGGCCGGCGCCATACACTCCGGCCTCGCCATGGTGCTCACCCTGCTGATCCCGATGCGCAAGCTGCTGCACCTGGAGCGCCTGATACTGCCGCACCACTTCGAGATGCTGGCCAAGACCATGGTACTCACCGCAACCATCGTCGGCTACGCCTACGCCGTCGAGCTCTTCATCGCCTGGTACTCCGGCGACCCCTTCGAATGGCAGTACTACCAATGGCGCCTGTTCGGACCGGCCGGCTGGATGTTCTGGCTTTGCGTCTTTTGCAACGTGCTCGCCCCCTGGCTCTTCTTGTTCAGGAAGATGCGCAGCGGGATCGCCCCGCTCCTGGCGATCTCGCTGCTGGTGAACCTCGGCATGTGGTTCGAGAGGCTGATGATCATCTACACCTCGCAGGCGCACGACTTTTTGCCGCACAACTTCGGCGGCTACCTCCCCACCTGGGTGGAGCTCCTGATCACCGCCGGCTCCTTCGGCTTCTTCTTCCTCTTTTTCCTCTGCTTCGCCAAGCTCCTCCCCACCGTCCCCCTGAGCGAGCTCAAAGGGAGGATCGCCGACAGCCAGATCGCGCCGACCGGCCACTGCGAAAGCCGCGTCCGGCAGAGGATCGCGCCCCACAAGCCGAGCGTCCTGGCCGTCTTCTCGAACGCGGGAAGACTGGTGGAGGCCGCAAAGATGGCGTGCGACGGCGGCTTCAAGGTGATGGAGACCTTCTCGCCGGTGCAGATCGAGGCGCTGGGCGAGGTCCTCAAACAGCCCAAGAGCCCGCTGCGCTTCTTCACCCTGGCGGGTGCGCTGATGGGGCTCGCGGGGGGGTTCTGGCTGGCCGCCGGCACCTCGCTGGTGAACAAGCTGATCGTCGGGGGGAAGCCGCCGGTGTCGCTGATTCCCTTTTGCGTGGTCGGCTTCGAGGGGACCATACTCCTCGGGAGCCTGGCCAACTTCGCGGGGCTGGTGCTCTTCGCGCGCCTGTTCCGTTTCGAGACGTCGCCCTACTACGACCCGCGCTTCAGTCGCGACAAATTCGGCCTGCTGGTCAGCTGCTCGTCCCACGAGGTCGCGCGCCTGAAGGAAGAGCTGGCGCCGGCCGCGCCGGAGGAAATCCATGTCAACCACTGACCCGGGAAGGAGCCCCGGGGGGGCCGTAAGATGGCTCCTTTTCTGGCTTTTGCTCGCGGCGGCGGGGCTCGCCGGCTGGCTCTCACAGGTGGAGGGAGCGGAACAGGGGCGGGCCTGGCGCTCGCTGCTGATCAACTTCCTGTTCTTCAGCTCCCTCTCCGGCGGGCTCGTGGTCTGGCCCGCGCTGGTGCTTGCCTGCAACGGCCGCTGGCACCTTCGGGTAGAGCGGCTGGCGTCGGCCGGGATAACCTTTGCCGTCCCTTCCCTCCTGGCCCTCGTCGCGCTCTGGGGCGGGAGCGCGCAGTGGGCCCCCTGGGATCATGCCCGGTTCCACCAGGGGATCTGGCTCGACAGCGCCTTTCTTTTCGGCCGGGACCTGATGGCGCTGCTGACCTTCTGGGGGCTCGCCGTCTGCCACCTGCTGCAACGGCAAAAGGGAGGGGGGAAGCGTTGCGGGACCGTGCTGCTCCTCGTCTATTGCCTGACCTTCTCCCTGCTCGGCTTCGACCTGGTCATGGCCCTCGATCCCCACTTCCACAGCAACCTGGCCGGCGGGTATTTCTTCATATCGGGGCTCTACATCGCCATGACCTTCTGGGCCTTCCTCGCCTCGTGGCACAGGGAGTCGGCACCCGACCAGCTGCACGACCTGGGCAAGCTCATGGTCGGCTTCAGCCTGATGACCACCTATCTCATGTACGCCCACCTGCTCCCGTTTTGGTACGAGAACCTCCCACGCGAGGTCCGCTTCCTGGTGCCGCGCATGCGCAACGAGGATTGGAGCCCGGTCAGCCGCCTGCTCCTTTGCCTGGCCTACTTCGGCCCGCTGCTCTTCCTGCTCCCCGCCTCTTTCAAGCGCAACCGCTTTTCACTGGGGGTCATCTCCTCACTGGTGCTGGCGGGGATGTGGCTGGAGCGCTGGTGGCTGGTGGCGCCGACTTTCGATCCGCTGCCCCGTCTGGGCCTGAGCGAGCTCTCCCTGGCGGCCGCGTTCACCGGGCTGCTCGGCCTGGGGATGCTGCTGTACCTGCGGTATCTGCCGGGGAACCGTCCGCCCCAAGGGGAGGAGCCATGACCGGGAGCCCCCGGGAGCGGAAGCCGGTTGAAAAGCTGTTGCCGCGCTGGCCCGGCTTGGCAGCCGTGGCGGTGATGCTCCTTTGCGCAGCCGCTGCGCTGATCTACCTGGACATGCTGTACCCGGTGGGGCTTGGGGCGCGCCAGCCCATCCCGTTCAGCCATCGCGTGCACGTGCAGGTGAAGGGAATCAGCTGCTTCATGTGCCACGGCGAAGCGGCACGATCGTCCCGGGCGGGGGTCCCGCCGCTTGAGACCTGCCTGCTCTGCCACTCCCGCATCATCAGGAGCTACCCGTACATCTCCAGGCTGCGGGAACATGTGTCGCGAAACGACCCGGTCGTCTGGGAGCGGGTCAACTGGGTCCCCGAATTCGTCTATTTCGATCACTCCATGCATATCCGCCGTGGCATCGACTGCGGCGTCTGCCACGGCGACGTGAGGGCGATGGACCGGGTGGTGGCGGCGCGCGAGTTCCGGATGGGGTTCTGCATCCGGTGCCACCGGGACAACAAGGCGACGACCGACTGCTTCACCTGCCACAGGTGACCTGCGAGGAAACCATGCTGAAGTTCATCCACAAACCGCAAAGCGCTTCACTCGCCTTCATGGCCGCCGGCGCCGTCTGGTTCGTGGTGGGGGCGCTCTACGGTTTCATATCGGCCATCCACCTGGTGGCGCCGGAGTTCCTCCCGCACGCGGGCGCGCTCGTCTTCGGCCGGGAGAGGCCGGTCCACGTGAACACCATGCTCTACGGCTTCGTGGGGACCATGCTGGTCGGAGGGGGGCTCTACTACCTCCCCGCACTCCTGAGGACCAGGCTCTGGTCCGAGCCGCTTGCCTGGGCCGCCTTCCTGTTCTGGAACCTGACCGTCGCCAGCGGCCCCTTGGGCTTTGCCTTCGGCCACACCCAGGGGCGCGAGTACAACGAGTACGTCTGGCTCGCCGACGTGTCGCTGGTGCTCGCCACCCTCTGCCTCATCGTCAACACGGTGCTCACCATCGCCACCCGCAACGAACGCCAGCTCTACGTCTCGGTCTGGTACTTCATGGCCACCTTCCTGTGGACCGCCTGCAACTATCCGCTGGGAAACGTGATGTGGCACCCCGCGACCGGGGCGATGCCGGGGCTGATCGACTCCATCTTCCTCTGGTTCTGGGGGCACAACCTCCCGGGGCTTTTGATCACCCCCCTCGCCACCGGGGCCGCCTACTTCGTGATCCCCAGGGTGACCAGGACCCCGCTCAACTCGCACACCCTGTCGCTGCTCGGTTTCTGGCTGCTGGTGGCGCTCTACACGCACATAGGGGGGCATCACGTGCTGCAGTCGCCGATCCCCAACTGGCTGAAGACGGTGTCCGTCGTCGACTCCATCGCCATGGTGCTCCCGGTTTCCATCGTGGTGATGAACCTGTGGATGACGGCGCGCGGCTTCGGGGCGCGGGTCTGGGGCGACCCGGCGGCCAGGCTGGTGATGGGGGGGATAGCCTGGTACATCGTCACCTGCATCCAGGGCCCGCTGCAGTCGCTCCCCTTCCTGCAGCGGATCACCCATTTCAACAACTGGACCGTGGCCCACGCCCACATCGCCATGCTCGGCTTCGGCGGGTACATCGCCCTGGGGGCCATGTGGCACATCGTCCCGCTGGTCACCGGGCGCGAGCTCTACTCGAAAAAGCTGGTCAGCCTGCAGTTCGGCCTGATCACCTTCGGCCTCACCGGGTTCTTCCTGGTACTGACCGCCGCCGGCCTCATCCAGGGGACCGCCTGGCAAAACGGCGAGACGGTGCACCGGGTGCTCCCGCAGCTCGTACCGTTCATGGCGACCCGGGCGGCACTCGGGGTGTCGATACTCGCCGCTTCCGTCCTCGGGCTCTTCAACCTTTTCATGACGCTGCGCCGCGGCGGGGCGGTCGAGGCCGGGGAGTTGCGGCGCGCGGAGGAAGCCGGATGAAGATGACCCCCGTCTTCCTCATAATCGGGGCGCTGATGGTCTTCTGGGCCTCCTCGTTCATCATCGTCGGCATCCCCACCATGACCATGAAGGAGCTCCCCTCCGAGATCTGGCGCCCGCTCACCGCCGCAGAGCAGGCCGGGCACAGGCTCTACGTGAGAAACGGCTGCAGCTACTGCCACTCGCTCTACATCAGGGTCAACGACTGGGACATCGGTGCGGAAAGGATCGCCAAAGCAGGGGACTACGTCGGGGTCGAGCCGGCCATCCTCGGGTCGGAGCGGACCGGGCCTGATCTCTCGCAGGAAGGGGGGGAGCACACCGACGACTGGAACATCGCCCACTTCACCAATCCGAGGTTCACGAGCCCCATCTCCCTCATGCCGTCATGGGATTTTCTGGGCCAGGAGGAGATCGGCGCGCTCACCGCCTACGTGCAGGCGCTGGGAGGCAAAGACGCGGACCTGCGCCAAAGGCGCCAGAGGGAGTGGAAGAAGCAGGCGGTGGCCGCCTTCGCCTCCGGCCACGACCGCAACATAGAGTGGCTGCACGCCCAGGTCCCCGAGGTGTGGAGGCGCATGCCGAACCCGTACCCGGCGACGGAGGCCGGGCTGCAAAGGGGGAAGCGGATCTACCAGCAGTTCTGCGTCAACTGCCACAGCCCGATCGGCGACGGCAGGGGGCCCGCCGAGCCGTTCCTGAGCCCGCCCCCCTTGAACTTCACCACGCTGCGCCGTCACCTGGTCGAGAACAGGTACATCGGCGGGATCTTCTACTACCAGATCATGAACGGCGTGACCGGCACCGCCATGCCGTATTTCAAGAAGCACCTGGAGTCCGAGAAGATCTGGGACCTGGCCAACTACCTGGCCGTCTTCTTCGTCGGCTACACCGACGCCAACACCCCGCCGCGTGGCATAGATGCCAGCTTCGAGGGGGGTTGGGAGAACAGCTACCCGCTGCCGGGCGAGGAAGAACCTGAGAAGCATGTGCCGGCGGAGCAGCCAAGATGAGCAACCCCTGGGAAGGACAGGCCTTCTTGTTCATGTGGATCGGCTTCCTGCTGCTGATGAGCTGCGGCATCGGCGCCTTCTTCTTGTGGGGGATCCGGTCGGGGCAGTTCTCCGGCCAGGAGCGGGCGCGCTACCTGGCGCTGCAGGCGGAGATCCCTGCCCCCCTTTCCCCGGGGGGCAGGGACGGGGACGGGGAGGGGGAGCGTCCTCCCGCCGAAGCCGGACACGGGGAAGCCGGGCCGAAACGGGACGGGGGGGGTACGCCATGATGCTCTACCTGTACGTGCTGCAAAACCAGTGGATCGTCATCACCCTGCTGGCGGGCGCCGTGGTCACGCTCCTGTTCTGCCTCACCTATCAGGCGCTCTGGCTGCCGCGCGGCATCGAGGGGAAGAGCGAACGGGTCAAGGTGAGGAATTTACGCAGCTTCCTCGTCTGGCTGCGGAGCTTCATGCCCTGGGTGATCATCCTGCTGTTTCTGGCAAGCTTCGCGTTCAGCGTCTTCGAGATCGCGGAGAACCACGCCATCCCGCCCAACTGGTGAGGCGCCCAATGGAAGAAAAACATCTGTACGACGAGAAGCAGGAACTCCCTTCCCCCTGGGAGTGGGTGATCCTCGTCCTCTTTTGCGCCTCCATCATGGGGTTCGGGTGGCTGGTATACCTGCTGGTCCCGGACGGGGCAAGGCACTGGGACTTCGGGCAGCTTCCCGACGCGCCTGCGGAATCGATCTACTCCACCGATCAGCCCGACCTGAAGAAGCCGCCGAAGCTGCAGATCTGGCCGCTGCCGGAGGCGGAGCCTCTCCGTCCTTTGCCGGCAAGAGCTGCCGGAACGCCGGAGGGGAGATGAAGAAGACAATCGCCTTGCTGGTCGTGGTACCCCCGCTGCTGTTCGCGGCGCTGTTCGCATACGTCCTCTACAAGGGGCCGCGCATGACGGTGCAGCACCACTTCCGTGACTTCCAGCTCGTGGCACCCCCCCCTGCCGCGGGTACGGTCAGCGCGGCACCCGCCATGGAGCGGCTTCCGGTGGGGAGCGAGGCGGCGCGGCTGAAAAACCCCGTGCAGGTAACGGCGCGCAACCTCGACAGGGGGAGAGTCTACTACCGCTACTACTGCGTGTTCTGCCACGGCGAGACCGGCGCGGGGGATGGCCCGGTGGGACGGAGCTACCACCCGAAGCCGGTCGAGCTCGGAACCGGGAGGATCGCCGGGTACGGCGACGGGGAGCTGCTCCGCGCGATGCTGACGGGGAAAGGGCACGAGCCGGTGCTGGAGCGGGTGGTACCCCCGGAGCAGAGGTGGCACCTCGCGCTTTTCGTGCGGTCGCTGGCAGGGACCGGGGGCAGCCGCTGACCCGCTGACGCGGCGCTCCCTCAACTGCACGAGAGGCCAAACGCCGCCCAAGGAGACAACATGGAAACCATTTCACATCACGTCTGGATCGGCTTTGCCGGGGGGCTTATCGCCTGTGCGCATTGCGTCGGCATGTGCGGCGGGTTCGTGCTCCACCTCTCCCGGCAGGAAACCAGGCAAACCCTGCTGGCATCGCAACTCCTCTGGCACGCGGGGAGGCTCTTCAGCTATCTGCTCCTGGGGGCTTTCGCAGGCTTCGCCGGGGGATACTTCCAGCTCCTTTTCCTGCGCCACGGCCTGTGGCAAAACCTCCTCAGCTACTTCTCCGGCGCGGTGATGCTCCTCATGGGGTTGAGCCTGCTCGGGCTTTTGCCGGTGCGAGGCCGCGGCGGCGCGGGACCGGTCGAGGGGATGCTCGCCTCGTTTGGCGGGAGGCTCTGCTCGGCCCCGTCCCCCGGCGGGTCGCTGTTGCTGGGGGTCGTCACCGGCTTTCTCCCCTGCCCCGTCATCCTCGCCTTTATCGCCTACTCCCTGCAGACCGGCTCGGTCCCGTCGGGGATGGCGACCATGTCCTCCCTCGCCCTCGGCACCTCCCTGCCGCTCGCGCTCCTGGGGGGGGCGGCTGGCCTGACACGGTGGCATCTGCGCAGCTGGGCTCCCAAGGCGGCCGGGACCATCCTGGTCCTGCTCGCCACCAGCACCGCCCTAAGGGGCACCACCGCCTACCATAAGCTGCTGGGGTGCCCGCCGAAACCTGTGCTGCAGCCAAGCCACCACAGCGACACCCCTTCCTGCCCCAGAACCCGAAATGGCGACAGCGGCAATTAGCGCGGCGCAGATCCGCGACTGCGCACACTGCGGTCTGCCGGTGGCCCCCCCATCCGGCGCCCCCCCCTCCCGTTCACGAGCCCCGGAGCGGATCTTCTGCTGCCACGCCTGTCGGATGGCCTATCTCATCATCGGCAACCAGGAGCAGGGAGAACACGCCTGCAACCTGCTCCGGCTCGGCTTCGGCGCTCTGCTCGCCATGAACGTCATGATGATCTCCCTGCTGCTTTATTCCGGCAGCGTCGAGATGCGCGCCGTCCCCCTGTTCCGCCTGATACTTCTCGCCCTGGCCGCCCCCGCCCTCGCAATCCTGATCCCGCCTTTGCTGTCCGGCGCCCTGAGCGAACTGGCGGCGCGCCGCATGAGCCTCGATCTCCTGATCGCCCTCGGATCCCTCTGCGCCTTCTCCGTGAGCGCCGCCAACGCGCTGCGCGGCACGGGAGAGGTCTACTTCGACACGGCGACCATGCTGCCGGTCCTGGTCACGGTCGGCAAGCTGGTCGAGGCGTCGGCAAAGCGGCGCGCTACCGACCTGCTGCACGCCCTGGAGACGCTGCTCCCCAAAACGGCCCTTCTGGTCACCCCTGCCGGGAGCGAGGAGGTGGCGCTCGACTCGCTGCGTCCCGCAGACCTGGTCCGGGTCCGGCCGGGGGAGCGCATCCCGGTGGATGGCCGCATCCTGGAAGGGAGCAGCTGCATCGAGGAGGCCGCCTTCAGCGGCGAGTTCCTCCCGAGGAGCTGTGCCCCGGGGGACGAGGTGCTCGCCGGCACGGTCAACGGGACGGGGCCCCTCCTGGTGCAGGCGCAGAGGACCGGTCGGCAACTCCTGCTGCGCGGCATCGCAGAACTGGTGCAGCAGGCGTGGCGGAATCCGGCTTCCAGCCAGCGCATCGCGCAGCAGGCGGCCTCCCTGTTTCTCCCCCTTGTGCTTGGCCTGGCCGCAGCGGCGGCCCTTTGCTGGTCCCTGTCCGGCAACACGGGACAGGCGCTTTTGAGCGCGCTCTCCGTCCTGGTGGTCGCCTGCCCCTGCACCATGGGTATCGCCACCCCTCTTGCCACCTCGCTCGCCATCGCCAGGGCCGCCCGCGCCGGCATCGTGGTGCGCGGCGGCGGCGCCATGGAGGGGATAGCCCGGATCGACACGCTCTTCTTCGACAAGACGGGCACGGTGACCTCGGGGCTACCGGTGCTCGAGGAGATCGAGCTTTTGGACCCGCAGCTCACCAAAGAGGAGCTGCTCGGCCGGCTCGCGACGCTGGAATCGGCCAGCGAGCACCCGCTGGGACGGGCGGTCGTGGCAAGGGCGAGGGCCTCAGGGGTGCTGCAGGGGAGGGCGGAGCGGATAGAGGCAGTTCCCGGTAGCGGCATCAGCGGCGCTGTGACCTGGAAGGGGGTGACCAAGGAGGTAAGGGCAGGAAGCGGCGGTTTCCTTGAAGGATCAACGGACCGGCTGGATACTTGCGGGAGCGCCGTCCACGTGGCGTGGGAGGGGAGGTTGCGGGGGCGCCTGTATTTTTGCGACACCATCCGCCCGGACGCCCCGCACTGCATCGCGGCGTTGCGGGAGAGCGGCCTGGAGTGCGTGCTCCTGTCCGGCGACCGCCTGGCCGCCGCGGCAGCGGTCGCCGGGCGCGTCGGCATAGGGATGGTGGAGGCGCCCCGTACCCCGGCGCAAAAGCTGGAGGCAGTAAAGGAGGCCATGGCCTCGGGAAAGACGGTCGCCATGGTGGGCGACGGCGTCAACGACGCGCCCGCCCTCGCCGCGGCCCACACCGGGGTGGCGCTGGGCGCGGGGATGGAGCTGGCGCGGCAGGCCGGGAACGTGGTGATCCTCTCCGGCCGACTCTCGCAGCTACCCTGGCTGATCAGCCTCAGCCAGCGCACCGCGGGCATCATCCGCGGCAACTTCGCCTGGAGCTTCGCCTACAACGCCATCGCCCTCGCCGCAGCCGCCGCGGGACTGCTCCACCCGTTGCTGGCTGCCCTGGCGATGGTCGCCTCCAGCCTCACCGTCCTGGGAAACTCTCTGCGCATCGCCGCCTTCCCGGAAGAGGAGCAGCCGGCCTCGCCGCCCGGGAGGGTGACCGCCGCT
>Ga0209317_1003183_pt1 | contig 10642 bp, 15 predicted proteins | sample RifGroB2_FD_183994 | JGI IMG/M metagenome (GOLD analysis project Ga0209317, IMG submission 183994) | Soil microbial communities from Rifle, Colorado, USA - Groundwater B2 (SPAdes) (version 2) | ecosystem: Environmental > Terrestrial > Soil > Unclassified | place: Rifle, Colorado | collected...
CATCGTGACGACCGAGAAAGGCAGTAATCCGATCACGGCTCGCTTCCTGCTTCTGTGTCGCGATCACTGTACTGGTACCGATCATCTGGGCCTTTGCCGTCTGCACGGAAAAATCGAGTAGAAAGAAGGAGAAAATCAAAAAGAAACTCATAGGTTTGATCATTTTCTGAAGCATGGATAGCCTCCTTGTCTTGACAATTTAGTATACTTATAACAAATCATACAACCGAAGCAAGGTAGTATCAACGCAATCTCAAAGGATATGTGGATTCACAGTTAAACCAGGTGCTTGCTCCTGAAGGCCAGCCCGGACCAGGGCTTCAGATACTTTTCAAAGGCCGCTGCTTTTGCCTCGTCTGAAAGGCGTGGGTGGGCATCATTGTTGAGGTATTTCAAGTCCGTATGCGTGCGTCAGAGGTGAGAGGGAGAAGGTAGGAGCCAGTTTTCTACGGCGAGATCCGGAACCTTCTCGAGCTCGCAGGTGTTATCTGTCACCACGATGAGACCAAGAGATCGGACATGAGCGGCGATCAGCAGATATTAGGCCCGATCATCAAGCCTCGTCTCTCCAGATCATTTCGGATTTCAGCGTAATGCCGTCCGCGTCAATGTCGAGAGGCAGGACCTCGATGTTATCGAGGATCTGCTCGACCTTCGCGGCCAAAGTGGAAGATTCCATCTTCTTCGCACCGAAGCGCATCTCAGCGGCAATGACAATGCTGGTGCAGACGGTTTCCTCACCGAAAGCCACGATCCGGCGCATGACCGACCCTGCGGGTTCTTGATGAGATCGGAAAGGATGTTGGTATCGAGAAGGTAAACTAGAGAATTCATCACAGTTCCAGGTCATCTAGCGACAAGAGACCCTGGTCAACGTCCGGCAACCCTTCATCCGAAGGCTGCCAGGTCGACAGCAGATTGAGGAGTGATTTCTTTTTCGCCGGCTCGATTATCAGCCGGTCCCCCTCCCTGTGAATCACGGCTTCATTGCCAGGAAGCTCGAACTCTCGCCGAATCCGAAGGGCTTGGTTTTTGCCATTTTTGAAAAGCCTTACGTGGCGTTCAGCGACAGCGCTCATTGCCCCTCCCCCTTGCGTTGCAGGCCTATGCTTTGGCATGGGTTTACCATACCACCTCCATTGTGTTCACGTTTCCTTGCATCGAGGCTTTCGGGACTGAAAGCTGGCAGACTGCCATCCAAGATTGCTACGAAAACGCTCCGATGGAGAGCTTCTGGGGCAGTCTGAAGAACGAACTCGTTCATGATTGCCGCTATCTGACCCGCGCCGAGGTCAAGGCGTCCATCACTGAGTACATCAAGATCTTCTACAACCGTCAGCGGCGGCATTCGCGTCTGGGTTATTTAGGAGGAGAAGTACACCTCTGCCGACTTTGTCGCCTACGCAGGTTTCTAGACCTACATAGACGACCGGCATGCTATTGCCCACAACAAAATCATGATCATTGACCGGCAGACCATGATCACCGGATCGTTCGACGTCACCAAAGCTGCCGAGGAGAAGAGCGCGGAAAACCTGCTTGTGCTGAAGGAGGAAATGGCAGCTGGTTGACCGGTAGGTTCGGAACTTCGAGGAACATATCGCGGCATTCGACCGTATATTCGCAAAAGCAGTGAGGGGAAAAGTGGGAGAGGTAGTGCTGAGACTACGCATGCCGATGTCGGCAGCACATTGTCCTTGACTTTTGTTTTAAAAAAATGTCTAATTTGGCTCAGGCAAACGATGTTTTAATTAAAGCCGAAATCCATCGTTCGAGACATTACATGTTGAATTGCTCTGGAGGGGCTATGAATCGAAATTACTTCTTTGCAATCATGTTTTTTGTGCTTACCGCGTTCCCAATGCGGGGTTTTGGAGCAGATGATGGAATTTCTGACACATGTTTGGATATTCCAAGTGTAACAACCTTCACCTCGGATCTTTCCGCAAGTGTAAAGAAAGTACTTAACGGGATTACAGTTGGAGGGAAATATACTTCTAGTGAACTTGCAACCGGAAGTGTCCAAGCCGTTTATACCAACCTTCTAGAAAGCTATACCTGTAGGATGCTTCAGATTAGAAGTGATGACGATATTCAAGATGACATGATATATTTCAAAACTGAAATAAATTTAGCTTTTGGCGATATCAATAGTGCAATTCTAGATAAGGATTCTATTAGCGAAAGAAATAAAGCATTGCAAGCAAGTAAAGAAAACCGAATTAAAGAATGGAAAGCATCTAAGGTCGGAAAAAAACTTTCTAAGATGTCACAAGATGATACTAATAAATTTGTAAAAACAATACCAAATCAGAGCTTTATTAAGGAAAAAGAATTTAAAGCAGAATTGGACGTCTTGTTAAAGACTGTAGGTGCTAAAGCTGATATATCGAGTAAACTTCTTGCTAACTATCCCGGAAACCTTTTCTATGCGATGAATGCGTTAAGGAGCCAGTTAGCGTCCTACTATATAAAAGGGGGAATTGAAGGCCGATCCATGATGATGCCTATGCTGCTTTCTATTTATAGCATCGGCGATCAGATTATTAAAATCAAGGATTGATTGCGTATGCGCCTTTTTGTTCTTCTGTTCACAATTTCTGCCTGTTTGATGACGGGATGTGTTTGTAAAGAACGCGCAGCATCAGAACGGCTAACCAGCGAATTTTGTGGCAATTTACAGGATCTGGTGGCAAAAAACGCTAGTGTAGTAACCGAAGGGAAGGTGCTTAAAGATGTTCTTTCTGCTCGAACGGATTACAAATTGTCGTATGCAGACCTTTCTGATGAGGTTCGCAGAGTAGGTATTCTTTCCTATCATGCCTGCACTCTATTCTGGTCTGACAAAATTACACCAGAAGACTATACTAAGCTTATGGTTTCTGCATCTACTCCTTTTATGTGGCTTGAGAGTCAATACCCAGATTTGTTCAAGCACCTCAGCGACAAAGGTTATACATCAACATTGGTATATCTAAACTCGATCAATTACTCTGGATTTCCAATTGAGCAGCGCCTATCTGAGATGAAAAATAGTCCACCAATGTTTCTTATGACTAGCTTCATCGAGATCAACTTGCATCAACATGATGGTAACACATACATCACCCAGTTCCCATTGCCTGCGATTGAACAGTCGCTCGACAATGTGGTAGCTAAACATCTGAAACCATTAAGCGCTGTGATGCCTAGTATTGGCCAGAAGTTGGAGAAAATTGGAGATTTGGATAAATCAGTTGCTCAACTTGACGTTAAAATCAAAGAAGCTGAAGCGGCAAGTCAAAAACTCAAGGAGACACTAAACGCAGGAATTCGGGATATTGACGGCGCACTAGGAAGAGTAGATTCAAAATTCAAGGGTATCGACGGGAAACTTACCGGAGTTGATAACCGCCTAGTGTCAATAGAAAAGCATATTGACCCTGTCTTTACAGAAGTAGGATACGTCTTATTTGATACTGGCCGCTGGTTCATGAAAAAGGAAGAAGCTACTAGATTAAGAGAAAGCCTAGCGCCATATATCAAGACATCCTCAAGATTTAGCATATCCGCATATGCAGACCCTTCTGGGAGTAGGCTTACAAACAGCAGACTATGTAGACGGCGTGCAGAGGCTGTAGCGCAATGGATTGTCAACGAACTGGGTGTGCCACCAGCAAGAGTTACGTTAATGGGTTTGGGTGCCACTAACCGATTTTCTAAACTGGGAGACCTGAAGTATAACCGGAGAGCGGCAGTATTCATATCATCCGAGTAGTCAATTAGGTATCCACCAACTAGCGAGATCCCATTGGGGATACTTTCCTTTCTCGGGGATGCAATACCTCACTCCCCCCTTCGGGTTCTCCATGTCCCCGACGTATCGAGGGATGACATGGCAGTGGAAGTGCATGACCGACTGGCCAGCGGCGACACCACAGTTAATCCCGATGTGTGACCGTCTGGGTCATGATCTTCCTCGATGATGGTTTTTGGCTCTTCGACGAATTGAATGGGTTACCGGTTTGATGTATGATGGCGCACCATCACTCAGCCGGGAGGTTTAGTAACCGTTATGAACCCTGAAGATCTTTTTGGTGTTGCACTTGGCATTGTCCCCCCGTGGGAGGTTACGTCTGTTGACTTCGACAAGGAGTCGGGCCGTCTTGATATCACTATCGACTTCCAGCGGGGAGCAACGTTTCCCTGCCCGGTCTGTGGAACCCCATCACCCGTTCATGACACGACGGAGAAGGTGTGGCGTCATCTGAATTTCTTCCAGTACGAAGCCTACCTTCATGCGCGTGTGCCACGGGTTAAATGCCCCAACAGCGGCTGTGGTGTGAAGTTGGTTCAAGTCCCCTGGGCTCGCGCAGGATCTGGTTTTACGCTTCTGTTCGAGGCACTCGTGATGACCATGTGCCGCGACATGCCGGTCAATGTTATCGCCACGCTCTTCGCTGTCACCGACAAGCGCCTGTGGCGGGTGCTCGAAGCGTATGTTGCAATGGCAAGAGCCGGCGAGGACCACTCTAAAGTCCGTCGCGTCGGTTTCGATGAAACGTCAGCCAAGCGTGGCCACGACTACATCACCTTATTCTTTGATCTCGATCTAAAGAAGCTTCTGTTCGGCACCGAAGGCAAGGACAATGAGACCGTTAAGGCGTTTGTCGCCGATCTAAAGGCCCATGGTGGTGATCCTGAGCAGATAACAGACGCCGCGATCGACATGTCGAACGCATTCATCAAGGGAGTCAAAGAGCAATTTCCCAACGCCGAAACGACATTCGATCCGTTCCATGTCATCAAGCAGATGAATGACGCTCTAGGCAAGATAAGGGCTGAAGAAGCCAAGCTATTCCCTGAGATTCTCAGAAGGAGCCGCTACTTATTTCTGAAGAATCCAGAGAACCTGTCAGTCGATGAACAGCAGCGTCTTGACGAGATCATCGCCGGGCAGAACCTAAAGAGCACGGAGGCATACCTACACAAGCTCAATCTTCAGAACGTCTACTTTGCGAAAACCCGCCCGGAGGCCGAAGTGCTGCTATATCAGTGGTACAAAAGGGCTAACGGCAGCAGTATCTCACTCATCAAGAAGATGGCTAAGTCGGTAAAAGAACACTGGTACGGCATCTTAAGCCACTTTGACAGCGAGCTGTCCACCGGGTTCCTCGAAGGGATTAACAGTCTGGTCCAGGCAGCCAAGGCGAGGGCGCGTGGCTACCGGAACCCGAAGAACCTTATCACCATGGCTTACATCATTGCTGGCAAACTCAACTTCAAGTCATTGCTACCCACTTGAAACGTCGAGGAGCCTGGTTTTTACCGCCTTGATGAGGTGGACCAGTTCCTCCTTCTCCTCTTCGGACAGGTCGAAGAAAGTCTCTTTGACCGCCTAGGAGATGATGAGGCTATGCCCCGGTGATACAGAGAAGCCATGAAGAAGTTGAGTAGGAAATTCAAAGAAATCTTTCATGCAACGCCTCCCTTACGCTCAACCCGCTTAGGGGTGTCCGAACCGTACTCATGTGTTATTCGTCATCATGTCATATCATCAGGTAAGTGATGAGTCGTGCCACATTGCTTGCATACATAGATTTCACCACTACACCCCTTTAAAATGAGGTGGCCATTAAAGGCTAACTCTCCTCCACACTTCAGACACTCTGTAACTTCATCCATCCAAGCTTGAAGTATCCCCCCTAAATCGAAATAAAACCTCTTAAAAGACTTTTTCACATCGTCAGGTATAGGAGTATTGGCTAATTCCTCTATAACGTCACCCGGCAAGATGCTGTATTTGATATTTGCTTTTTCAAAATCTTCGTTAAAGTCAGGGTGAGCTTCTAATTTGTTTTTAGCGTCACTGAAATCATCCGAGTTTACAGTCACGAAGTAAAGACTGATTGATGGAGCCTTTGCTTGATATGCTAAGAGAGATTCGATAATTACTGCATCAGCCATTGAGTTCTTAGCGCCTTTGTGAAAGGGGCGTACTTTCTTCAATCCTCGATCTGCGGCCTTGACTTTGCTGTGATTTGTAGTTTCAAGACGGATTGTTTGTGGGTGATATATTGTTTGTTGTAGTAAATTGTAGGTTTTGTCGAGGGATAAATCGTATTTATCAGAATTATTGTCAACCTCCTTTAGTATATCAGTTAATGTCACAGCACTTTCAGGTGACAATAATGATTTTAACTCAGATGCGTGAGATCTATATGTCCTAATGGCATCTTTTTTAGATTTAAGGATATTATCTTTGTGACGGTCAACTTCAACATATACCTGCTCAGGCACAATTAGTAACAAATTATAAGTATCGATTGCCTTTTTCAAAATTAACAGAACAGGAGATGTTTTTTCATTTTGTAAAAAATTTAGCCAAACGCAAGTATCTAGGCAGATTTTCATCAGTTAGCTCTCCATTTCAATGGTTATTTTGAATGTGCCTTCGGGGGGAGTTTGAGTTGGGATAGTTGGTGCCCGCCTTCGCAGGACGCCTTCTTTCGCATGGCTGCTTCGGCGGGGGCTTTAGCCAACTGGGGGTTGGAAAAGTGGGGTTGGGAAAGTTAGAGCCCCCTTCGTTGAACGCTTGCTGCGCAAGCAACTACGGCGGACAGCCTTGGCGAAGGCTGGTGGAGGTGGCGTCCGTGCAACTAGAACTTTAAAAATCTGATATTGTTACAATATCAAGAGTTGTTTTTAGCCACCTACCCCTTAAAAAGTTGCCTGCCGGCGTTATCGATCACGGGCCTCGACAAGCATCTACCGATTTCCAGCATGCACCATTTGCCGAAACCCCTTCGAAACGCGGGCTAAGTAGTTCCGAAAAAATGAAAATGTTCCTTTACTTTACGCCGAGAAACAGCTTGATTGCCGCAATGAAAGCTGTGCCTTCCTCGATTTTCAATGAGGCAACGGGTTCAATGATCTCTTCGGCAATGTCATAGTCAGCGATTTCTCGGATTTTCCGAGCATTCATTAGCATTTTGTGGTATTTGACATCGATCCTGCCGGGCTTCGCAAAATGATAACCGAACGCCGATTCTACCGCCGAGTGCTTGACCACATCAATCCCTTCCGCAGCCAACAAAGCCTTGGTCGCGTAGAACATAGCGTAATAAATCTTGCTGGCCGCACCGGCACGTGTCCCTGCGCCATCAAATCCTGAGCCACAACAAGAGCGTGGTCGGCCTTGTCCAGATAGCGCATGATTTCATCGATCATACGGTTACCCCTTCCCGCTCAACTTTGCGATAGAAGGAAAATCCCTTAGCGGCGGCGCTGCGGAATCGCTCCTCGGTAAATACCTTTAACGAGATGATGGGCTTAAAATCGTGATCCCACATGACATTGTAAGCGATTTCATCGAGCGCCTGCTCTAGCTCTGGGGTATTCTCGTCCACAAGCGCCACCAAGTCGAGATCGGAATCCTCAGTCGCGTCTCCCCTTGCCCGAGATCCGTACATGATCATTTGTCGGATATGCAGTAGCAAGTCGACCGGCAACCGCCGCTTCAATTCTTCTATCAATGCTTTATCCAGTTCGCCCATGCTCGACTCCCGTCGTGCCTTGTTGTCAGAGGGTGCTGAAAGGTGCCCATGCAAGAAAATCTATATTTCGTCATCCACTGATACCGGATCGACAATGTCGCCATAGCACATCTTTGCCTGCCATTACCGGACACGCCCGCCGAAGCCTTGGCGAAGGCGGGTCAGTGGCGCTCATACATTACCCGACCTTCCCGCAACGTATAGGAGACAACGTGATTAGGAGCATCACGCCACTTCTCTATTTCTTCAGGGGTGAAGACCAAGAAATCCTTGGGGACTCGGACGTCCCGCAGAAGCCGCCACAATTTTACAGTCTCAACTCGACGGCTGCGTTCGGGACCAAAGGGGCTGTCCTCTACCACGATGAAGTCGAGGTCAGAATCGGGTCTAGCTGTACCGCGTACATGAGAGCCAAACAGAATGATCATCCGGGGATGCACGGCGGCAACTATTTTTTCAGATATGTCCTTAAGTAAGTGCATCCGTGACTGAAACCATCGCATTTACCTCGTTAGGTGCAAACCATTTAGGGAAGGGGAAATGCAGCGGCCAGTATACATGAACACCCGTTATAATCAACCATATAGCGGGAAAGGCATCCATCGAACAGATCTGCTTATTTCGCGAAACTACAAAAGGCTCCGACTAGCACTGACGTGCTGGCGGAGCCTTGGAATGTATAGTACCCAGCTATGGTAAGGTAAAGGTCCACCTTCGTTAAACGCCTGCTCCGCAGGCAACTACGGCGGACAGCCTTCGCAAAAGCCAAGGCCCCGACTGGCAAGCCAGCCGGAGCCTTGGCGAAGGCTGGTGGGTGGCGTCCATCAAACTGATACCGTAACGCGGTGACATATCGTGTTTTTATAAATCTACTTTTCAGTGTTACCATCAAAAACACCACCATAAATTGGTGGTTCCCCTCTTTTGTGGAGGTGGTGTATCTGATAGCACACCACACGGACGGCAGTCAAATACTTAATATTTCATACCCTGCCCTGCAGCAGCAACCGTGCAACTTGTCGCGGTCCCGATGATAACAGATGTCACTCATCAACGAGTTCATCGTCCACCAGGTCTTCGACTACTGAGTGGAACTGAAGATCGAACCATTTTTTGAAGGTCAGAAGATCCCGCTTTTTTGGCCAGTCTACGTCCTTGGTCCACCAGTTGACAAGTTGATCCTCGAAGATCATTTTGAAGGACTTCTGGAGGACCCTGTCACGATGTTTGTCATCATCAAATTCCGTGATCAGATAGGCGCTGCGGTCCTCGTTGATTTCCTCAAGCGACACATCGATAGGTTCAGGAAGAGACAGCAGCCATTGCCTGAACGGCTCCTTCGGTGATACTATTACAAGTCCGCGATTTAACATGCTGTCTCACCGTCTCAGGGTATTTTCCTGGCCACAAATGAGCTATCATCACCATCATGAATGTAGATTCTGCCGGTCAAGGTGTCACCGTCACAGACAAACTCGCCAAATCCGCACGCTGGGTCGCATTCATCGTTGCCGTCCCACGAGAACTTATAGCCTTTAGTCCTGTCCTTGCGAATATCCATCTGCCCATCGATGCAGATGAAATGAAGTTCTCCTCTCTTGCCGTCGATGCGGATATAACCGGGTTCGACCGAGTCGATGGCTTCTTTGTCCCATTGTTCCATCTCTAGGATTTCATACGTGCCGTCAATTTTCATGGTGCTTTTGCTCCTGTTCTCCCCGGCACAAAGGGAATCAGTCCCCGCTGGAACGCCTGCTCCTGAAGTTCCAGCGGCGCGGTGCGGATATCCACGGCAAATCCGTTCACAGTGAGCATCCAGACCAGCGGGTTGTCCTCAAGCCTGCTAGGCAGGGTCCACCGGGGATCGAGGTAGCTGATACCCATCATCTGTTCGATACTGCGCGCCTTTGTGGTCGCAGTGCTCTTGCCGATGCCAAACAGTTCGCACAGCTTGCCCAGCGGCAAATGGGGCATCTGGGTCTTGTCGTGCAGAAAGTTGGTGCTACCGATGACGTAGACACAGGCGCAGGCCCACTGTTCCGGTTTGCCTTTTGCCAGGGGCGAGGGGCGCTTGCGGCAGAGAGCCGCTGCCAGTTCTTGTGAGACCTGGGAGTACTCCTCGTTCAGATGCTTTTGGCAGAACTCGTCGATGATCCCGGCAACGGCATCGAATATCGGTTGCATAGCTTTGGGGACTTTCAATTTGTCCGTCAAATCCAACTCCTTTCCTGAATTACGAATAATCGAAATTACCAGAACCATTGTCCGGTGGCGATGCCTGCCCCTATTTCCCGCTTGGCAGTAATCTGCTGTTCGCGGTTAGGACTGTGACGCCACAATCCTTAAAATCGCGATCATGGGTTATGAGCTTGAAATCTTGGCGCTTGCACAACTCAACCATCAGTTGATCGTTAAAATCAGCCTCACCCTCGCCATACTTCGCCAGCAAGCTATCGATGTCGGAATCCGAAAAACCACTTTCCGTACGCTGACAGTGTTTAAGTATCCGACGTACCGACGACTCAATATCATTTGCGACCGGTTTAAAATCGGGAGACTGACGGTATGCCTTGAAATCGATCGTGGAACCCTTTTCTTTAAACAGGTTAAATGCCAACCGGGAGTAACGGTTGATGAATTCGGAAAGGACCAGCGCATCTATAAAAATCCGGCTCCTTGCCGCGAGGATTTTTCCCAGACTTTTCGAATAGATCTTGGTTCTCCAATCATCCGGTGCCTGTGGTGCATAAACATAGAGCCAGATATTGGTGTCAAAAAAGAGTGCGTCCGACTCAGCGAACTCGTAAGAATCTACCCGGTAGATATCAGTCGGCATCTCTCTCCTCCAAGGCATCTTCTCGCGCTTTCTTGAACCGCTCGGGGTCGCTGAAATACGTCTTGGCCGTTTCCACCACCCGCTTCAAAAGGGCAAGGTCATCCTGCTCCATGTCTGCAACGGCAAGTGACGCCCTGATTACTTCTTCAGAAAACTCGCCATACAGTTGCCCTATTGCCGCGTTGAGAAATGCGGATGTAAGGCTTTCCACATTCAGGAAGGAAAGCTTGACCTTTTTCCCTTCACGGAAAGCGGCGGCTATCTGGTCATG
>Ga0209317_1003185_pt1 | contig 10632 bp, 12 predicted proteins | sample RifGroB2_FD_183994 | JGI IMG/M metagenome (GOLD analysis project Ga0209317, IMG submission 183994) | Soil microbial communities from Rifle, Colorado, USA - Groundwater B2 (SPAdes) (version 2) | ecosystem: Environmental > Terrestrial > Soil > Unclassified | place: Rifle, Colorado | collected...
TTTCGATTTTGATGGGACATTGGTGGATTCTAACCCTATCAAGTGGAGGGCCTTTGAAACTTGCTTCGCAGATTTTCCTGAAAAACTTGGAGAGATCATGGCTTACTGTCGGAGTAACAATCATGTGCCGCGAGACCGTAAATTCCGGTATGTGTATGAGATCATTCTGAGATTGCCCTACACGGCGGAAGCCGAGGCAAGACTTCAAGAGCGCTTTGCCACCGCCGCAACGCAACAAATTATAGAAGCCAAGGAATTTCCCGGAGCAGAGCAGTTTCTCAAGAAAGTCAGAAGTACGCACATGAGGGCTCTCCTCTCGAGTACACCTCACGAGACTCTTTTACGCATCGTAAGGGGACGTGGATGGCGGGACTATTTTGAGCTCATTCAAGGGGCGCCTGTAGAGAAATCCATGTGGCTCCGTCGGTTGCTAGAAGAGCGCCAGATGGAGGGAGAGGATGTGGTTTTCTTTGGTGACACCCAAGAGGATGCCAATGCCGCACAGACAGCACAATGTCTTTTTGTCGCTGTGGGGAAGAATAGGGTTTCGCTAGACGCAATCTATTCCATAGAAGACTTCGCGGAGTTGGTCGGTATTGAATCCAGTTGTTGAATCGTTGCTGGAGATTGTCCAGGCAGATCCGCTTCCGGCCGCACACACAAGTTCGCATTGGCAACGGTACGGGCGAGAGGTCATTGCTGAGCGTAATGACAGCGGCTTAATACTTCGGGCGGCAGGGTTTGAAACTCTACATCCCATGGGTGTCCTCTCGCAAGTACTTCATGCGGTTGAACGCCTGTCGTACCGACCGGTAACCTCTGAACTCAAAAGTTACCCTCGTATCTGGAGGGCTGCAAGAGATTTAGCCCACGAGCTTTCAAGCGGTCCAAACTTTAATGTGTTTAAAAGTGCATGCGTACTATCAGTGCTGGTGGATCACTGGGCCGAGTTTAAGCTTATACCAAAAACTTTCGCGCTGATTGGGGCGATGGGTATGGGTTTCTTGGAGCGTTAATCCGCCGGCATCTCCCTTCCGCCCGGATATACTGCATCGACCTACCTAAGACACTCGTTTTTCAGGCGTGCACTCACGAAATGGCGGAACCGAGAACAGCAATGTCAGTGCTTTCAGCCGATGCTACAGACAGACAGACAGACAGACAGACAGACAGACAGACAGACAGACAGACAGACAGACAGACAGACAGACAGACAGACAGACAGACAGACAGACAGACAGACATCACCTTTGTTCTCCCGCAAGACATCGAACGGATAACTGATGAAATTGACTGCGCGATCAACATTGCCAGCATGCAGGAGATGAACGAATTCAGCATTACATCATACTTTACCTTTTTGCGCCGGCGCAGCACGCCGCGATCCCGATTCTACTCTGTATTAACCGATTGAGTAAGGAACTTCCCGGTGGTGAGGTTTCCGTCTTTGCTAATTACCCTTGGGGGGAAAAAGATGAGATATTCATCGATGGCCTATGCTCATACTACACCCACTTCTTCGCTCCTTATACCTTGCCCAAAGGGCCACGATTGCTTGGTGTGCGTGTCCCCTTCATAAACTACTTTGATGGGCTGAACATGCATCGCTTAGTCCACCTTGCCCCTTCGACGGCATGATAACAATCGACGAACGATTTAACCTTCAGGGAAAGGTCTCCGTGGTTATTGGAGGAGCTGGTTACCTCTGCTCGGCCCTAGCGCAGGCGTTGTCCGAGTCAGGGATGGAAGTTGTGGTGCTGGATATCACCGAACGGCCCGAGTCAGACGGCTACTTGCGCTGTGATGTCACATCGAAGAAGGATCTCGTACGCTGCCGGGATGAGATTTTGAAACGCCACGGACGCGTGGACGTGCTACTGAACGGGGCAGGTACCAACGCACCAACTCCATTTTTAGAAATTACAGAGGAAGAGATTCAACAGATTCTTAGAACTCACTTAGTGGGTACTATTTTCTGCTGCCAAGTGTTCGGCGAGGTTATGGTCAAGCAGCGCTTTGGAAGTATCATCAACTTTGCCTCCGTCTCCATGGGGCCTCCGCTATCGAAAGCCTTTGTCTATTCAGCGGCAAAGGCAGGTATAGCCAATATTACGCAGAATCTCGCGCGTGAGTGGGGACCTTTCAATGTGCGTGTTAACGCCCTGCGCCCGGGCTTCTTTCCAACGGATTGGAGTATGAAGCATTTCATCGATGAGGAGCGCAAGGCAAAGATCCTAGGGCATACGCCAATGGGGCGCTTCGGCAAGCCGGAGGAGCTAATAGGCGCCGTGCTGTGGCTGGCATCCGACGCTGCTAGCTTTGTGACCGGTTCTATAGTTACCGTGGACGGTGGTTTTACCGCTATGACCATATGACCAATGAAAAAAAACGGGTGATTGCCATCACGGGAGGGACGCGGGGGATCGGCCGGGCTATCGCTGAGTTATTCCACAAACGGGACTATTATGTGGCGGTTTGCTCGCGCTCTCCAAGTGACTTTTCCTTGCCTAAGGACATTTTGCACTGCGAAGTAGATGTTAGACAGCGCGAGGAACAACACCGATTTGTAGCCGGAGTTTTGGAACATTTCGGTGCCTTGAATGTCTTTGTGAACTGTGCGGGCAGTTCGCGGTGGCGGTCAATAGGGGATGTCGACGAGAAGTTCGTTGAGGAAGTAGTCAACACCAACTTGCTCGGTACGCTGTGGGGATGTTCCGCTGCTGCGTCCGTTATAGACGTTGGGGATTGCATTGTGAATATTTCCAGTCTGGCTGGAAAACGAGGTAGTATCAACAATAGTGCTTACTGTGCGGCAAAATTTGCTGTCAATGGAATTACCCAGTCGCTAGCCAAGGAGCTTGGCCCGCGGGGAATACGGGTTAATGCGGTATGCCCAGTCTATGTCGAGACAGAAAGCATTTTTGCCGCGTTGGCAGAACCAGCCTCGCCAGCCCACGGTCAGTCCGTAAAGGCCTATCTGTCGTCCTTTATTGCGACTCAGGCCGCACTCGGGCGGTTGCCCACTGCCAGTGAGGTCGCCGAGACGGTCTATTTCCTGGCCAGTCCAGCCGCCTCAGCGATCACCGGCCAGTGTATTAATGTCGACTGCGGAACGCTGCCACAATAATGAGAAGTCTAAGCAAGACTCGTGTTGCTGCCATTATCCCGGCACGAATGGCTTCCAGTCGGTTCCCGGGAAAGCCGTTGTTGGAGGTACGCGGCTTACCCATGGTGGAGCACGTTAGAAGAAGGGCATTACTCTGTAAAGAGTTTAGCGAAGTAGTCGTGGCTACCTGCGACCGGGAGATTGCTGTAGCTGTTGAACGACACGGTGGGGTGGTGGTGATGACATCTTCTGCCCATAAAGCAGCCTCTGACCGGGTTGCGGAAGCTATGGAAGGGTTGCAGTGTACCCACGTAGTCAATGTCCAAGGTGATGAGGTGCTAGTTTTGCCGGATGACCTCCAGAGAATAGTGCAAGCGATTCAATCAGAGCGTACCGAGTCGGCCTGGAACGCGACTGCAAGTATCGAATCTTCCGAGGAGCTAGAAGATAAGTCGATTGTAAAGTGCGTTGTCTCGCGATCTGGTCGAGTGCTCTTTTGCTCGAGAGATTTTCATTACCTTCCGTTGAAGAACGGCTCCTTCGAGCCAGTGCGGAAAATCCTTGGCATTTTAGCCTATAGTTGCGAGTTTCTCAGGACCTATCTGCGGCTTCCGCGTACTCCTCTGGAGTGTATAGAGCAAATCGACCAGTCACGGATCATTGAACACGATATAACCTTACGTGGTGTGGAGTTTTCGGGCGGCTATCTAGGGATTAATGAGCCAAGGGAGGTGCCCCTGGTGGAAAAATACCTGTTGGAAGATCCGCGACAGCGATCTGTCCTAAAGCAAATTTTGTAAAAGAAAAGAGTTGATAGTGAGGACTGTTTACGTAGCCCTATCGCAATTTTGCCAAGATAGCGACCAAGCTCGTAGAGTACTTCAGGAAGCGGGGTTTGTGGTTCGTGAAAATACTTTAGGGCGACGGCTTCAGCCGGAAGAAATGCTCGAGGCTCTTCGCGACGCCGATGCTGTACTTGCCGGGGTAGAGCCTTACAGCAGTGAACTGCTTGCCGCATTGCCACGCCTTCGCTGTATTAGTCGTTGCGGGGTGGGAACTGACGCGATAGATCTTAAAGCAGCTCAGCGATTAAATATTGAGTTTCTTACTACCGGCGATGAGGTTGTGGAGCCTGTTGCCCAGATGACGGTGGCAATGATCCTCGCTCTAGCCCGCAATATACCGCTTCACTATGCGGAGTTTCACGCCGGGCTATGGTTGAAGCGTACCGCCTATCTACTTTCCGAATGGACGATTGGCCTTATTGGTTTTGGGAGAATCGGTCGAAGGGTAGAGTCATATCTGCAGGTGTTTGGTGCTCGGGCTCTGGTTTACGATCCATATATAACGTTATCTCAGTTATCCTCGGGTACGCGGCTTTGCTCGTTAGGTGAGGTCCTTTCGGAATCGGACCTTATCTCAATCCATGCCGCTAGGCCTCGAAGTGATGGCCCCATCATTGGCCGAGCTGAGATAGCCAGCATGAAGCGAGGAAGCCGCATCGTCAACACCGCGAGAAGCCACCTCGTGGACGAAGCGGCGCTCCACGAAGCGCTCAAGTCGGGCCAACTGTCGGCTGCCGCGCTGGATGTTTTTGACAGTGAACCCTATGCGGGGCCTTTGGGTCAGCTCCCTCAAGTTTTGTGCACTCCTCACGTTGCATCTCTAACCAGAGCCTCACGGGTTGCCATGGAGCTGCGTTGCGCAATGAATGTTGTCGACTTTTTTGGCAGAGAGCTATACCAAGATCGGCAGGCAGAGTCAGTAGATTTCAAAAAGGATGGTCAGAAACCATATTATGAGAAGTAAAAAAATGTTAGTAACTGGGGCTGGTGGTATGGTGGGGAGCTATGTGCCAGAGGTCTTTAGTGATTATGACCTGGCGTTGACGGATACCGTTGCCGGTTTCACCAACCTTGATGTGCGCGATCCAACATCTGTTAGAAAAGCTGTGGCGGAAACGAAGCCGGATATCGTTTTACATTTGGCTGCGGCGACCGACGTGGACCGCTGCGAGCAGGAGCCTGATTGGGCCTACCACAACAACGCTGTGGGGACGCAAAACGTTGCGCTCGCCTGCCAGGCATCAGACGTAGTCATGGTTTATATCAGCACCGCCGGCGTCTTTTGGGGTGACAAACCAGGGCCCTATAACGAGTTCGACGTTCCGAATCCGGCCAACATCTACGGTCACTCGAAGTTAGCCGGCGAGCATATCGTGACATCTCTGCTAAGACGTTTTTACGTTGTTCGCGCCGGATGGATGATAGGAGGGGGGAGCCGGGACAAAAAATTTGTCGGTATAATCGCCCGGATGATTTTAGAAGGGAAAAAACCGCTGCGGATTGTTTCCGATAAGATCGGCACTCCGACCTATGCCAAGGACCTGCTGAAAGGGATCCATCGGCTCCTGGAGACCGGATATTATGGCCTCTATCATATGGCGAATAAAGGAACCTGTTCCAGATATGACGTGGCCATGGAACTTCGAAGAATTCTAGGGCGGCCAAAAGTGGAGATGCTGCCGGTATCCTCCGCCTATTTCCCGCTCCCCGCGCCCCGGGCCCATTCTGAAGCCATGCGCAACCTGAAGCTCGAACTGCTCGGCCTGGACGGGATGCGCCCCTGGCAGGATGCCTTGGGCGAATATGTCACAACCGAATTGGTTCCCGCGCTGACCTCATCGCATTAGTCTCTTAGGGATTCCCAATGTCTCCCCTCGTTACAGTTTTAATGCCTGTCTATAATGGACTCCCCTATTTGCGGGAGGCCATTGAGAGCGTTTTATGTCAGACCTTCAGCGACTTTGAGTTTCTGATCATAGACGATGCCAGCACGGATGGCTCCATTGCTTGTGTACGATCGTATAAAGATTCGCGAATAAGGCTGACACGAAACGAGAGAAATCTCGGTCAGACGCGATCACTGAACATAGGCCTGGAGCTAGCCCGTGGAATCTATGTAGCGCGCCTCGACCAAGATGACCTTTGTTTCCCGGAAAGATTACAGAAACAGGTAACCCTCTTGGAGAACATGTCGCAAGTGGCCGTGGTCGGTACATGGGGATATACTATCGACTCCCTGGACCGAAGAACTGGTGTTTGGCGCGGAGGATTGAATGATTACGAAACTTTTATTGGCTTGTTGTTATTGGGGAAATGTCCCATGTGGCATCCTTCCGTAATGTATCGGCGCGACGTTATTGCAGGTCTGGGTGGCTACGATGAATCATATGAGCCGGCCGCAGATTATGATTTGTGGATTAGAGTTGCCCTGTCTCGTCATAATGCCTGTAACATTCCTGAACCTTTAATTATGTACCGCATTCATGATGGTCAGCAGACAGCCAGCAAATTGTCGACGTCGGTTAGAAATACGCAGCGATCGCATGTCAATTTGCTAAAGGTTTTCTGTAATAGTGGAGAACTAGGAATGGTTGGAGAATTGCTTAGGTGGGAGAGCAGCTTTTGGAGGAGCGCTAAATCAAAGCGACAAATTCTTAGCGTGTTGCGAACTCTGGACGAAATACTTTTAGCAATGCAGACGACACTCCAGCTCTCCAATGAAGAGTTTATCAACTTAAGAAAGTTGGTATATCGACGGCTAGGTCCTGGTGCAAGGATAGGGAGAAGCATGGCCTTTTTACCGGGAGTGCTATTTCGCCCAGCTTTTTTTATGCTTGCCCCTTGGTTGCTTCCGGGCGTTCGCCCATTTCTATCACGCTTGTTGGGAAACTTTAAAAAATTGCTGTATGGCATAAAAATGGCTTTGTATAGTTTGTCGTACAAGGTGGCTTTTCTAAATAATGAGTAAGGTAATTGAAGAATCTCCTTTGCCTGTGGCTTTTAGATTAGTCTGGTTGTTGAGTGCTGTCATTCTGGGGGCTGGCATAGGAAGGCTTGTAGCGTTAGGGTCGTTTGCTAGCCACCCGGTCCTTTTAGCTGGGAGCTTTGCGGGGATTCCTGTATTTCTCTATTTAGCCAAAGGGCTTTCCTATGAAAAAGCCGTGGTCATGATGGTTCTGACGCTTCCTCTGATGGCTGGCTTTGTTATCGACATCGGGGGTTATCTACGGGTCCCTTATCTGTTCACGATTCTGGCATTTTGCCTGGGTTTGTATCAAATGAATCTTCGGAAACTTCCTCAAGGGCTCACGTTCCAACTGCTATTTGTTTTTGTCTTTTATGCTCTTACTTCAACGGCATTCACTCTCTGGATTGATTTCTCCCGGTCTATTGAGGAGGGGTGGGGCTTTCGGCTCTCTCCGTTTCGCTCGTTTATTCAAGCCGGGCAGCTTATTCTTATGTTGATGTCGTTTTATCTCACGGTTAATTACGCTACTTCGCTGGTTCGGATAAAGCGCATCTTCAATTTTGTCTTTTGGTCGACAGTTATAGTCCTGCTGTACGGCATTTATGATTTTCTCGCGGCATTGTACGATTTACCCTTTTTAAAGATCGTCAGCGATATGGGTTATTATCAGGGTGGTATTGACACACCAACTTTCGGGTTCGGCAGCGTTACCCTTCCTCGGCCGAGATCTACTTTCCTCGAACCGATTGAACTGTCTTTGTTTCTATTATTTGGAATTCCGTATTCCATAGCTGCTATCTTTTGTGAGCCGTCAAAACTCCTTCGCCGGGTTAAAGTGACCTTCACATTTTTCTCCATTCTCCTGTTTTTTGCGACCAGTTCTCGTTCGTCGCTGGTCGCCATCTTGGTTGTCCTCCCTTTGTGCCTTTTTTTGATTCGTAGCCACATGGCACGCCTGCATGCGATCTTGTTGATGTTAGTGGCCTATTTGAGCGTTGCTTTTATCTTGCTTCCGCTTGCGGGGGGGCAAGGTAGTCTGATGCTTCCAATTACCTTCTACCAGGAGAGGCTTGCCTCGGTATCGTACTATTTGGACAACTTGCAGCGGGGGGATGCAGCGACCCACGCACAAATCGGGAGGGGGTATTCTGTCCCGGTCAACGTGTTTCAGAAAAACCCCATTCTTGGAGTTGGGTTAGGAAATTATTCTTTCTACGTAGGCGAAAGTGGCGCAGTGGATCTGCAAAGCACTCATAATATGTATTTGAGGCTATTAGTAGAGCTAGGGATTGTCGGGACATCGTTCTATCTGCTCTTTTTAGGGAGAGTCTTGTGGTTGCTTTTCAAATTTCTCCGGCGATCTTCAAATTCTTCCTTGCGGCCTTTTGCCTTGGCCAGTATCGTCGCTATAGTGGGTGTGATGATTGCCATTGGGGCTACCGAGGGTTTATACACCCATAGTTATTTATGGGTGATGTTTGCTATGGGAGTAGCCGTTCTTCGAGTTGCGGGATCCAACGGGAATGGAACAAGACCCGTGATTCCACTGTGACTAATGGGCAGTTGGATATATTCAAATGCGTATTGCCATTAATGCCTTATCGGTGCAAGGTGGCGGGGGATTGACTTTCCTAAAAAATCTACTTGAGCATCTGCTGGGCATTGATCTGGAGAACCAATATTTCATCTTTGTCACAGAGGATAAGGTAGGGGCACTTGGGATTCCGCAGGATCTTCTCAATCTTAGAATTATTATTTGCCCGCCTCGAAAGTGGTTTGTTAGGGCATGTTGGGAGCAGGTGATCCTGCCGAGGATTTTGCATAGGGAAAGGGTGGATGTTCTTTACGCCCCGGCCAACCAGGGGCCTATTTTTTCTCCGATCCCATTTGTCGTTTTGGTCCAGAATGTAGATCCTCTCGTACAAGGTGGAAGGGGGCTCCCGCTTGTCTTCCGCGTGAAACGATGGGGCTTGCGGCTTATGACTCAATTGTCGATACAGAAGGCAAGAAAAGTAATCGCGATATCTGATTATACTCGGCGCCTGCTAGTTCAGGAATTTGGGTCTGATCCAAAAGAGATAGCCGTGATTCCTCATGGGGCTCCCAACAGCAGCGAGTGCTTTCGACCTTTGCGAACCGAAGAACGGTTTGGGGGTGAGAAAAAAATCAAATCCCCTTACCTTTTGGCTGTTTCAAACATCGGATATAACAAAAACTACGAAACCCTCATCCAGGCTTTCGCGATAGCTTCCAGAACATTGGATGTTAACGTGGGCCTCGTTATAGCGGGTGAGAGAGGCCCGAAGAAATATTTCGATCGACTTCTCCGCCACGCCCACGCAGTGGTAATTTCTTCGCGAGTCCATTTTTTAGGAGGCGTAAGTTACGAACAGATGCCCGCACTTTATGCAGGTGCCAGAGCGCTGGTATATCCATCCTTGGTGGAGTCCTTTGGCTTACCTCCATTGGAGGCTATGGCTTACGGTTTGCCTGTGGCTGCCTCACGCATTGATCCGATTATAGAAGTATGCAATGACGCGGTGCTCTATTTTGACCCTCATAGCGCTGAGGAAATGGCCAAAGTGATTGTGCAGGTTGTATCCGACGATCTACTACGGGCTACCCTCATTGAAAAAGGGCTGGCCCGGGCTCGTCGGTTTAGCTGGGAGGATACAGCGCGCTCCACGTTAGAGATCCTAAAGGCTGCGAGTTGAAGAATTCACTGAAAAGCAATGGTTTCTTCTAGTCCAAGGAAAATGCTATGACGCAAACTACTATGGACAGAATTAGAAAGGACTGGAACAAGAAAGCTTTAGGAAAGATATCTGTATTCTTCGCAAGAACAAGTTTTAAGTTTTTTGAGCGATATCTCCAATTACATGTAACCCCAGTTCATTTCTATTCACCTATCCCTACAACCTATGAACTTGATCCGGGTGTATTTCAGAAAGTATATGACTGTGATGGAATTAATTGGAACTTGACTAAACAACTAGAGTATTTGGAAAAAGTATTTCCTAAATACTATAATGAATATCAACCGACTGCTAACTCAGGATATCTCTTGTCGACGCCTTCATCCTACATGCTATGATTCGAGAGAAAAAGCCTAAAGTAATGGTAGAGGTTGGCGCTGGAGATACTACAAAAATTAGTTTGAATGCTCTTGGCATGAATGAGAGAGAAGGCACTCCATATAAATTCTATTCTATTGAGCCGTATCCTAGAGAAGATATACTCGCTCTCAACAATAGTAATTTCGAACTAATCCGCCGAAAGTTACAAGCAGTGAGCATCGATCTGTTATCTTCAGCAGATTTGTTGCTTATTGATTCTAGCCATGTGAGCAAAATTAATAGTGATGTAAACTATGAGATTTTAGAGATCATACCAAAACTCCAGGTGGATTCTATTGTACATTGGCACGACATTGTCATGCCAACAAATTACTGGAAGGAGTGGATCAACGATGGAAACATGTTTTGGAATGAATCATACATGGTACACGCTTTTATGTTATTCAATGAATCTTTCAAAATTATTTGGGCATCAAGATACATGCAATTAAATCACTTTGCGAAACTGAGGGATCATTTCCCATATCTTAATAATAACCACCATTTAATGTCTTTTTGGATTCAGAGGGTCAAATAAACTCTAATGGTCGTTCAGGAGCACGTATGAGGATACTTGTAGTCGGAGGTGCCGGTTAT